>ERZ773181.326-NODE-326-length-55980-cov-17.676531_pt1 | contig 55980 bp, 50 predicted proteins | sample MGYA00581001_ERZ773181 | MGnify/ENA primary metagenome ERZ773181 (study PRJEB29015, sample SAMEA2737780) | human gut metagenome | biome: human gut; feature: human-associated habitat; material: faeces | place: China | collected 2012 ...
CGATGTTGACTGGGTCGAACAAACCGGTAATGCTCACCATACCGGTTCTGGTCGTAGCCAGCTCCACCCCGCGGAAATGCGTATCATACAGTTCATCCTCCCACTTGAGTGCAATCAGCCGGTTCTCGTGATGGCCGGTTGCGCCAAGGCTTTTGCCGTAACGGATCTCTTCATACTCCATGATGAGGCCATCCACCGGATATGCAAACTTCTTGGGATCCATGCTTTTGATCGTATCGCGGAGCATCTGTTCGCTGTGCAGCACATCCAGATAGATGTACGGCACAACGGAAAAACCGTTGTCCTGCAGGAAGGTCTGTTGCCCCAGTTTGCTTTCCGGTTCCAGATAATCACTTACCAACTCGAATGCCCAGAACTCCAACCGGCGCTTCTTCGACTCACCGGCATCGAGCTTGCGCACACTGCCGGATGCCAAGTTGCGCGGATGCGTATAGGGTTCCTCAAGACTGGAATTGATCTTATGGAAATTAGCCCAAGAGATAACGCCTTCACCGCGGACCTCGAACGATCCTTTTGTCGGAACTGTCAGCGGCACGTTCAGGAAGTTCCGAACGGTATGCGTTACGTCCTCACCAACGATTCCTTCTCGCCCACGGGTAATGGCTTGCTTCAGTTCTCCAGACTCATATCGCAGAACCAGAGTAAGACCATCCATTTTCCAGCTCAGCAATACAGGGTGCTTAGCGGCAAATTTGACAAGATCCTCCACGGATTTGGTCTTGTCGGCAGACAGCATTGGCTTTGTATGCCGTACTTCTGTCAATGTTTCCAGGATCTCACCGGACACTTTCTGAGTTGGGGAGCCGGAGAGCACAAGCCCGGTATCATGTTCCAATGAGGCCAGCTCGTCTGTCAACTGATCGTATTCCCAGTCTGACATGATCGGCTCATCATTTTTGAAGTAGGCGACGTCCGCCTCAGTCAGGCGCTCGATCAACGCCCGCATTCGCTCCAGTTTGGTGTTATATTCTGCACACATGGCGCAGCTCCTTTCTGTTACAGTTTTTACATCGATTCGCCGCGATTTTCATGTCCTTCTTCGCAGTGAGACACATGCTGAATCGACATGAGGCCGTGGCAATAATCGCAATACAGCTTTCCGCTGTTGCATAAGCAGATATTCTTGTATCGTTCTGCGGTCAGTTCGAATGTGTTGCCGCAGCCAACGCATTGTACCTGAAGGATATCCGCTTTCAGCAGGACTTCCGGACGATACTTTCGGTTAAACGGGATATAGTCACACCACAGGGGGTTGTCCTGCATCCGTGAGACATGATATTCCAGCGCTTTTTGCTCACTTTCTGAATCGCTGCGTACCCACGGACAGTGCTCCTTTTCCCACTCAACGAGCTGTTGAAACATCTTCTGTTCGCCGTATCGGTCGATCAGTTGACGGGCAATGCGAATCCATTCGTTTAATTGGATATTTCCGACATTGGTCTCTACACCGTAGCGGTAGCGAAATACTTTATTTCTGCCTTCGCCGGAAATGAATATGGATTGGCCTGTAAAATAGTGGATACGAACATCCTCAAGGGTCAAGTCCTCCTCAGCCTTTTTGAGCTTATCCATCCGCGGTTCCTCCCAGCGAAAGCCTCCGGCTTTCCTCAGGAAGCACCTGCTTGAACAGTTCCATATACCGTTGGTAGCCTGCGCTGTTCAATGGCGTTCTTAAAGACGCTTCACTCCAGCCAATGAGTTCCTCTTCCGAAATGTGATACTCGCCCGGAGTGAACCTCCCACCGTAATAATGCGGACAACTGGGTTTGAGCAGCTTCTCCATCTCCGACTCGGTCGTGATCGTCCCGATCATCCTGCACTTCTTCTCAGCGATCGCATGAATCAACTTCGGCATATAGCCGCGTTGTTCATACTGATGCAAATAGCTCTGTAATTTCAGAACTGCGAGGAAACGCAGATTCTTGGTTTGGTCAGGGATCGCTGCCATGATAATTTCCGCAATACACCGGTTGATCACGGGTATATAATCGTCTTCCATTTAAATTCCTTTCTGCATTTCTGCGTGTAGTATCTATATAAGCGGATATGCCGTAAGGCATATCCGGAGCAAAGAGTTAAGGAGCTGTCCAGCTCAGATTTATATAAAAAAGCACTCAAAGGATCGCTGTCCTTCGAGTGCTTATGGATCCACAGATCCGCGATATGAAGATCTATGCATGCCAGAGGAGATGTCCCCCCATCATGCCAGTCTGTGCCTCTCTTCAGAAGAAGCAGCAGAAACAAAAAAAGTGGCTGAAGATAAAACTATCTTCAGCCACTTAGTAACACGTCTACTTTAATTGCTTGGGAGCAATTACGATACTTACAGTTGTTATTATAGCATGGAACTTTGAATCCTGCAAGCATATGTTTATTTTGTTTCCGGCTCGTTTGTGTGCCCTATTTCCGGTCCGTTTGCAAATGCCAGCCATTTGGTATCATAGAAATCAAGATAAAAACGCTGCCCCACTTCGTTCTCAACGAATCGTGTTTGTACATGATACCATCCACGAAGCTCCATACGCAGATGCGAGTCCATCGAAACGGGTTCGACCCACACAATATCGTAGGCCGCCAATTCATCTCTGCGCAAGGGTTTCTCCGTGATCGTACCGGGAATGACATGCGCCGGTGGCAGTACGTAGCAAGTATCAACCAATTTTGCGAGCGGCTGAGTTGCTCCGTTCGCAAAATACAGCACGCCCTCTATCGCATCTACCATGGCCCAGCCATGGTCAATAGAAAATACGGGGGTTTCGTGGAAAATGGGGAGGATCTCAACGGGAATCGGCTGCAGCAAGTCAGCGCGATGGTATCGCTCTGCGGGCAGCCCCAGAAGATAGTCCACACTCACGCCATACAGTTCGGACATTCGAATCAATGAGTCCACAGACGGGTTCTTCCGTTCACCCTCCCATGCGCTCAGCGTAGGCTGAGACACATTGAGTTCTCTCGCGGCCGCCGTAAGTGTGATCTTCTTTTGTTTCCTTGCCAATCTATACCGCCTTGCCGTAAGACCACCTCCTACAATGCATACCACGTATTATACCCGATGTGCTTACGTCAGGTCAAGCGGTTGCGCTGTTTTACATGTTTGTATGCTTTGCTGCATTGTCTTGAACCGTAACGGCATTATGAATCCAAGACTTGGATAAGGCATTATGAAAAATGGGACTGGAAGAAGATAAAAGACTTACAGATGCAGTAAATGAAATTTTATGAAAAGCTGCTTCCCGCAAATGCCCCGAAAGAATGCTATATGACTCATAAATAAAAGACCGCCATCTCGGTGAGCAGCAGCTTAGATGGCGGCCTTTCTATACGCGGGTAGGTTTGACGCTTACAATATAAATACTCCCGAAGCCGGGGGAGTGCCGTTAAGGGTTATATGCGAAAAGTCACATTATTTATACCGGATACTGCAGTAGCCGATTGATTTCTCTGTATATTTCAAGCCACTCAGGAGATCCATGTGGAATAAATGTATCTTCTTCAAAGTCTTTTGAGAAGACATATTCACAGAATTTGGCATACATTATGTCACATATTTTTGTGCTGCGTGAAAAGTGCGCGCATAACATCTTCACTTCTTCGTTCGGCAGACATTCATCAAAACAAAGATTGTAAAAAGCTATCACCACTGGAAGCAGTGCTTTTTCTTTTTCGCGCCGCATATATATCATATCCACATAATTGTAACCAGCCCCTTTGGCGAATTTAAGTGCATTCATAGCTCCCTGTATCAAATCCAGTGTAAGCAAACTGAGAGCGTATGCATCAATGACCAGTTTTAATGTTTCGGCTTTATTAAAGCCTTGAATGCCAAAATCTAACAACTCAAATAGCGCTAATAGATCACAAGTTCCCTCAGTAACCAATACATCCTTATCAATTATTTGAGCTTTTTGCCCCCGCAAATAGTTGTTACACGCCCATGCTAACATCTGTTCTCTTTCCCTACCAGATAAACCCGGGGTTGGAATCAGATAGCCATATTGAGACAGAACCATTTGCATTTGTTGCATTCCCTTGAAAATGATCTCTGAATAGTTCTCTGGTGCAGGAAAAGAAAATGCACTTCTAATATCAATTTTGTCCAAAAAAGGCGTGATCGCGCCTAAATTGAGCCCGTTTAGATAATTGGAAATCTTGTTTTGACTATCTGCAATATCACTTAGTTTTTCTTTTAGAAAACCAGCCAATATACCTAAAAGCTCATCATGTTCAAAGTGGGCTATCTCGTGTAGGATGGCAAAAGATGTTTGAAGCTGCACAGATGCATTTATTCTATTCATCAAATCTTCGTCTGCGTATGCATTGAATGCAGTTACATACGGGCCGTCAAGAAATTTATGCGCGTATTCAAGCGAAAGGTTCACCTTACCATGGCAGAGTAGGCTGTTTGCAAGCAAAGCATCTGCAAGTCTAATAATATCATGAGTTGGAGAAATATAAAAAGATGATGCAACAAGCTTGGCAATGTCGAAATAATGGACATCACAAATAATAGCATTCAATGAGGGAATTTGCCTAATATCAGCTTGATGACTATTGCATACATAAGGAGATGCAGGAATACTTCTTCCTCGTAGCGCTGTCTCGTAAATTGAAAGGATATTACTCTTTTTTGCTTCATAAGTGTTTGCATTAACAGACATACGTAACATTCTGTGATGCTTAATCCATGAGTTTACCATATCACCCATGCCGCACTCCTCCTCGTATCTATATTAAAGAAAACAAATAGAAATTACTTAGGTTCTTTCCTTTGCATTTTCTCGACAAGCTGTAGATACGCCTCAACTTGCTCTTCCGCTTCTTTAACGGATTTAGCAGAAATCTCAGCGCTTCCATATTCATTACTAATCTTGATTGTGACACTCTTATTAGGGATATATTTAAGTATGATATCCTTTATCGCAGGAACCAACGCAACAACAATTGCAACAATTTCTACACCATCTAATCCGTTAGTCAAATAGTCTTGTCTAATATGTTCCACAGATGATCTAATTTCCTCAATAGTTGTAATATCGCTTTTAACAATTTCAAACACTACTTCCATGTTGCACACCGTCCTTTCTTTATGATTTCTCATTTTCAGTATAACATATGATACCGTTTATGTTCAACAAGGGCTTTTATAAGTCTGTACGAGATCGTGACAGCAGTAATTATCCTTGACTAGTCTCGCTTCAAGCACAAAAACTGTTAAAAACTCCATAAACAAACTAATCCTATGCTTCCATAGTCAAGAACAGCAACATTTCTTGAAGCAGAAAGGCACCTTGGATACCTTTCTCGCTCGTAGAGTGATTTCGCAAGAACTGTATGATTTTAGCCTCCACACACTTGTGGATCACATGGCAATTAACCCCACTATATGAAGAAAACCGCTTCAGCCGTATGGCTGAAGCGGTTTCTGCACACTTATGTATCAAAGAAAAAATAAGCAAAACTTGTTTGGAGTTGTCCAAAATTGCCATCTTCATTCGTAATTATAATTGAACTGAAACAAGGGGGAGATTCCAATGGCTCACTAATGAGGGAGATACTGCCGAAAGCTGTCAGACTAACCCGAAAACAAGGAGGTTATATTGTGAATAGAAAACTGTTGAGTTTGTTTATGGCTGTCGTAATGACGCTCTCTCTTAGTATCCCTGCATTTGCTTCTGAAAGCGTAAGCAGGGATTATATTTCAATAGAAGATCTGAATCGCTATCATAATGAGGTTCGAACATTACAAAGCCAACGAAGCTTATTGCAAATGGCGCAATACGAAAATGCCAATACCGGAATTGCCACAACATCGCTCGCTGCGGCAAATGCTCAGCTGGAAGAAATTGATGCCAAGCTCGATGCTTTAGGTGTCCGAAAAGTTTCTCTTTCTGAACGGAGCTTTGTTGCAAAGAGTAGAAGCATTGAGGTTCCTGAAGCAGATAATGAGCGTTGGGAATTAGAAGAGTACACAAATGTTATTTATAATGGTACTCGGTATGATGTGAGTGTTCTTACTGCTCAATCCAAGAATACAGCGTCTATGCTATACGATACAGATGTAGAAGTACTGCATGCCGCTCCCGGCGTTGCAGCAGGAACAGCTCATTACTTGAGAATTATTGCTACAGCAGCAAGCGGTACTTTTGGAACAGTTGCAGGAACCATTTATGATGCAATTTCGACTACTGTTTCCAATCTTACAAGTAGTACCATTATTGAAAATGTTTCTGCATCATATAATTGGCAATGTGACACTCTCATGCATTTTGTGTATGTAAAGCGATCTAGTTCTACAGGCGATCCCATTTTAAGTTATGTCTATAATGAAGTAAACACAAGTGCAGTTGGTGTTACAAATAATGTTCGGTTTAATTCTACTTCTCACAATGACCTAGATTACAATGTATATCAGCAAAGGCAGCGTAATACTATGAATACAGGTGCCAGTAGTCTTAATAATGCTATTGATAGTTTCCTAAACTACTCTCAGATCATGCATTCGTTCGTTAACTATGTTACAATTACTGGTGTCGGGAACAAAACCGTAATCAAGCACTATGTGTGTCGAGAGGTATATCCGGACATGATTTATTAAAGAACTCTCTATGAAGTCGAAGAAGTTCATAATAGGAACAGCAGTATGCATAATTTGTTTGATCATTGCTATACTATGCCTGTTTATGCCGATTAAGGCAAACGAGAGCGTAACGCTGCCCGCTGTGGTAATCCGTAAGGGAGATTCGCAAGCGGAACATACGACCCTGACAATAGACGGTACATGGACGCACACATTGGCCGCGCCATTACACCAGTCCTTTGCCGGGAAAATCCAAATTGAAATGTTAGAATATACCCACAAGGAAGATACCTGGAATCCGGATTTCCAGGTCATGGTTGATGCATCCGGCGATCACTTAATCGGCGGGCTCTTTTATAATTCTGGTTCCGGTTTTGACGGATACGGTTGGCTGTATACAGACAAGAATCATAACGGTTATGTACTTGTTACGAGTCGGTTCGATGAGCAGGATGACGACTATATCGTGATCGCTCCAGCTGATACGGAAGAAGCCGCAAGGTATATCTGTGACGTTCTGGGACTGCATTATTTGCAGGAGTAACTGCATTGAAGGAGGGCGCGTTGAAAAATGCGCCCTCCTTCATTATAATGCGGAGCCTGACGGAATTCGACGCCGACATATACTAGCTCATAACGAATGAAACGCCGCAAGGGCAGGCTGATCTTTAAGGTATTTTCTAGTACGGGAAATTCGCGCAGCAACGCACTTGGCGCTTTCTCCCAATACCTGTCCGATCTCTGCACAGGAATAGCCCTCGGCATTGAGCCGGATCGCACGGATCCCCTTGACCATCGCATCAGTGGCTTCCGCCTCAATTTTTCCCAAAACCGAATGCAGATCACTGTATTCCTTCTCCTGCTGCCGAACATCGAGTATCTCTGGGACCAGTTCACATTCTCTGCCGGCGCGTCGATTTGCATAGATCAACGCTGAGCATATCTCGTTCCAGATCAGTCGATATGCAAAGGTCGAAAAGCAGCCGCCTTTATCACTGCTCGCCGCTTTGCACAGTCCGATGCAGCCGATTTGATACAGATCGTCATAGGTAAAGAACCTGAGCTGGTCGAGTCCATGTACCTTGTCTTTAATAACCTTTCCCACAAGTCCCATATTCTTTTCTACGAGCTTCTGCTGATCTTGAGTAAGGGTCATGACACCGCGCCTCCCTCAGAGAGATGGGACTCGGCCGCACGCATCCTGTTCCCCTGTGCCAGAAGCCTTTTGCTCTCTTTGATAACTTCGCCACAGTAATACTCTCCCAGTAAACCGATATGCGCCTCCGAAGGAGGTATCTGCAGCAATTCCGTCAACCACAGATACGCCTCTTGCTTGCTCATGAGCCCGCTGCAGTATAGTTGATTGAAGTAATGGTGGGCTTGGTATCGAAGCTTGCGCAGCTTAGAATTTGCCAAAGTACCTACAGGAATACTGGTTCCGGAATGTGTCCGGACATAAGCATCACAACGTGGATAGTTGCTGCAAACATAGAGCATGGTGTGATTGGGGTTTTTGCGATAAATCCCATCCGCTGAGCGCAAAACAGCAGTTCCACCGCAATATTGGCAACGCATGCGGGTCGGGTCAATTCCTTTCTTCTTACGTTTCATATTTCGATTCACCTCCATTTGGGTATAAAAAAAGGCCGGAAAACTGCATGACAACAAGAACAGCAAAGTCGGTTTCTAAATACCGAATACGTTCCTGTCATCATTACAGCCTTCCGGCCAATGACGTCAGTTGTTGCTTGTGCCGTGTGGATTGCTCATTGCGCAAAATCCGTAACAGTTCCTCTCCCGCGGGGAGAGTCTAACTCCGGGAGCTCTTCCGAAGTACTGAAAGCCTGAGCGCAAGCCCCTGCCATGGCTATAGATTAGCATACAGTGTTCTCGATGTCAAGCCTTTTTGGAATATTCTATAATTTTTCATACTAAACATTCCTTTGCGGCTTGTGTTTTGCCTGCTTGGAAGGAAAACAATCGCGCTGACGGACAGCTCAATACTCGTCTTCATCCTCATCATCTAAGAGCGCGTCACCCGAGGAGTGACGACGGCTTACAATGCGCATGGTAAGCAAGGCACCCAGCGCAAGGAGAAGTCCACCGCCGAAGAGAACAAGATGCACGACAGGAATTCCGCCAACTGTATTGCGCTGGGGTTCCGGATCCTCTGTGCCTTGGGTGATATCGTCCGTACCAGTTGCCACGTCATCCTGCTCTGCAGGGACGGGGTTATCATCTGGGGGTAATACGGTAACACCAGCGTTTACGCAGGATAGAATATAAGTCCCGCTGCTGCCCAGTTCTGTGCGGAGAATACCGTCTTGTCCCACCGTGATCGTTCCGGGATATAGACCGGCATTCGTTTTGAGCTGAAACTCTGTCCCCGCCCATTGCTGGCCAAGCTGGATTTGAAGAACGACCGGCTGCGTCACCTGTAGTTCTGTGCCATCCGTATCGTCACCTACCGCATAGCTAATACTCGTACACAACAGTAGACAACAGACAAATAACATGATCTTGCCGATCCAAGTTTTTCGCATAAGCTTCTCCTTTCGTTTCAAACAAAAAAAGCGGTCTGATTTCTCAGACCGCTTTTTCAAATATCTCAGTTTCACTTGATGGTTTCTTTGAGCGCCTTACCAGCCTTGAATACGGGTGCCTTGCTGGCAGGGATCTCAATTGCTGCTCCGGTAGCCGGATTAGTGCCAGTTCTGGCAGCACGCTCCTTTACCTCAAAGGAGCCAAAGCCGACCAACTGAACCTTACCGTCTGCCTTCAGAGTCTCTACGATACCGTCAAAAACCGCATTCACTGCGGCCTCTGCGTCCTTTTTGCTGAGATTTGCTTTCTCGGCAACATAGTTAATAAGTTCTTTCTTTACCATTGCTGCATTCCTCCTGTTGTACATACAACTCTGCGTGGTATTCGAGTTTTCCCGCTCATTATACCACGAGATATGCCGATTGCAACCCTTCCACAGGGACCATACAACAGGTCGTTTACGCCACTCTGCGCTCACATTTCATCGCGGTCACAGGGGCGGGTAAAGAAGAAAGCCGCTGTAGCAACTACGATCAGTATAATACAAGTGGTTCTTTTCACGGTTATCCTCCTATTTGTCAGTGCATACACAGTACACCACATATCTCTGTCGCCCACCTGAAGCATAGGGGTGGCAGGTCAGCAGCGTCAGTAAGTCTCGGTTTGGTTGGATTTTGATTTTCTCCACCTCATGAGGTTGAATGATTTGAATGTCGGCCACCGTATATGTCAGCGTTTTCCATAGATTCGTCAGCGTAACGGTATCGCCCACCTGCAAGCGGTCTATATGCCGGAAGTAATCAGCACCGCGCCACCCACGGTGGCCTGCAATGACGCAGTTGGTGTTGGCACCGCCGATGGGGGCGGATGTGTTGCCCAGCACCGCGGCACCTGACGCGAGGTGGGCATCGGATGCGCCAAGATAGACCGGCATGGTCAGCTCCATGGCAGGTATCTCTAAGACACCGATGATCTCATCCTCGATGCCATAGGCGGTCAGGTCGGCGGTGGGTTCTTCGCAGGCTTCCAGGTCATCAAGGCTGGATTGCTTTTCGTTATAGATGCGTCGATTATAAGTTTGCAGGTCTGCCAGCAGTTCGGGGTACTGCGGCTCCGGTTCATCATGTTCTGTCAAGAACTCTTGCACAGCAGTTGCGGCGTTACTCTGGAGTCTGTGTCCCATGAACACTGGCCACAGCATGACGCAGATGCCCGCCACAGCCAGCAGTGCCGCCAGTACAAGGGATGTCTTACGCATGGCGCTTCCTCCTAATGATGACATACCCGCCGCCAATCACTGTCGCCGCACCAAGACCAATGCCAAGGCCTGTGAGATAGTGCTGTGTCCACGAGGACGCCACGGGCTTTTCTTCTGCAGCAGATACTTCCTGTTCGAGAGTGTAAGGAACACGGTGCCCTCGAACTAAAAGCCGGTGGGTGTTGATGCCGAAAGGTGTGCAGGTCACCAACGTTACATAGTCCCTGCCGTCCTTAATCTGGAGCAGGCTCGTATCCGTGGGCAACACCGTGTTGATGGCGTCTACCTCATAGGCCAGTACCTCGCCCAGCACATGAATGTGAAATATATCGCCCTCTGCGAGCTGGTCGATATCCGAAAATAGCTTGGACGATGCCATGCCGCTGTGGGCTGACAGCACGGCGTGGGTGCCGCTTCCGCCCACCGGCAGAGACGTTCCTACGACATGGCCGACCGATTTTTCCAGCGTGTCGGCTCCCGTTCCGTGCTGTACGGGCAAGTACACGTTGATCTTGGGGATGTCCACATACGCCATGACTCCACCAACCGTAAGTTGGTCGGCGTAGGCCAAGGGAGGGGCGGATGCCCCTCCCTCAGAGATCGTCGCTTTGGCCAGCATGGCGTTGTACTGCTCCGCCGCCTGCCGCTGGGCAGTCAGCTCGGCGTCGTCGGTATCTGCAATGGCCGCGGTGTAGGTGGTTTCCACATCAGAGTGGTACTTCTCATTCAAGAGTTCTCCCACCAGCGGGTAAAGCAGAAGCCCCAGCGCCACAACACCGCAAGCCGCCGCCAGTAGCCAGCGTTTCACTGCTCGCTCTTATGCTTGCAGGACTTGACCACGATGAAAGCCGCTGCGCTCAGAAGCAGGACACCGCCCACCGTATACATCCAAACACCCCGGCCACCGGTCTTGGGCAAGTTAAAGCCGGGGTTGTTCAGCACAGTCAGAGGCACGATGGCGTTGCCATCGGTCATAGTGACGTCCTTGCCGTTGACGGTGGCGGAAGCGGTCAGCAGCTTGGTAGCGCACTGCTCACAGGTGCCGCTCTCGCCAGTCTTGATAACGAGCTCGATGGCGTCCGCGAGGAGAATGTAACCCTTATCGGTAGCAACCTCAATCAGCGAATATGTGTCATCCTCCAGCCCTTTCACGATAATGTGGCCGCTGCCATTGGGAACAAAGGTGGTAGCATCAGACTTCTTGGAAGTAAAGCTCTTGGCGTAGTAGATGCCATCCTTCAGGTCTGCGATGATGTAGCAGTCGTCACTGTCATTATGCAGGTTGAACTTGACGTTCTGGACGTTGCCCTTGCCATCGCTGAACTGCTTCAGCACATCAATGCCGTAAGTATACACATGGCAGCAGTCCTCCAGTGTGTCATAGTAAGTAGTGTTGGTGCGCTTCCAAGTCAGGGTAACAGTGTTGGGGTTATCCTTGTCGCCCATCTGAGTATCAGCGGTCAGAGTGGCCGCATAAGTGATCCGCATGGTGCAATCGCTGTAGCCGCGCTTGACGCTGTCGGTGTAAACAGTGGTCGCTTCGTTGATCTCGCTCAGACCGGCTTCGGTCATGCGGATGGTCATAGAGTTCTGCGCGTCATCATAAACCAAGGTGAACTTGCCGGAATCCTCCGCCCATGTGGTGATCTTATCGGTGCAGGCGGAATCGCGGAAGAACTCGATAACCACGTCGTTCTTGTGGTAGCGAATACCCTTGCTCAGAGTATCCACATAGGTATACTCACTCAGGCCGGAAGCCTTGGAGGTAATCGTGGGCAGGGTGCTCAGAATCTGGTAGTCCACGATGTCGCCCACGGAAGCGGTAGCGGTATGAGCGTAACCGTCCGCGATGTCGGTCAGGCTGCCGTTGTGCTTTCCGGTGCTATTCTTGCTCTCACGGACGGTCTTTTCCAAATCGGGGTTGCCGGTCTGGTTTTTGGGGTACACAGTCAGGTCGTAAAGCCACTCGCTGCCATCAATGGTGGTCATGGGCAGAGATACAAAGAAGGGGGTACAAGTGCTGGTGACCATTTCGGGGACTCTGGTTTCAACCACCAGGTACAGGCCCTGCTCCATGTTGGAGGCAGAAGTATGACCGGCTGCGTCCGTCTCGGTCATAGCCACGCCGCCGTTCTTCACGGCAGTTTCCAGAGCGTTCTTCGCACTCGTGGCATTGGCAGCCAGCGCGGCAGCCAGCTTATTGTTCAGACTGTCAGAAGTATAGTAGTTGATGCCGTTCTCAGTCTTGTGAGCATCGGAAGCGGTCAGGCCAATGGCGGACAGCACGGCGTTGGAGCGCTCAGAGCCATCAAAGCCATACAGCACACCCACCTGACGCTGACCATCCACCACCTCGTTGTTCATGGCAATGTCAGCGACGCGGAGGTAGGTGAACTCCACGCCCTGAATGGCGTATTTGCTCAGTTTGTCGATAACAGCCTCGTCATGTAGGCCAGTGGAAACGTAGGATTCCGCATCCCATACGCCATCTTCGCTGGCTTTGGTGATATCGTACTTATAAATAGAAAGCGACGCCTTCTTGCTGGCGTCAATGGTAGGTTCGGCAAATGCCGTAGTAACGAGGCTCAAGGCCATAATGGCGGCCATGAGCATGGCGAATACGCGATGGATCTTTTTCATTTGGTTGCCTCCTTGTTCATAATTTAGAGTTGAGTTTTTTTCTTTTTGCGGGTATACTGGTGGTATCAATCCAGAGGAGGTGCTTGCAGATGGTTTATACCGTAGAACAAATCGCACAGCGAATTTTGCCTGTCGCGCAAAAATATGGGCTGAAGGCAGTTTATCTGTTCGGCTCCTACGCCCGCGGTACGGCAACCGAATCCAGCGACATCGACCTTTTGATCGACACCTCTGGAACGAATATCAAGAGCCTGCTCTCGCTCTCCGCTGTGTACTGCGATCTGGAAGATGCTCTCCACAAAAATATTGACCTGATTACGGTCAGTTCTCTGGAACAGCGTCCTCAGATGGAAAACGATGTCCGTTTCCGTGATACGGTGCTGAAAGAAAGGGTGAATCTCTATGTTGCCGCCTGATGCCCAGCGTTTAGCCCATATCCGCGATTACTGCCTTGAAATCCGCAAGACGATCGAGCGCTACGGAGAATCCTTCGAAACCTTTGACAGCGACCCTGATTATCAGCGCTCCGTGTCCTTCTGCATTTTACAGATTGGAGAGTTGAGTGGAAAACTCTCCGCTGAATATCGGATTGAGACAACAAAGCAGATTCAATGGGGGCCTATCAAGGCCATGCGTAATCTTGTGGCGCATAACTACGGAAGCATGAGCCGCGAGATCATATGGGAGACTGCCGTAGCGGACATCCCGGTTCTATGTGAGTTCTGCGAACAGCAACTACAAGCATTTCAGAATTGAACCATCAGCCTGCCATTTCATGGCGGGCTGATTTTTTGCAAAAATAAACACCCACGCAAAGCATGAGTGCTGCAAACAGAATATAGGGGGCGAAACCTGCACTACCCGTGAACGGCAGGACAAATCCCGCGCTATTGCAGGCCGTGATAGTAACGTCGGGATTAGTGTCGTCCAGCGTTCCCGCGAACAGCGGTTCCGCCATCAGGGTATAACCTGCGGGAGCTTTCACCTCAGCGATGCGATATTGTGCGCCGATCCTGAGGTCAGTCCACTTGGCGATGCCGGTCTTATCGGTGGTGATCCGACTGACCTCCGTCCATGCCTTACCGTCTGTGGAAGTCTCCAGCATCAGCTCCGCACCGGCGAGAGGGCTGCCGGTAACATCCACCTTGTGAATGATAAGACTGCCCTTGATAGGCTTATTCTCGCGTGTGACCTTGACGTTGAGGTTCTCGCTGGTCAGGCTGAAATCGTACTTGGTATCGTCCAACTGGTAGCCATCCACGGTTTTGATCTCCTGATAGCTATAGCTGCCGGGCTTGAGATTATCAAAGGTCAACTTGCCATTGGCGTCAGTCGTACCATCCGCGATCTTGTTGCCTTCGGAGCCAAAGAGCCGATACACCACGCCGGGCAGCGGCTGCTTGGTGTCAGCATCCACCTTTAGAATTTCGATGCTGCCGGTAATCAGCTTGTTCTCACGAGTGATTTTCAGAATTTGCCCATTCTGATTCAGCGTGATAGGAAAGGCTGTTTCGTCCAGCTCGTATCCGGCCGGCGCCTGGAACTCCTTGCAGGTGTAGCTGCCCAGTTTCAGATTGGCGAACGTCAGTTTACCGTTGGCATCCGTGTAGCCTTCTGCAACTTGGCTTCCAGAAGCGTCATACAGACGGAAACCGGCACCTTGAAGCGGGGTGTTAGAGTCCGCGTCCACCTTGCTGATCTCAACACTGGCCTTCCCCAGTGCATTGGTTCGGGTTGCGGTGATATTCAATGCTGAAGCTGTAATGGTGATTGGGTACTTGGTGCTGTCTACCACATACCCCTCCGGTGCGCTGATCTCCTGATAGCTGTAATTCCCCAACGGGAGGTCGGCAAAGACCGCCTTGCCATCTGTGTCGGTGGTCGCGTCGGCAATTTTGTTGCCAGCGCTGTCAAAGAGGCGATAGGTCACGCCTGCCAGGGCTTTACCGGTATCAGCGTCTACCTTGTTGATGGCCAGGGACCCCTTTTCTTCCACAATACTTACCTTAAAGTGAATGTAAGCAACTATGGGGTCAGGAATCTCTGTCAGCGCAGTACACGCCTGGTAGTTACTGCCATTGGAAGGTTCCAGCAGGACAGCCTCATCGCCATTCACATCCAAAGAGTATCCGTAATCACTGCTGATATAGCCGTTCAGCTGTGCAGCAGCCGCCTTTGTAGTGGTCACCGTCAGAGTGTTGCCGCGCTGTGTGATATTCACACCGCTGATATTGCAAGTAAAACGAAACTCCGAAAGTGCGCCGTTCGTGTCTGTGACGGAAGCACTATACTGACTGCCGTCCCATGTCAACTCAATTGCATTTGCATCAGAGAGCTGACGCTGGTTCTTTACGGCAAAACTGGGAATGGTTCCATGCGACATAAGCCTGTCAATGATCATATCATAGGCGGCCGCAACTCCATCGCCAGCGTAGTGAAACAGACCCGCACAGGTGCTGTCGTACAGTGTATAGGGATATGTCGTGTCTCTGAAATCACATACAAACTCCCAAATGATCGCCTGTGTTGCCAGCTGAGCGCAATCCGGATGGATGTTTCCGAAGCCATACGCGCCGCCATAGCCATACGCCATGGCCAGTGTGATAGCATATCGTTGGTCTGTCCGCAGGCTGCTCCAGCTTACAGAAGAATAGGAAAGACTTCCGCTTGCAGAACCGACACTTGGTTCCATGCAGTAAGCGGGAACAGTGCTGCCGCCACCGGATGGGGTGAAGTATTTCAGCTTTGTGCTGGTATAATTGCCCCAGCCGGGAACCGGCGACTTGTCTTCATGATAGCGATATTCATTGCCGCCGCTGATGGTACCTGTAACAGTGGCAGCATGAGCTGTAATAACGGACAGCCCCATAATCACCACCAACAGACATATCAGTGTCAGCAGTTTAGGGAGAAATTTTCTCATAGGTTTCCTTTCTCTCCAGTACAAAGGGCAACAGTCCTTTTCGGTTTCCCTTTGTCGGAGTATTTATTTGAGATCTTCTGTTGTTGGTCGCGGCTTGCAATAGATTCACAGGGTAGGTGCGGATGAGCGCTTCGTCCAGCATCTGCTCCTCCTCGTTGCTCATGTCAGGGATCAGCAAGCCAAAGAAGGTCATCAGCTGCTGGATCTTCCGGGCCAGCATTGAACCCATCTCCACATAATCCATTTCGTCGATCAGTTCCATCTCCGGCGACATCGTATGCCGGATCTCCATGATGTTGATGCAGTGGGGTGAGCCGGGTGCGATTTTGATGAATTCTCCGCCTATTTTGTTGCAGGCGCGGCGAAATTCATGGCCCTTGATAGGTGCCAGAATATAGCATTGGATACCGCGCATCCGCATACGAAGCGCCAGAAGCTGCATGGTAAACGTCTTACCGGCGCCTGAAGTACCCAGCAGATTCAGATTCGCGTTCTTATTGATTTTCGTATTGAACAGATCCACGATGCACAGAGAGTTGTTGTATCTGTTGATACCAAGCAGAACGCCGTTTTCATCGGACATCTCAAAACTCGTGAAAATATAACTGGACGCGGCGCCGCTGGTCAACACATTACGCTGCGCTTTCTTTTCCAGCTTCGGTGATATTTTCAGGAAAGGCATCACCGACTGGAGCGCAGCCTCCTGCTGGAACCGACACTCACTGGTATACATGTCCATGGATTTGAGCATATCAACCATCTGCTGCTTACGCCAAAGAAGCTCCTCATAGGTCTTGGCTGAGACGGTGATAAAAACGCTCATATAAAATAGATCTTCATTATTGTTGGCGATACCGCTTTTGATGTAATAGCCCGCCTGTATGGAGTTTGCCAGTTCCTCGTAATCGGTACTGGTGTCCTGCATGCTCTTGAGCTTGGTGCGATTGAGTCTGATCCTCTGCGCAACCTTATCGATCGTTCTGCTGCGGTTCTCCCGACGCAGGTGAACGTCGATATCCACACCTTCGCCCGCATTGATAAGGGCGGACATCCACCCAGCTCGAACACGGCTGGGATATCCGTCCGCCTTGATGTACAGGAACGAATAGTACAACCCGTCCATGATAATGTAATTGAAATGGCTCAGATCAATACCACGGGGGGCCAGAAAGTTGACCATGCGAATCGACGGCACAGGATCCACGCCGATGGTTTTCTTTTTGGCGGCCATTGTATCTACCACGATCCGATTCACGCGGGAGGCGAAAGGCTCACTTGTGCAGGAGCGCCTATTATAGAACGTATATAGGATCTCTGCGGTGGCTTCATCGGGATCCTTGGGCTGTACGATGCTGTTTCCGCATTGCATGAAATAAGCTCGCGCAGTCTGCTGCGCGGCTTGAAGCATGCCGCAGATCTTTGCGTAGTCGTCGCTCTCATTGCGGCCAACGGCTTCATATTGGAATATCAGGAAGAAGCGCCTTGTCAGCGCTTCACGGTTTCCGACATCCTTGATCAGACTGATATAATCCTCGCCCAGCGCCCTGCATTGCGGGTTCTCCTCATGCTCCAAGTCCTCCCGGACCATGGAAACATGCCGGTCGGAATCTGCACGCCTTGTAATTGACTTGAATTGCAGCCGCATAGGCGATATTTTCAGCCAGCTGGCAAAGCTGGAGATAATATTAAACTGCTCTTCGTCAGAGCGCAGCGTGAAGTTGATCGGCTCAATCTCAAGGATCTTGATATAACGATTGTCTGTTGTTTCAATGATCCCGTTTCTCAGATCCCTGATGGGGAGATACTCCTGCACGAACTCCAGTTTTTCTTTTCCACGCTTTCTTTTTTCTGCTGCTTTGGCCATAGTGGTATCCGATCCTCCTGAAATGTAGTTTTTTGCGGTGTGTCCAGAAATAAATGATATGGCCGATATACTGAAAAAGGGAGCCGCCATCCACACCCATCGCCGAGACAACCGCCAGCGGTAAAAGTGTCACCGTCATAACTACGATGCGAATGGTGCCGGGCATAGGAATCAGGACCAATTCCGGATATCCTAAAGCCAACATCAGAACTACGGTTTCAATAGCGTTTCTGGTGTCGATCATGCCCCCCAGCAGCTTGCCGCTGTCTGTATAATTTGCCGGTATCGCATAAATGTTGCTGTAATCACCGCTGCTCAACATTCTCACCTGCCTTTCCTTTATATAAGCGCTATGTTGCGTTTACGCCTTGCATTATAGGCGCGTCATAATTCACGATACTAAGACGCCTGTAAGAAAGTCGACCCTCATAATCGGGCGAATTCAGGACAACTCCTGTACCGCTTGCGGAATGGACCCACATACGCGTTCCATCTGAGCTATATCCTGCGAAAATCAGGACATGGCCCCAGTCGGAACCGTCTGCCAGAAAGCCCAGGTCACCCGGCAGCAACGCCGATGCAGAGATTCCGTATGTATTTGTGTATTGTCGATTGCAGCCGGCACCGATCTCTACACCAACTGCCGTATTGAATACCCATGTGGTAAATCCGCTGCAATCGAGACCAAAGGGCCGAATCGTTCCTGTCGAGGCCGAGCCCGCTGCCGTTACCAGTCGAGGTGTGTTCCAAGCGTCATTCCAGCCCGGAGCTGATTTGCCTCCCCAGAAATAGGGCACCTTTCCGACCAGCGACAGCGCTGTGGTCAGGATATGCTTCCGCATGGGGCTGCAATTCTGCGCTTCCACAAATGCGACCAATTCTTCATCGGTAAGCGGAACCATCTGACCATCGCCCAGAGTGCCATATAACGTCATTTTCAATGCAGCGGCCATCTTCTGGATCGCCTCTGCATAGGTGACATTAAATTGATCGTAGGTTGCCTCTGCGTCGATCCCGAAAGCAGTGAGCACCACAGAGGAGTCAAAAGGGTGAATGGTGCACACCACAAAACTCACGGTTTCCGTAGTCGGAGAAAGCGTTTTGACTTTGCCCTTCGTGTAATACATCGCACTTCGTGTCCCGATAATCTTCGTCCCACTATAAATGGGGATATCTACTGTCACCGGCGTATACGTTGTCACACTTACCGGCTCTGAGGATGTGAAGGTTTCGTCCGGCTCATAGTAAGTGCGACGCGCCGTGGTATAGCGATATATAGGCGAACCGTTTACACTCCCAATCTGCGTCTTTTGGGTGACGACTGTCAGCGTAACTGATTTGTAGGTGGAGTAGGTAAGCGGCACAAGGTGTTCCCCTTCATCTGCCTCTGATGAAACAGGAAACATACCCCCTGAAACAGCTCGGAGCTTAGAAAGCATGTCTTCCTTGCTGGTGTTTTTCTGCTGCAGTGACGCCGAATAGGCAGCTAAAATGTAACTGACATCGTAGCCCGCCGAGCTCCGCGCATAATTGACCAGTGCGTCCATAGAGAGGTCGTAATCGTATCCGCCATCCGTGATGATCTGTTCCACCTCGGCAAGTGCGGCTTCATAGCCTTCTTCCACAACTACTGCGATATCCGCAGCTAAATCGTTGTAGGATTCCAGCAGCGTGGTCGGATTCTCCAGATCCACAACAGAACCATTCAGGCCAAACACGCTGTTCGTAACGATACTGGGCAGCGAGACGATCAGGATGATAAAGATCAGGAAAACAAGGCAGATACAGACAAGTACTTTGAAAAGTATGTGGCGCAGTGACCATGCTGCCGATAAAATGGCGCCCCACGGGCCGCCTACAGCGGTTCCAGTGGCAACTCCAGCTACTGCCTTGCCGCCTTCTACACCCGCCTGTACAGTTGCTGCTGCGGCGTTTCCCGCTGCTTCGACACCCTTTGCGGCAGCTTGTTCTGTTGCCGCTTTTCCGGATTCCTTTGCAGCGCTGGCGATCTGTCTTGCCGCTTCTCCATAATTGTCGCTGCCATCGCCAATTTGCCGTTTGTCCGGTTCGGCCATTTTCCAATTCACCCTCCCTGATAGATAGTAAAAAGCCGCATTATGCGGCTACAATCATCGTTCATGAAAGCTGACAGCTAGGGCGGTGATATCCCGTCCCAGCTGTCAGCAGGCGTGCTTACTTCTTGCGCTTTGGTGCCTTGATCCCACCGTCAGAACGTTTTGCCGGTGCTTCAAAGCGGCTCGGCGTACTCTTATAGCGAACGGTTTCCACCGATACAGAGCGGATATTTTCCCCATCATAGACAGGCTTTCCGTTTTCAAATACCGGCTTTCGTTCTACAGCAGGCTCACCGTGTACGGCGATCCACTGCTGCCCGCGAACATCCTCATACACCTGATAGTCTCCGCGCGGCGGTGCAAATCGGGCTGTATCATAGAAGGCCGTACCGGAGCCATCGCCATGGAGGACCTCAAAATACCCGTCATCGCGGTGTGTGCTGTCCGCCCGCGCAACAGGCTCTGTGAAGCCGGGCATGAAATCGCGGAACACCGCCTGATTGTAAGCAAAGGCATTCTCACCTTGCTCAAATACGGGCGCTTCTGCCTGCTGCTGCATGGCGTACCAGTCCACGCCGTTTGCGGCCTGCATGACCGTGTGCGGCGCATCTGGCTCGTTGTAGTAAGCTCCGTTGTACCATGTACTGTTCCCGTCACTGCCGCTGGCTTCCATGACGCCATCACCAACAGTGCGCAGGGTCGTGCCTTCCGATGCTCCGGGGAAAGCTGCGGCGACCTGCTCCGACTCAGCAGGCGTACCGGTAAAGCTGGGTGCATCATAGAACGCATTACGGCCCTCGCCGCTGGCCATCTGATACCATGTGCTGCCATCGGAGGCCGTAACAACGGAGTGCGGCGCAGCAGGTTTCTCATACTGAGCCGTATTGAACAGTTCAACCTCGCTGGTTTTACCATCCGTGCCGGTTGCCGTTGTGCTGATATGCCCTCCGCTGATCTGCGTACCTTTCAGCGTCTGACCTGCGAGCTGAGGCATATAGTTGCCGAGACTGCGGTCAGCAATATCCCCGGCAATGCTGCCGGCAGATTCGGCGGGACGAGCAGCAACCGAAGATATCGACTCGCCTGTAAGCGCTGCGCCGTTTCTGGCGGCCATACCGCCAAAGACGCGGCCTACAAAGCCAACGCTGCCGCCCATGCCCATGCGCGTACCGCCTTCAACAACAGCGTCTCTGACATAGCTGTTGCCCTTGAATTTGCTGGCGAGTCCGGAAGCAAAGCCGCTGGCAGCGGCGCCTGTACCAGTGGCGGTCGAGCCGCCTTTCCCGAACACACTGCCTGCGCTTCTCGCACCGTATCCACCTATGCCACTGATAACTCTTGCCGCCATCAGCAGCTCCATACCCAAGCTGGAGCCGGTTTGCGCCACATTAAGGCCCATGGCTGCCATATATGCATCAAACTTCTGGGCCGTCTTGAGGAACGCCAGAGCACAGAACAGCCACAGGAAGATAGACCCCTGTCCTGAACTCAGCGCGCCGCCGTTTCCGATATACTGGCCCACCGAGGAATTAAATCCGCGGATAAACCAGACGTTCATGACCAGCAGCAGAAGCTGCGATCCGACCATGCGGCACCAGCTCTTGAAAACCTGATTGGTGGCTTTGGAACCGCCCATACAAAAAGCCAGGGGAGAGGTGTAACATAAGACACCGACCACGATATACCGTTCGACTGCCTCAAGCAGCAGCTTGAAATAATTCCAGCCGAGGGCGATCAGCAGAATCAAAACCAGTATAGGCCCTACGATTGTAACTGTCGATACGATCGTCAGAAGGCCATTGCTCAAAACCTGCTCTATTCCCGCAAAGGTGAAGTCCTCTGCCGTCATGCTCAGATCCATGAGCGCTGTGTATGGGGCTCTGGCAATATCAAGTGCCAATGTGAAAATCGGCTTTGCGTATCCGATCAGCAGTGCAAATACTGCGCCGCGTACCACCAACTGCCACGGGTTCTCTGCTTCCGTGATTGGCCCGCCAAACGCGCGGAAGAGCTGCCATACAATAATGAGGAAAAGGATCGCCCATGCCGTGTACTTCATCACATCGAACGCTTTCGTGATGAACGGGAAGTATTCCTCCATTGTTACCATATCTGTCCCCAACGCATCGAGGAACAGACCAGAAACATCATCCATGATTTGTGATGCGATACTGGATACCCAAGTTACGATCCCTTCAAAAATCCAGTCTAAGATAACCGGTCACCTCCCAACTGGTTCTACATTGCTTTTCATCAGCCGGTGTACTGACCTCCGACAATCAGCGGCTGCAGGTATGCAACGATGAAACCAAGCGTGTTGAGAATGATCCAGGTCACAACGACGCGCTTGAGCCAACTGGTGGCTTCATCAACTGCACGCTGGTTCCGGCTGATCATACGCACCAACAGAGCAATGGCGGCCATGGTAACAGCGACGATCGTACTGATTCCAACCAACTGGCCGTAGATGTCCTGCATGATCGTGGAAAAGCGATCCCAGATCGTCTCCGCCATTACGGGTTGGACAGAAACGATCAGCACCGAAGCCACGCCGACCATGGCCCAGTAAGCTTTCCGGAGCTGCCGTTTCCCTGAAACAAGTTGCTTTGACATGTCTTACCTCCTATGTGTTCACTTGACGCGCAAAAGGCACCGTTTTGAGAGGCTAAACGCCTCGCAGAAACGGTGCCTTCATTGCGTACTGCACTTTGGGACGATATTAGTATAGCACTTTCACATTTACATGTCATCGGCGCGAACCTTGCCATTTTGTATGCCATTTTCTCTGCCATATATCATGCCGCATATGCTCAATATCACCAGTTCTCCAGTATGGTGAGGACTTCCAGCCATGAATCGATCTCACCGGCAGGCGCTGACCACAGACGCAGCGCAATGATGTTGATTGCCTGTGTGCGGAGCCTGTAATAGTGCCGGCTGGAGATATCTAGCCTGTACAGCAGTTCCTCATGCGTCAGTTTATCCGAGCCGAGAAACGTCATGTAGATGATGTCGTACATCTTATGGCCATTGACCGGCTTTGTTTTTAATATGCTGACCGCTTCGTTGAGCCGGTCCACCAGCAGACGCGAGCGGCGGATACTTTCCATGCGGCTCTCCAGTTTCCGGTTGTTCAGCCCCAGTTCCAGATCAAGACGATCCAAGAGCGTGTCCAGATCCTGCAGCGGGCGATCCAGTTCTTCTGCGACGTTGGCGGGGAAGCACTCCAGTGTCCACAGGATACTTCGGTAGTGCTGCAGCAAGAGGAATGTGTTGTGATACATGTTCTTCTTTTTTTCCTTCTTTGCCTGACGGACGCGATCATCGTCGATCCGCGCATCTTCCAGTATTCCTCGTTTCGTCAAAAGCTCAATAAATGCCGCGGACTGTTCTGAGAGCTTGCTTTCTTGCTGCTCATAAAGCGTCTTGTCAACGCCAATCTCCTTTTCGTTCATGTCGATAATTCCTTTCACTTGATAATCGGTACAGGGAGCTCGTGGGAGTACACGGCCCTCTGATGAAATGTGCATCCGCACGCGGAGCTATACTATCTACACTTCCGCAGTCATAGATACAATTCTGACAATTCCTACACAGAGAAAAATACGCGCGTATTATAGGGCGAAGAAATGCAACGCGATGTTCTGAACTCTGTTCGGCACGATCGCCCGTTGCCTGCGCAATAAGCCCACGACTGTACCAGAGACACATCTTGTTCAGACGCATATTGTCCGAGCCTGCAATGTGCGTATTTCCGGCGCAAATACGCATTTCTTCAATAATGCGTTCAAGCTCTGCATAGGAAGGCAGTGAAACCTCTGTATCTGTAGGATACAGTTTGTTGAAAATGAGGCAGCCGTAGGAACCGGGCAGACGGTACAGAGAGAAAGCATCCCCATGCTTTTGAAAAAATCTCCATACCTTTGTCTTTTCCCAGCCCCAGCGCTGCCCCAGGGTTTCCAGAGTTAAAACAGCACCTGTTTTCCCATACTGAACGGCAGGTGCTAAACAGGAGAATACATTATGAGTATCCATCCACGCTGTGTGACACCAGAGATCCAGCCATGCGTCTGACTCACCGAATGTATAGTTCTGCTCCGCCAGCCGCTGTGTAATACTGCGCGGTAGGCAGAGAAAGCCATATCCCTCGGTTGCATAGACCGTGCCTCCCGCGCATTCGGCGCCAGAGCACTTCGCGACCCAGTCTGTGATAGCGTACTCCAGTTTCTTCGTTCTGGCATCCAATGTATATCGAAGAAAACCAAAACATTGGAGTTCTTCCATGATCTCTAAAGCCGCTGATCGGCTTTTGACGCCCAAGATGCTCTTCAGGCCTACCATGCCACCTGACCACGTGCCGGGCATCACATCATTCGTATAACCGCAATAATGCGCCTGCCCCTTGCGGAATGCTGATTTGGAGGCCAGCTTCGTCCAGTAGCCCATGATCCCCTTGCCAGCAGGCAAGTGCGCGCGGGGCAGCTTGACCCACTGGTATTTGAGCAAGCATTTTGGCATGGCGTTTTCCTCCTTCTGGGCGTGACATAAAAATAAGGCAGTCCCTGTTGTAAGGAGACTGCCTTCAGCATCTAACTATTATATTCTTGCTTGTAGTCCGTACAGCGATCCTTGTGGTATCCCAACAAGGTACCAGTCGTCTACACATTTGATTCGTGTGGGTATCCACTCGTCGTTGTAGAACACTTCCAACGTTGTCCCGCAATGCAGACCGCCGTAGCTGCTTCCGTCTGCATACCGGACATCAATGCGATTCATCATTGGGTCATATATAAGGGTTCCTGTTTTCATGACACTACACCATCCATACAAACGATTCATAACCATTTTCCAATAGTCCAACTCTGCGGTGTGGCTCACCAGAGCACCGCAGGGCTTCGTGAGAGGGTATCTCAATTCTGATGAGGGATTTTGCCTGCTGCCGAGATAAACCTCCGCCCACTATAGACCTCCCGAATATTTACAGGCACGTCAAAATCCATCATGCGCATATTCTCTTGACGAAGCAGGAAAACTACGATAAAATACGATTGACCACGGATTTTCATAAAATCGAGGAGGCGCGTATGGCATATATTACACGGGAGCTTGAGCGAAAATTCTTGAAGCTCAATGACTTTTTCAAGGTTATCCTTGTTACCGGCGCAAGGCAGGTTGGCAAAACAACCATGCTGAAACACTTAGCAGGGAGTGACAGGACCTACGTCACGATGGACAACACCATGGCGAGAGAGCTTGCACAGTCTGACCCTGTGCTGTTCTTTCAGACCTATAAACCGCCAATTCTCATAGATGAGGTGCAGAAAGCGCCGGAGCTGTTCGAGCAGATCAAAATCATTTGCGACGAGAGCGACGAAAAAGGTCTTATTTGGTTGACTGGCTCGCAGCAGTACAATATGATGAAAAAAGTACGCGAGACCCTTGCCGGAAGAATTGGCATTTTGGAGCTGTATAGTCTGTCCGCAAGAGAAAAAGCAGGGCTTGTGTTCGATACGGATTTAGATTTCTCGCTGGCTACCTTACAGGCAAGGCAACGCAAGCTTCCGAAAAATGATGTGGTTCAGGTATTCCATCACATTTGGGAGGGCGGTATGCCACAGGTACAGGGGGTGGATGACGAACTCAGACAGGAGTATTTCAATTCCTATATCGACACCTACCTGATGCGTGATGCTACCGAGGCTGGCGGCATTACTGACGCCGTCCGTTTCCGCAAATTTCTTGTGGGCTGTGCCTCCCTTGTTTCGGAGCAGGTCAATTATACAACGCTGGCCGAATCTGCCGACATCGCTCCGAGTACCGCAAAAGAGTGGCTGAAAATTCTTGTGGGACTGCACATCATTTATCTGTTGGCCCCCTATTCCAACAATGAACTGAAGCGCCTCAGCAAAACGCCGAAGCTGTATTTCTGCGATACGGGGCTTTGCGCGTATCTTTCCATGTGGTTGACGCCGGATACGCTGCGTAACGGCGCCGCAAGCGGTCATTACTATGAGAACTATGTTGTGATGGAGCTTGTCAAGAACTACGCCTATGCAAAGTCCAAGGTGAACATCACCTACTTCCGAGACTCCAACGCAAAAGAGATTGATGTGTTTGTTGAGGAAAACAATGTCATCCATCCGTTGGAAATCAAAAAGAGCGCTGCACCCGACCGCCGTGAAGTCAAAAAATACAGTATCATTGATAAGGCTTCCTTAAAGCGTGGCAATGGCGGTATTATCTGCATGTGCGAGGAGCCGATACCGATTGATGCGGATAACTGTTTTATTCCGAGCAATCTGATCTAAATAACTTCAAATCGTATAAGAAGGCATCTCACAGAGGTGCTTTTCTTATAGCTAAAGTTTTATACTCCTTTTTCTCTGCCGTATACCATGTCTCACATACTCGATATCACCAGTTTTCCGGTAGCAGCGCACCATCCTTACAAACGATTCATAACCATTTTCCCACAGTCATATTTTATCATATTAAGGCAAATTCGGCCAGAGGAGTTATTGCCGCTCAGCGCGCGGCAATCTCGCTTCGCACCTGCCGGAAAAGGTGACAAATTCGTCTCGCATGTTAACCCATTTGTTAACCCATTTGCTCACCCATTTTGCTCTGTTAACCCATTTTTAGCCCCTATAAAATGGGTTAACATGGGTCTGGTTCAGCCAGATTTTGCCAAACCTTCCAAAATCATTCAAATCGCAATTATGCAAGAAAACGCCAGAAACTTCTCGTTTCTGGCGTTTTCCATTCGATTTTGTTGTAAAATCCTGATCTCTCAGCGCTTGGAGAACTGAGGTGCGCGACGAGCGGCCTTCAGACCGTACTGAAATTCTTTGATTGCCGTTTTTCCTTGATATTCTAGGCTTTTTTGCCCTTTCGGTTCTCGGTTGTCCTATTCCTTAACCACAAAAATAGGTGTTTTTTCAATCAGAAGCCCCTCTGATGTAGCGCATCATTTACCACCTCAAATAACTCCTCAGGCTTATTGTACTTTACCTTTGCATAGATGTCCATAGTTGTTTTGCTGTTTTCATGCCCTGCAAGGTACTGAACCGTCTTAGGATTCACTCCCGCATAGAGAAGATTGGTAATGTAAGTGTGCCGCAGCTGATGTGGTGTCACATCAAAATCTATCGTGTATTTGATTTTGGGTTGGTTCTTCTGTGTCATGCCCAGCGTTGGAGTAACCGTATATTTGATACTCTCCCCATTTACATACTTATAGTAGTTCCGGGGCTTAGTGGAACGGACAACTACATACTGCCATACCCTCTGAAACTGTGAATATGCAAGCGGCTCTCCTTTGCTGTCAGCGATCACATAATCTGATATAGAATTTTCTTTCGCTTCTCGCAGACAATCTACCAAGCACTTCGGTATCGGAATATCCCTTTTTGCTGCCGGGGTCTTTAGCACCGTAGAAACCACGGGTCTGTTATGCTCTGACCGCCATGCTCTCCGCACGGATATATACGGAGTAGGTGCATCCAGAAACACACAATCCCAGTGCAATCCAAGTGCCTCCTCCCGGCGAAGCCCAGAATACAAGCAAATCATAATGAACAAATAGGGTGGCAGCCCCTTGACTGTATCCAATAACACCTCAACCTGCTGGTCGGTTAATGCGTCTTTCTTCTTCGTTGGCTTTCCGCCCTTTGCAGATATTCCTACACAGGGATTATAAGTGATCAGCTCACTACGCTCTGCCGAGTAAAAAATACATTTAATGAGCATATTTACCGTATTGTATAACCCCTCCGATTTGTTGGTCAGCGGCACAAGCGCCAGACGAATATCATCTGCGGTTACTTCCTCCATATACATATCCCCCAAAGGCTTAATGATATAATTCCTCATGTCAGAGGTATATGCTTTCATCGTAGCTGAAGATACCTTTGCTGATTGCATCAGCAGCCATTTCTCACAATATTCAGCAACCGTCGGATGCTTTCGGCGAAAAACAATCTCCTCGACCTGCTTTTTTGCTGCCTGCTGTTTTTCATATAGTTCTTCACAAGTGGTCGCATACAAGCTGACCTGCTTGCCATCCGCATCCTGAATCCGTGTTCTGTAATATAGGATTCCTTTTCTCATAACAGTTCCGTACTGCGGAACACTTCTATTTTTCTTTGCCATATAGTTTTTCCTTTCTTGATAATGAGCGTTTACAACTTACACTCTCGTTTTATCAGAAAGCATGAATTTAATCAAAGATACGGATTGAGGAAAATGAAGAGCGAGACATCCTTGCCTCGCTCTTAACTAATTATGATGTTTCATTGCTTCTGCACTTTAGGCTCAAACACCATCCCACTGAGCAAATGCACCGCCCATGCTTTTAACCAGCTCATCCGGTCGATTGTATTTGACTTTTGCATAGATGTCCATTGTAATCTTGCTGCTCTCATGGCCTGCCAAGTATTGTACTGTTTTGGGGTCTACCGATGAATGAATCAGGTTCGTGATATATGTATGCCGGAGCTGATGGGGTGTTACCTCAAAGTCCAAGCTGTAAACCACTTTTCCGTTATGAGCAGCCTTTTCTCCCAAGACGGGTGTGACAGTATGCTTTACTCTTTTCCCATCTTCGTATCGGTAATAAACCCTCTCCTTTGTTGTTCTGGTAACTATATACTGCCAGAGCCGCTTGAACTGCGTGTAGGACAGCGGATCGCCATCACGATTTGGAACAACATACTCCGAAGCGGAGTTTGCTTTTGCTTCTCTCAGGCAGTCAGCCAAGCAGATAGGGAGAGGAATATTTCTCTCCGCTGCTTTTGTTTTCAATTCATCAAGAATGACCGGTCGGTTGCTTTCTGTGTGCCATGCCCTTCGTACTGTCAGGTATGGGGTATCCGTATCCAGATATACAGAATCCCATTGCAGGGCGAGGATTTCTTCTCTCCGTAAGCCCGCGTACAGACCAAGCATCACAAATACATACGGCGGAAGCCCTTGAATGGCATCCAATAAGCGGGCTGCCTGCTCATCTGTCAGAGCTTCTTTTTCTTTCTGCGGAACCCCTCCGCCTTTTGAGGTCAGATAGACCGTGGGATTCTTATCAATGATCCGGCTTTCCTTTGCTGCCCGGAAAATAGATTTGTAAAGAACAACCACAGACTTATAAACCGAAGCCGATTTTTTTGAAACAGGAACGAGGGCAAGCTGGATGTCATCCAAAGTCACATCCGCCATCCCCATATCACCCAACTCTTTGATAATGTGCCTTCTAACTTTAGATGTATAGTCAGTCATTGTGGTAGCCCGCACATGAACCGACTGCATCAGCAGCCATTTCTCACAGTATTCTGCTACGGTAGGAGACTTCCGACAAAATGTATCATTGTCGATCTGCTCCAACGCATTCAGTTCCTTATCATATAATTCTTCAGGTGTCCTTGCATAAAGAGCCCTCAATTTTCCATCTGCATCCTGAACTCTTGTCCTGTAATAGTCAAGACCGTTCAGCGTAACTGTACCGTATTGTGGAATCGCTCGTTTTCTATTTGCCAATTCCTCCACCTCCTAAGAATAATCTCCAGCGCTGTACCTTTGTTTTATCAGACCTCTCTGATTCCATCAAGGATACGGATCGGCTCACGATCTTCCGCTTCGAGGCTTACGGTAAGTTGTGCTTCTCTCAACTGGCTTTGCTCTATGCGTACATTTGGCGATATACTCCTGGAGACCTGCCGCAGTAAAATATACACAGCCATTCTGAACATATTGCACATAAGAGATCAAGCCGTTGTTACGGGCGGCATCCAGCGTTGCTATGCTGATTCCTAAGATTTCAGCAGCTTCTTTTCGTGTAATGAGTTTTTCCATAGACCATATTCCCTCCAATCTGTCAAGGTTATCATCTTGCTTTCAAAACCACATGAATACGCTGGCAACCGAAACTGCCAGCGCATGGTATCTGATTTTGAATAGAAAACGGCCACCTAAGAAAGTAATCGCTTCCTATTTTTAATGCAACTCAATTCTCGCCACATTTGCCACGCACCCCTGACGATGGGGACATTCCGGTCTCCGCTGGCGCGGCTGTCATAACTCCGCAGCGTCGTTTTACTCGTGCGCCGCAGGGTTCCCCCCAAGTCTTTAGGAGGCCGTGAGGAAGTATCTTTAAGCCCCCATGCAGTCATCGCGCCCCGAAATGCCGCTTTCGGGTTTCAGGCTTGCGTAGATTGCTCAGAACAGTCTTGTTCATCACCTCCTGGACTGTCATCTTCGCGGCGCGCCTGATTCGCTCGTACATGGGTTATGTACCGGAAATGCCGTCTATTCAGTTGTCAAGCTGCATGAGGGAGATAGACCCTCTCACTTACTTCCCCGTTGGGAGAGCAGTTTAGCAACCGATTTTAGAAAAATTCTTCAAAAATTTTTCTCAGCTTCAACAGTAGAACCCGTTTTCTCTTATTGACCGCCTGATGCGAAATGTGCAATATATTCCCGACTTCCTGTTCTGTCTTTTCTTGATAGAAAAGCAGGAAAATCAGTTCTTGTTCGTCTTCGTTTAATTGAGCCAAACAAAAGCGTATCTGTTCCGCTTCCAGATGTTCCAATGCAAGCTGTTCTACGTTTTTTCCGGGCGCAGCAAACTGCCTGTCCTTTTCCAACAGACGCTCATAGGAATCCTCTCTGCTGGGCAGGAAAGATGCAGTGTCTTTCTGGAACTTTTCCGTTTTCAGATCGTAGGAAAAGTATTCTTCTTTTCGCTCGTAGTGCTGATACACGCGGTAAATCTGTTCGCTTACCGGTACAGCCTGTCCATCTATATAAAGATAATAATTCGCTCTTTCTTCACGATTTTTGCTCACAGCCGTTACCTCCAAGAGTTTGAAAAGTGGATCGTTTTCGAACTCTCGGAAGGCGGCGAACGGCAGCGTGGGAATAAGGGAAAAATAATACGGACACAGGCACAGGAATATCCCATGTCGGTGTCCGTTCTGTTTTGTCGCTTTCTAATTGCTACTAATAGTTCCCATAAAGGCCATAAAAGACTGGCAGGGAAGAAGCGGGAATTTTGGGGTTCTGGCGTAGTTTTACAACCAGGTTTTCTTCGTTAAGAGGACCTGCCAGAAGCGGACAGGTCATTATTTTCCCACATAATCATCTCCTCCTAAGCAAAAAAACAACGCATAGTAGCTATAAAAAAGCCACTCTTCAATCATTTCGCATAATACTTTTACCCCGTAAAATATAATTATGTGAGGTGACGGAGAGTGAACAAAAAAATGCGACATATAGATTTTTCGTTTGGGGCATCCTTACGGAATGCCAGGGAAAAGCGAAACTACAGGAGAGAACAGATTGCGGAACGTGCAGAAATCAGTCCTCGTTTTTTGGCGGCCATAGAAAGCGGCCGGCGAAAGCCTAGCTTGGATGTCCTGATTCGTCTTGTCAATGCCATCGGCGCTTCGTTTGACGAAATCCTTGCGCCGCAGATGATCACAGACAGCGAAATCGTTGATCGGATTAGGCGCTTGGTCCCACAATGCAGTCAGCGAGATCAGGAGCTGTTGCTCGCCCTGATTGATAAAATGCTGGATACAAAAGAGAAGAAAGATAACAAATAATGCGGTCGGGTGTATTGCCCAGCCGCATTATCTGTCCGTTGCTATACGGGCAAACTGTTTTTCCTTTTGAGAGGAATAGTAATCCCTGAGTTTCTCAAAGGCTTCTATACTGATAGTATGTTCCATATGGCAAGCATCGGCCTCCGCTGTCTTAGGATTAACGCCTGCGGTTATTAACTGCTCCATGAAGAATTAATGGCACTCATAGATTTTTTCGGGCACCCCGCAGCCAATATCTGCTAGATGTAGGTATGCTCCTTTGCATACTGATACAAAACTACTTTAAAGAAAAACAATATTGACAGCATTCTTCCATAAACTCCGGATCATGTGTGATAACAATCACGGTTTTTCCGCGGCTGGCAGCGGCTTTCAATGCATCGGATATTCTCCTCATGTTTGCGCCATCCAATCCACTTGTAGGTTCATCCAACAAGAGTATCTCACGCTCCGAAAATATAGCGCAGGCAACGGCAAGTCTCTGTTTCTGTCCCCCTGACAGGGCTGCCGGATGTACATCCCGATACTCGTACAGATTCATGTTCTTTAACAACTGCCTTGCCCTTTCCATTCGCTCCTCTGACAACGGTTGATTCAAGAGCAGCTCTTCTGAAACACTTGCGGTAAAGAACTGTGTTGTCGTGTCATTGCCGCAGTAGTATACTTTTTTTCGCCTTCTAGACAGATGATTTTTACTCCCACAAACGATGATGTCACCGCCGCTCTTCTTAGAGAGACCTGCAAGCACTAAAGCCAGAGTGCTTTTTCCGGCGCCATTTCGCCCGGTGACAGCAGTGATAGAACCTTGGGGGAAAGCTCCTGAAAGATTTGTAAACACCTCTATTTCTCCGCATTTTTTACACAGGTCGTGCATAATCAGCGACCCACGCTCGAAAAGTTTCGGAAGTGGTAGCGGTTCGCGTGTTTGTACACGGTGCATCGTCCGAAGCCCCTTGTTGCGCCGTTCCATTTCCGGCATAGCTGTGAACTCCTTGGGAGTGTATTCGCGTACAATCCTCCCTTTTTCCATATATATAATCCGATCAGCAAGCTCAGAAAGCCATGAGAGACGGTGCTCTGCGATCACTAACGTGTAGCCCTGGGCTTTCAACTTAAAAAGCGTTCCCAATAGTTGCTCGATCCCCCCTAAATCCAAATTCGCAGTTGGTTCATCACAAACGAATACTTTGGGGCGCATGGCATAGACGGAAGCGATTGCCACGCGCTGCTTTTCTCCGCTGGAAAGCACATCCAGAGGTCTTTTTCTTATTAAGGAAAGAGAAAAGGTTTCAATGGATTTATCCGTCCTCTCTTGAATTGCCTCCCGGGAGAAGCCGTGGTTTTCGCATCCAAAGGCCACCTCACCCACAAGTTCTGATGAAAAAAACTGGCTTTTAGGATTCTGGAATACACTTCCGACGATTGTTCCGATTTCCCAGGCTGTCATCCCTGTAATGTCTCTATCATCTATACAAATACTTCCGGAAATGGAGCCTTTGAAATAGGATGGAGCCAGACCGTTCATCAATCTGGTCAGAGTCGTTTTCCCGCAGCCGGACACTCCTGTGAGTACCACACATTCTCCCTGTGCTATGGATAGATTTACGTTCCAAATTTGCTGTTCGCTCCCCTCATATTGAAAGGATACGTTCTTAAATTCGATCAAATTTTCACACCTCCAACGCAAAGAACTGCTGCTGTAACGATTCCCCAAAGCGCAAGGAAACACCAGTCGCGCATATGCATCGTTGTTTCGTAGTAACTCTTTCGCACGCCAGGGCACTCAGCGCCTCTTGCCACAGCGGAAACGGCCAGTTGGTCGGCAATCTGCAAAATACGTAGCAGAAGTGGGACAAGGACATATTCAACACTTGCAAGTGGATGTACTGCAAATTGTCTTACAGATGTAAGGCCCCGGTTTTTCATCGAAAGGCCCACTGCTTTAAGCTCAGCCTTCATGGTGGGGAAAAATCGAAATATGACCATCAGTCCCAATATGACGCCAGTGGGCATGTGGATACTTGACAAGAACGACGACAGTTCTCCAGGAGGCGTCATAAACAAATCCCAAAACAGCATGAGCATTACCATACTGCTCCAGAAAAACAACACAAGGAATTCGGAAATAATGACCGTATGATATCCCCAGAACCGAATCGCGTACAAAAGCAATGACAACAGCAGATAAAAGGCTCCACAGGATGTCATTAATCGGTAGTTTCTCTGGAATCCAACATACACGAAGCAGAATATCACCAAAACGGTGGTAAACAGAATGTTTTTCACCAGAAAAATACCTAGCATGGCGCAGAGCAATGCAAAAAACTTGGTCGGGACAGCAAAGGAGTGCTCACCTCTCATAGAACACCCGCTTTCTTGAAGTGTTTCCCAATCAGCCGACTCCCAAGTATACTGCCTAAAAAGCCACAGATAACAGAGAAAGATACAATAAAGATCAGCCAGCCGGGGGAGGTGTAATATTGTATGTAACTGTCAATATAGCTTTGATCCATGCCGCTTGCGACGGCAAACGCGTAAAAAGTGTCCCAGAAAAACAAAAGCGGAAGAAGATTGCCTCCATTATAAAACAGGCTCACCATCGCCCATGCGAAGGTTAATCTCTTTGCGTTGCGACAGGATCCCCGCTTCCATAGTACCACCTCGCATAGTAGGCCTACCAAAACGAAATAAGTTGCCTGTCAGCAAAAAAAACACGCCCAGAATCGTCAGATACGTCAAAGAAACGAATCTTTTATTTACCCTGCTGACCATCAGCATGTACACCGGGGCAGAGAAAAACATTGATACCCCAGGAGATAAAACGCAGTTGAAAAATTGATTTACCATAGAGACAGTAATAACTACAAAATGAATGCCGATGAGAAGCACCGTCAATAATACTGTTGTAATCACATCCTTGACTGTCCATTTGTTGTTTGTTTTCATATGATTTTCCTTTCTTCATTATGAATGAGAGGACAAGGCGCGCCAGGAATGACGGTCACCCCGTTCCCTTTACGTTAATACTGGAATTCTTCCGTCAGTTTTGCTTTCTCCACCAAATTGTTATAGGTTGGAGAAGCTTTAAGCAGTTCAAGATGAGTACCGGACGCCTCCACTCTCCCGCAGTCAATCACCACGATTCTATCTGCATTTTCAACGGATTTGAGACGGTGGGAAATAATGATAACGGTCTTATCCAGAATGAGGCGGTTCAAACTGTCCTGGATCTTTTTTTCGTTTTCCACATCCAAAGAGGCTGCAATCTCATCCAGAATGATAATAGGTGAATCTTTCAAAAAGGCTCTGGCGATGGATAACCGTTGACGTTCTCCTCCAGAGAGTGTTGCTCCATTTTCTCCAATCATCGTTTTATACCCATCCGGAAGCCTCCGGATAAATTCTTCGCAGTTGGCCAATCGTGCTGCCTGAACGACTTCCTCATCTGTGGCCGTCTTTTTCCCAATACGGATATTTTCCAGAACAGATGCATTAAACAGCGTTACATCCTGGAACACGATGGCTATCTTTTCAAACAAGGATTTTGTAGAGATTTCTTTGATATCCAGCCCGCCGATTCGAATGCTTCCGCCGTCATAATCATAAAGTCTTGACATCAGACGCAAGATACTGGTTTTTCCACAACCGGATACCCCTACTAAGGCAGTCACCTCGTTTTGCTTCGCGGTGAAACTGATGTTCTTGAGCACTTCCGTATCCTTATCGTAAGAAAAAGACACCTGATCAAATTCAATATCATAACTTGAGATTGTCTGATCCTTGCCCTGCTGTATCTTTGTCTCCCGCACCTCCCGGATACGTTTGACCATGGAATCCAGATAATACAGCTCTGCCACATTCATGCTGACCGCTTCTACGCTTTCCCGCACCTTAATGGAGGCCAGTACATATCCTAAAAAGTACAGGATATTGATCTCTCCTGTATGCAGCATTTGGACGCCTATCAGGATCACAAGCACAAAGGCAAATTGCAGAATGACATTCGAGCACAACATAGGAATACCCGCTGAAATCTCTGCACGAAGATGGATTTTCTCACTTTCTTCCATCTTTTGATAAAGAGTCTGCCGGATCTTCTGAGTCAAGCCAAAGCTCTTGATTTCCTGCTGATTTTCAATGGCCTCCTGAAAGCTCTCAGAGTTGTCCCGGAGCTTTTGATAATGTTTGAATGACTCCCGAATCTGAAGGTTTTTCGACAATAAAAGAAGCCCGAATCCAAGCAGAATTGGCAGAATGATAGCAAGCCCCAATTTAACATTGCCAAGGAGCAGCAGAACCGAAAGCAACGGAAAAAAGAACAGGAATCCCACTGCCTTTGCCATAGCGTGGCTCATAGCATGCTCAATAGCTGCCACATCCGCCATGATGGTTTGCGCCAGATCCGAAAGGTCATGCCTGGAAAAGTAGGATAAGGGCAACTTGGTCAGAATATCTGCAATCTCCGTGCGAAGATTCGCGCTCTCCTGATAAGTGGTGTTATACAGCGCATCATATTCAATTCGGAGCAGAATCCACATCACAGCCAGAACCAGGATAGATCCCCACAAATACAGCCCTGTTTCCTTGACATTGTTCAACAGCAACTCATCCACCAAGAGAAGCAGCAGCATTGCAGGGAAAAAGTTGATCACATAGACGAAGAAGGAGGCCGCGCTGGCCTTTTGCAAATCTTTGGCCCCCTTGTCGGTCAGGGCAAAATGCGTTTTAAACAGTTCTCTCATCTTACAACCCTCCATTCATTTGCCTGTTCATAGAGCGTTTGATATTCTCTGTACTTGGTATCGGTCGCCATCAACGCTGCGTCCGTTCCTCGCTCTGCTATTTTCCCGTCCTCCAAAACCAGAATTTCATCCACATTTCGAATGCTGGACAGCCGGTGTGCAATCATAATGACAGTCTTTCCCTTCATTAAGTGAGCAAACGCCTTTTGCAGCTCATGCTCATTCTCCGGATCGATTGCCGCGCTGGCCTCGTCAAGGATCACGATTTTCGCATTCTTTAGCATTGCCCGTGCGATTGCAATCCGCTGCTTCTCACCGCCCGACAGGTATACGCCTTTGGAGCCAATCACCGTATTTTCCCGATCCTTAAACTTATCCAGAATGCTGTCGCAACCTGCCTGATGCAGCGCTTCCATGACCTCCGCTCTTTGAGCGTCTGGGTTCGCCAGACGGACATTCTCGTAAATACTGATGTGAAACAAACGGACATTCTGGAACACAAAGGCGATATTGCGGATTAAGGCGTCCTCTGTATAGGCTTCAATGGGCTCTCCCCCAATCTTGACCGCTCCTCCATCCACTTTGTAAAAACCAGAAATCAATTTGGCAATCGTGGACTTTCCTCCTCCAGAAGATCCCACCAGAGCATAGCTCCTGCCTTCTTTCAGAGTGAAGCTAACATCCTCCAGCACCATCTGGTCTGTATACCCAAAGCATACCCGTTCAAATTCAATGTCATAGTTTTTGAATGTGCTCTTGTTCCCAAATGTAAGCCGATCCTTTTGCATATCTGAAAACACCTGCTCCAGTTTTTCAACCGCCGAAGTTCCCATGAATGCATACATACCTACATACATCACTTTCATAAAGGCGGTAAACATTACTCCACCAAGGAATAACGTCATAATGAGTTCCACCGCCAACACGGCAGGGTCTTGCATCCGATTCAGCGTTAAGGCTGCCACTGAAACGAGTACGGCAATAAAGCCGAATAGAATCAGCTGGAATAACACATATGGTCTGCGGCAGCTCATGGAATAGTTCAAGGCATGCCGTGCATAATCCGCGATTGCCCGATGCAGCGTCTTGAAAGATGTAGCGTCTATGCCAAAAATCTTGAGCACCTGTATCCCGCGTATGTACTCCACGGTCTCGCTGCTCATTGTCTCCAGCGCCTTTTGGTAGACTTCCATAAACTTCTTTTCCCCGGTCATCAGGACAAGGAGCACGCCACTCAGTAGGAACAGAACCAATAGAACAATGCCTACCCGCAGACTGATCAAAAACCCCACCACAAGCGCCAAAAACGGTGTCAGAATTGCTCCAGCATTGTCAGGAATCAGATGGGCTACAATAGAATGCGTTTGGGCCGCGTTGTCATCAATGAGTTTACGTGTCTTTCCCGATGAGTTCAGATCAAAGTAGCGGAAGCTGGCATTGGTCAGGCCGTCAATCCCACGCTTGCGCAAGTTGGTCTCCAGCCGGAAGCCCAACATATGCGTCAAAAGCACGGCTGCAAAATACAAGAGCGAACCGCCAATCAACAGCCCCGCAACCAGAAACGCATTATATTGAGCATGCCCCATATCTCCGTCTACCACCAATCGTTTCAAAAACTCATAGAGGTAGTAATAAGCGCCTACATTGAGCAATGTGGACACCACCGTCAGGCCGATTGCAATATAGGCCAAAGGTCGCTGCTTGGGCACATAATAGAGCAGTTTTTTGTATACTGCAAACATAGACAAAACTCCTTTCATACCGTGTGATCAGATTTGATTAAAAGCAAGTTAGCACGAGCTAACCCTTGCGCGTTATTATATTTCTTCGCAACGTCCAAAGAGGAACTTATGTTTTTAAAATTATTTCTTGCACTTCAGGATAAATTCTTAATTCTCTTTCGCAACAGGTTTTCCCTCATCTTATTCCCATGATCAAACAGGGATTTCAAACAGACGAAATAAACACCATGCTAATCAATAAAAGAAATTCTAGACGCTGATTCATTGATTTCATCTATATTCTCATTGATAGTCTGAGTCGATGCAGGAACACATAACTGACTTTTCAATTCAGGTTTGTAATTTGCATTTTGATCAGGATGTATGCTCCAAGGTGTAATAGTTCCTGTGAGTGCCAAAAGTTTTTCTAAGCTTGTTTCAATTGAAAAGTTGTTGGATTGCATCCAAGCATCATCAAGTAAAGTTTGAATGTAACGATCCCCTCCATCAGAAATAATGCACACGACACAATCGTGCGGAGAAAGCTGTTTAGTGATTGTTAATGCGACCAAAGCGCAAGCTCCGCCGGACGGCCCCATCAAAACACCTTCATTTCTGGCAAAGCATCTTGCTGCTACAAAAGCCGCCTCATCAGTGACCTTATACACAGAATCGATATTCTCGACTGCAACATTGCACGGTGTCCATGCCAGTCCAATACCAGGAATCAGATATGAGTGTGACTCACCGCCAAAAATAGAGGACCCAACAGCATCAACACCGATCACTTTTACGTCCGGCCTATATGTTTTCGTGTATCGTGAAATCCCACCCAGTTGTCCGCCAGTGCTTACTGCGGCCACAATAGCTGCGACATTATCTGGGCAATCAGCAAAGATTTCACGTGCTGTTCCTTGGTAATGCGCAGTGCTGTTTAACAGGTTGAAGCACTGATCTGGACGAAATGCATCAGGGATTTCACTGGCCAATTTATTCGCAAGAGAAATCCTTGTTTTGTGATAACTGCCGGAATCATCTTGTTCTGTTACAACAATAACCTCTGCGCCAAAGCATTTCAGGAGAGCTAAGTTAGTCGCAGTGGTTTTAGGATCGACCAGAATAATAACTCGATACCCCTTAGCAGCTCCTATCATCGCCAAGGATATTCCGAAGTTTCCACTTGAGGATTCTATAATGGTTCCCCCGGGTTTTAATAATCCTCGTTTTTCAGCTTCTGTCACAATGAACAACGCCGGCCTGTCTTTTATGCTTCCTCCCGGATTACCACGCTCATATTTAAACAGAAGTCGTCCTTCCGTAGAAGCGGTAGTGTTTCTAAGTTCAATCAGCGGAGTATTTCCTATTGTTTCCAGCAAATGCATTCTATCACCACCTTATTTATTATTTGCTCTTTTAGGCTGTACATCGAAAACTACCCATTTATACCAGCCTGCTAAATTATGATACCTCTGCTATGTGTAGTTCGCTGCTCAACAGGCAGTGTGTAAACTCGTTTTCCGACTGAGCGGCTAACCTGTCTGTCGAAACCATATCTACAAAAACCCCATTGTTCATAATTGCAACTCTTTCACAGGAATGACGGATGACTCTTGCGTCATGGGAAATCATAATATATGCAAAGCCAATGGATTTTTGGAGATTTAACAGGAGATCCAAAATCTGCTTTTGCAGTATCATATCCAGTGCCGATACGGCTTCATCGCAAATTAGAAGCTCAGGCTCCACAATAAGGGCACGGGCGATAGCAATCCTTTGGCACTGCCCCGTGCTGAGTTGGGGAGGACGACGGTGCAGGGCATCTCCATCAATCCCTACACTCTTTAAATAAAATCGAGCTTTTTCTGTGCGTTCCTTCGTCGTTCCTATTTTCAGGTATTTCAAAGGTTCCTGCACAAGCTCCAGTGCAGAGCGACGAGGATTAAGGCTGGCTCTTGCGTCCTGAAAAACGATTTGTAATGATTTGCAAATGTGTTGTCTCTTCCTTCCTCGCAGCATGGAAATATCCTGGCCGTTATACATAATCTTTCCCTGATCAGGCAATTCCAGTCCGGTGACGCACCTTGCTAATGTCGATTTCCCACAACCGCTAAATCCCAATATTCCAATAGTTTCCCCTTTATGCACAAGCAAGTCTACTTGGTTTAAGACGTTTTTGCACTTATTTCCTTTTTGAAATGCTTTTTTGATGCACTCAATCTTCAACAGCGGCTCTTTGCATTTTGAGCATGGCAGCGAAAAAGCGGGTAAGTTTCGCGCCTCAATCAGTTGTTTTGTATAATGTTCCTTTGGGTGTAAAAGAACATCCTGTACTGCCCCTTGTTCCACAATTTTCCCTTCATTTAAAACAATTACGCGGTCACAGATTTCATGAACGACACCAATATCATGGGTAATTAAAACAATAGATAATCCCAGCTTTTTTTGTGTGTCCCGAAGTAACTGCAGCACTTCTTTTTGACTTACTGTATCTAGCGCAGAAGTAGGCTCATCGGCAATAAGAACTTCCGGCTCAAGGCTGAGTATCATCGCAATATAAACCCTCTGGCACATCCCGCCGCTTAGCTCAAAAGGATAAGCATTCAGTACCCGCTCAGGATCATCAAAGTTCAGTAACCGGAGCATATCATAACAAACTTTCTCCATAGCTTCTTTTGATGGAAATGGCTTGTTTCTTAGAGTCTCCTCAAAATGCACACGTATTGTTTTCACGGGATTAAGTGCAAGCTGTGCGTCCTGATAAATCATCCCAATACGCATTCCACGTATTGTTTTCCAATTGATATCATTGTCAGAAATATCCACATAATCACCGTTCCCGAAACGGACAGTACCACTATCAATTTTTGCCGATGGCGGCAATACGCCTATGAGCGATTTCCCACAAGTGGATTTCCCCGAACCACTTTCTCCGAGCAGAGCAAGAATCTTTCCTTTTTCCAATACAAAAGAAATTCCGTCCAGCACGGGAAGTCGTTTTTTGTTTTGCACATAGCTAACCTTGAGTTGCTCGACAGATAGTGCGGCTTTCAAATAATTATCCATAGCGACCTCCTAATTCAAAATATCAATATGTTCATACGGGTCCAGCATATCCCGCAAACCTTCTCCAATCAAATTAAGCGAAAGGACCGTAAGAACAATGAACAAAGCAGGACCCAATAAAATGTGCGGAGCCTGAAAGAAATGTGCCCGGGCGTCAGACAGCATGCTTCCCCATTCCGGGGTTGGCGGTAACGCTCCCATGCCTAAGAATGAAAGGGCCGAAACAGAGAGTATCAGTGTGCCCAATTCAAACGTGGCCAGTACCAATAGAGAACCAATCATCTTGGGGAGCAGCTCAAAAACTCCCATCCGCCACCCAGACGCTCCCAGCACACGAGCAGCCTGTATAGACGGGTCATTCTTTACCTGAAGAACGATGCTTCTTGCCAGTCTCGCAAACGGAACCCACCAGACTGCGACTACTGCAATAAGTAAATTGGCCAACCCAGTGCCCCACAGCGCGGCAAACACCATAGCAAACACCATGAAGGGAAACGCCATCAGGACATCTATAACCCGCATTATGATCGTATCCAAAAGGCCGCGACTTCTCATGCCGGTGATAATACCAAAGAACGTGCCTATAAACAACGCCATTACAAGGGCAAGAAAGCACGCAGTGAGGGTAGTCCTGCCGCCATACAGCGTTCGGCAGAAAATATCACGCCCATAGCGATCCGTTCCAAAGGGATGTGAAAAGCTAAATTCCTGCAATCGTTCCGCAATTGCTTCATCGGGCGCATAGCTGGTAAAAAGAGGGGCAGCGATAACAAGCAGGATAATAACCAGTAATAGTATTGAGCCAAGTAAAACAGTGCTTGGAATTTTTCTGTTTCCCATACAAAGTCACCTCCTATTGCTGTGCAGTAGGGCGGGAAATTCCGCCTCTGCGCACCATCGGGTTGCTAAGTATATAGGTGATTTCTACAGTCAGGTTGATCAAAATGACTGTAGCAACCGTCAACACAGTATATCCTTGAACAGCAGGGTAATCATGTACCAATATGCTGTTGATTGCGTAATTTCCAATTCCCGGCCAATTAAAAATAGCTTCAATCACAACGGAGCCGCCTATCATATGTGCAAAGGACAGGGCTACGGTTGTAATGGCAGGGAGCAGTGCGTTCTGAAACGCTCCCTGAAGAACCATCTTGGAGGTAAGTCCTCGTGAAAGTGCCGAGGAAACATATAACTGACCCAACTCAGTCAGCATTGCTGCACGAACCATGCGGATACATCTGGGCGCTCCAATTATCCCTAGTGTAATTGCAGGCAGCCACAATCTGCCCCACTCCATTTGGCTGCTAATTTCATACCAATGAAGCCGAACAGCAAATAAAAACAGAAACAACAACGACAACACGAAAGCAGGAAGCGAAGCAAGGATAACACAAAACAGACGGATTGCGCGATCCTGTAATTTGCCGGCATGGACTGCCGAATAGATACCAAACAGCACACCCAATATCGTTTCGATAAATAATGCCGCCAGAGCGAGAGTGAATGTTGCGGGCACTCTACTCCATAGTTCCTGAGTGATGGGTCTGCCGCTACGAATAGAAGTCCCCATGTCCAGGGTTATGATCTTTTTGAACCAGTTTGCATACTGAACAGGAATACTGTCATTTAATCCATGCGCTTCCCGTAAAGATTCTCTACGTTCTTCAAGCAGTTCCGTGTTTACGCCAATATCGCCCGGCCCCTCTCCAAGTACCAGGTTGATCGGGTCGCCCGGAGCAAGTCTAACTAATAAAAAAATAACAACTGAGGACAGGAGCAGAGCAAGAAGAGCACTGCCAATCCTTTTCAGAACCATATTTCTGATCATCATGTCACCTCACTTAAAAAATGGCAGCAGGAGTCCAGTTCCGTATCTCCTGCTGCCGTTTTCGATATTATTTAATCCTAAGATTGGCATTCACCACATTTTCAAACTGACGGAAATGCGGGACAAATCCCTCAAGTGAGGTGCTAACAGCAGTGATTTGCGGCCTTGGTGCAATATAGAGCGCAGGGGATTGCTCTGCTACGTAAAGAGAAATCTCCTCACCGATTTTTATGCGTTCTTCCGTGGTTGCCGCTTGCGCCAGACTCTCTAGCATTCCTGCCAATTTTTTATCCTGGAATCGTCCGTAATTGGCTGCGCCGTCGGCAGCGTATTGGGCGTTCAGAAGCGCCGACACATTTCCGAACGTCCCCCATGCTTCGACAGATGCATCCCAATCACCCGTTTCACGCGCTGTGGTGATTAACGAATAATCTCCGTGTTGCACAGAAACATTAACACCGATTTTCTTCCACTGCATCTGAATGGTTTCGCCGAGTGCCTGATCGTTTCGGAAAGTACGAAGCAGGATGGTAAGCTGCTGTCCATCTTTGTAGCGGAAGCCATCCTCGTCCAGAATCCAGCCAGCATCATCCAATAGCTGCGCGGACTTCTCCACGTTGCAGGAATCGTAATACGCATTTTTTACTTTTTCATATGTGGGATTGGAACCAAGCCATGTAGTAACCGGCTCGCTTAATCCTTCCATACCCAGAGCAATCAGCTCCTCACGATCTAAAGCCCAACCTAAAGCCTGACGCACACGATAATCATTCAGTGCCTCTTTTTCACAGTTGAGATAAATTGTCTGGGTCTGCGCACCCGGAACCAGTACAATCTTCGCCTCTTCACTGTTATCAAACTGACTATAAGCCGACTGAGGAATATCCATTACCACATGGTATCGTCCACTCAGTGCAGCGATGACACGGGCGTCCGCATCACCAATCTGTTCATGTACGACCCTCTGGATCTCAGGTTTTGTACCCCAATAGTTTTCATTCTTTTCAAAAACCATGCACTGTGCAGGCTTAAACTCTACAATTCGGTACATACCGGTATAGTCTGCTGTCTCGATGCTCTCATAAGTATATTTTTCTGCGGTATTATGAATGAGCAACTGTGGGGATGACAAATTCAAAGTAATATCCACATTAGGAGTTTCTGTCACGGCCTGTATGGTCTCGGAATCTACCGCAGTAAAATCAATCCCTTGTAAGAAGGGGTTGGCTTTTGGATCAAGCGCCTTTGATCGCATCAAGGAAGCGATTACGGCTTCTGCATCGGCCGGGTCGCCGCTCCAGAACGTGGCATTGGGATGCAGTTTGATCTCCCATGTATATTCATCAAGTTGTGAAACATCTTTGGCAAAATAGGGTTGAATCACACCGTTTGCATCCGCTTTGAATAGAATTTCTCCAGCGCCCATATTCAGCAGATAATCCGCCGCAGGATATACGGTAGGATCTACGCCAATGGCAATTTCATTTCCCGCAACTACCAGTTCAGATGCAGAAATAGTAGCATTACTTTCAGTTAGAGCATTGCTGCTCTCATCGGTCGGTTTTGCACCGCAGCCAGCAAGCATTGAAACTGCCAGCAAGCAGCAAATCATAAGGATCGATTTTTGTCTATTTTTCGTACCAGTCATTTTTTGCCTCCTCCGTATCTATTGTTTTTGTTTTTCTGTTTCATCTTTTGGGGTGCCGAAATTCTTATACAACATAAATCCAATCATTGCCGTTCCTACCAGAACGCCATACAAGTACCACGGCGCATTCTCTAGAGTGTATTTTTTTGCCATATCAAAGGACGCGCCGCCAATAATCGTTCCAAAACCTTTGCCAATCGCAAAAGCTGTAGAATTCACCCCTAAATACATTCCCAACGCTCGTGTATCTGCCATTGATACAGCGATATTCTGCTGGTTCGGCCTCGCCAGTATCATGCCCACTGCGTAGCAGGCCACAATTGCCATAAACGACTTTACATCGGCGGCGAACGGGGTAGCAATCAATGCCGCTGTGATGATTCCGGTTCCGATTACTACCGCTGCCCGAGACGAGAATCGTTTGGAAGCAAGTGCTACTAGAGGATACTGTAATACTGCCATGACAACGGCATACACCGTATACATAATACCCACACCATCAGCTGAGCCGTAAATTTCCTGGACTCTTAGGGGGTATGTAATATCAATCTGGGACGCTCCCAGCCAAAACACCATCATCAAAAGGACGAATATTTGATATGGTCTGTCTTTTGCAATTCTTTTGACAGCAGGCATAACCGCATACGACTTTGCCTGCCGCATAATCGGTGGCATGGCAACACGTGATAATACGAAATTAATCATAAAGCAACTCGCTGCGCCAAAGCAGACAACTTTAAAATCCAGTCGAAGCAGGGCTACTCCCAAAAGGGGGCCGATTGCGCTTGCTATCCCCGTAATTGTGTTATTCAGCGAATAATATTTAGGACGATTGTCATTTGTTGTGAGCATTGCAATCGCAGACTGATATGGCATTTCAAAAAGAACTCCGCCTAGGCCGATCAATATCATGGCAGCAATCAGCATCCCATAGGCACTTGAAAATGCCAGGGTCAGAAATCCAAGAACTCTTAGAAATACGCCCACGCTGATAAGTGTTTTGACCTGAAACCGATCTGCCAAGGCACCACCGATCATCGCAAGACCCTGCTGCGAAAACTGCCGTATTGCAAGCGCTACTGAGACGGCAGTCGCAGTAAGGCCAACGTTGTTGACATAATGCCCGATAACCAGCGGCATAATCATATCAAATCCAACCACCATGAAAAACGTAAAAAATAAAAGTATGAGCAAGCCGCGGCGTTGATTGATCTGCGTTTCCACGCTTCCTAACACCTCCTTACTGCCTTAGATTGCTTTTGCTATTACTTGAAGCCTCCGCCCACTTAGTTCATATCCAAATTGAAATGGACGGATATCAGTAAATGAACTGATATGAGGTTCCGGTTTATCGAACAACTCAACAACCTCAAAGCCATTTGCTGATAACAACCCTGCTATTTCCTGCGGGAAGAAAAGACGATGCTCCAAGTGCTCAATAATCGCCTCACGAGTTCCAATTTTCCAATTATAGTCACGTTTTAAAATCTGTTTTGCTAAATCAATGTAAAAGCGTGTTTTTACAATTGCTGGTTTACCATCGAATATCGCTTCCTCCAAAAGCTCGTCCGTCAACCATCTCTGTCCCTCCTTTGTTAAGAAAAAAGCTGCATTCCTCATATCAAGATACAAAATGCCGCCATCTTTAAGATGCTTTCGGAAATTCGTCAGAGTAGAACCAGCATCTTCGTTGGTGTAGTTATACAGGAAGGTGCTCCCAACGCAAACCAGAGCATCAAATGTCTGGTTTAGGTCAAACATTGCCTGTTGCCCAATATAAAAATTGGCGTTTGGATAGTGCTTTTGTGACCAGGCAACCATATCTTCCGAAGCATCTATGCCTACAGCATCGTATCCTTTTTCTCTTAGAAAAGCTACTTCTCTCCCCAAACCCGATCCAACATCCAATACCTTTTTTCCTGTTTCGTATTTTTGGAGTATCGCGTGTATAAAACGCGCCATTTCAAAAGACTTATCGTTTTCAAACACAGCATACAGTTCCGGATTGGAGTGCAGCAAGTTGTCGGTATTTGTTTTTAAACGAATCAATTCTAGTCACCTTATCCTTTGTAGCAAAAAACACGGGTCGCGTTTGCACTGAATTGCGAAAAAGGAAACGATTCCGCTAAGAGAGAGGTGATTCCGTTGCCCACAAACCTCGCAGCAACAGCACTGCCAGTTTGCGCATAAACAGTCAGCGGAATATTGCGCTCCAGTACCCGTTCTACGACTCGATCAAAGGTTCCGTTGCTTAGGGTCATTCCTGTACAGATTACCCCGTCTGCAGAATCCAATACTTTTTCCATATCCTTTTCTACGGGGTCGCCCCATTGTGTTCTTTCCATTTGCAAATCGCAGGGAAGGCAGGTTCCTCCGCGCTTTCGTATTGCAGCTATAAGCGGGTTTACAACCCCAATCAACGCAATCCTCATGCCCTGTTCTATGTTGGCAATATCAGCAATCAGGTTGTCACGAAAATCCGCTTTCTCGGCCGGGGTTCCCCCCGGTAGTTCCACAGCATCGCTGCATTGCCTTTCGTGAGGATATACTGTGCCAAGATAAGCGTCCATTGCTGCAATTCTAACCGGCAAACGCGGGTCAATCACGCAGCTTTTGAGAGACTTGCCTGAAAACTCTCTTCCTGCTTCAATGCCTAATTGCTCCGGCACATGAGAGCATGCTCCAAAGTATGTCCCGACTCTCAGTAATAGATAATAGTTGTGGTATTTATTAATGGAGTTTGGAAATTGCGTTGTCTGATAAATATAAGACGCTCCTGTTACGAAAAAATCAGAAACAGAGGGATCCATATCTCCATTCACGATAGCACCCCATAATTCATTAACATTTTTATATTGCTTCATGTACTCGCTCCGTTTCCTCAAACTCAATTTCCAACCTTCTCAATGCAGTTTCAGCGAACATGCGAGCGCCGTACCCATCGCAATCTCGCGTTATAACGTGTCCCAAATAGCAGGCATTGTCGATTGGTTTTTCAATGGATTTACCCACACAGTCCTCGATTCTATACCGTATGATATTTGAATCTTCCCTTAACGTGTCAGCGCCCTTAATCTGCCTTATCTTGCCGCCGCAATCCGGAACAATAAACATAATCGCAGCACTGCTCACGTTGGTATCAGATACAGTAACGGACGGTTGCTGTCCTAAAGCAAGGGATACAAAGGCTTTAAGCATATTTACGCCGGTCACATATTCAATGAGTTCCACGATATAGTTTCCTGCTGTACGAGGGTTGATTTCCACCACTTTGGGACCATCCTTCGTGAGTTTTATCTCTGTGTGAGCGATTCCGTGGTCATATCCTGTTGCCAGCAATACATTGCGCACATAATCGCCTATCTCCTCTTTCACGTCCTCATCCAGTTTTGCCGGGAACATATGTCCGTTTTCTATAAAGTACGGACTGCCAGTCACAGACTTGTCCGTAATACCTACAACGGTAATCTCACCGTTATTTGAAACCGTCTCCACACTGACTTCTTCTCCGCATATATATTCTTCAATCAAAAATGCTCGCTCTCTTTCTTGATCACGGAAATTAAGCGGGAAATTCTCCAAATCACGATATGCCTGTTGCAGATCATTTGAAGTCTGAATAAGTTTAACAAATGCGCTTGAGGCTAAATCCACAGGTTTAAGAACAAGAGGATAACCTATTTCTTGCGCTGCCTTTTCAACTTCCTCCCAATTATAAGCAAGCATGTACTTTGGATTGGACAATCCAGCACGATCTACAGCCTGCCGCATTAAATGTTTCTGTCGTGCGGTCTTAACGTTGGCTGAAAACGGACACGGTACATTGTAAGCCTTTGCAACTTCACAAACCGTTTCGATGTAATAATCACACACCGTTATCACACCATCGAACCGCACGTGCCTAACCGATTCGATCAGCTGTTGCAGATCGTTCGTTTCTGTTTCGACAACATCGTCAGCATAACGGAAAACAGCGTGCTTTTCCGAGCTCATCGGATTTTGATAATGTGATGCCTTCCGGGTTACAAAAGTATAGCTATGTCCGAGTTCCCTCAATAAAGGTGGTAAGAGGTTTCCGCTTGCTCCGACCCAGCTTTCAATCATAAGCAAATGTGCCATTGCTATTCCTCCATTTCTTTTAATAGAGAGCATCATAGTCAATGTGGTTATGACGCTCCTATTGACATATTGTAGTTCTTGCCATATAATTTGTCCAACGAATAGTTTTTACAAACTTAATCGGAATTATTGATAGCGTGGAGGAGTACATGAATATAGATTACCTGAGAACATTTCTAACACTTGCGGAGAATGGAAGCTTCTCCGAAACGGCGAAAGAGCACATTGTAGTCCAGTCCACGGTCAGCAGCCGAATACAGGAACTGGAAAAAGAGTTGGGGCAGAGTCTTTTTATTCGTAGCTACAACCACGCCGAACTTACTTTAGCAGGGCAGGCCTTTCTGGAATATGCAAAAAACATAGTGGAATTAGAGAACAGAGCAATTGATAGAATTGGCTTGGTTGGTCAGTTTTCTGAGCGATTGACAATCGGAACGGTTTATGCTTTCCACAAGTGTTATCTGGTGCAAGGAACCAGACGTTTTTTGGAAAAGCATAGTGACATTTCTGTTCGCATAGAGTTCGGGCATTCAAGACATATTATTTCTGCTATGCACCAAGGAAAGATTGATATAGGCTATTCACATCACCCGTTTAGGCATACCGGTTTCCAGTGTGATCTTGTGTGTGAAGATGAAATCATACTTGTTACCAGTAAACAACCTACTGATCTAAATGAATGCATAACACTGAAAGACATGGAAACGCTGCGCATCTACAATTCAAATTTCCTATATGCGGATACACATAACAGGATTTTTTCAAGATACAAGGCATTTCAGCTCGATATAGATATAGGGGAAAATATCGTTCCATACTTATTGAATGATGACGGCTATGCCTTTGTGCCGCGAAAGATGGTGGAGCAGGAATTGTCCAACGAATCATTGTTTGAGGTTACAATTTTGAATGAAGAGATACCTTCAATGAAGAACTACGTAATTTATAAACCTACTTCCCCAAAACGAAAACTGATACAGCAATGGCTGAACGAAGTTGTTTCGGATTAAAAGGGTTGTTGGCCGTAATGATAAACAGGGAGAGATAGCTCTTTGAGCCGTCTCTCCCTTGTGTTATTGCCATTCTAAGCTTGTTGAGAATAGAGGAGCCAAATTCTATGGAACTGACTTCCTCTCCAACCCATAGCTTATCGGCAGAATCCACGCCAGTGTAACGGAATTTCTCTTGTGGAGACTTACATAAAAGGAGGATGGAGCTATAAATAGTCTTATCCTCAAACAACTGTGCATCCCCAAAATCATCAAGGCTTACCAAGTATCGGCCTTTTGCAATTAAGCTTCGCAGATGTTCTCCTGCACCAACTTTGAAAAATTTGTTTGGGACAATATAACAAATGTAGCCTGCATCCTTTGTTTTTCTGATAGCCTGCTCAACAAAAATAAAGTACTTATCAAATTGCTTGTAGTACTTGTCCCGAATTCGGGGTAAATCTGGCAAGCAATGCCGGTGTTAATACACTCGGCCCGCAGAGGGAAAAATCCTGCCGTGATTTTCCCCTCCGCTTTGCTTGCCTGGGGCAGCGCCCCCAAACCCCCTTGAACGCAGAATTTCATTCTGCGGCTGCGCGTTCTGCGAACGCTTTGGACCATGACCGGCTTACCGCTGGCCGTGGTCTTTTTCCTGTTCTTTTTTCTGTTCCTCATCCATTTTCAGCAGCCGGTCCACATTGGCTTTGGCCGTCAAAAGCTCCCGCATTTCTTCACGGGAGCGCCGGTACTCGGCGTAGGTTTTCTTCTTTTCTTCCAGCAGCTTGGCATACTCGGCTTGCAGGTCCTTGACCTTGGGCAGCTTCTTCACACCCATCTCGTCAAAGGCGTTTTTTGCCGCCTGATGAAGCAGGATTTCTTCTTCATGTTCCTCGCGGAATTTCTTGGAGTAACCAGCTTTCCGGTAGGCCACATAGGTCTCGCGGGTCTTGGCATAATTTACGATGTGGGTACGCAGGACAGCAATCTCCGCCATGCGCTTTTCCGCTGCCTTGATCTGCGCCGACAGTTCGTTGTGGTGGGCGGTGGCTGCCGCCGCTTTTTCTGCCAGTTCCGCATAGTCCAGCAGATGATGTTCGGTAAGAAAATTTACAGTCTGCGCCATCTGTTTCAGGTTAAAAACCTTGGCCCAGCGCGCATACCCAGCGCCTTTCCCAGCCTGTAATTTTGCCTGAATGTCCACCAGCAGATTGACCTTGGGCGGCTCCGGCTGCACGATGGATTTCTTACGGGGCGTATGCTGTTTTTCTCCGGCCAGTACCGCACGGATTTCTGCTTCACTGTACCCGGCCCCCAGCTTGTCATCCATACGGGCTACATTCTTCCAGCCGGGTGCTTTGAGACGGATCGCTTTCCCGCGCCGGGATACTTCGCAGCCCATTTCCGAAAGCAGCTTCAGCAGCGCATCAAAGTCTGCCGGTTTCTGCTCCAGCGCACGGTCAATCATCACCCGCAGCTGCTCCCGATGGGAGGGCTTGGCCTGATCGCCCAGCCACTTGTTGTAGCTTTTTCCGTGGGGCTTTGGATTCTCCACAATGGACAGTCCGTTCTCGATACAGATGGTGTCGCTCAAGCGCCGGACGGCTCTGGTGCTGCCCCAAAAGTTGCGGAACTTTCGGTCACAATCCATATTGACCGCCGACCAGATGATGTGATTATGAATGTGCGATTTGTCTATGTGAGTGCAGACCACAAAGGCATGATTACCTTTGGTGAACCGCATGGCAAACTCCACGCCCAGCCGGTTTGCTTCCTCCGGGGTAATTTCTCCGGGTTTGAATGACTGGCGCACATGGTAAGCGATCACATCGTCCGCCCCGCGCACCCGCCCGGTGGCGGCGATATACTGCCGCTTCGCAAGCAGAAACTCTGCATCGGCAGTCCGGCTGTCACAGCCATAGCCGGTAATTAGTTTTCCGTTGTCGGTCTTTTGCGGATTTGCCACATAATCAATGATGTCGCTGACTGCCTGACTTTCGGTGCGGCCCTTGCCGATATGCAACGGCATGATGCGTGTGGTTGCCATAGGGGGGGAACCTCCTTTCCAAAAAGAAAAGGACAGCTGTGTGAGCTGTCCTTTGGTTAATCTGAATTTTCAACAGGCTGCTGTGCTTTTAAGGCTGCAATCCGTTTGGTGTCCACAAAATGAGTTGCATACCATTTCTCAATTTCCGAGTTTCCGCTTTTGCTGAACCGCAGCGGAATCACCGGCTTGTGTCCCTGCCCATTTTTCTTTTTTACACCCCATTGCTTGTAGTAACAGAAGGAGGGTTTTAAGCCGGTTTTCTGTGCGTACACCCGCATCTGGTGCATGATGAATGAGAGTTTGCGCAGATTGACGGTGCAGACCCGTTCCAAATAGTCCACCCGTCCAAACCGCCAGTCCTCATATTTCTGCTTTGGCAGGACACCGACCTCCATCAGCACATCCACCGGAGCCGCATAACCACGGCGCTGGCATTGATGATAGACCGCTGAATGTACTTTTCCAATCAGTTCTTTTTCAGTCATGGCGGTTGTCTTTCTTTTCGTGCCAGTTTTTCAAGACAGCCTCTACCTGAGCAATCAGCTGTTCCTTATCCGGCATATAGAGAACATACCGGGATGCGAAGATATTGTTGGACAGACCGCCCAGGGCATATTCTGCCGCGATGCTGTCTTTTTCCGTACAGAGGATAATACCGATAGGAGGGTTATCGTCAGGGTCGTTGACTTCCGCCGCATAGTAGTTTAAGTACATATTGAGCTGACCGGCAGCCTCTGGTGTCAGTTTTTTCGTTTTCAGTTCAATCAGCACATAAGCGCGGAGGATTTTGTTATAAAACACCATGTCCACATAGTAGTGGGTATTGTTCAGGGTCACACGCTGCTGGGTTCCGACAAACATGAAGCCTCGTCCAAGTTCCAAAAGAAACTTTTCAATCTGTGCCACAAGAGCCTTTTCCAAATCGCTTTCCAACATGGGTTTGTTCTCCGGCACACCCAAAAACTCGAACACATAGGGATCACGGATGATGTCAGCTGGCTGGCTGATCTCAACCCCTTTCTGAGCCAAAGAAAGAACCTTTTCTTTATTCACATCTTCACTGGAAAGCAGCAGCCGTTCATACAGCGAGCTGTCAATCTGCCGTTTCAACTCCCGAACTGACCAGCCCGAATTGACAGATTCCTTCTCATAAAAGCTGCGCTTGTTCTCATCGGTAATACTCAAAAGCTCGCAGTAATGGGACCAGGACAATTTGCCAGACACTGTCTGGCATTTTTCATAGGCAAGATAAAATGCCCGCATATTTTGTAGATTAGAACGAGAAAAGCCTTTGCCGAATTCCCGTGTTAGTTCTTTGGAAAGTTCCTTTAAGGTTTGTTTTCCATAGTCTGCGCGAATCTGATTTTGCTGTTCATACTCCACGATAATCCGGCCAATGTTCCAGTAGGTTGTCAAAAGCTGCGTATTAACCTGCTGTGCAACATTTTTTCTGGCGTTTTCCAGCAGCTCTCGGATTTCCAAAATCATGGAGTTGTTTGGCGTTAATTGATTTTCCATACACGCCCTCCTTTATCTAAAACTATCCGCACTCGGCGGCAGAATATATTCTTATATAGTATATCCTATTTTTTAGGTCAGTTTACAAGGAACTACACGCAGACCACGAAACGGGGGCTGCTGACAACAAATAAAGGCTGAGTATCAAGCACCGGGAAAGTGCGAGATATTCAGCCTGTTTTGTTGTCCGGGGTTTCCAAAGGGGCTTGCCCCTTGGCACACGACTTTGCTTGCAAAGTGTAGTGTGTTATACGCTCTGTCGGCGTTGCTGCGAAAATGGGGTTGCCGCCGGGGGGAGGGCAAGGGCATTTGAAACGGCAGGAAAACAGAGCTGTGATTGCGTGGCGTGGAGCCGCAAGCGCAGGACTGGTTTCATCAGCAGACAGGGCGTATATGAAAGCCCCGTCCCCCGTCCTATGCCGGACTATGGGACAAAGTGTCCCAGTCGGATAGCCACACCCACGAAAAAGCGGACGGACTTTCTTCTCAAAATCGGAATGGGCGGGAAAGCCATTTTAGGGCTTTCCCGCCTTGATTGCCCATTAGCAAAGACGGGCGGGACTGTCAACGGCGGCGCATGAAATGCGCCGTTCATCTTGACCGTTGACTGGCTCGGCTGGCTTTGCTATCTCTCCGATAAATGGGAAGCTGTCGGATTGAATTTTAGTCTAATTCAGCCCGACTAAATAAGTCTAAAATAAACGGCTTATCCTCACAGGCTTTTTTGAAACGAAGAATAAATTCTGCCAACGCATTTTTATCTTTTGAATATACACAGAACATACTGCCCTCTGGGTCAAAGCCTATTTTCCCTTGCAAATTTGAACACTGTTCGTCCAAAAACACTTGCGCTAAACTCCCCCAATCATAACCGTTTCCTTCAAAACCTTCATCTTCACGAGTATTAAAAATCTCTTGTAGATACTCTCCCACATTTAGGCAGACAGAAGCACTTTCTTCATGCTCAACCCAGAAAAACGGTGCAATTTCTTTTTCAAATTCTTTTGTAATTTTCATTATCTTTGTACTCCTTTCAAATTTTCGATTTGTTAATTTTTTCATTTTCTCCCCCGCTGTGGGTTCGGATTTTTCAGCAAGTCCGACTTCTGTGCAATCTTTTTCAGCCACTTCTTTTCTTCTTCGGACAACTTCTTCAAATTCAATTTGAGCCGCTTACAGATAAACGCCAAAGCCGCTTGCTCCGGGTCGCTGCCCTCGCTGGCGACTTCATCTGCGGTCTGTAAAAAATCTTCCAGCGGGTTGTCCTCCGGGACGCTGAAAAAATCGTCCTTATGTGCTTCCCGCAGGTCAAGAGCTATCTTGTTTATGTCCTGCTGTATCACATAGCGGCAAAAACTGTCATCATCAATATGGGCGGCGATAAGCTGTCTTAACTGCGGGTGGGACAAGCCGGGATTGTGCTGCTTCATAATCGTTGCACTCACAGCGTCCACTATGGCATTTGCACTCTGCACCTGTTTGCCAGCAATACCGTTCACATAGATTTCAAGGTCAGCCATGAGCTGGGGGAAATCCGGGTGTGTCGCCAACTCACACAAGAGAGAATTATCCACCAGCCCACTTTTCAATAGTTCAATCATATCATCACTCAAACGCAGGTCTGCAAGATCGGCGTTTGGGTGATTTCTTGTTTGGGACAGCCCCAGCAGATAATCGGCGGTCACGCCGTAAAACTTCGCCAGCTTGATAATGGCATAGTGGCTGATGTCCTTGAAGTCCTTTGCTTCATAACTGCCCAGCGCAGACTTGGAGAGATTTACCTGTTCTTCAAGCTGCTCCAGCGTCAGCCCACGCTCCACACGCAGGTCTTTCAATCGTTCTTGTATGGATAGTTCCATGCTCTCCCTCCCTGTCTGCCTGATAAATTAAGGATTATCCATAGAGATAATCATTTTCTAAATATTCAATTATATCGTTCTGATGAATGATTTTATAGATTGGAAAATGAGCGTTTCCTTTCCCCCAGGTTAAATGAACAATATAATAGTCCACTCCGTCCCAAAATAGAACATCATCATTTCTTTCACTTTTTGCAACAGCTACTAAATCTTTACCCTTTTCAAATAAACTGTGTTCTGGTGTTAATTCAGTTCTCAAACGATTTTCAAATATCTGTTTTCGGAGATTGTTTCCTGTAAATTCATACCACGAAAAATCTTCTCCATATTTTTCACGCAATTTTTCTAACACGAAACTTCCTCCTATTCCGATTTATCATTCTACTATTTTTATTTTACCACAATTCCGAGAGCGTGGAAATAGGTAGTTTTCCGGGCTGATTTCCGACCTTATGGATATACGGGGCGGGCGGTCATTTAGGTGTAGACTTAGGGTAGTTCATCGATGGACAGTACCTTGAAAACAGAATGACCGTCCGAAAAGGAATACCCCGGCAGGGGAAGCACCGCAAGGAGCCAACTTCGGGACACTTTGTCCAGAGGTCACTTCGGGACAAGTGTCCCGAAGCTATGGGGAGCGTGCCAACGCCGGAACACGCCGCAGGAATGGGGCAGGAAGCCTTTTCGGAGAGAGCGGCAACGGAAAGCAAAATGGAGGAAACACATGAGAGAGAACCCATATAAACGACTGCCGCCCATAGAGCGCAAGCAGGACAGTTCCCTTTACCGCATGACACCGGCACAGAGGAAACAGGCAAACGCCCTGATCCGCCGGGAGTGCTGCTGTTATGAGGACGGGAACTGTATGCCCCTTGACGATGGGGACACCTGCACCTGTCCGCAGACGGTTTCTTTCTCGGTCTGCTGTAAGTGGTTCCGCTGGGCGGTCTTGC
>ERZ773181.336-NODE-336-length-54692-cov-12.358146_pt1 | contig 54692 bp, 56 predicted proteins | sample MGYA00581001_ERZ773181 | MGnify/ENA primary metagenome ERZ773181 (study PRJEB29015, sample SAMEA2737780) | human gut metagenome | biome: human gut; feature: human-associated habitat; material: faeces | place: China | collected 2012 ...
TGCGGGATGAGCTGCGGGTGCTGGAGATCTCCGTGTGGCTGGAGCAGCTGCAAAATATCCGCACAGCCAAGCTGAAGCTGGAGTCCGACGCGGAGCTGGCGGCGGAGGAATGCCGCCGGGCGCAGGCGGCGCTGAACGCCTCCTATGAGGAGAGCGAGCGCTGCGGCCAGCAGGTGCGGCAGAACGACATGGACGCCGAGGCGCTGCGCGCCCGCTTGAACGGGCTGGAGAGCGCCGTGGGCGAGGAGGAATCCGCCGTGGCGGTGCTGCGCACCGGCGTGGCCCACAACGAGGAGTCCCTGTGCCGTCTGGAGCAGGAGCTGGCGGACAGCGACAGCCGCCGGGACAACCTGCAGGGGCAGATCGACGGCCAGCTGGCGCGGGCAGCCGACATTGACGCACAGCTGACGGCGATGGAGCAGGAGCTGGACGCCCTGCTGCATCAGGCGCAGGAGCTGGCAGACAGCGCCAAGGGCGCGGCAGCGGAGACGGAGACGCTTCGTGCGCGGGAGGCCATGGCCGTGGCCGCCGCCGCCGATGGGCGGGCGCAGCTGTCCGCCATCACCGCCGGCGCCGCCGAGATCGCCCAGCGCCGGGAGACGGTGGAGCAGAAGCTGTCCGCCGCCCGGGAGAAGCTGGAAAACAGCGAAAAAGAGAGTAAGGGGAACCGCCGCGCCCTGCGGGATGCGCAGGAGGAGGCGCAGGCGGTGCAGAATATCATTCAGGGACACAGCCTGAAGATGGACAGCCGCCGCAAAAAGGCGGAGGACGCCGCCGCAGCCAAGCTGAAGCTGACCATGGACGCCGCCGCACTGGACGACCGTATCCGTCTGCTGACAGAGATGGAGAAGGAGTATGAGGGCTTCTCCAAGGCGGTAAAGACCGTGATGCAGGCGGCGGAGAGAAATACGCTGCGGGGCATCCACGGCCCGGTGGCCGGCCTGATGACCACCAAGCAGGAGTACGCGCTGGCACTGGAGATCGCACTGGGCGGCGCATTGCAGAACATCGTGGTGGACAGGGAGGAGGACGCCAAGTCCGCCATCGGCTTTTTGAAGCAGCGGGACGGCGGCCGCGCCACCTTCCTGCCGCTGACCGCCATCCGCGGCGCGGAGCTGCGGGAGGATGTGTCCGGCGAGTACGGTTTTGTGGGCGTTGCCAGCCGTCTGGTGCAGCACGAGGCGCAGTACGACAATATTTTTCGGGATCTGCTGGGCCGCACCGTGGTGGTGGAGGATCTGGACAGCGGCATCGCCATGGCGCGGAAGTACCGCAACGCCTTCCGCATCGTGACGCTGGACGGTCAGGTCATCAACCGGGGCGGCTCCATGACCGGCGGCTCTGTCAGCCGCAGTGCCGGCGTGCTGTCCCGCGCCAACGAGCTGGGCCGCCTGACGGAGAGACAGGGCGCCATGCACGAAAAGCTCCGCGCCGCCGCACAGCAGGCGGAGGACAGCCAGCGCGAGCTGCAAAAGGCGGAGTATGAGGTGCAGGTGGCCAAGGAGCAGCAGCAAAAGGCGGAGGCCGAGGTGCTGACGTTCCAGACCAAGCAGGATCACTACGATATCCTGCTGGACAGCCTGCGCCTCAGCTGCGAGACCATGGAGCAGGAGCTGTCCGGCTTTGAGCGCCGCGCCGGCGAGGATCAGGCCCGCATCCGGGAGGTACAGACCGCCATCGACAAGGCGGAGTCCGATGCCGCCGCCCTGCGCCGGGAGGCACAGGAGAAGCTGGCGGGACAGACCGACCTCAACGATGCCACCAATCGACTGGCCGAGACAGTCAGCCGGAAGAAGGCGGAGCAGGCGGCGCTGCTGGCGGAGAAGGACGCCGCCCTGCGGGGCGCGGAGGATCTGCGCCGGGTGCAGGCGGATATGGCCGCCGACCGGGCGGGCCGCGATCAGCTGGCCGCACGCTTCCGGGCGGACAACGAGCAGGCGTCGGCGGAAATCGCCGCCCACCAGACCCGTATCGATGAGCTGACCCAGCAGGCGGAGACGCTGCGCGAGAAGCTGGAAAAGCTGGCACAGGAAAAGCTGGCGCTGGAGGCACAGCGCGAGCAGCAGAGCCGGGAGGGGCGTCAGCTCAACGAGGCGCTGCTGAATGCGACCCAGGCGGAGAGCCGTCTGCGGCAGAAGCTGGAGGGCAGCGCCATGGAGGAGAGCCAGCTTCTGGACAAGCTGTGGGAGCGGTACGAGCTGAGCCACAGCGCCGCCCAGGAGCAGCGCATCGAGCTGGAGAGCGTCAGCAAGGCCACCCGGCGTATTGCCGAGCTGAACCGGGAGATCAAGGCGCTGGGCACGCCCAATCTGGGCGCTATCGAGGAGTTCCAGCGCGTCAACGAGCGGTATACCTATCTGTCCGACCAGCGGACGGACGTGGAGAAGGCCAAGGAGGAGCTGACCGGTGTCATCGACCAGCTCACCGTCCAGATGACGGATATTTTCGGCCGGCAGTTCAAGCTGCTGAATGAGAGCTTTCAGGAGACGTTTCTGGAGCTGTTCGGCGGCGGCAAGGCCCAGCTGGAGCTGGAGGATGAGAGCGATATCCTCAACTGCGGCATCGAGATCCGGGTGCAGCCGCCCGGCAAGCAGCTCAAGACCATCACGCTGCTGTCCGGCGGCGAGAAGGCGTTTGTGGCCATCGCCCTGTATTTTGCGATTCTGAAGGTACATCCCACACCGTTCTGCGTCATGGACGAGATCGAGGCAGCGCTGGACGAGGCCAACGTGGTGCGCTACGCCCGGTATATGCGGCGCATCGCCGGGAAGACCCAGTTTATCGTCATCACCCACCGGCGTGGTACCATGGAGGAGGCGGACGTGCTGTACGGCGTGACCATGCAGGAGAAGGGCGTCAGCCGCATCCTCACCATCAATCTCAACGACATGGCCAAGGAACTGAAGATCAAGTAAGGAGGATCGCATGGGCTTTTTCAAGAAATTCAAGGAGGCATGGCTGGCGTCCATGACCTTCGACAAGCTGGACGACGAATTCTATGAGGAGCTGGAGGAGGCGCTGATCCTTGCGGATATCGGCGCGTCCACCGCCGCAGATACGGTGGCGCAGCTTCGCAAGCGGGTGAGCCAGAAGTTGCTGACCCGCGCCGACGAGGTGAAGGACGCCCTTCGGGATATTCTGGCGGAGAAGCTGGATGTGGGCGACACGGCGCTGGATGTCAGCACCCAGCCCAGCGTGGTGCTGATCATCGGCGTCAACGGTGTGGGCAAGACCACCTCCATCGGCAAGCTGGCCGCACGGCTCAAGGGCGAGGGCAAGAAGGTGCTGCTGTGCGCCGGCGATACGTTCCGCGCCGCCGCCGCCGACCAGCTGGAGATCTGGGCGAACCGCGCCGGGGTGGACATCGTCCGCCAGCATGAGGGCGCCGATCCCGGCGCCGTGCTGTTCGACGCGCTGCAGGCCGCCAAGGCCCGCCATGCGGACGTGGTGCTGTGTGACACGGCGGGGAGGCTCCACAACAAGCAGAACCTGATGAACGAGCTGGCCAAGCTCCGCAAGATCATCGACCGGGAGACGCCGGACGCCGCCAAGGAGACGCTGCTGGTGCTGGACGCCACCACCGGACAGAACGGCCTCATTCAGGCCCGCCAGTTCAAGGAGACGGCGGGGCTTACCGGCATCATCCTGACGAAGCTGGACGGCACCGCCAAGGGCGGCATCGTCATCGCCATCGCTCAGGAGCTGCAGGTACCGGTGAAGTTCGTGGGCGTAGGCGAGGGCATCGACGACCTGCGGCCCTTCGACGCCAAAGAGTTTACAAAAGAACTGTTTTAAGGAGGCGCGACCATGGAACGAGCAGACGGCCGGAAGTATAACGAGCTGCGGCCCGTGGAGATGACGGCGGACTTTACGAAATTTGCGGAGGGCAGCGTGCTCATCCGCTGCGGCGATACGGTGGTGCTGTGCAACGCCTCGGTGGAGGACCGTGTGCCGCCCCATGTGCGGCCCGGCCACGGCTGGGTCACGGCGGAGTATTCCATGCTGCCCCGTGCCAACCGGGAGCGCAGCCGCCGGGACGTGGACAAGCTGAAGCTGTCCGGGCGCAGCGCGGAGATCCAGCGGCTCATCGGCCGCAGCCTGCGGGCGGCGGTGGATATGTCCCTGCTGGGCGAGCGCACCATCACCATCGACTGCGACGTATTGCAGGGCGACGGCGGCACCCGTACCGCCTCCGTCACCGGCGGCTTTGCGGCGCTGGCACTGGCGTGCCGCCGTCTGGTGGAGCGCGGCGACCTCCGCCGTATGCCCATCCGGCACTATGTGGCGGGCGTCTCCGCCGGCATCGTGGCGGAAACGCCCATGCTGGATCTGCAATATTCGGAGGATAGCCGGGCGCAGGTGGATCTGAACTGCATCATGAACGAGATGGGCGAGATCATTGAGATCCAGGGCACCGGCGAGGGCCGCGCCTTCACATTGAAGGAGCAGCAGGAGCTGGTGGAGCTGTGCGCCAAGGGCAACCGGGAGCTGATCCGGAAACAGAAAGAGCTGCTGGGGGAGATACTGTGATGAAATTTGTACTTGCCTCCCATAACAAGGGAAAGCTGGCCGAGATGCAGGCCGTACTGGCCGAGCTGGGTATCGAGGTGGTGATGCCCGCCGAGCTGGGCATCGACGTGGACGTGGAGGAGACGGGGGAGACGTTTGCGGAGAACGCCGCGCTGAAGGCCAAGGCCATTATGGCCGCCAGCGGCCTGCCCGCCATTGCCGACGACTCCGGCCTGTGCGTCAAGTGGCTCAACGGCGCGCCCGGCGTCTACTCCGCCCGCTACGGCGGACTGGACGACGACGCGGCACGGTACCGCCTGCTGCTGCAAAATCTGCGGGGTGCCACGGATCGCAGCGCCTATTTCCACACCGCCATCGTCTGCGCCTTCCCCAACGGGGACGTGCTGACGGCGGAGGGCGACTGTCACGGCGCCATCGCCTTTGCCCCCATGGGCGACGGCGGCTTCGGCTACGATCCGGTGTTTCTGGTGCCGTCCCTGCGCAAGACCTTCGCCCAGCTGACGCCGGAGGAGAAGAACGCCATCTCCCATCGGGGCAACGCCCTGCGGACATTTGCGGCGGAGCTGAAGGAATATCTGACCAATAACGGAAGTTTGGAGAAATAAGCTATGGAACTGACAAGCAAACAGAGGGCCCAGCTGCGGGGCCTTGCCAATGACATCGACACCATCGTGCAGGTGGGAAAGGACGGCATCGGCGATAACCTGGTCAAGCAGGTCAACGATGCACTGGAGGCGCGGGAGCTCATCAAGGGCCGCGTGCTGGAGAACTCCATGCTCACCGCACGGGAGGCGGCGGAGCAGCTGTCTGTTGCCGCCCGCTGCGAGGTGGTGCAGGTCATCGGCAGCAAGTTCGTGCTCTATCGGATGCAGCACGACAAGAGCAAGCGGAAGATCGAGCTGGTGAAGGCCAGACGCACCGCCAACTGAGATGAGGATCGGCATTTACGGCGGGACCTTCGACCCGCCCCACAACGGGCATATCGCGGCGGCCAAGGCCGCCATGGGACAGCTGGCGCTGGACAAGCTGCTGCTGATCCCCACGTTCATCCCGCCCCACAAGGCACTGCCGGCGGGGGCGGCGTCGCCCGCCCAGCGCCACGATATGGCGGTGCTGGCCACGGCGGAGCTGGGCAAAAAAGCCGAGGTGCTGGACGTGGAGCTGGAACGCGGCGGCCCCAGCTATACATGGGAGACACTGCACCTGCTGCGGGAACGGTATCCGGAGGATGAGCTGTGGCTGCTGATGGGCTCGGATATGTTTCTGACCCTGCAGGACTGGCGGGAGCCGCAGCAGGTGATGGCGCTGGCCCGCATCGGCGCGTTCAGCCGATTGGAGAGCGGCGAGGAGGCGGCGTTTGCCCGGCAGAAGGCGTTTCTGGAGCGGGAGTACGGCGCGGACGTGACCATCATCCCCAACCCGCAGGTGGTGGAGCTGTCCTCCACGGAGGCGCGGCAGACGCTGGCGCAGGGGGGCGGTGCGGATATCCTGCCCGCCGCCGTGTACGGCTATATCCTGCGGGAGAGGCTGTACGGCACCCATAAGGAGCTGACGGGACTGACGCCGGACGAGCTGCGGCCCATCGCCCTGAGCTATCTCAAGCCCAAGCGGATGCCCCATGTGCTTGGCACGGAGCAGGAGGCGGTACGGCTCACCCGGCGCTACGGCGGCGACGAGACGCAGGCCCGCATCGCGGCGCTGCTCCACGACTGCACGAAAAAGCTGGAGCTGCCGGAGCAGCTGGCGCTGTGCAAGCAGTACGGCATCGAGCTGGACGAGCTGGAGCAAAAGGCTCTGAAGCTGCTGCACAGCAAGACCGGCGCGGCCATCGCCCGCAGCGTGTTCGGCGTGGAGGACGCGGTGTACGACGCCATCTGGTATCACACCACCGGTAAGCCGGACATGACCCGGCTGGAGAAGATCCTCTATCTGGCGGACTATATCGAGCCCAGCCGGGATTTCCCCGGCGTGGAGGAGCTGCGGAGGGCCGTGTACGAGGATCTGGACCACGGCCTGCTGTTGGGGCTGAGCATGACCATACAGGAGATGGAGGAGATGGGGAATCCCGTCCACCATCAGACCCGTGATGCGCGGGACTATTTATTGAAAAGAGGGATACGATGAAAACACCGAAGGAATTGGCACTGCTGGCGGCCCGCGCGCTGTCGGACAAGAAGGGCAAGGAGATCCAGGCGCTGGAGATCGCCGATCTGACCACGCTGGCGGATTATTTCGTGCTGGCCACCGGCTCCAGCAACACCCAGATCAACGCGCTGGTGGACAACGTGGAGAAGGTGCTGCACGAGGAGGCCGGCGAGGAGCCGCTGCACCGGGAGGGCTACCGCGGCGGCACTTGGGTGCTGCTGGACTACGGCTGCATTGCCGTCCATGTGTTCAACCACGAGGCCCGGGAGTTCTACGGCCTGGAGCGTCTGTGGCGGGACGGCAAGCCGCTGGATCTGACCGGCGTCACCGACGAGCGGGAATAAGCAAAATAGATAAAGCATCAGGCCGCTTTCAGCGGTCTGATGCTTTTTGCAGCTTTATTTTTTCTTGGATAAAATAGCTGCAACTATCGTGGTTCATAGTGATAGATGACTGTTTTTGTAGCAGGAAAAACATTTAACAGGCGATAATGGATTGTCACTCTTATATTGCAGTTATCGGAAATAAACCGGTCGCTCAAGCATAGGACAACAAAATCACTGCTGTCTACTGCGAGAGCACATCTCTCACTCAATACGGTGGCATATTTCTCCCAAAAAGCAGCTTGTAAAAACCCGCCGCCTAATCCTGCCATCGTTCCGTCATACCCATCAAATCCACCGTCGGGGCATAAGTAGAAATCGTGGAACTCATCGCAGCTTACAGAAGTGACAACAGCAGGAAGCCATGATGTGTTGCGGACATGCAGATTGTACACATATAGCACTTCGTCCGAATCGCCAGCTGTTTCGGAAAATTCTCTTGTGGGCAGCACTGCTCCTGTTACGGAGAAGCTTGGGATCCCTTTCAATGCTACGGCTAATATGGCGGCTACAGCAACGAGCCACAGCACACCATACATGTGCTTTTTTGAGAAACGGTTATTCTGCATAAGACGACACCCCTTTCGTCATATACTCGCAGGCTGATCTCCTCGGTGCTGATTGTTGTCGCTTTGCAACTTTTTTGCCTGCAAATTTTTCTATTCTCGTTCGTTGACGAATTTTTAAGAAACGGCAATACAGCGCGGAATAATACAATCATATATTACATCACCCCATAACTGGCATTGCGTCTATGTAAAACGGACGGTTTTCTTGCCGTCAAGGTATGATCCGCACCACGTCGTTGGGCGTGCAGTCCACCAACCGGCAGAGCTTTTCCAGCGTGACCATGGTGATGTTCCGGTTCTTTCTCAGAGAATCCAGCGTCTTGCTGTCGATGCCGTTTTGCAGCAGGTAGTATTGGGACACGCCATCTTTGCGCATGGTTTCCCACAGAGGACTGTAATCAAAAATGGCGTTCACCCCCGTTGCATAGCTGATAGCTTCATTTGAAAGCGGCCTGATGCTTTATTTGGAAGATTCACTTTTTCCGCGGATACGGCTGCGGCGTGTCGGTGCGGCACAAAAGATAGTCCACACTGACACCGTAAAGGTCGGCCAGCGCACACAGCAGGTCATCGGTCAGCGGCTGTGTCCCGGTCTCCACATAGCTATATTTGCGCTGTGTGATGCCGATGGCGTCCGCCACCTGCTGCTGCGTCATGTCGTGGTCGTCCCGCAGATCCTTGATGCGGTTCTTCATGCCAACACCTCCGTCGCCAGATAGTCCTGCCGACACTATAAGGTAGATAAAATTTATCTGTTGACATATAGATAAAATCTATCTAAAATAAGGCGGAGGGGGTGGGAAAATGGCGGACTATAAGGCCATGTATCTGGCGGCGATGGACGCCATGGAGCAGGCGGTGACGCTGCTCATCGAGGCCCAGCGCAGGTGCGAGGAGCTGTATGTGACCTCCTGCGCCCGTGAGGAGGAGCTGCTGCGTAAAAATTGTCATTTTGACGAAATACAGGGCTTGACAATCGGCAAAAAAGAGATAAAATAAGCTGTAATATCGCAATATGCGAGGATGGGAAAAAGACGAGGCAGACCCGCCGAAAGAGAGCCGGCGGCTGGTGTGAGCCGGTGGGGGCGCTTCGTTGTACTGGCCCCGGAGCATTCCGCTTGAACAGGGCGGGACGGAGGCGCACCGTTACAGGCGCGGCCCCTTGTAAGAGGGGAACTGAGCGCCGCGCAGGCAACTGGCGGCGATAGCAGGGTGGTAACACGTTTTGACACGTCCCTGACCGTTTTTCGGCGGTCAGGGACGTTTTTTTGTAAGCAAACAAATTCAGATAGAAGGAGAAACAGCATGAATTACGATTTTGCGGCCATTGAAAAAAAGTGGCAGGATAACTGGGAAAAAACCAAGCCCTACGCCGCTATTACCGGCGACACGACCCGCCCCAAGTTCTACGGGCTTATTGAGTTCCCGTACCCCAGCGCGGCGGGCCTCCATGTAGGACACCCCCGTCCCTTTACCGCCATCGACATCGTCACCCGGAAAAAGCGCATGGAGGGCTATAATGTCCTGTTCCCCATCGGCTATGACGCCTTCGGCCTGCCCACGGAGAATTTCGCCATCAAAAACCACATCCACCCCTCCATCGTCACCAAGGAGAACATCAAGAATTTCACCCGCCAGCTGAAGATGCTGGGCTACGGCTTCGACTGGGATCGCTGCGTGGACACCACCGACCCCCAGTATTACAAGTGGACCCAGTGGATCTTTTTGCAGCTCTTTAAGCACGGTCTGGCCTACAAGGCCACCATGCCCGTGAACTGGTGTACCAGCTGCAAGTGCGTGCTGGCCAACGAGGAAGTGGTGGAGGGCGTGTGCGAGCGCTGCGGCAGCGAGGTCATCCGCAAGGAGAAGAGCCAGTGGATGCTGGGCATCACCAAGTACGCCGACCGCCTCATCGACGATCTGGACGGCGTGGACTTCGTGGAGCGCGTCAAGACCCAGCAGCGCAACTGGATCGGCCGCTCCACCGGTACGGAGCTGACCTTCAAGACCAACACCGGGGACGACATCACCGTGTATACCACCCGTGCCGACACGTTGTTCGGCACCACCTATGTGGTCATCTCCCCGGAGCATCCCCTGCTGAAGAAGTGGCAGCCCCTCATCCGCAACTGGGACGAGGTGGCCGCCTATCAGGACGCCGCCGCCCGCAAGAGTGACTTTGAGCGCGGCGAGCTGAACAAGGACAAGACCGGCGTGCGCATCGACGGCATCGAGGTCATGAACCCCGTGACCCACAAGGCGCTGCCCATGTTCGTCTCCGACTATGTCCTCATGGGCTACGGCACCGGCATCGTCATGGGCGTGCCCGGCCACGACCAGCGCGACTGGGACTTCGCCACCAAGTTCGGCCTGCCCATCGTGGAGGTGGTCGCCGGCGGCGATGTCACCAAGGAGGCGTTTGTGGCCAAGGACGATAAGGCCATCATGGTCAACTCCGGCTTCCTCAACGGCATGACCGTGAAGGAGGCCATCCCCGCCATGAAGAAGTACGCCGTGGAGCAGGGCTTCGGCAAGGAGAAGGTCAACTTCAAGCTCCGCGACTGGGTGTTCTCCCGCCAGCGCTACTGGGGCGAGCCCATCCCGCTGGTGAACTGCCCCAAGTGCGGCTGGGTGCCTGTCCCCGAAAGCGAGCTGCCGCTGGTGCTGCCGCAGGTGGAGAGCTACGAGCCCACCGACGACGGCGAGAGCCCCCTGAGCAAGATGACCGACTGGGTCAACACCACCTGCCCCTGCTGCGGCGGCCCCGCCAAGCGCGAGACCGATACCATGCCCCAGTGGGCCGGCTCCAGCTGGTACTTCCTGCGCTATATGGATCCCCACAACGACAAGGAGCTGGTGTCCAAGGAGGCGGAGGAGTACTGGGGCCCCGTGGACTGGTACAACGGCGGCATGGAGCACACCACCCTCCACCTGCTGTACAGCCGCTTCTGGCACAAATTCCTCTATGACATCGGCGTGGTACACACCCCGGAGCCCTATGCCAAGCGCACCAGCCACGGCATGATCCTTGGTAAGAACCCCCACTATGTGGGCAACGCCGCCACCGAGGAGGAGAAGCAGGCCCTGCGGGAGAAGTACGGCGCGCAGGCCGAGCGCCCCGCCGTGAAGATGTCCAAGTCTCTGGGCAACGTGGTGAACCCCGATGACGTCATCAAGGCCTATGGCGCCGACACCATGCGCCTGTATATCATGTTCATCGGCGACTTTGAAAAGACCGCCTCCTGGTCGGATGAGGCCGTCAAGGGCTCCAAGCGCTTCCTGGACCGCGTGTGGAAGCTGATGGATATGGCGCAGCCGGATGAGAACATCTCCGAGGGCAATATGGCCGCCATCCACAAAACCATCAAGAAGGTCGGCGACGATATCGAGGAGCTGAAGCTCAACACCGCCATCGCCGCCATGATGGCGCTGGTCAACGACTTCTACGCCAAGGGCCTCACCAAGGGCGATCTGGAGCAGCTCCTGCTGCTGCTGAGCCCCTTCGTCCCCCACATCGTGGAGGAGATGTGGGAGCTGCTGGGCTTCGCCGCCAAGTACGGCAAGATGGCCATGCAGATGCCCTGGCCCGTGTACGATGCCGCCAAGACCGTGGACGCCACGGTGGAGATGGCCGTGCAGGTCAACGGCAAGCTCCGCAGTACCATTGTGATGCCCACCGACTCCGAGGAGGCCGCTGTGGTGGCCGCCGCCATGGAGAACGAGCGGGTCAAGAAGGCTGTGGAGGGCATGAACGTGGTCAAGACCATCCTTGTCAAGAACAAGCTGGTGAACCTGATCGTCAAGCCTGCCAAGTAAAATTGCAGTTTTTTGCGGGAAATAGCTTGACAAGGTACGATTTCATCGGTATAATACACCCGTTAGTCATGCGAATGGCTCTTAAAGAGCGCCCTGGAAATAGCCGGGCGCATCGGAGGGAGGGAAATATAGATGTCTGAAGTTCACGTCAAGGAAGGCGAGTCCCTGGACAGCGCTCTGAAGCGTTTTAAGAGAAGCTGCGCCAAGGCAGGCGTTCTGGCCGAGGTGCGTAAGAGAGAGTGCTATGAAAGCCCCAGTGTCAAGCGCCGCAAGAAGTCCGAGGCCGCACGCAAGAACCGCAATAAGCGTTATTATTAATGGCAAAAGAGCCTGAGGGTCCGTCCCTCAGGCTCTTACTTTTTCCCCAGCAGACCCGGCAGCGCCTCCGCCGCCTCCGGCAGGGAGAGGATGCCGGCGGCGATGCCCAGCTCCGCGCCCAGCTCGATCTTCCGACGCAGGGTGTCGGCGTCATCGAACAGGACGAGGTGCGTCATGCCCTCCTGCTCATAGGTGAAATACCGGGCGCACAGCTCCGGCGAGAAAAAGACGGGGCGCTGCGCCCGCAGCGATGCCAACTGCTGCGCCGTCAGCATCCTGCCGTCTCCGTAGGGAGCGGGGAGGGTGAAGTCCGCCCGGACGCAGGCCAGATCCAGTGTAACGGGGCGCGGCATAAAGTGCCGGCAGACCTCCTCCAGCCGCCGGCGCAGCGTCCCACCGGAAAGGGCGGTGCTGACCACCACGCAGGCGTCTGCGTCCGCCCCACCCCGCTCCGGCAGGTGCAGCGTGCGGCCATAGCGCCGGCAAAGCGCCGATAGAGCCGCCACAGCGGGACGGGGAAGCACCGGCTCCAGCACCACGCCGGTATACTGCCGGTGCAGGCATTCCCGCAGAATGTCCCGCGCCAGCGCCTCCGGCTGAGGCGGGGCGGGACAGTCCGTGCCGGAGACCAGCAGCAGCCCTCCCGGCGGAACGGCGGGCAGCGGCAGCGCCGATAGTCGTCCGCCGCTGTCGATGCGGTAGGCGGCGTAGGCGATGGGAAGACCCCAACGCCGTGCCTCCGGCAGATGGCAGGGGGCGGCGGCCAGATAGAGCTGCATACGAAGTATCACCCCCTTGTATTTATGGCCGGTAAATGGTACACTATCTACTATATGAAAGGAGGTGGCAGCCTATGCGATTTTCCATGCGGCCGGAGCGGGTCTACGACGGCTACGAGCAGATACGGGGCGAGGAGCTGGCCCGCCGGGGCATCCGGCTGCTGCTGTGCGATCTGGATTATACGCTGGCGCCCAAGTCCCAGCGGGAGCCGGACGAGACGGTGCGGCAATGGATCGACTCCATGCGCCGCGCCGGGGTCGAGGTGATGATCCTGTCCAATAACCGCAGTCCCGCCCGTGTGGAGCGGTTCTGCCGGGATCTGGGCATCACCTACGAGGGACACGCCCAAAAGCCGTCCGCCAAGGGCTTTCGCAGAGCCATGGAGCGGGTGGGCGTGACGCCGGAGGAGACCGCTATGCTGGGCGATAAGCTGCTGACGGATATGTTGGGCGCACATATCGCCGGGGTGCTGCCGCTGATGGTGGAGCCGCGGGGCGGTGCGAAGGGCGCGTGGAACAAGGTGCTCCACGGTCTGCAAAGACCGTGGAAGGCGGCGGCCAAGGAGAAATAGGGCCTGCGCGCAACTTTTTCTGCGGAAACCCTTGCCAAACAGACGCGTATCATGTAAAATACATAAGGCCAAATTTAGGCCGGTATCATTCATTCGAGGGAATCGCGATATTCCCTCATCAATATGGGAGGAATATCAATATGGCAACTATTACCGCCGGTGATTTCAGAAACGGCAAGACCTTTGAGATGGACGGCAAGGTCATGCAGGTCGTGGAGTTCCAGCACGTCAAGCCCGGCAAGGGCGCCGCGTTCGTCCGCACCAAGATGCGCAACGTGGTGACCGGCGCTGTGACTGAGACGTCCTTCAACCCCACCGCCAAGTTTGAGGAGGCCTTTGTGGACCGCCGCGACATGGAGTACAGCTACAACGACGGCGACCTGTACTACTTCATGGATCAGGAGACCTATGACATGGTGCCCCTGAACAAGGAGCTGCTGGGCGACGCCTTCCGCTTCATCACCGAGAACACCGTGTGCAAGGTGCTGAGCTACAAGGGCAACGTCTTCGGCCTGGAGTGCCCCAACTTCATGGATCTGGAGGTCACCGAGACCGAGCCGGGTCTGGCCGGCAACACCGCCACCAACACCCTGAAGCCCGCCACCGTGGAGACCGGCGCTGAGGTGAAGGTGCCCCTGTTCATCAACATCGGTGACAAGATCACCATCGACACCCGTACCGGCGAATATCTGAGCCGCTGCAAGTAAGTCAACCATCAACCCACCGTACAGAAAGGAGCCGAACATGGAGATTTCTGAAAAGGTAGCATATCTGAAGGGTCTGGCCGAGGGCCTGAACCTGGACACCGACAGCAAGGAAGGCAAGCTGATCGCCGCCATCATCGACGTGCTGGACGACATGGCCGAGAAGTTCGCGGACATCGAGGACGAGCTGTGTGACGTGGAGGACGGTCTGGATGCCGTCAGCGATGACCTCAGCGACGTGGAGGAGACGCTGTACTTCGCGCTGGAGGACGATGACGAGGACGAGGATGAAGACGACGAGGAAGAGGAGTGCTTCATGACCAACTGCCCCGAGTGTGAGGAGGAGGTCTACTTCGACGAGTCCGTTCTGGAGGACGGCGAGGTCATCTGCCCCAACTGCGGCGCCAAGCTGGAGTTCGATCTCAGCGATCTGGCCAACGACAGCGAGGACGAGGAGTAATCACTGCTTAAAAAAACAGCCGCCGCACCATTCGGTGCGGCGGCTGTTTTTTACGCTTGCCGATGTGCTGGTAGAACCGCAGGAAAATAGGAGAAAGCCGCCACAAGCGGCGGGCGTTCTCCGGCTTGACGCGGCGGCTGTTTTTGGGTATACTGTCCCAAACGGGAGGAGGATATCTATGGCGTTTGTGGCATTGATCGGACTGTACTTCGTGCCGCTGCTGTGCCTGATGGGTGCGGCGTGGTCGTATGTCCGCTATCAGAATGAACATGAGGACAAGGAAATGGCGGAGAAGGATCACAAGCGGATGCGCGTGCTGCTGATCGCAGCGGCGGTGGCTGTGGTGGTCTTTCTGGCGCTGAAGTTTGCATTTCCTGTGACGTGAAAAGGAAAAGAGTCCCGACCCATGGGTCGGGACTCTTTATCAGTTTTCGGCGCCTGCGGGCATCCTGCGCAGGTCCTTGGGCAGCCATACCTTCCGCCACAGGCAGAGCAGAAACAACACACCTCGGAAGCACAGCTCCACACACATGGCGATCCACGCGCCGTGCAGACCCAAGCGGGATGTGAGCAGCAGCGTCAGGGTGATCCGCACGCCCCACATACTGGTGAAGTTCAGCACGGAGCTGAGCAGGGAGCTGCCCGCCCCCTGAAACACGCCGGCGCACACGATGGCCGCGCCGAACAGCGGCTCGGCAAACACCACGATCCGCAGCACCTCCGTGCCCAGCGCTACCACCTCCGCGTCGGGACTGAGCATACCGATGATCCACGGCGCCAGAAAATACATGGCAGCCGACATCACCGCCATAATGGACATACCCAGCAGCACCGTCACCCAGCCCAGCCGCGTCACCAGATCCCGCCGCTTGGCGCCTACGCTCTGCCCGATCAGCGTCACCGCCGCGCTCTGCACGCCGTAGCCGGGCATATAGCACAGCGCCTCCGCCGTGACGGCGAAGGAGTTGGCGGCGATGGATACCGTACCCAGCGGGGCGATGATACCGGTGGTGACGATCTGACCGCCGGACATGACCGCCTGCTCGATGGCCACGGGGATACCCAGCCGTACCGCGCGCTTCAGCTGCTCCGGCACGAAATGGAGCTTCTCGCCCCGCCGCAGACCCAGCATGGGGGAGCGCAGCAGGCACGCGCACATGATGACCGCCACGACCACCTCCGCCAGCGCCGTACCCAGCGCGGCGCCGGCGACACCCAGATCGGCGCCCGGCAGGGTAATGGAACCGATCTGACGGGAGGGGAAGATGAGCAGCAGATTGAACACTACGTCCAGCCCGCACATCAGTACCAGCAGGGCGCTGGGCGTCCGCATATTGCCGCTGGCCTGCAGCAGCGCGGCAGCCAGACTGTTCATCTGTAAGGCGGGGAGGGACAGGGCGAAGATCAGGAAATACACGGAAGCACCCTGCCAGATGCGCTCCTCCGCACCCAGCCAACGGGGAAGATTGCCGGACACGGCGCTGCCCAGCAGTGCCAGCACCAGCCCGAAGACAACACCCAGCACCAGACCCTGCCGCACCAGATTCCGGGCGTCCTTTTCGTCGCCCGCCCCGATGCGCTGCGCCGTCTGGACGCAGAAGCCCACGGTCAGAGCGCGGCACAGACCACCCAGCAGCCACGTGCTGGAGGCCACCAGCCCGATAGCGGCGCTGGCCTCCCGACCCAGATGTCCGACCATGGACGAGTCGATATACTGCATGGCGATGGAGGAGACCTGCGCCAGGATCGCGGGGATGCTCAGTTGCAGGGCCAGCAGCGTTTGCTGGCGCAGTGTCAGCTCCTCACCGCTGCGCAGGGACAGCAGCAGATTTTTTTTCATAGTGTACCTCCGATAGCACGATCATACATCCCACACTATACCTGCTGGCGGAGAAAAGGTCAAGGGAAGAAAAGCCAACGCCCGCAAAATGCGGGCGTTGGCTTTCTCAAATAGCTTTCTATGGCCGGTCACTCTCTGCCGACCGCTTGTGGCGGCGGCAGATCTGCCGGTAGATGACCAGACCGACACCGGCGATGACCGTGGTGGCGGCGAAGGTGATGGCGGCGAACTGGTAGTTTTGCAGACCCAGCGCGTTGCCGCCCACGGTGGAGGTGATGATGGAGGGCAGACGCCCCACGGAGGCGATCAGCAGCCACGATGACCAGCGCAGATCCGTCAGGCCTGCGAAATAGCACAGCAGATCCTTGGGCGTGCCGGGGACGGTAAACACCAGCCACAGCAGCGCCGCCCGTCTGGGGGAGGTCTTGAGGAAGGTCAGCTTGTCCAGCTTATCCTGCGAGAAGAAAACCTCCACCAGCGGTACGCCCCATTTCCGCACCACGGCGAACACCGCCACGCTGCCCAGAAAGGCACCCAACAGACACAGCACCGTACCCCATACCGCGCCGAAGGCGTAGCCACCGGCGATCTCCAGCGGTTCGCCGGGGATGATGGCCACCAGCACCTGCAAAAACACCATGCCCGTATAGGCGGCCATGCCCAAAAGGCCGTGATCCGCCACCCACGCCCGGAACACCTCCGGCTCCTTGGCAAAGCGGATCAGCGGGCGTCCCACGAACCACGCCAGCGCGGCGCCCAGCAGGAGAAAGACGGCGATGGCGCCGCCCGACAGCAGTTTTTTCTGTTTTTCCGTGAAAGCACGATGCTGCTTCATGGAGCAAATGCCCCTTTCTTTCGTTCTTTTACCATCCTACCACGAAACGCGGGGAAATATTTGAACAGGAAATGAAGATTTGCTTAAAAGCGCGCAGAGAGCCGGAAAAAGCGGCTCTCTGCGTGTCTTATCGGATACCGGCGATGAAGCAGGCGGGGTCGGCGGCAAGCTGCCGCTTGGCCCATGCCAGCATCTCATAGCTGTTGACGGCGGCGGTGACGACACCGCTGCCCCATACATCGGCGGTGACGCTGCGCAGGAAGTCGTCCGGCGCGGCGGTACGCACATAGTAGGGGTGGGCCTCGGCGCTGCCGTCCAGCGCCGCCGGTACGGCCTTGTCCGCGTAGAAGGACTTGTCTCCGGCCAGAATGGTCAGGCAGTCCTGCACCACGTTGCCGGCGGTGGGGAAACGCTCTGCACCCTGTCCGAAGAAGCTCTGACGGCCCACGCCCTCGGCAGTATAGCTGATGAGGTTATAATTGGTGGGGACGGCTGCCTCCAGCTCAGACGATGCCACCAGCGTCGGCTCCACATAGGCGCACACGCCGTTCTCCGCGGCCTCCGCCGCCGCCAGCAGCCGGCAGACGAAGCCGTGGCTCTTGAAGGCGGCGATATCCGCCGCCGTGACGGTGCGGATGCCGAAGGTGGGGATGGCCGTCTCGTCCAGCACCGCGTCAAAGGCGACGTTGGCGGAGATGCACAGCTTCCGGCGGATGTCGTCGCCGTCGATATCGGCGGAGGGATCGGCCTCGGCGTAGCCCAGCGCCTGCGCCTCCTTGAGAATGGCGGGGAAGTCCACAGGGGCGCGGTGCATGGCGTCCATGATGAAGTTGGTGGTGCCGTTCATGATGCCGCCCACGGCATACACGGTGTCCAGCCGCTTGATCCGCGCCAGATTCACCAGCCACGGGATGCCGCCGCCCACGGCGGCGGTGCAGCGCAGCGCCACACCCTTTTCCTTCGCCAGTGCGGTCAGCTCCCGGTAATAGGCGGCGATCAGTGCCTTGTTGGCGGTGACCACGTTCTTGCCCCGCTCCATGGCGGCGGTGACGTACTCATACGCCGGGTGCAGGCCGCCCATGACCTCCACTACCGTGTCGATACGCTCGTCGCAAAGAATGTCGTTGAAGTCGTAGGTGGCCAAGCCCTCCGGCAGCCCCGGCTTGGGGCTGCGCAGCAGCACCCGGGAGACGGTGATGTCGCCGCGGCCCTGTGTCAGCTCCAGTACGCCGCCGCCCACCACGCCGAAGCCCAGCAGACCGATGTTCATAGGAATACCCCCTGTCCATTTGATGTTGCCTCATTTTACCCAGTACAGACGCCTCTGTCAATACGGAAAAGGAGCCGCACCGACGGGGTGCGGCTCCCTTGCGCAATGTCAGTGACCGCTGGGCATCTTCCAGCCGAAGTGGTCGGTGTGCAGCAGCATATGGGCCTTGTGACCCAGCGGCTGACGCAGATACTCCTTGTACAGCGCCTGCACGTCGGCGTTCTCGTGGGAGAAGCGGAGCTTCGTGTTCTTGTCGATGTTCCACAGCACGTCGCCGCGGCTGGCCGCCATCTCCACGTTGTCGTGGATGGGCTGTCCGCCGCCGCCGGCGCAGCCGCCGGGACAGGCCATGACCTCCACGAAGTCGTAGTCCGCCTCGCCGGCGTCGATGGCGTTCATCAGCTTCCGGGTAGCGCCCAGACTGCTGACCACCGCCACCCGCACGTCGCCTGCGCCGGGGATAGTGAACTTTGCCTCCTTCCAGCTGTCCATACCGCGGACGGCGTGGAAAGCGTCGGGGTCGGGGTTCTGCCCGGTGACCAGATAGTAGGCGCTGCGCAGTGCGGCGTCCATGACGCCGCCGGTGGCGCCGAACACCACAGCCGCGCCGGTGCCGCTGCCCAGAGGGCTGTCAAAGGGCGTCTCCGGCAGGACGGCGGGGTTGATCTGCTCACCCCGGAACATTCGGACGATCTCACGGGTGGTCAGCACCACATCCACGTCCGGGTCACCCTCGGCATTTCGCATGGTGGGCAGCGCCGCCTCCGCCTTCTTGGCGGTGCAGGGCATGATGGACACCACAAACAGCTTCTTGGGATCCACGTTCAGCTGGTCGGCGAAGTAGCTCTTGACCACCGCACCGAACATCTGCTGGGGGCTCTTGGCGGTGGACAGATTGCCGATGTAGGAGGGAAACTGGCTCTTGACGAACCGCACCCAGCCGGGGCAGCAGCTGGTGAACATGGGCCAGTGGTACTTGTTCCGGTGGGTAAAGCGTTCGATGAACTCGCTGCCCTCCTCCATAATGGTCAGGTCGGCGGCGAAATTGGTGTCGAACACAAAGTCGAAGCCCATGGTCTTCAGGGCGGTGACCATCCGCTCCGCCGTGGCGTACTTGGGGTCGAGGTGGAAATACTCCGCCCACGCCGACCGGACGGCGGGGGCCATCTGCACCACAGTGATGCGCTCCGGATCCGCCAGTGCGTCGAAGACCTTGCCGGTGTCGTCGTGCTCCTGTAAGCCGCCCACGGGACAGTGGGTGATGCACTGGCCGCAGAACGTGCAGTCGCTCTCGCCCAGTGTGCGGGTACGGGCCACGCCTACGGTGGTGTGGGAGCCGGTGCCCATCAGATCCCAGATGCCCATGGTCTGCACCTTGTCGCAGATCTGGATGCAGCGCATACACTTGACGCAGCGGTTCTCGATGCGCACCACGGGGTTGGAGAAGTCCGGGGGTGCGTTCCGCAGATCGTCAATGTAGTGCTCGCCCAGCAGGTTGTAGTCGTTGGTGAGCTGCTGGAGCTTGCAGTTGCCGCTGCGGGTACACTTGGTACACTTGGTATCGTGCTGGCTCAGCAGCAGCCGCAGGTTCACACGCCGCGCCTCCCGGACGCGGGGAGAGTTGGTGCGGACCACCATGCCCTCGTCCACCACGTTGTCGCAGGCGGGGACGAGGCGGGGCTGTCCCTCCACCTCCACCATGCAGATGCGGCAGGCGCCGATCTCGTTGATGCCCTTCAGGTAGCACAGGGTGGGAATGTCGATATGTATGGAGCGTGCCGCCTCCAGAATGGTGGTGCCCTCCGGCACCGTGACGGCGCGGCCGTCGATGGTCAGCGTTACCATTTGACGTTCCTCCCTCCTCTGAAAATACCGTAGCCGAAGTGGTCGCAGCGCAGGCAGCGGGATGCCTCGGTGCGGGCGCCCTCCTCTGTCAGGCCGCATTCGATGTCCTCAAAGTCGCAGCGGCGCTCACAGGCCTCCCGCTCGGTGGTGTTGATACGCCCGTGGGGGCCGCGGTTGTTCAGCCGCGGGGACGGGATATCCACATCCACCTCGATCTCGTGCTGGAAGCCCAGATGCACGTCGATGTTGGCCGCCGCCACCTTACCGGCGGCGATGGCGCGGATGGCTGTGGCGGGGCCGGTGACGCAGTCGCCGCCGGCGAACAGGTTGTCCATATCGCCCACCTGACCGGAAAGACCCGCCACGAACACGCCCCGCTTGATGGGGACGCCGGCCTGCTCAAAGCCCTGGATCTCGATGCCCTGCCCGATGGCCACCACGATGATATCCGCCGGGATGCGCCGCTCCGGCAGGTCGGCCTTGTTGGGACGGGGCCGCCCGGACTTATCGGCCTCGCCGATGATCTGGGGCTGTACCCACAGGGCGGCGGCGCAGCCGTCCTCGTCGGCCTCGATGCGGACGGGAGCCATCAGCGCCTCGATCTCCGCACCCTCCGCCATGGCACCGGTGACCTCGTCGGGCAGCGCCGTCATGTCCTCGATGCGGCGGCGGTAGACGCAGGTCACCTTCTCCGCGCCCAGACGGATGGAGCTGCGGGTCACGTCCATGGCCACGTTGCCGCCGCCGATGACCACCACCTGCTTGCCGGTAAAGTCCGGCATCACGTCGTCGCCGATGGCGCGGAGCATCTCCACGGCGGACATCACGTTCTTGCAGTCCTCGCCGGGGATGCCTACCTTCTTATCCTGATGGGCGCCGATGGCGATATACAGGCAGTCGTAGTCCTTTTGCAGCTCCTCTACCCAGACGTCGGTACCCACGGCGGTGTTGGTGTGAGCCTCGATGCCCAGAGACAGGATGGAGTCGATCTCCGCATCCAGCAGGTGCCGGGGGAACCGGTAGCTGGGGATGCCGTAGCGCAGCATACCGCCCAGCTTTGCCCGCTCCTCAAAGACCGTGACCTTGTGGCCCATCAGCGTCAGATAGTAGGCGCAGCTCAGACCGCTGGGGCCGCCGCCGATGATGGCCACCTTCTTGCCGGTGGGCGGCGCGCAGGCGGGCTGCGGCACGTCCCCGGCGTGATCCACAGCGTAGCGCTTGAGCCCGCGGATGTTGATGGCGTCGTCGATCATATTCCGGCGGCACCGGGCCTCGCAGGGGTGCTCGCAGATGTAGGCGCAGGCGGTGGGGAAGGGGTTGTCCTTGCGGATCAGGCGCACGGCGTCGGCGCAGCGTCCCTCGCCCACCAGCGCCATGTAGCCCGGTACGTCCACGCCGGCGGGACACAGCGCCACGCAGGGCACGGGCAGCTGCAAGCCGGCCAGACACCGGTGGTGTATGATATGCTCCTCATAGTCGTCCCGGAAACCGTCCAGACCGTCCAGCACCAGCCGGGCCGCATCCCGGCCGATGGCACAGTCGGCGGTGTTCACGATGGTGCGGGCTGTCTTTTCGATGATGTCGATGGTGCTCATGTCGGCGGTGCCGTCCAGCACCGTGGCGATGAGCTTGCTCAGCTGCCCCAGACCGATACGGCAGGGGACGCACTTGCCGCAGGACTGGGCGTGGCACAGCTGCAAAAACGACAGCGACATATCCACGGGGCAAAGACCCGGCGGACTGGCGGCGATACGGCGCTCCACATCACGGTAGAGGTTATCCACCACCGTCTGTGCGCGGCTGGGACTTTTAATATCAAGTCTGCTCAAGGCAGATCCCTCCTTTCGTCCGTGCCGTGCGGACATCACTCTGTCGGCACGGGACAATCGCTTGGATTGAGACAAGAATGCCACAAAAAACGAAAAATGTCAATTAAAAATAAAAAGTTATTAAAGTGATGCAAAAAACTTGAAAAACAGCGCGTTCCTATCTGCAATAATTTTCACATACCTGCGCCCTGCATATTGGAAAGGCGTATTCTGACGAAACTGTTTACCGAGAATACCACTTTTTGCAAAAATCCCGTACCGGCGGGTATGCTTGACAGTGCCGCACAGGAGATATATAATCCCTAATGTATGTAAGTAGGGCATCCCCGCCGACTGTGCGGCCAGAATGGGGGTGCCTGTTTTTGCCGCGAGGGACGCGGCGTATCTGAGGTAATGACATGAACTTTCGATTGATCGCAAATACCACCAGCTATGTGCTGTGGGTGGAGGCGGGCTTCCTGCTGCTGCCGCTGCTGGTGTCCGTCCTGTACGATGAGCCATGGATGCCGTTTTTCGCAACGGCGGTGCTGTGTATCCTGATCGGCTTCATTTTGCAGCTGGTGCCGGTGAAAAAAGCGCAGATGCACAGCCGGGACGGCTTTATGGCCGTGGCGCTGGGCTGGATAGCCCTGTCGCTGTCCGGCGCGCTGCCCTATGTGTTCAGCGGCGCCCTGACGGAATATGAGGACGCCATATTCGAGACGGTGTCCGGCCTGACCACCACCGGCTCCACGGTATTTCCCGAGGTGGAGCACCTGTACCGCAGCGTGCTTTTATGGCGCTCCCTGACCCAGTGGATGGGCGGCATGGGCGTGCTGGTGCTGTTCCTGGCGCTGATGCCCAAGCTGGGTGACGGCGCGGTGTACCTGATGCGGGCGGAGAGCCCCGGCCCCATCAAGTCCAAGCTGGTGCCCAAGGTGGGCAGCACCGCCAAGATCCTCTACACCATCTATCTGGCGCTGACCGCGATGGAGATGCTGTGCCTGCGTCTGGCGGGTCTGACATGGTTCTCCGCCGTCAACCACGCCTTTACCACCATGGCTACCGGCGGCTTTTCCATCAACAATACCTCCCTGTCGGGCAGCAGCCCGGCGGTGATGTGGATCGTGACGATCTTCTCATTTCTGGCGGGCGTTAACTTCTCCCTGCTGTTTTTGGCGGTCACCGGCAAGCTCCGCGCCGCCCTGCACAGCGAGGAGCTGCGGGTCTATACGGCTGTGGTGGTGGGTATGACGCTGCTGATCTGCCTGTGTCTGCGATTGCAGGCCGGGATACCGCTGAGCGGCTCCATCACGGACGCGGCGTTCCAGACCGTGACCATCATCACCACCACCGGCTTTGCCACGGTGGACTTTGCCATGTGGCCCACCTTCTGCCGTATGGCGCTGCTGGTGCTGATGTTCTCCGGCGGTTGTGCCGGCTCCACCGCCGGCGGCATGAAGGTGTCCCGTGTGCTGATCCTGTGGAAGTCGCTGGTGCGCGAGCTGAAGCGGATGGTACATCCCAACCACGTCAGCGTCATCAAGGTGGACGGTCAGCCGGTGGAGGAGCGGGTGGTGTTGTCCACGGGCGCCTATATCATGGCGTATATGGTGGTGCTGCTGGCCGGCGCGCTGGTGGTGAGCTGGGACAACTACGGCTTTCAGGAGTCCTTCGCCGCGTCCCTGACCTGCATCAGCAACGTGGGGCCGGGTCTGGGCATTCTGGGACCCATGGAAAACTTCTCCATCCTCTCACCACTGAGCAAGGTGGTGCTGTCGCTGGAGATGCTGACGGGTCGTCTGGAGCTGATGCCCATGCTGGCGCTGCTGAGCCGCGGTGTGTGGCGTGATCGCTGAATAAAAAAACGGACGCAGCCATGGGGCTGCGTCCGTTCTGCTGTATGGGGCTCGATCAGGCGTGGACGGCGCAATAGGCGTCGTAGTGGGACTGGAGCCAGCCTTGCAGCTGCTGGACCCCGTCGTCGTTCCACGGGAAGTCCTGCTCCTCTACGTCCCGTGCCAGTTCGTAGCACAGCTGGGAGTACACGGCGGCGTGAAGCAGGCCGGCGTCCTTGTCGGTGGCGAAGCGATAGCGGAACTCACCGATGGAGCCGGTGTAGACAAAGGCCCGCTTGAACCAGCGGGGCGTAAGCTCGGCAAACTGAGGGTGCATGGAGATCCATCCTTTCCGGAAAGCTAAGCGGACGCGGGAAACCGACGGTGTGTGCGTCCGCTCCGACTGACAGCATACCACAAAAGCCGGTGTTTGTCCAAGAAGAATTCATAAATACTTATTGCAAACAGACCAAACGTATGGTACAATGCGAGACAAGAAAATGATGGGGTATCGCCTGCTGGCGTGCCGCAAAACAGGAAAGAGGTAAGCTTTTATGAACAATGCAGTCAAGCGTATCGGCGTACTGACCAGCGGCGGCGACGCACCGGGCATGAACGCCTGCATCCGTGCGGTGGTACGCAGCTCTCTGGCCCGCGGCATCGAGTGCGTGGGCATCCGCAGGGGCTATGCCGGTCTGATCGCCGGTGATTTCATGGAGATGGACAACGCCAGCGTCAGCCGGATCATCAACCGGGGCGGCACCATCCTGTACAGCGCCCGGTGCGACGAGTTCCGCACACAGGAGGGCGTGCAGAAGGCGGCCAACACCTGCAAGCTGCTGGGGCTGGACGGCCTGGTGGCCATCGGCGGCGACGGTACGTTCCGCGGCGCGCAGGATCTGTCCAAGTTCGGCATCTCCGTGGTGGGCATCCCCGGCACCATCGACAACGACATCAACTGCACCGATTACACCATCGGCTTTGATACCGCCGCCAACACGGCGGTGGAGTGCATCGACCGTCTGCGTGACACCATGCAGTCCCACGAGCGCTGCTCCGTGGTGGAGGTCATGGGTCACCGCGCCGGGTATCTGGCGCTGTATGTGGGCGTGGCCGTGGGCGCTACGGCGGTGCTGGTGCCGGAGCGCGAGTACGACTTTGAGCAGCACGTGGCGGAGAAGATCCGCCGTGCCCGGCTGCGCGGCAAGACCAACTTCATGATCGTGGTGGCCGAGGGCGCCGCCAGCGGTATCGCCGTAGGCGAGGAGATCCGGGAGAAGCTGGGACTGGATCCCCGCGTCACCATTCTGGGTCACATCCAGCGGGGCGGCAACGCCAGCGCCAAGGATCGTGTCATGGCTACCCGCATGGGCTACGAGGCGGTGCAGCTGCTGGCGGAGGGGCAGACCAACCGCATCATCTGCGCCAGAGGCGAGCAGATCATTGACGTGGACATCGACGAAGGGCTCGCCATGAAGAAGACGCTGAATCCCGAGGAACTGGAGGTCATGACCGTCATGACCGGCCGGTAAGACATCGTACAGCATAGAGAGGAACGCCGTCTGCGTGAAGCAGACGGCGTTCTTTTACAGACCGGGCGGTGTATCGCCGCGGGAGGGCGGGACAGGCTTGCCACGGAAGGGTGTCTGTGCTATACTACGGATATCATCCTAAGTAAGGAGAACGCACCATGCTGCAGATCGTAATGGCCTTTGCACCTCTTGTGTTTTTGATCCTTTACGCGCTGAAGACCCGCAAGATGGCGGATGCCATGGTACTGGCCACGCTGCTGGCTATGGTGCTGCTGCACCGGCAGCATTTTCTCACCGGTACCATCGACGCCATGTACGCCGCACTGTCCAACTCCTCGTACCAGTTTGCGCTGTGCGTCATCATCGGCTTCGGCGGCATGATCACACTGTTTCAGGAGTCCGGCGCCCTTATGGGCTTCCGGGATCTGCTGCTGAAGATCGCCTCCGGCCCCAAGCGGACGCTGGTGCTGGCGTGGCTCATGTCGGCCATCATGTTTCTGGACGAGTATCTCAGCGCCCTGACGGTGACCTTCTCCATGCGGGAGATCACCGACAAAAACCGCATCCCCCGGGAGCATCTGGCGCTGCAGGCCAATATCATTGCGTGCTGCCTGTGCGTCGCTGTGCCGTTTTCCAGCTGGACGGCGTTCAGCGTGGGGCTGATCTCGGCGCACGGCCTCGGCTTCAGCGACTATGTCCGCGCCATTCCCTATATGTTCTACCCGCTGGGCATGATGCTGCTGTGCCTGCTGCTGGCGGTAGGGGCCTTCCCCAAGCTGGGCGGGCTGAAGCGCGCCTATCAGCGGGTACAGAGCGGCGGCCTCGCCTTTGAGCGGGACGGCACCATGGAGAAGCTGGTGGACATCCCCGATGTGGACGAAAGCTGCGTGTCCTCCGCGTGGAACGCCATCGTACCGCTGGCGGTGCTGGTGGGCGGCACCATCGCCTACGGCAACGATCTGGTCCACGGCATGATCATGGCCATTATCGCCCAGTTCCTGCTGTATGTACCACAGAAGATCATGACCGTGGGGAAATTCTTCGAGCATTTCTTCAACGGCGCCAAGGGCATGACCACGCTGGCCATCGTGGTGGGCTTCGGCTTCATGCTCAGCGAAGCCAACCGGGGCCTGGGCCTCTTTGACACGCTGATCACCAGCATCGGCGGCGCCGTACCCGCGTTTTTGATCCCGGCGCTGGCATTTCTGCTGGTGGCGGCAACGGTGTTCGCTGTAGGCAGCTGCTGGGTGGTCATGACCCTCGCCATCCCGGTATTCCTGCCGCTGGCTGCGTCTGTGGGACTGCCTGCACCGGTGATTGTCGCCGCGATCATGAGCGGCGTATCGCTGGGGTACAGCACCTGCTTCTATGCCGACGCGGTGTTCATGACCACGGCGGGTACCGGCGTGTCCAACATCACCATCATCAAGACCACGGCGCCCTACGCCGCGGTGGGCGCGGTGGCGGCGGTAATCGGATTTTTGCTGTGTGGTCTGGGCGTATTTTAACAGTGTACAAGCGGGGGCGGATATCCGAAGGGTGTCCGCTCCCGTTCTTTGCGGTTTTTTAACTCGACGGGACGCGGATTTTCTGGTATACTGCTATCAGCTTATCAAGAAGGAGGGGATCACGCTTATATGGATACTGACGGCGGTGACTATCCGGGTAACCATCTGAACTGCCATCTGTTTGTGGGAGCATATCTGCGCTGTGTTTTGCGGGGCAGACGTGCTTTTTTGCGCTTATAGGCATCTATTCACCGGTAAAAAACAGACGACAGAAAAGGAGTTACATATTTTGTCAACCACAACTTGTATCATGATCATGGCGGTCTGCCTGCTGCTGTCCGCCTATTTTTCCGCCACGGAGACGGCGTTTTCCTCCGCCAACACCACGCGTCTCAGGACGCTGGCGGAGAAGGGGAGCAGAAACGCGGCGCTGAGCCTGAAGCTGCTGGGGCAGTACGACCGGCTGCTGTCCACCATCCTCATCGGCAACAACATCGTCAATATCGCCACCGCGTCCATCGGCACGGTGCTGTTCGTGCGGCACTACGGCGACGCGGGCGCCACCATCTCCACGGTGGTGGTGACGGTGGTGGTGCTGATCTTCGGCGAGATCTCCCCCAAGAGCATCGCCAAGGATTGCGCGGAGCGGTGCACCATGCTGTCCGCCCCCATCCTGCGGGTGCTCATCTGGGTGCTGCTGCCGCTGAACTGGCTGTTTTCCCTGTGGAAGAAGCTGCTGAGCCGGGTATTCCACCTCGGCGGCGCGAGCAAAATGTCCCAAGAGGAGCTTCTGATGTTGGTGGACGAGGTGCAGCAGGACGGCAGCATCGACCGGGACGAGGGCGAGCTGCTGAAAAACGCCATCGGCTTTTCCGAGCAGATGGCGCAGGATATCCTCATCCACCGGGTGGATCTGGCGGCACTGCCCGTCACCGCCGGCAAGGAGGAGGTGGCGGCGCTGTTTACCGAGACCAAATACTCCCGGCTGCTGATCTACGAGGATTCCATCGACCACATTCTGGGTACCATCCACCGGAAGGAGTTCTATGTGGGCTGCGGCGTGACGGACAAGCCGCTGCGGGACATCATCTCCCCGCCGCTGTTTGCGCTGGAGAACGAGCCCATCCGCCTGCTGCTGAAGAAGCTGCAGCAGGCCAAGACCCATGTGGCGGTGGTGGTAGACGAGTGCGGCGGCACCTGCGGCATCGTCACCATGGAGGATATTCTGGAGGAGCTGGTGGGCGAGATCTGGGACGAGCACGACGAGGAGGAGGTATTCCTGCGGAAGCTGGGGCCGGATGCCTATGCGGTGGACGCCGCCATGGATTTTGACGACTTCGCCGCCTACTTCCATCTCAAGACCGATTCGGAGATGGTATCCGTCAGCGGCTGGGTCATGGAGCAGTTCGGCCGCGTGCCGGAGGCGGGGGACAGCTTTGTCTTCGATGATCTCCGCGTGGAGGTCACCCGGGTGGAGCACCACCGCATCGAGGAGATCCATGTGGAGCGGGAGACGCCGAAGGCCACTGCGTGACCGATATAGACCTGTATGGTTGCAGGAAAAAAGCCGCGAGAGCGGCTTTTTTCCTTTGCGTGGCGATAGAAAACGGCGGTTTTTGCGCCACCGCGCCAAAAAAATTGTCAGGCACACAAAAAATATTTTGGTTTCGTTAAGAAAGTGTGGTACAATAGGGAATATCACAGGCGGCAGCTCGAAGGAGGACACACCATGCAAAAGACTGTACGCAGCCAGCAGGCGCTGTTTCAATTCCGGGGCATCCCACCGATCGGGATGACCGTCTCCATGGCCTTGCAGCATCTGGTGGCCATGATCGTGGGGTGCGTGACCCCGGCTATCATCATCGCCCACACCGTGGGTCTGCCGCAGAGCCAGCGTGTGCTGCTGATCCAGGCGTCACTGGTGATGTCGGCGGTGACCACGCTGGTGGAGCTGTTCCCCATCGGCGGACGGTTCGGCGCGGGGCTGCCGGTTATCTTCGGTGTCAGCTTTGCGTATCTGCCCAGTATGCAGGCCATCGCCTCCGGCGGCGGCGGACTGGCGGCCGTGGCGGGGGCCATGATCGTGGGCGGCGTGGTGGCCACGCTGGTGGGCATCTTCATCAAGCCCATCCGCCGCCTGTTTCCGCCGGTCATCACCGGTACGGTGGTGTTCACCATCGGTCTTTCCCTGTATCCCACGGCCATCCACTACATGGCCGGCGGCACCGGCAACACCTACGAGTCGGTGGTGACGGAGCGCGGCCTTACCGCGGCACTGGTCTACGGCTCGTGGCAGAACTGGGCCATCGCGGCGTTCACGCTGGCGGTGGTGCTGGTGCTGACCAACCACGGCAAGGGCATCTGCAAGCTGGCGTCTATCCTGCTGGGCATTCTGGCGGGCTACGCCGTGGCGCTGGCGGCGGGTATGGTAGACCTGTCCGGCATCGGCGAGGCGTCGTGGTTCTCGCTGCCGCAGGTGCTGCCCTTCGGCATCACCTTTGAGCCCTCCGGCTGCATCGCGCTGGGTCTGCTGTTCGCCATCAACTCCATTCAGGCCATCGGCGACCTGACCGCCACCACCGTGGGCGGCATGGACCGGGAGCCCACCGACCGGGAATTGCAGGGCGGTATCGCGGCCTACGGCGTCAGCAATATTCTGACGGCACTGCTGGGCGGCTTGCCCACGGCCACCTACTCTCAGAACGTAGGTATCGTGGCCACCAACAAGGTGATAAACCGGTGGGTGTTTGCCATGACCGGCGGCTTCCTGCTGCTGGCAGGCGTGGTGCCTAAGTTCTCCGCCGTTCTGACCACCATCCCCCAGTGCGTGCTGGGCGGCGCTACGGTGGCGGTGTTCTCCACCATCGCCATGACCGGCATGAAGCTCATCGCCGGGGAGGGCATCACCGCCCGCAATACCACTATCGTGGGACTGTCCGCGGCGCTGGGCGTGGGCATCTCGCAGGCGGCAGACGCGCTGGCACAATTCCCGGAGGCCGTGACCACCATCTTCGGCAAGTCGCCGGTGGTCATCGCCACGCTGTTGGCGGTGTTCCTGAATCTGGTGCTGCCGCGGGAGGATCAATGATGCATAAAAAGGGAGCCGTCCCACGGGACGGCTCCCTTTTTTATGCATCCGCAAGCTCCAGCACCACGGGGCAGTGGTCGCTGCCGGTGATCTCCGGCCAGATATCCGCGCTTTTGACGCGGGGCATCAGCCGCTGAGACACGATGAAGTAGTCGATGCGCCATCCGGCGTTGTTCTCCCGTGCGTGGAAGCGGTAGCTCCACCACGAATAGGCGCCGGTGCGGTCGGGGTACAGGGCGCGGAAGGTGTCCACGAAGCCGCTGGCGAGCAGCTGGGTCATCTTGCCCCGCTCCTCGTCGGAGAAGCCGGGATTCATCCGGTTGGACTTGGGATTCTTCAGGTCGATCTCCTGATGGGCCACGTTCAGATCGCCGCAGTAGACCACCGGCTTCAGGTCGTCCAGCTCCATCAGGTAGGCGCGGATATCGTCCTCCCACGCCATACGGTAATCCAGCCGCGCCAGCTGATCCTTGGAGTTGGGGGTGTAGCAGCAGACCAGATAGAAGTCCTCGAACTCCGCCGTGATGACCCGTCCCTCGTGACGATGAACGTCGTCCCCGAAGTCGTAGGTCACGGACAGGGGCTGGCGGCGCGTGAACACGGCGGTGCCGGAGTAACCCGACTTGTCGGCGCTGTTCCAGAAGCGGTGGTAGCCCTCCAGCGCAAAGGATGCCTGCTCCGGGCGCATCTTCGTCTCCTGCAAGCAGATGACGTCGGCATCTGCCAGTGTGCAGAAATCCAGAAAGCCCTTATTCAGGCAGGCCCGCAGGCCGTTGACGTTCCATGAGATCAGCCGCATGCTGTGTCCCTCCGTGTTTCTCAAGACATTGCGGTCATTGTACCACACTTTCCGCCGCCGCACAATCCCGGTCTGCGGAATGTGTCGGATATTGGCTGCGTCCCGGTGCGGCGGGTGGATACTGCCAGACGGTCGATGTCCCAGCCGGTCTGCCAGCGGGCGCAGTAGTCCTCGGTGCAGTGCTTGAACCGGGAGAACAGCCGCTGTGCTTGTTGCTCGTCGCCATAGACCTTCCATAGCCCCGCGCACTTGAAATCGCAGGCGCGGTGGTCGATGAAGCCCTGCACATCCTCCGGCGGATAGCTGAGGAACAGCCCTACCTCGTGGGGGAACTGGCCGCCCTCCCGGAATCGGCGGATGAGTTGAGCGACGCAGCGGCCGCAGCCGCCGTCGGCGGGGTATCCGGCATTTGACAGGATGCGCCGCGCCAGACGATTTTGCAGGTCGCGGTGCAGCACGGCGGGGCGGTAGAGATACAGCAGCGCTTGCTCGTCCTTGAAGCGGATGGGCAGCAGGCAAAGCCCCTTGGGTGCCAGCAGCCGGTTCAACCGGCGGATATCATCCAGCAGCGCGCTCTCGTCGCGGCAGGGGCAGGGAAAGAGACTGCCCGTCTTGATGCCCGCCAGCGTGGGCGCGCCTTGCTTGACCAGAATTTCCTCTGACATGGAAAACCTCCTTTTGATGCTGTGTGCAGTGTGCCGTAAAAACGGCGCGGTCATACGCAGTTAGACATACTTAACCGACGGATCATAAAAAACGCCTTTGCGGTTAAAGAGCTTTAACTAAGATTGTAGCACAGCGGCAAAGCGTTGTCAAGAGCGGCGGGCAACCACGTTAGCGGGCAGGGGGCGGGAGGTGTCCGCATTGAAAAAGGATGGCTGCCTCGAAAGGGACAGCCATCCTTTTTTGCGATTCAGAACCCGAACACCACGCCCACGGCGGCGCTGGCCAGAATGAACAGAATGGGGTGCAGATTTTTGGTGAATTTGACCCAACGCGTCAGAACCAGCAGCACAGCTGCCAGCGCGAGGGCCTTCCAATTCAGCAGCGCCAGACCGGTGCCGCCCACGTTCACCAGCGCGATGAGCACCACGGAGATGCCCGCCGCCGCCACCAGCGCGGTGGAGGCGGGGCGCAGGCCGTAGAAGGCGGCACTGACCCATTTGCTGTCGCGGAACGCCTTCAAAAACGCCGCCACGATGAGGATGACGATGACCGACGGCGTCACAAGACCCAGCGTAGCGATGAGCCCACCGCCGACACCGCCGGTGGTGAAGCCCACATAGGTGGCCATGTTTACGCCGATGGGGCCGGGGGTGGACTCGGACACCGCCAGCATATCTGCCAGCTGGGCGTGGGTAAACCAGCCGGTGCGGTCAGCCATATCCTGCAAAAAGGGGAGGGTAGCCAGTCCGCCGCCCACGGCGAATAGACCGGCCTTGAAGAATTCCCAGAAAAGACGGAGGTACAGCATTATTTCTCCCTCCTTATCAGGTTCTGGATAACGATGCCGCACAGGGCGGCAGCCGCCACAAAAAGCACGGGGGAGAGGTCGGTAAACAGGGAGGCCGCCAGCACCGCGACGAAGATCACGGCGGCGGGCCAATCCTTCACGGAACTTTTCAGCAGCTTCAGCACGGCGTTGAAGATCAGCACGCACACGCACACGCGGATGCCGGCAAAGGCGTGCTGCACCCAGTCCAGATGGGAGAAGCTATTGATGACGCCGGCCAGCACCGTAATGATGAGAAGGGAGGGGAACACGATGCCCAGCGTGGCTACGATACCGCCTACGACGCCCCGCTGCTTCTGCCCCACAAAGGTGGCGGTGTTCACGGCGATGATGCCGGGCGTACACTGGCCGATGGCGAAATAGTCCACCAGCTCCTCGTCGGTGGCCCAGCCCTTGTTCTCCACCACCTCACGCTGGAGGATGGGCAGCATGGCCATGCCGCCGCCAAATGTCATGACCCCCACCTTGGCAAAGGTGAGGAACAACTCCCACAGTAATTTCACAAGATCACCTCATTCAGAATATCCATAGAGACCCCGGACGGACACCTCGCCGCTGTACAGCGTCTCCGCGGTGCCGTCGTCATACCGCACCATCAGGCCGTATTGCGGGTCAATGCCCTCCGCCACGGCATGGCGCACGGTGCCGCCGCGCACCACCTGCACCTGTTGGCCCGTATTGACGCAGCGGGCGCAGTAGTCCTCCCGCCACAGAGCGGGGGCGGGGAGGACGTGGTCGTGCAGCTCCGCCAGCTGGCCCACCAGCGCCTGCGCCAGCGCGTCGCGGGACACGTCGCGCCCCAGCTGGTGGCGGAGGGACGTGGCGATGGCGGCCACGTCGGGGGAGAAATCATCAGCGGTCTGGGACACATTGATGCCGATGCCCACGATGACCCAGTCCGGCGTGCCGTCGGGACGGAACGCCGACTCGGTCAGGATGCCGCAGACCTTTCTGCCGCCCAGCAGCAGGTCGTTGGGCCATTTGATGCCGCAGCGCAGACCGCAGACACCTTCGATGGCACGGCATACCGCCACCGCCGCCAGCGGCGTGATCATGGGCAGCGTCTCCGTGCAAAGGCCGGTGCGCCACAGGACGGACAGGTACAGCCCCAGACCCGGCGGGGACTGAAAGCGCCGCCCCATACGGCCCCGGCCCGCCGTCTGGCAGTCCGCCGTCACCACAGCGGACGCGGCGCCCTCTGCCGCCAGACGCTTGCATTGGGTGTTGGTGGAGTCCAGCGTGTCGTAGTGATATACCGGGATGTCCATGGCCCCGCCTCCTTTTCCACGTAATGTTACCACGATTCGGCGGGACTGTAAATAGAGATACCTGCCGAGGACGGACATGGAAAAAATAGGGGGTTTGTCGAATCTGCCAAAGAAATGCCGGGATTTTTGGGCGTTTCTTGGCGCAGAAATGTATTGCTTTTTCCGGGGGCGGCTCGTATAATAGGCAAGAAAATGAGAGGAGGGACAGCCATGATCTGCCAGTATACGATGAAAACGCAGATGACGGCTCCCATTGTTTCCATTTTTGATATGGTTGTTTCCATTGGCCGGTGATCGTTTCACCGGTTATTTTTTTGTGTTTGCAAGTAATTGGAAATAAAGAGTGAAGAAAGAGAGGAATTGTCACATGAACAAAAAACTCGGACAAGAAGCGATCTACGACGCCCGCGAACTGGGTGTCCCCCGGATGATGCTGCTGGGTCTGCAGCACCTGTTCGCCATGTTCGGCGCCACGGTGCTGGTGCCCATTCTGGTCAGCGGCTACGGCCTGCCCCTGTCCATCCAGACCACGCTGCTGTTTGCCGGTATCGGCACGCTGCTGTTCCACGTCTGCACCAAGCTTAAGGTACCCGCCTTCCTGGGCTCCTCCTTCGCCTTTCTGGGCGGCTTCCAGGCAGTAGCCAATCTGGACAGCGGCAAGTTCGCCGCCATGACCGGCGAGGAGAAGCTGCCCTATGCACTGGGCGGCGTGGTGGTCGCAGGTCTGCTGTATCTGGTGCTGGCGCTGCTGTTCAAACTGGTGGGCGCCAAGAAGGTCATGCGGTTCTTCCCCCCCATCGTCACTGGCCCCATCATCATCCTCATCGGTCTGAACCTGTCCGGCACCGCCGTGACCAACGCCTCCACCTGCTGGTGGCTGGCTCTGGTGGCTATCGCCATCATCATCGTCGCCAACATCTGGGGCAAGGGCATGATCAAGATCATTCCCATCCTGCTGGGTGTGGTGGGCGCGTACATCGTGGCACTCATCGCCACCGCCTGCGGCGCGAAGCTGCCGGACGCTGACGGCGTCATGCAGCCCCTGATCAACTTCGCCTCCGTCAAGAGTGCCGACCTCGTGGGTCTGCAAAAGTTCGTCATCGCCAAGTTCGACGTGACCTCCATTCTGGTCATGGCGCCCATCGCCATCGCCGCCATGATGGAGCACATCGGCGACATCTCCGCCATCTCCTCCACCACCGGCAAGAACTTCATCGAGGATCCCGGCCTGCACCGTACCCTGCTGGGCGACGGCCTTGCCACCGCCTTCGCCGGTATGTTCGGCGGCCCTGCCAACACCACCTACGGCGAGAACACCGGCGTGCTGGCACTGAGCCGCGTGTACGATCCCCGTGTTATCCGTCTGGCGGCGCTGTACGCCATCATCCTCAGCTTCTCCCCCAAGTTTGACGCGCTGGTCAACTCCATCCCCACCGCCATCGTGGGCGGCGTCAGCTTCGTCCTGTACGGTATGATCTCCGCCGTGGGCGTGCGCAACGTGGTGGAGAACAAGGTGGATCTCACCAAGTCCCGCAACCTCATCATCGCCGCCGTTATCTTCGTGTGCGGTCTGGGCTTTGCCTCCACCGGCGGCATCACCTTCACCGTGGGCAGCGCCGACATCACCCTGACCGGTCTGGCCATCGCCGCACTGGCGGGCGTTATTCTGAACGCCATCCTGCCCGGCAACGACTACGAGTTCGGCAAGAGCGTCGAGGGCGACGCCAGCGCCGATCTGGGCAGCTATTAAGAGAGACAGCGCAAACGATAAAAAAGGAACAGGCTCTCAGAGCCTGTTCCTTTTTTATCGTTTTTACGCCTCCTGCGCGGTCTCCGGCTGCTTGTCCGGCTCCTCCGTCTGCTCCTCCGGACGGTCGGCGCGGCCGTACAGCACGGTCATGCGGCGGATCTTCTCCGCCAGCTCCGGCGTCAGCTCGCCGGGCAGCAGACGCCACTGCCAGTTGCCGCTCTGGGTGCCGGGTACGTTCATGCGGTGTCCCGCACCAAGACCCAGATAGTCCTGCATCTGCGCCACAAACAGCTCCGCCACGCTGCTCATGCCGCCGCGGATGACGCCCCAGTGGAAGCCCTCCGCCTCCGTCAGCGCCAGATACTCCTGGGCGTAGGCGATATCCTCCGGCTTGGCCTCCTGCCGCCAGAGAGCCAGCGGGCTATTATCGTGGGTGCCGGTGTAGCAGATGCAGTGCTCTGTGTAGGTGTGGGGCAGGTAGTTGCTGCTGTCCCGGGAGTCAAAGGCAAACTCCAGCACCTTCATGCCGGGCCAGCCGGAGTCGTGCAGCAGCTTCTGCACGCCGGGGGTGGGGTAGCCCAAGTCCTCGGCGATGAACTCCAGCTGGGGGAACCAGCCCTTGAGCCGATCCACCAGATCCATGCCGGGGCCGGGGACCCAGTGGCCGTTTTTGGCTGTCGTCTCGCCGTAGGGTACCGCCCAGTAGCTGTCAAGACCGCGGAAGTGGTCGATGCGGATGACGTCATACAGCCTGCCGGTGCCGTCGATGCGGCGGATCCACCAGCCGAAGCCGTCCTCGCGCATCCGGTCCCAGTCGTACAGCGGGTTGCCCCAGAGCTGGCCGTCGGCGCTGAAATAGTCGGGCGGCACGCCGGATACGGCGTTGGGAACCAGCGTTTCATCCAGCTGGAAGAACTCCGGCTCCGCCCACACGTCGGCGGAGTCCATGGCCACATAGATGGGCAGGTCACCGATGATGCGGATGCCCTGCGCGTGGACATAGTCGCGCAGCCGCTCCCACTGGCGGAAGAACAGGTATTGCAGATAGGTGAAGAAATCCACATCCTCCCGCAGCAGAGCACGGTATTTCTCCAGCGTCTCCGGCTGCCGCAGGCGGATATCGTCGGGCCACTCCGTCCACGCCTTCATGCCGAAATGGCGCTTGCACGCCATGAACAGGGCGTAGTCCGGGAGCCAGCGCTCATTAGCCTCCACAAAGGCGGCCACGGCCTCGCCATCCCGCTGCCACCCCCGCTTGAAGGCCTTGCGCAGCAGGTCGAAGCGCTTTTCATAGATGCGGCCGTAGTCCACATGGCGGGGGTCGCCGCCCCACTTGCACCGGCTGCACTCGGACTTGGTCAGCAGACCGTCGGCGATGAGCAGCTCGGGGTCGATGTAGTAGGGGTTACCGGCGTAGGTGGAGAAGCTCTGGTAGGGGGAATCCCCATAGCTGGTGGGACCCAGCGGCAGCATCTGCCAGTAGCGCTGGCCCGCCGCGTGGAGGAAATCCGCAAAATCGTATGCCGCCTGCCCCAGCGTGCCGATCCCGTGGGGGGAGGGCAGGGAGGAGACGGCCATCAAAATACCGCTGGAACGTTTCATGGCAACAAGTCACTTTCTATCAAAAATTGAAAAAATTGAAAAATGGAACGGGGCGGGCGAAATGCCCGCCCCGCTGTATAGACCGATGTGCAGTTAGCCCTTGACGGCGCCGGCAGCCACACCCTTGATGATGTGCTTCTGGCAGCACAGGTAAAAGACGATGACCGGCAGGATGCTCAGCAGGATCAGCGCCATGGTGGCGCCCATGTCCACCTGCCCGTAGCTGCCCTTCAGGTGTTGGATGACGATGGGGATGGTCATATACTTAGTACGGTCCAGCACCAGATACGGCAGCAGGAAGTCGTTCCATACCCACATGATCTCCAGCACACCCACGGAGATGAAGGTGGGCTTCATCATGGGCAGCACCACCAGGAAGAAGGTGCGCAGCGGGCCGCAGCCGTCGATCACAGCGGCCTCCTCGATCTCCAGCGGGATGGATTTTACGAAGCCGGAGAACATGAACACCGCAAGACCTGCGCCAAAGCCCAGATACACCACCGGAATGGTCCACGGTGTGTCCAGATGCAGCTTGTTGGCGGTACGGGACAGGGTAAACATCACCATCTGGAACGGCACCACCATGGAGAACACGCACAGGTAGTAGATGATCTTACTGACCAGACTGCCCACGCGGGAGACGTACCACGCCGCCATGGACGTACACAGCAGGATCAGCGCCGAGGACGCGAGGGTGATAAACAGGCTGTACAGCACCGCCTTGATAAACGGGTAGTTGCCGAAGGTCATGCCCTTGATGTAGTTTTGCAGCCCCACGAAGGAGTTCTCATTGGGGAGGGCGAAGGTCTCCGTGTTCACGGCGGCGTTGCTCTTGAAGGAGTTCATCAGTACGATGAGGATGGGCAGCACATAGACGATGCAGATCACGGCAAAGGCCACGGTCAGCGCCATCTTGCCGCGCTCATGCTTTTTGGCGAGATTTGTCTGCATTACTGCTGCACCTCCTTTTTACGGGTGGACTGGAGCTGGATCAGACCGATCACAGCCACAAGGATGAAGAACACCACGGCCTTGGCCTGTCCTACGCCGCGGTTGTTGCCGCCGCCGGAGTAGAAGGCGCTGTAGATGTTCAGTGCCAGCATCTCCGTGGTCTTGATGACGCTGCCGTCCGGCTGCTGGAGGAAGGGACGGCCGCCTGTCAGGGCCAGGTTCTGGTCGAACAGCTTGAAGCCGTTGGTCAGGGTCAGGAAAATGCAGATGGTGAAGGAGCTCATCATGTTGGGGATGGTGACCTTCCACAGCATCTGCCAGCTGTTGGCGCCGTCGATACGGGCGGCCTCCAGCATATCCTCCGGAATGGATTGCAGACCGGCGATATAGATGATCATCATATAGCCCACCTGCTGCCAGCACATCAGGATGATAAGACCCCAGAAGCCGTACTTGCTCTCCAGCACCACGGAGGTGTCGTACTTCACCAGAATGCCGTCAAAGATCATGGACCAGATGTAGCCCAGCACGATGCCGCCGATGAGGTTGGGCATGAAGAACACCGTGCGGAACAGGTTGGAGCCCTTGATGCTCTTGGTCAGGAAATAGGCCACCGCAAAGGCCAGCACATTGATGAACAGCACCGACACGAAGGCGAACAGCGCCGTGTACCAGAAGGCGTGGACAAAGGTACTGTCGGCGAAGGCCTTCACATAGTTGCTAAAGCCCACCCATGTCCACTGGCTGGTCAGCTTGAACTTACAGAAGGACAAAAACGCGCCTTTCAGAAACGGATACAAAAAACCGATGCAAAAGGCGGCAAAGGTGGGCAGCAGGAACAGCCACACCATCCGTTGAATGGGCCGGCGGATCAGACGGCTGCTGAGGGCGGCCGCATCCCGCTTTCTGTGTAATCGCTTCATTCTCTCACTCCTGTTCCGCTTTTATTGTCATGGCGAAAGCTCTTGCCCGAAGGGGTTCGGTCAACAGCTCACGCCACCACAGAGAATGTACAGGCGGGGCGGGCGTGATCGCCCGCCCCGCCTGTTTCCTATGCTTTTTCGTCAGTCAGACACGCAGGACTTAGTGCTCGGCGGCGTACTGGGTGGCCCAGCCTTCCACGAAAGCAGTCTTGACGTTGTCCCAGCTGCCGTTGCCGGTGGTGTACTGGCTCAGAGCGTCCACCACGGCGGCACGCCAATCGTCAACAGCGGGAGTCCAGTTGAACGCCCAAGTGACGGTGTAGTTGCCGTTGGCAACATACTCGTTGGCCTGTGCGAAGAACACGTTCTCGGGGGTCTTGGCATTCTTGAAGGGGCAGGGACCAAACTGCTCAGCCAGCATGGTGGTGCCGGCGTCAGAGGTGACGACCCAGTTCATGAAGTCCAGAGTGGCCTTGATGTCCGCCTCGGAGGCGTTCTTGTTCACAGCCCAGCAGTTCTCAGTGCCGCAGCACAGACCGGCCTTCTCTTCGCCGGCCACACCGCAGTAGATGGGGATCATGGCCAGATCGTCAGCGTTCATGCCGAACTTCTCAGCGGAGGTCAGGTTGCTGAACTCCCAAGTGCCGTTCTGATAGAACACGGCCTTGCCCTCGCCGAACTCAGCCTCAGCCTGGTCGCCGGTGGCGGACAGCAGGGCAGCGCCGGTGGTGGCGGAGTCAGTGATGTACAGATCCCAGATAGCCTTGTAGTTATCCAGATAGGTGCCCTTGATGGTGGCGGGCTGCGCGGTCACATTGTCATCGCGGAACTCGTAGAACAGGGGCATATTGGCCAGATGGCCGGAGAAACGCCAGGAGGAGGAGCCGTCCAGACCGGCGGAGGTGAAGGCATCGAAGCCCAGCTCAGCGGCACGGGCGTGGATGTCATCGGCAACGGCCTTCAGGGACTCGAAGTTGGTGATCTCGTCCAGAGAGTGACCGGCCTTCTCCAGCAGAGCCTTGTTGACGATGATGCCAAAGGCCTCGTAGCAGTAACCGATGGAAACGGTCTCGCCGTCGGCATTCTTCAGATCAAAGTCATGGGTGGTCATCTGGTTGTACACGTCGGTGCCTTCCAGATTGTAGCAGAACTCACCGTAGCTGTTGACAGCACCCAAATTGCCCACCTGGAACATGGTGGGAGCGGCGTCCTTATCCATCTCGGCGGTCAGCGTGGTGTCGTACTGGCCGGAGGCGGCGGTGAGGACCTTGACGGGCACACCGGTCTCAGCGGTGTAGGCGGCGGCCAGAGTCTGCCAAGCGGCGTCGGACTCGGGCTTGAAGTTCAGGTAGTACACGCTGCCGGTGGCAGTGTCGCCGCCCTCGTTGGGGTCGGCATCGGGCTGCTTCTGCTCGCCGCAGGCTACCAGAGACAGAGCCATCACGAGAGCCAGAAGCATTGCAAGAAACTTCTTCATTTGAAATTACTCCTTCAAAATAATTTATTCTCACGCCGTTTCCGGCGCAAAAACCTGATTCAGAGGCTTTGTACGGAGCCGCCCTCCCGCAGCTGGGTGGGCAGCACCTCGCAGCAGTGGACGCCGTGCCCTCGCAGCATACCCAGCAGGATCTGGGCGCTGCGCCGTCCCATTTCCTCCATGGGCTGGCACAGGGTAGTCAGCGGCGGCTCGATGTAGGCGGACAGCTCCAGCCCATCGATGGCGATGACGGAGCAGTCCTCCGGGATGCGGCGTCCGGCGTCCCGCAGCGCCCGCATGGCGCCGATGGCCATGGAGTCGGCAATGGCGAACAGCGCTGTAAACTCCGCGCCCTGCCGCAGCTTTTCGCGGACCGCCTCGTAGGCGTCCCGGATGTCGAAGCTGCCGGCGCACATGACCAGCTCCTCGTCCACCGGGATACCGTGGCTCTCCAGCGCCTTGCGGTAGCCCTGATAGCGAAGCTGGCTGATGGACTGGTCATCCTCCCGGCAGATCAGCGCCGCAATGCGGCGGTGCCCGTGTTCATACAGGTGATCGACCGCCTGCCGCGCCGTCTCCTCATCGGCGATGGACACGGCGGAATACTCACCCACGCGGAGGGTGCCGTACTGATTGGAGTAGGAGCAGCACACGAAGGGTACGTTCAGCATGGCCAGATCCTCCGGCGTATAGTCGAAACGTCCGCCCAGGAAGATAATGCCCTGCAAACGCTTTTCCCGCTCCATGACGGCGGCACGCTGTACCTCATCGCCGCAGGAGGGGATCTGCTGCATCACCAGAGAAAAGCCGGCGTCGGTGACGGTCTTTTCAATGGCGTGGATAATGTCCGTGTAGAAAGGGTTGGACACGCCGCGCACCACAAGGCCGATGGCCTCGGACTTGGTGCGCACCAGAACACGGGCGCTGTCGTTGGGGATATAGTTGCAGGCGTCAATGACCGCCTGCACCTTGCGGCGCACATCATCGCTGACGTCAGGCTTGCCGTTGAGCACACGGGATACAGTGCTGACGCTGACGCTGCACTGCTTTGCGATGTCCTTGATCGTCATGCCGATGGTCCTTCCTGTCGTGTTCTGCGGAGGCGCGGCGGTTTTCGGAAACCTTACCGGAAACGTTACCGCGCTCCACGGTGCCTATCCTACCAACTTTTCATAAAAATGTCAATGGATTTTACTATTTTTGCCGAAACGCACATAACGAACGGGCGTTTTCTTGTGAAAATCACAAGGGACGCACCCACCGGCGCGCCCCTTGCGGCATCTGTTCCTTATTTTGCGGCGTCCAGCTCCCGGAGAAGCTGCTCCAACCGGCTCTCGCCCACCACGCGGACGCCGTGCTCCCGCAGCAGCGCCGCCGCCGTACCCCAGCCGTCGGTAAGGGTGCCGGTGAAGCTGCCGTCATAGATCTGCCCGCTGCCGCAGGAGGGACTGCGCTCCTTCAGCACGGCGGTGGTGCAGCCGTACAGCGCCGCCAGACGCAGCGCCTCCTCCGCGCCCCGGCGGTACTGGGTCGTCACGTCCGTTCCGGCAGCGCTGACCACGCCGCCGTTCCGCTGCTCCGAGGGGGCACGGGGCGTGGGAAGTCCTCCCAGCTGTTCCGGGCATACGGGGATGACGAGACCGCGCCGCGCCAGCTCCTGCGCCAGCGGATGGGGCTTGCTTTTCCCGTCGTAGCGGCAGGCGCAGCCCAGCAGACACGCGCTGATGAGGATCATACCGCCAGCTCCTTTCCGTCCAGCGCGGCATAGACCAGCGTTTCACCCTGATATTGCAGCTTCAGGGAGAAAAACGGCGTATCCGGCTGCCGGATGAGGTCGAGGAAGATCTTATCTCCCACCCATTGGGGCAGGGCGGCCAGTGCGTCCTTGTGCAGCCACTCCAGTACGCCCTCGCTGCACTCGTGGATGTGTCCTGTCCAGCCGGTGGCGGTGAACAGGTGCATATATTCGCCCTCCCACTGGTCGGATACAAAGGTGATGACAGCCCGGTAGCGGTAGTCTGTCAGGGTCAGGCCCGTCTCCTCCAGCGTCTCCCGGCAGACGCACTCCTCCGGGCTTTCGCCCTCCTCGCACTTGCCGCCCACGCCGATCCACTTGTCGTGGTTCAGGTCGTTCTCCTTCTTGATGCGGTGGAGCATCAGGTACTCGCCGCGGGGATTTTCAATATAGCAAAGGGTGGTGTTCTTCATGGCCGCTCCGTCCTTTCGATTTACAAACTTCGCCACATAGTATATAATGCGGGGAGAGACAATGCAAGCCATACTGGGGAGGAAAACATATGTCGACAGTCAGACCCGGGCGCTACCGCCACTTTAAGGGAAACGAATACGAGGTCATCGGCGTTGCCCGCCACTCCGAGACGCTGGAGGAGATGGTGGTCTACCGCGCCCTGTACGGTGACGGCGGCCTGTGGGTGCGTCCCGCCGCCATGTGGACGGAGCAGGTGGAGCGGGACGGCTACTGCGGCCCCCGTTTCCGGCCGGTGGAGGAGGACTGATGGCGGATTACACGGTCATCCGCTCCCGCCGCCGCACCATGGCGCTGGAGGTGACGCGGGAGGGCGCGGCGCTGGTGCGGGCGCCCCTCCGGGTATCGGAGGCGGACATCGCCCACTTTGTGGAGGATCACCGGGCGTGGCTGGACAAGCACCTTGCCCGGCGGCAAGCGTATCTGGCGGCGCATCCGGCGCCATCGCCGGAGCAGATCGAGCTGTGGCGGCGTCAGGCAAAGGAGGAGCTGCCGGGACGGGTGGCCTACTGGGCGGCCCGCATGGGCGTGGAGCCCGCCGGTGTCACCATCACCGCCGCCCGCACCCGCTTTGGAAGCTGCTCCGGTAAAAACCGGCTCAGCTTCTCGCTGTATCTGATGGACTATCCGGCGGAGGCCATCGAGTATGTGGTGGTGCATGAGCTGGCACATATCCGGCACCACGACCATTCTCCGGCGTTCTACGAAGAGGTGGCGCGCTATCTTCCGGACTGGCGCGCCCGCCGTGCGCTGCTGAAAAAATAGGGAATTGCCCGCTTTGTCGGGCAATTCCCTATTTTTCTTCCGTGTCGGACAGGTACAGCGCCTCCGCTTGCTGCTGGGCGGCGGCTAACCTGACGGTAGCCTGTTCCACCGCGCCGTCGGCAAGGTTTTGCAGCGCGTCCGTGATGGCATTGAAAAGCAGCGTGTACATTTTCTGATAGGACATTTTGCCGCCTCATATGCGTCAAAATTTCGTCATTTACGCATAAAAGTATACTGCTTCGCTATTATTTTGTCAATACTTCGTCATGGAGGCGGCAAAATGAAGGACCCGTTGAGCAGATACACGCTGCGCGTGGAGCAGGCGCTGCTGGATAAGCTGGGCTATATCGCGGAATATGAGGGACGCACCAAAAACCGCGAGCTGGAGCAGATGATCAAAAAGCGCATTGCGGAATTTGAAAGGGAACACGGCGAGATCAAGCCGGAGTGACAAAAAGAGACCCCATCCATGCGGATGGGGTCTCTTTATCGCAGATTTGTTACCACTCCAGGTTCTTTTCCGTCTCCTTGCTGAAAACGTGGGCTACGTTGCCGCCGAAGATCATGTTGACCTCACTGCCCATGGGGAAGTGGGCGGCATTGCCGTTGGTGGGGACGATGACCACCACGTCATGGCCGTTGGTGGAGATGTGCAGATGCACGGACGAGCCCATCAGCTCGCTGACGTCCACATGACCCTTGATGCCGTCAGCGCACAGCATGATGTGGTCGGGACGGACGCCCAGCACGATGTCCTGTTCCGGCACGTCCTTGGCGCTGAGCCGCGCCTGCTTGTCGTCGGCCAGCTCCACGGTGATGCCGTCCAGCGTCACGGCGTAGCGGCCGTTCTGCTTGATGAGGCGGGCGTCGAAGAGGTTCATCTGGGGCGTACCGATGAAGCCTGCCACGAACAGGTTGGCGGGGTGATCGAACACCTCCTGCGGCGTGCCGATCTGCTGGATGAAGCCGTCCTTCATGATCACGATACGGTCGCCCAGCGTCATGGCCTCGGTCTGGTCGTGGGTCACATAGATAAAGGTGGTGTCGATGCGCTGGCGCAGCTTGATCAGCTCAGCGCGCATCTGGTTGCGCAGCTTGGCATCCAGATTGCTCAGCGGCTCGTCCATCAGGAACACGGCGGGGTCGCGGACGATGGCGCGGCCGATGGCCACGCGCTGACGCTGACCGCCGGACAGCGCCTTGGGCTTGCGATCCAGATACTGGGTAATGTCCAGGATCTCGGCGGCCTCCCGCACCTTCCGGTCGATCTCATCCTTGGGAGTCTTCTTCAGCTTCAGGGAGAACGCCATGTTCTCATACACGGTCATATGGGGATAGAGGGCGTAGTTCTGGAACACCATGGCGATGTTGCGATCCTTGGGCTCCACATCGTTCATCAGCTTGTCGCCGATCCACAGCTCGCCGGAGGTGATATCCTCCAGACCGGCGATCATCCGCAGGGTAGTGGACTTGCCGCAGCCGGAGGGGCCCACCAGCACGATGAACTCCTTGTCCGCGATCTCCAGACTGAACTGCTGGACGGCCACCACGCCCTCCGCGGTGATCTGGAGGCTGCTCTTTTTCTCCGCAGACTCCTCACCCTTCTTGGCTTTTTTCTTCTTTTTCTCGGTGTTGGGGTAGACCTTCATCAGATCCTTCAAAGTCACCTTTGCCATACGTCTTGACTGTAGCTGTCCTGCCTCCGCAAACGACAGCCTCACGCGGGGCGGAAAATGTCCCTCGCGCTTTACGGCAAGTCTCCACATTGCCGCACCGCCAGCCACAGCGGTTTATTCCTCCTTTTCATTTGCCGGTGCGGTACAAGAAAGTGGAGTGCACCGTACCGGTGGGGATAGATGATAGTGTATAGTACACGAAAATTTTTTCGAATGCAAGGACTTTTTTGAAATTTGTGAGAAAAAATGAGCGCCGCGCCCTCAGTCGAGGGGCGCGGCGCAGTATCATAGCTCCACGATCACGGGCGCGTGACCGATGGCGGGCAGCAGCGTTTCCAGCACATCGGTGGTTTTCAGCCGCAGGGTGCTGGTGCAGATGCAGGGGTGGCAGGAGAAGTACGGCGCGTCATAGACCTCCCGGTCGATGAGCAGCTGCACCCGATTCTCCGTGTCGTTGGCAAGCCCCAGCGCCGTGGCGGAGCCGGGGGTGCAGTGCAGCAGCTCCCACAGCAGCTCCTCCGGCGCAAAGCTCAGGCGGGAGGAGTTGATCTGGGCGCTGAGATCCTTGGTGTGGAAGGGCTTGTCCGGCATCATGCACAGCAGATAGAACGCGGTCTTCTGCCGGTTGCACAGGAACAGGTTCTTGCACACGCTGACGTCCAGCGCACGGCCTACCTCGGCGCACAGCTCCATGTTGAAGGCGGCGTCGTGGCTCACCCGGTCGTAGTCGATGCCCAGACGCTCCAGCAGGTCGAAGGCGGCGGCCTCCTGCTCCGGCAGCGCGCCGGCCGGACGGGTGTTGTGACACACAGGGGAGAGAGTCATTCCGCGTCACCTCGTTCCAGCAGCATTTCACCGGCGCGGTAGATGTCGCCGGCGCCTACGGTGAGGATCATGTCTCCCGGCTGGGCCAGCTGTGCCAGCTCGTCGGCTACCTGCTCCAGCGTGGCACAGTACACGGCGCCGGGGATGCGGGCGGCCAGATCGCGGGAGGAAATGCCCAACTCGTTTTTCTCACGGGCGGCGTAGATCTCCGCCAGCACCACCTTGTCCGGCTGGCGCAGCACCCGGACAAAGTCATCGAACAGCGCGGCGGTGCGGGTATAGGTGTGGGGCTGGAACGCGCAGATCAGCCGCTTGTGGGGCAGGGGGCGCACGGCGCTCAGAAGCGCCTCCACCTCGTCGGGATGGTGGGCATAGTCGTCGTACACCTCGGCGCCGTGGTAGACGCCCTTGTGCTCGAACCGGCGTCCCGCGCCGGTGAAGGCGGCAAGTCCCTCCTCCACGGCCTTGCCGTCCACCCCCAGCAGGTAGGCGGCGGAGGCGGCGGCCAGCGCGTTGGACACGTTGTGCTTACCGGGAACGTGCAGCGTCACATGGGCGTAGCACTGTCCCCGGATGACCACATCGAACGCGCCGAAGCCGTCGAAGAACGCCACATTGTCGGCGTAGCAGTCGGCGCTGCGATCCCTGACGCTGTAGGTGAACACGGGGCGATCCAGACCTTCCACGGCGGCGCGGGCGCCCTCGTCGTCCAGATTGACCACGACCTTGCCGGTACCGGCGGGCACCAGCTGGGCAAATTGGTGGAAGGAGTGCTCAATGTCCGCCAGATCCTTAAAGAAGTCCAGATGGTCGGCGTGTACGTTGAGGATCACCGCCACGGTGGGGAAGAAATTCAAAAAGGAGTTGCAGTATTCGCAGGATTCCAGAATGATGGTGTCGCCCCGTCCCACCCGGTAGCCGGCGTGGAGCAGCGGCAGCGTGCCGCCGATCATGACGGTGGGATCCTTCTGCGCCGCCATGAAGATATGGGTGGCCATGGACGTGGTGGTGGTTTTGCCGTGGGTGCCGGAGACGCACAGGGCGTTGCGGTAGCCCCGCATGATGCCGCCCCACGCCTGCGCCCGCTCGTATACGGGGATGCCCCGTGCGATGGCCCCGGCGATCTCCGGATTGCTGTCGTGAATGGCAGCGGTGCGGATCACCGCATCGCAGTTTTTCAGGTTTTCGGCGGAGTGGCCGATGGCCACCTGGATCCCCACGGAGCGCAGGTGCCGCACCGTGTCGCTCTCCGTCATATCAGACCCCTGCACCACAAGGCCCATGCCCTGTAATACCTCCGCCAGCGCGCACATGGACACGCCGCCGATACCGGCCAGATGGACGCGCTTGCCGGGCTGTAACAGTGTGCGGATATCCGCAGCGGGATGCATCATAAAAAAGACCTCCAAACGGCGCGGATGCGCCGGAATAAGCTGTACGCAAATTGACAATTCTGAAAAATATGCTAATATCTATCCTGTATGCAACGATTCATTATAATACACGCAAAGACGAAGTGCAACCGGCTTTTTAGGCGGTTTTCGGGCGTATGGCGCGAAAGGAGGTGGTGGATATGTTTCCTCAACAGATCGGTGTGATCCTCACGCGGCTGGAGCAGACCGGCTTTCCGGCCTACGCCGTGGGCGGCTGCGTCCGCGACACCCTGCTGGGCCGCGTGCCGGAGGATTGGGACGTGACCACCGCCGCCCGTCCGGAACAGGTGTCCGCCCTATTCGCGGGACACTGTATCCCCACCGGCCTGCGCCATGGCACCGTCACCGTCCGGCAGGACGGCCTTTCCGTGGAGGTCACCACCTTCCGCGCCGACGGCCCCTACTCCGACCACCGCCGCCCTGATGCCGTGTACTTTTCCGACTCGCTGGCGGAGGATCTGGCGCGCCGCGATCTGACGGTGAACGCCATGGCCATGGACGTGCGGGGGGCTATCACCGATCTGTACGGCGGCAGGGACGATCTGCGCCGGGGCATCCTGCGCTGCGTAGGAGACCCGGACCGGCGCTTTGACGAGGACGCCCTGCGCATCATGCGGACGCTGCGGTTTGCCGCGGTGCTGGGCTTCACCGTGGAGGCGCGCACCGCCGCCGCACTGCACCGCTGCGCCCCACTGCTGCGGGATATCGCCGCCGAGCGGCTGCTGACGGAGATGGATCGGCTGCTGTGCGGCGGGTATGTGCTGCCGGTGCTGCTGGCGTACCCCGATGTGCTGGGCGTATTTTTGCCGGAGCTGCTGCCCTGTGTGGGGCTTGACCAGCGGAACCGCCACCACCTCTACGACGTGTGGGAGCATACAGCCCGCTCTGTGGCGGCCATTCCGCCGGAGCCGGTGCTGCGCTGGGCCATGCTGCTTCACGATGTGGGCAAGCCCATCTGCTTTACCGTGGACGGACGGGGTGTGGGACACTTTTACGGACACCCCAAGGTGTCGGCGGCGCTGGCAGAGGAGATCTGCCGCCGCCTGCGGATGGACAAGCGCACCGCCCGTGAGATCGTGACGCTGGTGCGGTGGCACGACCGGGACATTCCACGGACGGAGAAGGCCATTGCCCGGGCCGTCCACCAGCTGGGGGAGGATACGTTCCGCCGTCTGCTGGCGATAAAGCGGGCGGACAATCTGGCACAGCACCCGGACTACCGCAGCCGCCTAACGGAGATCGACAGGGCGGAGGCGATACTGGACGGGCTGCTGGCAAAGCAGGCGTGCTTCTCTCTGCGTGATCTGGCGGTGAACGGCGGGGATCTGCTGGCGCTGGGACTGCGCGGCCCCGCCGTGGGCGAAGCGCTGAACGCTTTGCTGGAGCAGGTGCTGGACGGTACGCTGCCCAACGAGAGAGAGGCGTTGCTGGACGCCGTCCGGCGGCTGCCGTAAAAAAAGCGTACCTCGCGGCTGCGCCGCAAGGTACGCTTTTCCTATGCCTTCAAGCGAAAGCTGCTGCGGTAGAATTCCAGCAGTCCCTCCCGTTGCATCCGCCCCAGCTCCCGGGACAGGGCGCTGCGGTTGACCCCCAGCACCTCCGCCATCTCCTGCCGGGAATAGGGGAGATGGAAGTAGTCGCGGCCCGCCTCCTCCCGGCAGTCCCGGAGGAACAGCAGGATGCGCCGCCGCAGCTGCGGCTCTGTCAGATACGCCAAGCGCCGCCGCAGCTGCCAGAACTTCCGGGATGTCTCCGCCAGCAGATTCCGCCGCAGTGCCACGTGACAGGCGCAGCCCCGTCCGCAGTCGGACAGGATGCCGTCCAGCGGCAGAAACAGCACCTCCGCCCCGTCGGAGGATGCCACCAGCGACAAAGGACTGGCCTGTCCTGCCGCCATCAGCAGGTCGCCGAACACGCCGCCCTTTTCCTGCCGCGCCGTCAGCGTTGCTGCGCCGTCCTCTCCGTACTGCACCGCGTCCACGCAGCCGTCCAGCACGATGCCTGCCATGGGCACGATATCCCCGGCGTGCCACAGAAATTCGCCCCGTCCGTACCGCCGTACCGGACAGTGGAGACAGTCCAGCAGCCGCCGGATATCCCCGTCCTCCATGCCCTGAAACAGGGCGGTCTGCCGCAGCAGCCCGGTATCCACATCCATGTGCGCCCTCCTTTCGTTGCCACAGCAACGTAATTTTCTCCCAGACATGATATCATAGAGAAAATCAAAAGGGAAGAGGTTTCTCACATGAAAAACAAAACTTACTGGATCGCTGAAACGGCGGTGATGATCGCCCTGCTGGTGGCGCTGCAATGGGCCACCAAGCCGCTGGGACAGTTCGTCACCGGCTCCTGTGTCAATCTGGTGCTGGGCGTGTCCACACTGGTGGGCGGCGTCTGGTGCGGCGCGGTGGTCGCCGCCGCCAGCCCGTTCTGCGCATTTCTGGTGGGCGTCGGCCCCGCCAAGCTGCTGATCGTGCCCTTTATCGCCGTGGGCAACGTGGTGCTGGTGCTGCTGCTCCACTTCATCGCCGGCGGTAAGCCGCTGGGCCTGCGGAGCTATCTGGCGGTGGCGGCGGCGGCCGTGTGCAAGTTCGCGGTGCTGTTCCTGCTGGTCACCAAGGTGGCCATCCCGGCGCTGGGGCTGCCGGAGGCGGCAGCGGCCACCCTGTCCGCGTCCTTCTCCTGGCCTCAGTTGGTAACGGCGGCCATCGGCGGCGTTATCGCCGTCACCATCGCCCCCGTCGTCCGCAAGGCGCTGAAGCGGTAACAAAAAAGAGCTGTACCCCGCGGGGTACAGCTCTTTTTTATGATCGGCTCTATGCTTTATCTCGCCAGCAGCCACACCGCCAGCGCCATCTGTGCCAGCAGAATGAGGGGGATGCCCCAGACGAAGTACCAGTGCTTCGTCTTGTGGTGGAACACCCGCATACCGGCCAGCGCACCGACGCTGCCGCCCAGCAGGGGCAGCAGAAACAGCGTTTTCTCCGGTACGCGCCATGCGCCCCGTCTGGCGCGGCGCTTATCGACGCCGTACACCGCGAAGGTGGCCGCGTTGATGAATACCAGCCACAGCGCCAGCGCCCCGGTAGGGGTGGTCAACAGCTCCTGCACCGTCAGTCCGCCTTCCGTAGCTTGCTCAGCTCCACCGCCGTGGCGGCGGCCAGCCGTGCGTTGTTGTACACCAGCTGGATGTTGGCGGCCAGACTGTCGCCGCCGGTGATGTCCTTGATCTTGGCCAGCAGAAAGGGGGTGGTGGCCTTGCCGTGGATGCCCTGCGCCTTGGCCTCCTCCACCGCCTCATCGATGGCCTTGTTGATGACGTCCGCGTCCATGGAGTACGCCTCCGGGATGGGATTCGTCACCAGCATACCGCCCCGCAGACCCAGCTCCCGCTTGACGTGGAACGCCTCTGCCAGCTGGGCGGGGGTGTCCAGCCGGTAATCCACGGCGAAGCCGGACTTCCGGGTGTAGAACGCAGGCAGCTCCTCGGTCTGGTAGCCGATGACCGGTACGCCGTGGGTCTCCAGATACTCCAGCGTCAGACCCAGATCCAGGATGGACTTGGCGCCGGCGCACACCACCATCACGGGGGTCTGTGCCAGCTCCTCCAGATCAGCAGAGATGTCCATGGTGGTCTCCGCGCCGCGGTGTACGCCGCCGATGCCGCCGGTGGCGAACACCTCGATGCCCGCCATGGCGGCGATCATCATGGTGGTGGTCACGGTGGTGGCGCCGTCCCGCTTCTCCGCCACCAGAATGGGCAGGTCGCGGCGGCTGGCCTTGGTGACGCCTGCACCGGTCTTGCCCAGATAGTCGATCTCCTCCGGCGCCAGACCGGCCTTCAGCCGCCCGCCGATGATGGCGATGGTGGCGGGCACGGCGCCGCCCTCCCGGATGAGCTTTTCCACGTTCAGCGCCGTCTCCACGTTCTGGGGATAGGGCATACCGTGGCTGATGATGGTGCTCTCCAGCGCCACCACGGGTTTTCCGGCGCGGATGGCCTCCTGCACCTCGGGTGCAACGTCCAGATAACGGTTCATATCAAAGTTCCTCCTTGTCGAGAATATAGTGTATATTTTCCCAGCTCATGCCGGGGTGGATGGTCTCGGAAGCGGTGCAGGCCAGTGCGCCGGCGCCCATGGCCAGACGCGCTGTTTCCTCCAGCGGCTTGCCGTGGGCGATGCAGGCGGCCAGCGCCGCCGCTGCCGCGTCGCCGCCGCCAGTGGCGTTGGCGACCTGTACCCTGGGGCAGGCCACGCGGGCGGTATGGCCCTCCCGGTCGGCGGCGTACAGACCGTCGCTGCCCAGAGAGATGTACACCTGCCGCAGACCGGTCTCCAGCAGCTTCTCCGCCGCACGGGCGGCGTCGGCGTCTGTCCGGATGGTCACACCGCTGAGCAGCTCTGCCTCTATGCGGTTGGGCTTCAGCGCCGTCAGACGGCCCAGCACCGGCTTGAGCTTGGGGGCCTTGATGGTGGATACCGGGTCAGCCAGCAGGGGGGCGGTGCAGTGCTCGCACAGCCAGTGCAGCGACGGTTCCGGCAGATTCGTCTCCACCACCACCAGATCGGCGTGGTTGATGTAATCCAGCCGCTGACGCAGGAAGTCCGGCGTCATGTGGTCGTAGATGGCCATATCGTTGACCGCCAGCGCCATGTCGCCGTCGCTGTCGTCAATGAACAGATAGGTGCCGGTGCGCCCGTCGGGGATGACGGCGCTGTGGGTCAGGTCGAGGCCGATGGCGGCGGCGTTCTCCCGCACGCTCTGGGCGAAGCTGTCCTGCCCCAGCACCGTGACCATGGAGACCTGCTCGCCCAGCAGACACAGGTTGTGGGCGATGTTGCGCCCCACGCCGCCCAGCGACGTGGTGACCCGTCCGGGATTGGAGTCCTGCGCCACCAGCGGCGCATGGGACACCGCGCCGATGTCCATGTTCACGCCGCCCACCACCACGATATACGGGTCGGTGCGCAGCAGATAGCCGCGCCCGGCGATGTAGCCCTTTTTCATCAGGCTGGAGATGTGTACCGCCGCGCTGGAGCGGGTGATCCCCGCCTTTTCAGCCAGCTCCTGCTGGGAGATCATGGGGTTTTCCCGGATCCACTCCAACAGCTGGCGTTCCCGCTGGGTCATGGTATCGCCTCCTAAACGAAACTTAATTTTCTAATCATGTGCTTATAATAGCGCGGCAAAAGAGGTTTGTCAAGAGGAAAACTGCCCTTGTAAAATGCGGCGAGGCGGTGTATAATATCGAGTCACAGCGCAAGACCCCGAAATATCAACAGAAAAGGTGAAAGACTATGGAACGAATGAGAATCGCAGCGATCTTCGCCGATCAGGAATCTCTGGGCGGCAAAGAGGTCACCGTCTGCGGCTGGGCGCGTACCATCCGCGACATGAAGACCTTTGGCTTCATTGAGCTGAACGACGGCTCCTGCTTTAAGAATTTGCAGGTGGTCATGTCCGCCGAGGAGCTGAATAATTATAAGGAGATCGCCGCGCAGAACGTGGGCGCGTCCCTGATCGTCCGCGGTACCGTGGTGCTGACACCTGACGCCAAGCAGCCGCTGGAGGTGAAGGCCCACACCATCGAGGTGGAGGGCAGGTCCACCCCGGATTATCCCCTGCAGAAGAAGCGCCACAGCGTGGAGTTCCTGCGTACCATCCAGCACCTGCGCCCCCGCACCAACCTGTTTTCCGCCACCTTCCGCGTCCGCTCCGCGGCGGCCTACGCCGTCCACGAGTTCTTCCAGAGCCGGGGCTTCGTCTATGTACAGACCCCCATCATCACCGGCTCCGACTGTGAGGGCGCCGGCGAGATGTTCCAGGTGACCACCCTCGACCTCAACAACGTCCCCAAGACCGAGGATGGCGAGGTGGACTATACCCAGGATTTCTTCGGCAAGAAGACCAGCCTCACCGTGTCCGGCCAGCTGAACGCCGAGAACTTCGCCATGGCCTTTGGCGATGTGTACACCTTCGGCCCCACCTTCCGCGCCGAGAACTCCAACACCCAGCGCCACGCCGCCGAGTTCTGGATGATCGAGCCGGAGATGGCCTTCTGCGATCTGGCAGGCGATATGGACGTGGCGGAGGCCATGATCAAGCACATCATCCGCCGCGTACTGGAGCGCTGTCCCGATGAGATCGATTTCTTCAACAGCTTTGTGGACAAGGGCCTGCGGGAGCGTCTGGAGCACGTGGCCTCCTCCGATTTCGGCCGCGTCAGCTACACCGAGGCGGTGGAGATCCTGAAGAAGAACAACGACAAGTTCGACTACAAGGTGGAGTGGGGCACCGACCTCCAGACCGAGCACGAGCGGTATCTGACGGAGCAGGTCTACAAAAAGCCGGTGTTCGTCACCGACTATCCCAAGGACATCAAGGCGTTCTATATGCGCCTGAACGACGACGGCAAGACCGTGGCCGCCGCCGACTGTCTGGTACCCGGCATCGGCGAGATCATCGGCGGCAGCCAGCGTGAGGAGCGTTTGGAGCTGCTGGAGAGCCGCATCCGCGAGCTGGGCATGAACCCGGAGGACTACTGGTGGTACTGCGACCTGCGTCGCTACGGCTCCTGCCGTCACGCCGGCTTCGGCCTTGGCTTCGAGCGTATGGTCATGTACCTCACCGGCGTCAGCAACATCCGCGACGTGGAGCTGCATCCCCGCACCGTGGGCAACGCCGATTTCTAAAAAACGGATACGAAAAGAGCGCCCCGCGGGGCGCTCTTTTTGCTTTACAAAGGGTGTCCTCCGCAGGTAAAGAGAAATTCTCATCTCTGTAAGAAATAGGCAAAGAATAAAATTTGGGGTAGAAATTCGCGGGCGGCTCTGCTATAATAAGCGCCTACGAGCAGTCGAGATATCATTTTGAAGTAATATTGCATATTAGATACGCTTGTAAATAATTGATTTTTATATTAGATATTTAGGAGAAATATATGGAAACACAGAAAAAGCGCCGGGGCGACCGCAAGGACGGACGCCTGCTGCGGGAGCTGGATTCTCTGCACTTTATCACCGGCATCATCTACCCCAACCGCTGCGACAACGAGGCGTATGTCTCCGAGCGCATCGACCTGACCGCCATGAACGCCTATTTGGCGGAGAAGAATCAGACGGAGACGGAGTTCCCCTACACCATGTTCCATCTGGTGGTGGCGGCGCTGCTGAAGACCATCACCCTGCGGCCCAAGCTGAACCGCTTCATTGTCAACAGCAATTTCTACCAGCGCAACGAGGTGTCCGCCGCGTTCGTGGTGAAAAAGCAGTTCTCCGACAAGGGCGCCGAGGCGCTGGCGGTGCTGCGCAGCCGGGAGGACAACACGCTGGAGGACGTCCACGCGTATATCCGCCAGCAGGTGACGGAGTGCCGCAGCGAGAAGGTCGACCCCACCACCGGCGTCATGGACTACCTGAACAAGATCCCCCGCTTTATCAGCAAGACCGCCATCCGCATCCTCATGTGGCTGGATAAGCACGGCTGGGTGCCGGCGGATATCATCGCCACCGACCCCTATTATAATTCCGTGGTCATCTCCAACCTCGGCTCCATCAAGCTCAAGTGCGGCTATCACCACCTGACCAACTGGGGCACCTGCT
>ERZ773181.337-NODE-337-length-54671-cov-20.545298_pt1 | contig 54671 bp, 55 predicted proteins | sample MGYA00581001_ERZ773181 | MGnify/ENA primary metagenome ERZ773181 (study PRJEB29015, sample SAMEA2737780) | human gut metagenome | biome: human gut; feature: human-associated habitat; material: faeces | place: China | collected 2012 ...
CAAGTTTGTGCGTAAGCACAAATCTTGCGTGTGAAAAATCTTATTTTTCACACTAGTTACCTCTTTCTTTTCTTCATCATTTTTATAAGATATATTATCTTTATTGCCGTCTCCGGCATAAACACCTGTGTTTTTTACACCGGTGTTATTAACTATAAGTCCTTTTCTATGTGCAGTTTTTTTATACCTTGAATCTCTTGAAGTATCATATACCTTAACAAGATTAAGCCTTAGCGCATTCGTTACTACACAGAAGCTTGAAAGACTCATGGCCGCTGCACCAAACATAGGATTCATCTGCCATCCAAGAAGATGTATCCACGCTCCTGCCGCAAGTGGGATTCCTATGATATTATATATAAATGCCCAGAACAGATTCTCATGTATATTTCTTATGGTTCTATGGCTAAGCCTGATAGCTGCTGCTACATCACTTAACCTGCTCTTCATAAGCACTACATCTGCTGCATCAATAGCAACATCTGTACCGGCACCGATAGCTATTCCTATATCAGCTGTTGTTAAAGCCGGCGCATCATTGATACCATCACCTACCATTATAACCCTGCCATACTTTTTAAGTCTTCGTATCTCCTTTTCCTTTCCATCTGGAAGAACTCCTGCAACGACCTCATCAACTCCTGCTATTTTTCCAATGGCATTGGCACTTTTTTCGTTATCTCCTGTTATCATTACTACATAAAGTCCCATATCCTTAAGCTGCTTTATAGCTTCTTGACTATCTTCCTTTATCGTATCAGCAACAGCGATTATTCCTAAGAATTCTTTATCCGTTGCAAAAAACATCGGAGTCTTTCCATCATCTGATAACTGCTCAGATATCTTTATCATGTCTGATGGTATATCAATTATCTGGCTTACATATCTGGCATTACCGCCATATAGTTTAAGTCTGTCTGATGCCTTAATATTCTCTTTAGGTATATCAGCATTGCAGACTGCCTGTCCAGAAAGCCCATTTCCAGCAACTGCCTTTGATTCAGTTATCGTGAGTATTGAATCATAATCAACTGTATTATTGTCGTTTTCCGTCTGCTTCATATCATAACTGACTATTGCCTTTGCGAGTGGATGCTCACTTCTTGCTTCAAGCATTTTAGCTATAGATAAAAGCTTATGTGTACTTATTCCTGAATCCGGTATTACATCTGTAACAACCGGTTCACCAGCTGTTATAGTACCAGTCTTATCAAGTGCAGCTATCTGCATCTTTCCTGTCTGTTCAAGCGATATAGCAGTCTTAAACATAATTCCATTCTTTGCACCTACACCATTTCCTACCATAATAGCTACTGGTGTTGCAAGTCCGAGTGCACAAGGACAGCTTATTACAAGCACTGATATTCCCCTTGCAAGCGCAAATCCTATGCTTTGTCCTGCTATAAGCCAGATAATTATAGTTACAAATGCAATAGCTATAACAGCAGGCACGAATACTCCTGAAACCTTATCGGCTATCTTTGCTATAGGTGCTTTTGTTGCTGCTGCATCACTGACCATCTGGATTATCTGTGAAAGAGTTGTATCCTCCCCAACTCTTGTTGCCTTACACTTAAGATATCCTGATGTGTTAAGCGTTGCTGCAGATATTGTATCTCCAATGGTTTTATCTACTGGTATACTCTCACCTGTAAGTGCTGATTCATTAACCGCACTGCTTCCTTCTATGATTTCTCCATCTACTGGTATATTCTCACCCGGTTTAACTACAAATATATCACCCTTTGATACCTGTTCCACAGGAACCTGTTTTTCTTCTCCATCTATAATTATAGTTGCTGTTGTTGCAGCAAGCTTCATAAGGCTCTTAAGTGCATCCGTTGTCTTTCCCTTTGAATGTGCCTCAAGCATCTTTCCTATAGTAATCAGCGTAAGAATCATAGCTGCTGATTCAAAATAAAACTCATGCATATAGTGCATGACCTGATCCATGTCCATATGCAGCTGTGCATCCGTCATGGCAAAAAGCGCATATGTACTGTATAAAAATGCTGCGCCAGAACCTAGTGCAACAAGCGTATCCATGTTTGGCGAACCATGAAGAGCACTTTTTATACCACTTATAAAAAAATGCTGATTGATTACCATAATAATAATCGTAAGTAACATCTGGATAAGTCCCATAGCCACATGATTATCTTCAAGCACTTTAGGAAGCGGCCATCCCCACATCATATGTCCCATGCTAAAATACATAAGTATCAGCAGAAATACTAAAGATGACACAAGTCTTTTAGCTAATAACGGAGTTGTTGTATCCTTAAGAGATTCTTCAAGACCTGATATAACTGAATTTCCACTATGTCCGTCAAAAGACTTTGCTCCTTCATTCCTTTCAGATGCTCCATATCCTGCATCCTCTACTGCTTTTATTATATCCTGTGCCATAGCCGTTCCTTCTACTCCCATAGAATTCGTAAGAAGACTTACTGAACAGCTTGTGACACCATCTACCTTTGCCACAGCCTTTTCAACCCTTGCCTGGCAGGCTGCACACGTCATTCCTGTTACATTATACTGTTGCATATTTATTATCCTTTCTGACTTCTTACCTGATTTATAAACATGGATTAAATATATTATGCATTCTTTATATCCAAAACCTTAAAATCAAGTCTTTCTATAGATCTTCTTATGGTATCATCATCAACAGGCTTATCCAGCTTTATGACAGCTGTTTTCTTTTTTAGATTAACCTCGCATGATGCTCCATCTATTCTGTTTATCTGATGTTCGATACTATTTTTGCAGTTTTCACAATGCATTCCTTCAATACTTACTATTTTAGTAGCAATAATATCACCAGTAAGCACTTTTTTCTCTTCTTTTACCGAACTACCACCACCGCAGCAGCCACCTTCACCTTTACCATGTTTAATACCACTTCTGACTGCAAATACAACTATAATAACAAGTACTACTAATATAACCGCTGTTCCCATATTCATACCCCTTTTCTTTATTCCTTTTATACTTCTCCTGACATTGCATTATATATGATGTCTGGGGCAAAATCCCACGGCTTTGATACCTACAGATTGTTTCGTGCTACGCACTCACACACCTATGAGCTTAGACCTTTTGACCCGGGTATCCTATATATTTGTAAGCTCATAAGTTTCTTCTTTTCATTGATAAAACAAAAAACTTACTTCATAAACTTCTGCAGTGTCATGACAAGTTCATCTACGACTTCATCATCACCATTTTTAATATCTTCAACCACACATGTCTTTATATGATTAGACAACAATGCTTTATCAAATGCTGTCAATGCAGCATTAGCTGCTAACGACTGATTAAGAATATCTATACAATATGCATCATCCTCAACCATACCATATATTCCCCTTATCTGGCCTTCTATTCTTTTTAATCTGTTTAAAAGCAGCTTTTTTTCTGAATCGGTACGTTCTTTCTTTTTTTTACAACAACATTTTTTATCCTCTGCCATACCTTTCTCCTTGTCCTTAATCTTAACAGCTATTAATATTTCCACATACAATATATACCCCCACCGAGTATATTGCAAGTATTTTTCCGGACAGCTGCTGATATATTTTTTCATTAAAAAACACATCCATCAGGTATATTGCCTGACAGATGTGTCATAGATATGTCATAAATAATATTATGTTACTGAATATTTATGTGTTATTCAAGCTCTTCGCCCTTCCAGCCTGCGATATCAGACGGTTCAAAGGCATATTCAAGTGGCTTTCCATATGCTTTTTCATATGCTTCCTTTTTCTGCATATAGTCCCTTCTCATCATATCAAAGCTGTTATCCCGTTCATTTTTCTCAGGATCCGGATATATCGGATCTAATATATGAAGTACATATTTAACCTTCTTAAACTCCTTTGTGTCGTCCTTATCTGTATCAACCATCTCAACAAAACATGATATTATAGGAACATTAAACTTAGCAGCATACAGATACGCACCACGCTTTGGTGGCCTTGGTTTACGATAATTAAGCCACATTTCCTGCTCAGGATATATAAGGATATATTCGCGCTTGTTTACAAGCAGATTATTCAGTGTCCGGTAAAAATGTCTGTTCATATATTCCTTATCTTTACTTATAGGTATCTCATCAGCATATCTCATAAGGAAGCCAACCAGTCCCTTCATAGCAAAGTTAGTATCCTGACTTATGATGAACATTCTGTATTTTCTGACTTTCTTTATGCCATAACGGACAATAGTTGTATCTACTGGATTAAAATGATTACTTGTTATTATAGCTCCTGTTTTTATGTTCTTTATCTTTTCAGCTCCAACAACCTTTGTTCTTATATTAACACCAAACGTCACGATATCTACTATACGTCTTGCCATCCCGTTACGATAATGATACGGAAGCTCATTACGTTGTTTTACATACTTTCCAAGTAATCTTTTGCGTTGTGCAGTACTTAATTCAGGATCTCCCGTTTCCACTTTATCGTTGAATCTTCCAGTATCTGCTGCTTCTTTTATATTCTTAATAACCTCTTTTTTACTGCCACCCAGAATCATAATCTTATCTTTTCTCCACTTTCAAGCACTTTTCTAAATGTAACCTCTGTATCAGCGTTAGTGCCTGCTCTTCTGAAAAGATCCAGAAGATGTGTATGGTCATCCTCCTTCTGCTTATCTGTATAAGCAGCCTTAAATGCTTTTATCTGGTCATAATATACAGACTGTCTGGCATATTTCCAGAAATAATCCTGATACTGTATATCATCATAGCACCAAGGCTTATCAAACAGGTTATAGTGAATAATCTTAGGATTCTTAATCTCCGGTTTATTCCTGTTAGGCATTGCATCCCAGCACGAATCAAGATACTCTATCTTTCCATAACACATAGAATTAAGATAATCCTGATCTGGTGCAACACAATCAAAGTGGTACTTATTAAGAAGATAAAGGAAATGCTCTGCAAGCTTTACATTGCGCAGTTCCTTCATATTCATAAGAAGCATACCAGAATTAAAATAATCTCCAAGTTTAAGTCCAAGTGACTCTGTCATGTATCTTTGAAGCTCCGCAACGTCATTAACCGAGCCATCCTTAACAACACCAATAAGATTATTATGCATATCTGTATCATATAACTCTGATATATCACCAGGCACTACTATATCACTGTCTATATATATAGCCTTATCATATTCTGGGTACATATCCGGTATGAATATTCTAAAATATATAGTCATTGTAAAGTAATCTGAACGAAGCCTGTTCTCAATTCTGTCTGTTATCATATCAAGGCTCTGTTTCATATACTTAAACTCAATCTCAAAGTTTTGATGATTATTTACCAAAGCTGCAAGATTATTTCTGTTTTCTTCGTTAAGCTCCTGATATACAACTATAATCTTATACTTTCTATCCTCTGAAGCATTCTCTATAAGTGATATAAGTGCAACGTGAAGATATGGTGCATATCCATCATCTATTGTAAAAAATATTGGTATTAATTCATCTTTGTTATACATATAATTCTCCCTTTCCCTGTTTATCTGCATCAGACAACCTGATACTTTTCTTAACATCATAATACCTGTCAAACAATGCTTTATATTCTGTCTTCGGTATATGTAATACTGTTGTCACTTCTTCTGTCTGCCATGGTTTTACAGTTTCCGTCCTAACATATGGAAAAAACTTAAAATGCGTTGTAAAATGCTGGAACACTGTATCTATATGAAGCCTTCTCTGGTCATTATATTTTCTTTCACATATACGTTTTGACACTGAAAGCCTGTTAAGTGCAGACTGATCTGGCATAAACATCTTTTTTGTTGTACACATATGGCGGCATTTACTAAGAAGACCTGTTTTTCTTAGTTCTGCCATGTTCATAAGAAGTACACCTGAGTTAAGATAATCTCTTTTAAGAATATTTTTTCTAAAGAACCAGCTCCCATAATAATCAAGCACACCTGCAAGCTCAACACCTTCCATATTCTGGTAGTAGAAATCTCCAAAATCTTTTCTGCATATAATATCTGTGTCAAGATATAATATCCTGTCAGGAATCTCATCAATCTTATCAGCAAAAAGCCTTAACATACAACAAGGTGTAAATCTAGTTGACAGATTAGCATCTGGTTTTTCGCCTTTAAAAAGACTTGTTGTATCTATAAGCTTAATATATAACCTGTCATCATATTGTGCTGAAACCTCATTGTTAAGGTAATCTATAAATGATGCTTCAATTGGACTATATATTTTTTCATTCATAGTGATATTTAAGGTTAAAACATATATGTCAAAATGCTCCTGTGTATTCTCTAAAAGAGAAAGAACTGCTATCAGCAGACCATCCTGAACATTTCTGTCTCCGCAAAATAATATATTCATATGGTTAGTAGTCTCCTCTGCCATGTTTTTAATGGCTTTTGTCTTTATCTACGGCACTATTATGGCTGCAATGTATATATTGTATATATTCATAATCACTTTGTTTACTTCTCATGTTCATAACTTCATATACTTTATCGTGAAGCAGCTGCTGATTATCCTTTACCGAAAGATTATCATCAACATAATATGGGCCATCTACATATACATTAATCTTTGGTCTTTTCATAGCTCTTCCAAAAAGCTTTCGTCTTGTATAGGTTGTAGTCATAGCATAAACCGGTGCCCCAAGCTCTGCTGGGAATCTGAATGATGTCTTTTCAAAAGGTCTTATTTTATTATAATATGGCCACACGTGTGCTTCAGGATATATAACAACCGGATGTCCTTCTGATATACGTTTCTTATATGCTTTTGTGAATTTTTTATATTCACTTATGGAATCCGGAATGGGAAGTGCTCCTAACATAGGAAGAAGCTTACCAATAACAGGTATTCCATAGTTTGCCTGACTAACTATGACATACACCCTTTTTCTTATACATGAAATAGCTGGAATAACTACATCTCCGACGGGCTGTGTATGGTTCGCATATATAAAATAGCCTTTATCTATACATTCCCTAAGTACTTTTTTGTTCTTATAGCTTATTCCCCAGACAAGCTTACAGCCAGCTAACCCGGCTATAACAGCAATACCATATATAATATGTGAACCAGCCTTATGAAATACATTGTTATTTATCCATCTGTACCCGGACTTAAGTCTGTAATTCTGGTTGCTGCTTTCTACAACATCATCTGTATATGTACTATAATATATTTTTTTATTGGAATTATGTTTTTTACTTCCTGACATCATCACACTCCTGACATATAAGAAAAGCTACAATTTTGTAGTATTGTACCCCTGTGTTAATTATTTGTCAACACTTCATGGTATTAATATTACAAAATGTAGCCTTTATGTTTTAACAAGTAGTTTTTAAAACCACATTGTTATTAATTCAAGTATTTAATTCAAGTATTGCTTCCTTATATTGAATCATACATCAGTCTATATCATATGCCAGGACATCTGACTCAATCCATTCTAACAGATCCTCAAACACTTCCTGCCTGTTAGTTTCACTATGAAGCTCATGTCTGTCATCCTCATATAATCTGAGTTCCACGTTATCAACATATTTTGTATAAAGTTTAAACACCTTTTTTACTGCCTTTCCATAATCTCCAACTGGATCCTCTTCTCCTGATGCAAAGAGTACCGGAAGTGCAGCTGGTGTTCTTGCTATATTTTTTTCATTTATATCAAATCTGATAACATTAAGAAATCCTATATATCCATTGGCAGTAAACATATAAGAACACTTTGGATCTGCGGTATATTCATCTACTATTGCTGTGTCCTTTGTAAGCCAGTCACTATCGGTTCTGTTATCCTTGATACGCTTATTGTATGTTCCAAACATCAATTTATTAATAAGCCTGCTTCTATATCTGTCTCCATGTACAAGCTTAGCCATATGTGCAAGCTTTAACCCGGCATTAACAACCGACTTTGGCTGGTTACCTGTTCCAAGGAATATGACACCATCCAGTTCATCACCATATATGCATGCATACTTTCTAGCCATAAAAGAACCCATGCTATGCCCGATAAGAATATATGGAATATCTCTATACATTTTTTTCATAATGCGTGTAAGCCTGTGCATATCCTTGATAAGATAATCTGCTCCATGGCTTCCCTTTGCAAAATATCCATAATCTTCTTCACCGTTTACCGAATCACCATGTCCAAGATGATCATTACCAGCAACTACAAAGCCTTTGCCAGCAAAGAATTCTGCCATTTCCTCAAATCTTTCAATATGGTCTATCATTCCATGTGCAATCTGGATAACCCCTACAGGATAGCTATATATGCTGTTATCCGGATACCATATTACAGTATGTATATTGCACATTCCACTCGATGACGGAAAAACTCTTTCTTCTCTTTCCATATATATCCCTTTCCTTTTCATCCTAATCTTCCATTCTTGCGCTGCTTCTTTGCGCATCTCAAGTTTGTGCAAAGCACAAATCTTGCGTGTGAAAAATCTTATTTTTCACACTAATCTCTATGAAGTCTGTCTACGTATTCTCTCTTCGTAACAAGGCTCTTATATGCAGGACGTATTATCTTATCAGTAGTAACAAGTTCTTCTATCCTGTGGGCACTCCAGCCTACTATTCTTGCTATGGCAAAAAGAGGAGTATATAACTCTCTTGGGATGTCAAGCATATCATATACGAATCCACTATAGAAATCGACATTAGGGCTTACTCCCTTAAATATCTTTCTTTCCTTTGCTATGAGCATAGGTGCTATCTTTTCTATATTATTATAAAGTGTCATATCATCTGTCTTACCCTTAGCTTTTGCAAGCTGTTCAACAAAGCCCTTAAACACTTTCTCTCTTGGATCTGAGAGTGAGTATACAGCATGGCCCATACCATATATAAGTCCCTTTTTATCGAATGCTTCTTTATTTAATATTTTGTCAAGATAATGTTCTATTTCTTCTTCATCATGATAATCCTTAACATGTGCCCTTATATCATCCATCATATTCATAACCATAAGGTTAGCTCCACCATGTTTTCTTCCCTTAAGCGATGACATAGCTGCCGCTATGGCTGAATAAGTATCTGAGCCTGATGATGTGACAACTCTTGTTGTAAATGATGAATTATTACCACCGCCATGCTCCATATGTAAAAGAAGTGCTATATCAAGCACATGTGTTTCAAGTGCCGTATATTTCATATCTGGCCTTAACATTCTAAGAAAGTTCTCTGCAACAGAAAGTTCCTTATCCGGTCTGTGAATATACATACTATCATCTCTTTCATAATGATTGTAAGCATGATATCCATAAACTGCAAGCATAGGAAATGTACTTATAAGCTGTATACTCTGTCTTAATACATTTTCAATGTTCAGGTCATCTTTTTTAGGATCATATGAGGCGAGTGTAAGTATACTTCTTGTCATAGAATTCATGATATCCGATGTAGAAGCTTTCATGATAACATCTCTTGTAAAGTTAGTTGGGAGTACCATACAATCAGCTATAATATGTCTGAATTCTTCAAGCTGTGCTGCATCTGGAAGTTCGCCAAACAACAAAAGATACGCTGCTTCCTCAAATATAAATCTTTTATCACCAGCACCTTTTACAAGCTGTGTTACATCATATCCCCTGTAAAGAAGCTCACCATCGCAAGGCACCTTTTCACCATCAATTACATCAAAAGCTCTTACACTTGATATGTTTGTAAGTCCTGTAAGAACTCCCTGTCCGTTCTCATCACGCAAGCCCTTTTTAACTCCATAATCAGCATATAAAGCCTTTGGTATACTATCATTCTCTATACACATATCTGATTGTTTCTTAACATAGCCGTTCATATTCTCCATCGTCTGATTCCACTTTTCCATCATACATACTTCCTTTCCGTCTGATTACATCAGCAATTCTTCATCTACATTGTTATTCATCTTATGAATAATCTTCCTGAATATATGCATTTCTTCGTCTGATATCCCCCTTAGCAGTACATTCTTACATTGTTCATATACATCATTCACCCGGCTGATAACCTTGTATGAATCCTGCGTTAACGTAATACGCATAATTCTATGATCATTTTCATCCTCTGTCATGTTAATGAACCCCTTTTCTAAAAGATGGTCTAATGACTTGGATATATGTGACTTGGATATATGTCTTCTTAACATAATCTCCTTGGATGTTGTTAAGTTTTCTCTTGTTATAAACTCCAATATATCCAGTTCAACTGGTCTTAAACCATACTCCTGCATAATAGGTTCAACATACTTTGTAATAAGTTTTCTTATCTGTGCGCCTGATGTTATAAGATCATATGCATCCATAATTATCCTTTCATTTCTAACGTAAATATAACTCAATGCTTATTTTATCTGCTATTTACATGCATATATCAATTAGTTCGTTAGGAAACTATTTTAAGTATACTAATGCCAAACTGATTTGTCAATAAAATGCTTCGAAAGAAAATATAAATTTATAAAATAAAAATAAAGTGCCATGAAATTGCAACAATTGTTCATGGCACCTTATATATTTTGATTATTGTATTAAATTGTCTGAATATTTCGCACTTTCAACTACTGCATGCCATTTGCCATCTTATACTTATAAAGCATTTCGGCATGATTCTGTTCTTCTATCTGAATATCAGCGAGTACCTTTCTTATATCTGATGCACAACATGCAAATACGTTAATATTATACTCGCCAGATACCAGTTTTTCTGTTCCTATACAATCTGTAGCAAGAAAACAGTCATTAGTTTTATCCTCTGAAGCTTCACTCTTTGAATAATGACCTTCCGGCTTATAATCCTTTCCTGCCGTATCGTTACAATCACAAGATGGCACATCACCATTTAACATTCCACTTATTGTCTTATAGTGCTCCTGCTCCTTTTTCTTCAGTTCACCAAAAAGCTGCTTTAACTCTTCATCCTTTGCAAGACCTGTATACCTTTCATACTTATCAACACAGCTTTTCTCCTGTGTCTGAAGGTCCTTTAATACTGTCATTTCTTTTTCTGTCAACAACATACATATACCTCTTTTCCTAACATGCTTACTTCAGATATGAATACCAGAAATAAATCCTGCCATCCATTGATGCATTAAAAATGCTTCATGATGCATATGTATTATGTGCTGATTTTTATAATCATATACCTTTTTAATATTACAGTGGTTTGCCAGCAAGCACCTCGATATAATCCTTATAGTTATCACGAAGAAGCTTTGGCGTATCAAGTCCATATGGGCAGTGTGCCTTGCATTGTCCACAGTCGATACAATCTTCTATTTTCTTCATCTTTGCCTGTACAGCCTCTGTAAGCTGAAGCTCTGATGGCGATCTTCTAAGAAGAAGGGACATTCTTGCACAGTTGTTAATCTCTATATGTGCCGGACATGTAGGCATACAATAACCGCAGCCACGGCAGAAGTTGCCTGCCAGCTCTTTCTTATCTTTTTCTATGACTGACTTTATCTCATCATCCATAACTGGTGGATTATCTATATAGCTTATAAACTCCTCAAGCTCTGACATTCTCTGTATTCCCCATATTGGAAGCACATTATTATATTCAGCCTGATATGCATATGCCACCTTTGAATCAGTTATAAGTCCTCCAGAAAGTGCTTTCATAGCTATAAATCCCATATTATGCTTTCTGCAGTCATCAACCAGCTTATGCTCTTTTTCTGTTGCAAGATAATTAAAAGGAAACTGTAATGTTTCATATAGTCCAGACTCTATTGCTTCATTGGCAACATTAAGTCTGTGGTTAGTTATTCCAATATGTCTTATCCTGCCCTGTTCTTTAGCCTCACACATAGCTTCATACAATCCGCTGCCATCACCCGGCTTTGGACAAACTGCCGGATTATGGAACTGATATATATCAATATAATCTGTCTTTAAATTATTAAGACTTGTAGTTAGGTCTTTCCAGAATTCGTCCGCATTTTTTGCTGCAGTTTTTGTAGCTATGTATATATGCTCCCTCACATCAGAAAGTGCCTCACCTAACTTGCATTCGCTGTCAGTATAAAATCTCGCTGTATCGTAGAAATCTATGCCAGCCTCATAAGCTCTCCTTAATATATCTGTCGAACTTTCATGACTTATTCTTTGTATTGGAAGCGCTCCGAAACCATTTTTGTTAACTGTTATTCCTGTGCTTCCAAGTGTCACTTTAACCATAATACTCCTCCGTTTCCAAATAATATTCTCTTTACTATTTGTAGCTATTTTATACCAATTAATTTTTTATTGAATGTCATTAACACTTTGTTATAACATTTTCCGCTGATTTATCTATATAGACACTATCACCAACATTTATATCTTTCTCGTACAGATACGCATCTGCTGCATCAATACTAATAATATCTCCATTCTCTGCCTCAAGTATAACTTTATCAGTTATAACCTGTCCATCCAAAAGACCTTCACATCCAAAATCAGGCTCTTCAATACCTTTAACTATGTATTTTTTCATTTTACATCTTCTTTCACTTACAGCTTACGCACATCATAAAATAAGATTATCTAAACTTTTGCTGGTTTTACTTCTTTAAGGCCGGCATAATCCAGGAATCTGTTAAGCTCTATATCCCAGAAACGCCACTCATGCCCAAGTTCCTCTATCTCATCATACACATAATTCTTATACACATCCTTATGTTCAAGAAAATAATCTCTTACAATATGATTCATATCAAGCCATGGATCTCTGCCTCCGCATGCGTGATATACGTCTGGTATAATATCTGTATCAGCCGCAATCAGCTTGTCTGCAAGATATGTAAGACAATAATCTGTATTATGTATATCTCCATCTCCAAAAAGATTGATTCTTCCTTTAGCCTTTGTACTTCCATCATTTACATATGCTGAATCAGCCTTATCACCTGCCGAAAACGCTCCCACCTTTGAAAAAATCTGTGGGTACTTAAGAACTGTATGAAGGCAGCCATATCCACCATTTGAATATCCTGACACATAGTTATCCTCTCTTTTGTCAGATATACACTTAAACATATTCCATATTATTGATGGAAGCTCCTTTGCAACATAGCTTTCATATCTGTTTCCTATATTCATATTAACAAAGCAGGACTCATCAACATTCGGAAGAACTGCTGCAAAATGTCTTTTCTCAACTGTATCAACAAGTGCTGTATGATACAGCCATTCTGTGTTATCACCGCTTCCACCATGATACAGCCATACACATTTAAGCTGCTCTTCATCATCAATATCATCAGGAAGAACAACTGTCACATCCATGCCATGCCTTAACATAACTGAAAATACATTTATATCCATTACTGCCATAATGATTCCTCCCCACATATGTACTTAACTGTCTGTTCTATACAATAATCCCAGTATGCAAAATCATGTGCTCCAGGACTTTCCCTATATACATTTGGTATTCCGCCATTAGTAAGTGCTTCACTAAGCTGTCTGCTCATATGTATTCTTGGATCCTGTGTTCCACAAGCTATTACATATTTTGTCTGCACATTCTCTGCCTGATTAATAAGTGTATATAGATCATAATTATTATCTATAAGCTGCTGCCTTGTTCCAAACACTGGAAACATATCTATACCTTGCGGCTTATCGTAACGCTCAAGTATATTAAGAAGTCCTGAATATGAAAATATGGTATTATACATAGATGGTTTCTTAAGTCCTGCATATACTGCTCCATATCCGCCCATTGACATACCAGCTATATATCTGTCCTCTGCTTTACGACTTATATCAAACCATTGCTCACACTGGCTCACAAGTTCCTCAGTTATGTATGTATAAAAGTTCTTTCCATACTCATTATTAACATAAAATCTATTCTTACCAGATGGCATAACAACCGCTATATTCCTGTTATTAACATAATCTGCTATCCTTGTATTAAGGACCCAGCTTGTATGATCTCCGCCAGCTCCATGCAGAAGATACAGTGTTTTATATCCTCCCCTGCCCTGTGGCATAAGAACATCCAGCATAACTGGCATCCCAAGTGCCTTTGATCTAAAGTTTATCGTTAAATGTGCCATGTTAACCTCCGATTCTGCATATGATAACCATATATATTATGATGCTATACTCCCGTGAAATATTCTTTATAACTCTCTCTTATAGAAGCTATATTTTCTGTATAACGTGTGAGATGACGTCTTGATATCTCATATGCCTTTTCCTTATCTTTATTTTCTAGTGCTGATACAAGTTCTTCATGGTCTGTTAATATACGGCCAACCTCCCTGCATCTGAAGCTTAATATTGTTGTTCTGTCAAAATGTGGTGATATATTATTAACCAGTTCATACCAGTAATCTTTACCACACATTTCATACATCTTCTTGTGAAATTCCTTATCAAGCTGGAATATTTTTTCTTCATCATTGCGCTTCATATACATCTGCCAGAGTGCAACATTCTCCCACAATATATCTATCTGTTCCTTTGTGAGAATATCACACGCCTGCCTTGCAAGCTCTGATTCAAGAACACTCCTTAATTCCCGCACCTCATCAACTATCTTAGTGTCTATATATGACACAAAAACACCTATTTTAGGTTTAATCTCTATAAGACGTGTCTGTGAAAGCTCTAATTCAGCTTCTCTGACAGGATTCTTACTTACATTTAGCTGACTGCTCAGCTCATCTGCATCTATTCTTTGTCCTGGAATAAGATTTATATGAATTATATTGTATACAAGCTGTCTAACCACATAATCCTTTGCCGATTCCTTTGGATTTCTTGCATCTATCTTTAACATAACATATCTCCTGCTTTTTTACTGGCCGCTGTCATATAATCTGTCATATATTCCACGCAAACTATTTATAATAGTGTACTCTATATTTGTTTTATAATCAATATTATTCGCTTATGAACCTTACACAAAACTCCGTATAATAATCTTTTCTATCTGCATATGCCATATCAGAAAGGGTTCCAAGTCTTCCATCATCTGACAGCGTATTAAGTGCAAGCTTCTCTTTAGAATATACAGCAACTCGATGAATCTCCACATTTTCCTGCTGAATTTCTTCCTGACTGCATGCTGCTATACACATGCCTTTCCTGCATACTGTTTCTTTTATGATATCGCCAGCTGCATTATAAAACACAACCTTGACACCATTATCATCAGATATTTTTTTCACATCAAGCTTTACAGATACATTTTCACATGCATCTGGAAAATATTCTATAATTGCACGCTCACATGCATCCCTGTCAACAACCTTCCATAAAAAATCTCCATCTCTTTTAACGCTGCCCCAGAGCGGAGACATAACAGAATACTTTTTATCTATATTATCTGATGTTATCCCGGCTATCTTACTTATCCATATATCTTCTTTGTTGCAGCTGTATGTTATCCACACATTTTTATCGAAAGCATCATTGTAATCACAGATTCCTCTCATATATTGTGCACCAAGATTCTTAATATGTCCCTCATATCTGTATGGTGGAATCTCTGGAATAACTGCTTTCATATCAAAAAACTCTCTTCCATTGCTGCTTCTCATGGCTGCTAACGGCCACCGGTGTGAGCTGTCTGTAGTCGGATTATAACATATAATATAATCCCCATCTGGTGTTTTCTGTCCCCATACCTTGGCAGTATTCGTAACAAGCGTAGGTATCTTTTCGTCCAGTATTATATTTCCTTCTTTATCAAATATATAGCCCTCGCCCTTCTTGCAGAGTCCAACTACACTTCCATCTTTTGCTGTATAAAATGATAATGCCCTGCCATGAATATAATGCTGCTTATCATACATTTCCTCTTCATACCACTGCTCAAGTACAAGTTTATCAGACAGCAGTTCCCTGCATGCTTTTATAAAGCCACTATCCTCTGACTCATCATAATATGGAATATTTACTTCACTGTCATCCTCTGGTTTATAAAAATGTGTATTTTCCTTTGTGAATCCACCCGCTGTATTATATTTTATAACAAACATATCTGACAGGGTAAAATCCCTGTATACTTCACGTACAAGCCTTGCCATACCAAAACCGTTGTTTGGTGCGCGATGGAAATCTGGCGAAAAACCATAAAATGTCGTTGCAAGCATCCTTCCATCAGATGCCTGGTAAAAACACATTCTTGAATGTACTATCATCTTAGCATGTTCAGGCAGCAGTTCCTTGTCTGGTCCTATATATGAAGAAGAATCCGCAAGCATATATGGGAACATAACTCTTGCTTTTTCCCATGCTTTTCCATCATCTGATGTTGTATACACAACTTCATCTGGTGCCCCATGCTCATCCTTTTTACCACTGATATATGATAACAGCAGCCTGCCATTAAACCCAGTCAGCATAGGTGCATGATTATATGTATAATCTCCATCTGCCCTGCAGCTTCTTCGTACCTGATATGTATACACACCTGCCATATGCGGCAATCCGCCATCCTGTTTGTTCATATCAATATCAGGAACATTATGGCACTCTATAACGTGTTTTTTTTCATACTTTTTAGCAATATCTTTCATATATGTAATCTCCATTCCGTATATTAATCACCTTCTAAACTATTATTATCTTAACGCACTAACCGCCTGTTCTCTATATGAATTATTCTCCTATATGCCGCATTTTACAGAAAGATACGTCTGATATAAATAATAACAGCCGGATAACAAAAAGAGCAATAAGTACGATATTCCATCAACTTATTGCTCAATATTTTTATATTTTACTTATCTTTTAACACTCTCTGCTCCCTCACCTGCAAAGTATTCCTTAACAAGCCCGACAACAACACCTGATAACAGGAATACCGCTATAAGATTCGGTATAGCCATAAGCCCGTTAAATGTTTCAGCTATCCCCCACATAAGACCTAAATCCATAGTTGCACCAACTATTGCAACAAGTGCGTATAACAGCATAAAAGGCTTATTGGCTCTAGAGCCAAAAAGAAACTCAATACATCTTGTTCCATATAACCCCCAGCCGATAATAGTTGAAAATGCAAAACAACACATAGCTACCGCTGTAAATACAGATACCCAGCCACCATATGTTGAAGTAAAACCACTTATAGTAAGCTCTGCTCCTGCCGCACTTCCATAGTTAACAGGAACATTACTGCAAAGTATAACCAGTGCTGTAAGTGTACATATGACTATAGTATCAACGAATACTTCAAATATTCCGAAGAAGCCCTGCTTTACCGGCTTTCTTGTATCTGCACAGGCATGTGCTATTGAACCTGTACCAAGACCTGCTTCATTAGAAAAGATACCTCTTGATACACCCTTCTTCATACTCATAAAGAAGCTTCCTATTGCACCACCAGTAACTGATGCAGGGTTAAAAGCACCCTTGAATATGGAAACAAATACAGACGGAATATTCTTAATATTAAGAAGAACAACACCTATTGCAAGAACTATATATATAAGTGCCATAAAAGGTACAAGCTTTTCCGTAACCTGCCCTATTCTCTTGATTCCACCTATGAGAATAAGTGCTATCACTATTGCAAGAACTATACCTATTATAAGATTTACTGTAGATATAACTGTTGTATTCCCATCTGCAATAATATTCATATTGTAAAGTGCCGTATCTATTGCTGAGGTTATAGTGTTAACCTGTGTAGCATTACCTGTTCCAAACACAGTAAGCACACCAAATGCACTAAAAAGGTATGCAAGCCAATGCCAATGCTTTTTAAGTCCATTCTTTATATAGTACATAGGACCGCCCACAAGCTCACCCTTATCATTAGTTTCCCTGAAGCGTACTGCAAGAATAACCTCTGAAAACTTAGTACACATACCAAGCACAGCCGATACCCACATCCAGAATACAGCTCCAGGCCCACCTATAGCTATCGCTCCCGCAACTCCCGCTATATTACCAGTTCCTACAGTTGCTGCAAGTGCTGTACATACTGCCTGGAATGGTGTGAGTGCGCCATCCGATGCCTCTCTTTTACGGAATATTCTTCCTATTGTTACTTTCATGGCATAAGCAAACTTGCGAACTTGTATGAAACCCATTCTTATGCTTAAGTAAAGTCCTACCCCTATGATACATATCATGGCAGGCACTCCCCATATAAAATCATTTACTACATTGTTAATATTCTCTATCGTGGATAACATAACTTTCCTGTGCAGATATTCTGCATATTCCTTTCGTATTTCTATGCAATCCACCTAACTTAAGCTAACTGGATTAAGCCTGACATCTCTTATCATGTAAATCATGGATTAACTGATTGTTTAAAATATTCAAACTCATTTTATAATAACACAGCCGAAAATAAAACTTCAACTATTTATCATTATTCATGCAAAAGTATTCACGCAACAGTCAAAACATATATGAACACTAATTATGAACTAACAGTTCTCATCAATATTTTTCACTTCTTAATAATTCTCCTTAAGCACAGGCATACGGTATATTTTTATCAAAAGCGGAATTACCATTATAAACCATACTATTGGCTCTGCCAGAATAACTCCTGTATATCCCATAACAGGTACAAGAGTTGCTGCTATTATTATCTTGCCTATCATCTCTAGTGAACTTGATACAAGAGGAGTAATATGTTCTCCAAGTCCCTGCATGGCATTTCTTACTATGCAGATAACTGCCGTAACATAATAAAATATTGAATCAAACTTAAGATAATCCGTAGCATTTTTAATAACTGCATAGTTACTGCTTCCTGTCACAAGATGAACAAGCCTGTCTCCTATCGTGTAGCTTGCTATCATGGCAAGCGTACACCATATACATGTATAAAATATAGAAAGCTTAATGCCCTTTTTCACTCTTTCCACTTCACCAGCCCCTATATTCTGACCGCAATATGTAGCCATCGTCTGTCCAAATACTGTAAACATAATCATAAATATCTCTGATATCTTACGTGCCGCGGTATGGGCAACTATAATATCCTGACCAAGCTTGTTAATAGCTGTCTGAAGCGTTAACGAACCTATGTTGACAAGCGAACTCATAAAACCCATGGAAAGACCGCCTCCAAGCATATTCTTAAACATGCTGCCCTTAATGCCTTTAAAGTCCTGCTTTGTCAGTCTTAATATATCATACTTTTTAACCATATATACTGCACATACAACAAATGCGATAAACTGTGCAAGCACCGTAGCAATCGCAGCTCCTCTTACACCTTCCTTTAATATAACAACAAAGAATATGTCCCCTGCAACATTAAGCATAACTGATACTGCCAGAATAATAAGAGGCGTTATAGTATCACCTATTGCACGTAAAACTGCAGCACACATATCATATAAAAATGTTGCAATAAGTCCTGCTATAATAACTGATATATATGCACTGGCCTCACCAGATAAATCCTGTGGTATATTAAGAAACTTAAGTATTGGCGAAAGAAATATAAGTCCTGCTGCTGTAATTATAAGAGCAATTGAAACTCCCATTATAAGCGCTGCTGCAAAAGATTTCTTTACTGCCTTTATATCCCTGGCCCCGAACTTCTGTGCTGTAACTATGGCAAAGCCGTTAGACAGACCAAGAAGAAAGCCTATAATCAGATTACTGAGTGTAGTTGTAGAACCAACTGCTGCCAGCATATTTTCCCCAAGAAATGTTCCAACTATTCTTGTGTCTACAATACTATATGTAAGCTGTAAAAGATTTGCAAGAAATACAGGCAATGCAAATGATAATATTAGAACGGATGGCTTCCCTTTTGTAAGATCTTTCATAATACAATTATTCCTCACTCTGATTATATTTTATATACAGGATATAATAGTCCATAACATTACACAGCTTAAATAAAATCTTTTATTTCCTAATTAAAGTTAATCCTTACGCTCATTACCTCGCTGTCGGTTGCAACTCTCATTGCCGGACCATATAAACCTACACCTGATGTAACAACACTATACATATTGTCTATTTTCTTTATTCCCCAATAGTTTTCCCATGCTAAAGGCTGTATTATAGTCAATGGAAAAAACTGTCCCGCATGTGTATGACCGCTAAGCATAACATCAACTCCCATAGCTGCGGTCTCATGCAGCTTATCCGGCTCATGATTGATTACAATTACAGGCTTTGACATGTCGCACCGCTTCACAAGCTCTGACAAATCTTTCCTGTTGCTTGTACCATCGCCTGCTTTCTCACCATCAAGCCTTCCTATAAGATTAATCTTACCGTCTGCTATTGTGGTAACTTCATCAAGCATTATATTGATACCAGCCTGCTCAAGAAATGTCTCCATACGTGGATCCCTGAACGCCTTTGTACGTGAAGCTGTAGAAAAGCCTCCGACAAGTGTTTCTGTAACATCATGGTTTCCAAACACAGCGTATGAACCATATGCAGCACTGACATTCCTCATAATCTCCACAAGTCTTTCAGGATCATCAAGAGCATCATAATCATTATCAAAAATATCACCGGCATATATTACTACGTCGGGATTAAGTGCATTTATCCTGTCTACCATTTTCTCCATATCGCTACAGCCAATACTATAACCTAAGTGAAGATCTGCAACAAGTACCACGTTAAGACTGCTAATATCATCAACATGCTTATCCACACTTATATCATAGCTTCTTGTTGTCATCTGTCTGGCATGTATTGTCCCATATACGGAAAAACCTGTACTTGCAGCTGTTACCGCTATGCCTATTATAAATGCACCATACAGTTTATGAAGAATTGGAATATTTTTCTTCTTATCCACACGCTTAAGAACAAAAACAATAATATCCCCGATTATCATAAAAAACAGCAGATATATGAAAAAACCAAGCCACACATTACTTATTCTGTGAATCGTTACCTGTATACTGCTTCTTGGAAGAAACACTCCTAAAAATATAGTTGATGCAAATATGCAGTATAATCCTATCCATAATGCCTGGATACGCTTATGCTTAAATAGTGGTATAACTATCTTAAACCAGTGTATCATTCTCCACAGCATATATGTACCAAGAATAATATACACTATTAACATGAGCCACTTAAGCATGCTAACCTCCATCAAAACATGTAAATTTATCTGTCAGGTTATAGTATCACTTCTTGTGTGGTATATGTCAATAAAAGTGGGGAAATTTTCTGAAATATTGTTGTTTAGCACAGTTGATTCATATTATTTATGTTGATGTATTATGTTGACGAACGGACGCTATAAGGCTTGTGAGGTATTTTAAGAATAATGCTACAGTCACCAGAAAGCTGATTAGATATTTCTAAGATATTCCATGTAGGTATTGATTACGAACGCAAACGCTCATACGAAACATCCATGTTTCGTTTTCGCTCGATTATACATCCATGTATAATCGTTGCTGGATATTGAGGGAATATCTAAGAACTATCACAATCAGCTTTCAAGTGTTCCTTACGCGTTATTCTTAAAATACCTCACAAGCCTTATGGCTGTCTATGGCAGAATGTAATGATACCAGTGTCAAAAGGTCTAAACCCACATGAGCTTGCTCATAGGTGGGTGAAAGCCCTTGAGACCCGCCACGATATGCGAATATTGGGGAGAATTGTGGGAGTGCGTAGCACGGAACAATTCGTAGGTATCAAAGTCGGGGGCTTTTGACACCGACATCATATAATATTAAAATTCAACTGCGTTAATACAGTGAAGAGTCGGAAAAAGTTTGGATTGAATACATCGCACTCAATCCAACCTATGTATTCTATATTGAAGTGGTAGAAATTGACTCAGATTAGCTTTTTCACATATTGTGTCACTTTTCCACTTCCTACTTTATTAATAGAGATTACATATTAGGATTTAGTGCTTTACACACTGTTTCGCCCCCACCTTGATTTAATTGAATATCAGAAAGTAAATCACACCACGACCAGACAAATATAAACTACAGGCAGTCCTGCACACTATGTGAAATGCACTTGAAGTTCAATCGTGTTGACTCTTAGACTTTTCTTTCGCTTCCAGCTAGCTTCGTACATGGATGTACGAAGCAATGAGGCCGCGCCACGGACGGCGCGTCCGAATGGTAGCGTCACCTATAACTACCTATATGAAAAGTCTTAGAGACAGCCGATTGAAGCTTCTGGCATTGAACATAGTGTGCAGGACTGCCTGTAGCTTATATTTGTCGTCCGTTCGTCACCAACTAATATTCAATTAAACAACAACTTAATATTTCATATAATCTTTTATAACATTATGGTCCTTAAGAACTTTTTCTATAACTGTTCCCTTTATCTTTCTAAGAAGTGGTTTTTTGATGTTATCAAGTACACCTGGAAGTTCTATTTCGAGTGGTGATTTGCCATCCATAAGCTTAACTGATGCATCAAGAAGATCTCTTACATCATATACACTTCCCCACACCTCAGGAACACCTCTGTCAACACCAAGAAGGCCATATACAGCCTCCATTGCTGTTCTGACTGAATACTCTGTTGTAAATATAGTATCTCTTGGTGTTTCAGCAAACTGTCCAAGGAAAGCAAAGTTGACACAGCCATCAGGAATAACATCTGGTCTGTCGCCCTTTCTTCTTGGCATAAAGAATGCTGTTATATATGGCATCATAGTAGGAGTTGTATTGCAGCTATTCTTTGCCAGCTCATCTATCTTCTCTACTGGAATACCAAGATGATATAACCACTCTGCTGTTATTTCTTCACCTGTACATTCCTTCATAGGCTTCTTTACATAATCACCCGGTACATCGGTAAATAAGCTGTATACCCATACGCATACTTCATCCTTCTTCTGTTCCTTAAACTGTCCCTGTCTGTTTATAGTCCAGCTAAGAAGCCAGCTTGAATCCTTACAGCTTACTATACCTCCTGTAACAACATTACCTGTTCTTGGATCTCTTTTACAGATTTTCTTAATCTGGTCAATAATCTGTTCATTGCTTGTTGTAACTGTGGCTGATTCCCAGTTAGATTTGGCTACATCACCACAGAATTTCTCTGGATGTCCGAATTGTGGATCCTGTCTTGCGATATTCTTCCAAAGGCTCCAGCAGCCACTAGTTCTTACCTCTGCATCACCAACAGGTGCATGTGTATGATCTCCATATATAGTACTTTCTGTACAGCTTCCGTTTGTTACAAAAACAAGATCATTCTCTGTAAGGTCAATAGTCTCCTGTTTACCATTAACGCTGCATTCTATCCTCTTTGCAATCTTCTTATTATCCTTGAATTCAAACACTACATTTTCAACTCTTGTATTGAACTTAAACTTAACGCCTGCTGCTTCAAGGTACTTCTGCATAGGCAGTATAAGTGATTCATACTGATTATACTTTGTAAACTTAAGAGCTGAGAAATCTGGAAGTCCACCAATATGATGAATAAATCTTTGTATATAAAGCTTCATCTCAAGTGCACTATGCCAGTTTTCAAATGCAAACATAGTTCTCCAATAAAGCCAGAAATCAGAATCAAATACCTCTTCATCAAAGAAATCTTCAATCTTTTTATCATAAAGATCCTCGTCCTTTGTAAAGAACAGCTTCATAATCTCCATACAACCCTTCTGGCTTAGATTAAACTTACCATCTGTATGTGCATCCTCACCCTGGTTAACCGTTGCCCTGCATAAAGAATAATTAGGATCATGCTTATTTAACCAGTAATATTCATCAAGTACGGAGGCACCCGGCTTTTCAAGTGATGGGATACTTCTAAACAGATCCCATAGGCATTCAAAGTGATTCTCCATCTCTCTTCCGCCTCTCATAACATATCCTCTTGTAGGATCATTTATACCATCACAGGCACCACCAGCTATATCCATAGCCTCTAATATATGGATATGACTTCCCTTCATCTGTCCATCTCTTACAAGAAAACAGGCTGCTGCCAAAGAGGCAAGTCCGCTGCCGACGATGTAAGCTGATTTATCATCAACACCCTCCGGTTTTTCTGGTCTTGCAAATGCTTCATAATTACCATTAGAATAATATATTCCTTTACTATTCTTTTCATACTTTCCACGTTCAGTATTTCTGTACTCCTCACGTTCATTTTTCTGTATTTCTCTTATCTTCTTTTTCTCTGTATTATTCTTAGTTTTAGCATTAACTGCTGCAACACCTGCACCTAACGCAAGCAGTGAGGCACCCACCTTTAAAGTTTTACTTCCAATTGATTTTTTACTCATATGAATCTCCTTTCTTCTGCAATACATTTATAGTTAATAAACCTCATAGTCAATGAGGAATTATTATCCATATCATTAATGTTTCTCATAATTCTCATAGCTTCTTTTTATCTTTGGAGTCTCGCTCCATATCTTATCAGCATATGGTTTCCAGTTATTGGCATATGGAACACATTTGCTGCAAAGATGCTCTGCTGACTCTGGTGACTCTAAATCTGTTGACTTAGCACCAGTCTCCTTTACCATTTTCTGAAGTATTTCAGGATTCTCAAGCATTGGACAAGGTCTTAAATGATTCTTATTAAATGGCTGATTTCTTCTATATGCCATAAATAAAGGCTGATGCAGTATTTCAAGCAATGTATTGGTTCTTATGTTAGCTCCTGAATAGTGTATGAATACGCAAGGCTCCGCATCACCATTAGCGTTGATATGGAAGTAGTTTCTTCCTCCTGCTATACATCCGCCAACAAACTCTCCATCATTCTGAAAATCAAATGTAAAAAGTCCCTGACCTGTTGTAAGGCTTCTTATCTGTCTTATGCGGTCCTTCATATATATTCTTTGTTCAGGTGTTGGTAACAATTCAACAGATGCAGCATTTCCTACTGGCATATAATGGAAATACATAGCATATCTGCAGCCCTTATCAACCATAAGCCTGATAAATTCATCACTTGTAACAGTTTCTGTATTCTTTGATGTGTAGCATATCGAAGTTCCAAATACAAGGCCATTCTTCTTTAAAAGGTCCATGGCATTCATAACCTTTCCATATACGCCATCACCTCTTCTTAAATCATTAACGGCTTCAAAGCCTTCAAGACTTATTGCAAGATATAGATTTCCAACCCTTTTCATCTCCTGACAGAATTCCTCATCAACAAGTGTTCCATTAGTAAATGAAAGAAATGCACAATCATTATGCTTTTCACAAAGCTTTATAATATCGCTCTTTCTTACAAGCGGTTCCCCACCTGTAAACATATAAAGGTATGTTCCAAGCTCCTTGCCCTGTGTCACAACACTATCCATTTCTTCATATGTAAGGTTTAACCGGTTGCCATATTCTGCAGCCCAGCAGCCCGTACAATGAAGATTACAGGCACTTGTCGGATCCATAAGAATAAGCCATGGAACATTACAATCGTATTTTTCTCTCATTTTTCTAATTGTCTTTGTTCCATTAAGAAATGCTTCAAAGCCAAGATTTAGAACTATCGTCTTTAACACACCTGGATCAATTTCATCTAATGCCTTGTTAATATACTTATTAATTGCACTATCCTTGTCTTCTATCTTTTTTCTTATATTATTAAAATCAACATCTAGTTTTTCACCATCCATATATTTTTCTATAAAATCAACAAGCTTTAGTATCTCTTTTTCTCTGTCCTTATCAAGATTTTTTAATACAACATCTGTTACCTTGCTGACTGCAATTCTTCCTGCTTTATGTGTTATTGTACCCATATATATCACCATTCCTGTTTTATCTTAAATAATTATATAAAGTTTTACGTTATCCACGCAGCTTTCTATCCGTCTTAACTGTATTTACCACTATTATAAGATTCAATACTCCGTCAAGACACAGATTCAGTCCAATAAGTCTTATCATAACCTTTGTTGTTTCACCTGGCATAAGTATAAGCATGATTCCAACTGCCGCAACCATAATTGCCATAACTAACATCAACCACCAGCTGCTTATTCCAAATCTTTTCGAATCAAGTGATGTCTGTATCTTAAGTGTGGCATCTATCAGCATCACGATTCCTATACACGTTGAAAGTATCTGTACAATGCTTGAGGTTTTACATATAAATACTATGCCTACTATTGCGGCAACTATGCCAAGTGCCAGATCAAACTGAAATGCAAGCTGATATACATCCTTTGCGAAGTAGCCTATTATCTTTACAACTCCATATATTATGAGATATATACCAAATATTATGCATACTGCATTTAATGCAATTCCAGGTATCGCCAGCAGCACCAGTCCTACAATAATAAGACAGGCTGTAAGCACACTGTACATATTCTTTATTCCCTTTATGTCATTCATAAGCATCCCTCCTTATTGCTTCATCTGATATATAGACATTAATACTTTTCTGCTTTAATTCATATAGACGAAACAAGGAGAATGTACATAATTCGTACATTCTCCTTAATCTGTCTGAATATTAAATTTTTATAAATCAATTGTCATTCAATACATTCCGTCAATCCGCTTTGCCTGCCTTCGATATCATAACCGGAAGTGTTGCATCTATTGAATCTGCTATCTTACCTATAAAATGCTTAAAATCAGCCTTCATTCCACTTTCTATCCACTTATATGTACTTCCGATTATGGCATAACTGTAAAAATATGATATAAATTCAAGATCCTTGTCTGATATATTCTGTCCTTCACTCTTTCTTGCAATATATCCTCTTACAATCTCTGCTGTCACTCTTTCAAGATAATTCGTTACAATATCCCTGTTCTTTGAATTGTATACATGTATCACAACATCCCTATACTGGACTAACAACGAAGCCGCCTTTATGTATTCCTCGTAAAATGAACCACCTTCGGCTACATCTCTTAGATTCTCCTCTATTGCCTGCGTAAATATACTGTTTAATACATCATATATATCCTTGTAATTATAATAAAAAGTATTTCTGTTAATTTCACAGTCATCACATATATCTTTAACTGTAACCTTATCAATTGATTTTGTCTTAAGCAGCTCTAAAAGACTATTCATTATAGCTTTCCTTGTAAACTTAGCCATGTATACAACTTCCTTTAACTATATATTTTATAGTATATTCTACACTATTTTTATCATATTTTCATCATATTTTTATCAAGCTTTCTTATAGCTTCTGTCATATAAGATAATCTGTATACCAATGTATACAAGCATAACTATCAGTATATATCCAAGCATGTTAATCTGTCCTTCATCAGCTCAAATGAATTATATCAGTACAACTATTATCAGATTCTGAGGTTATTCCTTCAAGAGCTTTGACTGCATTATCCAGATCCATGATTGCTATAGATAGCGAAAATCTCCTGGAAAAGCATCTATATCGTGGATGTGTATTTAAATCAGGAATTATGAAAACCTCGGAAAATGTTAATATTACTAATATATCAGACGTACAATTACTTACAACAATCACTAACATGCTATTTGGTCAGACCGACATGAATAATAGGGATAAAAAATTAAGCAGAGAATATGTTGAAAAGCTACGTTTAACTGTGCTTGAATATATTAATCAAAAAACACTAAATGATAACCAGTTCAAAGTGTGATGGTTTAACCTCAAAACACATTCAAACACTTTAATAGGCAATTCAATGCAGCAGCGTTAAGAGCCATTCCTCCCCCAGCCGCAGATTCCAATGATTCCTATTTTATCTGGGTATCTGAAGGCAGCTCCAGCTATGAAAAAAGGAAAGAATTATTTGAAACCAGAAAATCGGCTGTTGAAACTGAAATCCTGGAACTTCAAAAAACTCTTTCCCTCTTAAAATTCAAATGCTGGTATTATAAAACAGCAATGAAAGATGGTAACGAAGATGCTATAAATGCTATGTTACCTGATAAACTTCCAAAAAATATACAAAAACTATATGACAAAGGGCATGAATGATTAAAATATCCTAATCATTATAAAAAAGGGTTGGGTGTGTTAGATGTAATTACCAAATTCTTCACTAACTTTCCACCTTCTTCCGATTCCAAAGCTTCAGCAATTGTTCGCGAATCGGTGCATAATGTTCCCCAATAAGTCCGAAATCCATCTCCTTATAAGTCCAGACAGCACAGCCGATACCGAACTGTCGGAATACGGTATCCACATCCGTGAACCAGCGCAGGGTATCTTCTACAGGAGCCTGATCAATAACACCGAATTCTCCACAGTACAACATCACTCCGGCATTTTTTGCAGCAGTAACCGCTTCCATGACCATTTCCGTGATAAATTCTGTTCCCATGGTCTGTGACTGTGCCTTACAGACTACTTCTCCCTGATATCCGATGGGCAGCGACTTTGTACGATAATAGTCCATTGCTTCCGGATAATAGATATCTTCTGTTTGGCTAATGGTCGATACCCAATGTGCTTTCTGATGGGTAAACAGCAACGGCTCATAGAAATGGAACGTGAACAATATATTTTCATCCTTGGGCTTCTCTAACAGTTTCAATGTCTTCACACTATTCCATTGAATTCCGCCGTATATAATAATAGTGTCTCTGGCTATTCGACGAATAGCGTTCACCGTCTCCACAATAAGCAGATTCCACGCTTCTGCATTTTCCTGCTCCACCACTTCATTCAGCAGTTCAAACGCAACATGAGTCTCGTTTGCATAATGCTCTGCGATCTTGATCCACAGCTTTACAAAACGCTTCTGCACCATTTTATTTGTAAACAGAATATTCTTTTTCTTATCTCCAGCATTATTAAAATCGTAGCCATACGCTTTATGCAGATCCAGTACAATGTTCAATCCCTGCCGTTTACACCATTCCACCACTCTGGTCACATAGGCAAACCCCTCTTCTCTGGTTCCGCCATATTCATCTTCCAGCACTTCATAATCAATTGCCAGACGTACATGGTCAAATCCCATGGAAGCAATCTTACGAATGTCTTCCTCCTGAATAAATGCATCGTAATGTTCTGTGCTATGCACACACTGAGATAAATAGCCACCTAAATTGATACCTCTCTCTAATTTCATGCTCTTGCCCTCCTGATTCTTTGCAACGGGAAATTTATAACCCTGCAGTTCTTCTTTTTTCTATCATATAATTTAAAACAAAATTCATATATCGTTTCTATGTTATTTTTATCATTTTTATGCTATATTATTTATAACTACCAACGTGCCACTATCTTCACTCCACAAGTGGAAGAATCACATAGCGGTTTTGAAAAATACTGTAATAATTTCAGAAAGGTATCCATATGAACATTCCTCAGGAACTTCTCTATCAACAATATGTCCGCAGAGAATTAGAAACTTATCGCGCCCCTTATGATCCGGAACCAGAATTCTACAGCTATGTCAGGCAGGGAAATACTGAAAAAGTAAAAGAATTGTGTCATGAATCTTTTCAGGAAAAGAAAGGTCTAGGTGTCCTCTCGGATTCTCCTCTGCAAAATCTGAAATACCACTTTACCATTACTGCTGCCATGCTGGCAAGATACTGCATTGAAGGAGGTATGGAAGTCACAGAGGCATATGATCTCAGCGACTACTACATTCATAAGGCAGATCAAATGAAATCAAAAAAAGAAATTTCCGCCCTGCACCCGCAGATGTGTCTGGATTACACTACTCGTATGGAAAAATTGCATAGAAATCATGCCTGCTCCCGTCCGGTTGCCCAGTGTCTGGAATATATCTATGATCATTTACATAATCGTATTACTGTCCCGGTACTCGCCGCTCATGCTGGCATATCTCCCGGTTATTTAAGTCATCTGTTCGCAAAAGAGATGGGAATTTCTGTCAGTTCCTATATACAGAATAAAAAAATAGAGACCGCTCAGAATATGCTTTGCCATTCCGATTATGCGATCTCTGTAATTTCTACTACCCTGGCATTTTCCAGTCAAAGTTATTTCACATCTGTTTTCCGGGAAAAAACCGGTAAAACACCAATGCAGTATCGTGCAGAACACTTCCGCACTTCCAGCATCAAATAAAAAGCTGGAAATATTCTTCCTCTGCCGTGTCATAACCAGATTATTCAAATGAAATAATATGTCAGTTTCCGCCAGAAAAAGAAAATGAGAAATTTCCTTAATTACGCCGGTTATTTTAAACTCTTTTTCCTTTTCATCTACTTAATCTCCGTTTTATGATAAACATGATACATGAGTGGCACCATCAAAACACATAGGATTGGATAAATGACCAGCATGATTGGTATCGAGCCGACAATCTTACCGCCTATATGATATAAATCAAATGTATTGATAATCTCATTGATCTGCAGCAAGCGGTCTGGGAACACACCTAATATTCCCGATAAGAAGTCGAAATTTGATACGAACAGCGGTAAAAACAGGATTGCAAAAGGTATTGTCACTGCAACAACTGCTGTATGCGTCTTTGCTGACACAAGCATAGACAGAAACAGGCAAAATACTGTTCCAATATATCCGGCAACTATCGTGAGCAAATACAACTGCATATAGGTGATATTGTAAAAGGATTTCCAATGCCAGAAGCCTGTCTGTATCATGACTTCTCCACCACCGAAGCCAAGACATCCCAATACCACAAGTGAATACAGCGATATTACAATAAAGTAGATAGCTGATACCACGATAAATCTTGCTATGATCTTAGATCTTGTACCCTTGTTCCTTCCTAATTTTGTTGAGAAAAATATGGAATCTGATTTCCAACTAAATTCATGGGAAAAGATACCTGACACCAAGAATGCTGACACAAGCATAATGAGCATAATAATCGTCTGAGCGTAACTCAGTACTGATTTCCAGCCATCATAGTCCTCATAGTATAAAGGTGCTTTCATCTCACTGTACTGCTCTATCAAAAATGCTTTCTCGTCTTCATCGAATAAACCATTGGCATCTTCGGAATTCAACCATTTTTCCAAACTCTTTCCACGATTCTCATAGATCCGTCCCACTTCTTCTTTCGATAATGAATCAATGCGATAATAATTAAAATCTCTAAATTCGCAGAATCCCATATTAATCATGTCCTTGATTTCCGAAAACCCTTGTACCTTGGAATCATGTAATAAGTTAGTAGAATCATCTCCAGGGCGAATTGGATATTCTTCACTGATCTTTTTATATTCATCCATGACATCTTGTAATGCTGTTTCGTCCAGAATACCTTCCCACTTCTGCTTTTCTTCCCGCAGACTCTTTGCCGCTTCGATTCCTGTATGAGATTTGCCCTGCTCATCCAAAAAACTGACATTTGTGATTGCAAAATAGCAGGATATCAAAAGTGAAAATAACAACACGACCAATGATACTTTACTGATGCTCTTAGAAAAGATTTTCTTAATTTCATATCTAATCATTCCATCTCACCGCCCTTTTCACCGAAATAATATAAGAACACGTCCTCCAATGTCGGCTCCACCACAGATGCTCCAGCAATCGGTGGCTCACTGGCAATAATACGAAGGTTCACCATTCCACTTTCCGCTTTCATATTAGACACCTTAAATTTTTTCATCATCTTCGTTGCATCTGCCTGTGATACTTCACACGCATATACCTTTTCCTGCATAGAAGCAAGTGTCTGATCAAGATTTCCCTGCTGCATGATTTGTCCGTCCTTCATCAGCCAGATTTCATTGGCAATATACTCTACATCTGAAACAATATGCGTCGATAAAATAACGATTCTATCCTCTGACAGCTCACTAATCAGATTCCGAAAACGCACCCTTTCTGTTGGATCAAGTCCAGCCGTAGGCTCATCCAGAATAAGAATTTTGGGATTGTTTAGCATTGCCTGGGCAATTCCTGCTCTACGTTTCATTCCTCCGGACAGTTTCCTCATCTTTTTATTTGCTGACTTTGTAATTCCAACCTGTGCAAGCAATTCCTTTACCCGTTTGCCAGCAACCATAGGTCGAATACCCTTTAAGCTGGCAATATACAGTAAATAGTCTTTTACTGTGAAATCCGGATAGAATCCGAACTCCTGTGGTAAGTATCCAAGCAGATTCCGATATTCTCCATCCATTTTGAAAATATCCTTTCCATCGCACAGAATCCGTCCACTTGTAGGTGGCAAAAGGGTACAGATCATTCGCATAAGCGTTGTCTTTCCTGCACCATTCACACCTAAAAGTCCATATACTCCATTCTCTATCGTCAGGTTTAAGTTCTCTACTGCCCGAAAGTCACCAAACTTTCTTGTAACATTAACCATTTGTAGTTTCATATAGATTTCCCTCCATCGTCCAACATAAGCGATTGCAGTCATGTACCACCTTATACACAGCACCAATCAGGAAACAGCTTGCTAATCCAAATAAGATACTCCATACAGGAAATGTAATCTTAGTATAAATAAAATCATTCATTGTAACCACCCACCAGATCACGCTCCACAAAAAGCAACCAAACATGGATGCTGCTTCATTCAAAGCTCTGCTGTTTAACATTGCAAAGCAGATTCCGGCAGCAACAACCATTGGGAACAAAAACTGCACCAAAATATCCATAAAATGCATTCTCATACCCACACAGCAAACGAGCATAAATAGCGTTATCATAAATACATCCGCCACTCCTATCAAAAATACTCGTGCGGAATAGATCTGTCTGAGGGAGTATAGGCACGTTGCCTCAATCTGTAAGGAATCGCTTTCTTTGTTTCTCCAAAATTCTGGAATAATCATAACTATAAAAAGGACAGAGGAAGTTCCTATTGTTCTCATCAAATATTCGCTATCATCCAGATAATTCATGAGAAAAAATGTCACTATCAGTAATGCTGCCTGCAACATCCACCATCTCTTTCGGATCAGCCGAAATTGAGAAAATAAAAACTCTCCATAGCTCATCGTATGTTCAGACTGAACTTCCATCATAATTTCCTTAGATTTTTGAATCGTTTCCAGAATCTTTTCTTCTCTTGGAATAACTTTTGCTTTTGTTTTATAGTTTTGCATCATCTTTTCCAAATTCATCAGATTCCTCCTCTCCCAAAAGTTTTTTTAATTCTTCTTTTGCCCTTTTATGTCGGTACTTAACTAGCGGCAAGCCAATTTGTAAGATATCAGCTACCTCTTTTAGCTTACAGTCTCCGAAATAAATTAACAGTATCACTTCTCTTAACTCTGGGGTTAACCTGCCAAGTGCCTGTTCCACATCCATTCGTTTTTCTTTCCTTAGGATACCGCCATCCGAAACCGGCACTCTTTCCAATATTTCCTGCTCTAAACTCTCTGCCTTCCATTTCTTTGCGTAGTTCTTACATAAATTACCTGCTATCACATACAGATAATTCTTTGCTTTCCCAATATGCTGATAAAATGTAATATTTTCCATGAATCGAAGAAAGGTTTCCTGTGTGAGATCTTCTGCTTCTGCCTGATCCAGACAGTGATACCTGCAATAAGACAGAATTTCTGCATAATATTTCCGTACAAATTTATCAAAAGCCTTTTCATTGCCCTGTTTCATTTGTAGGATCAAAAGAAAATCATTCAAGTTGCCCTCCTTTCCCATTTCAGTAATGTATAAACGTTTATTCCATTCTAATATGTATAACAACTGACTACATAAAAAAGATAGTCTATGTTTTAGATTTCTCAAAAAAAGACATCAACCCTCTATGGTTGATGTCCTATCAATAGCATTTGTACTCCTATATCATCTGAAAATGTCCCAAAGCATCCTCAATTGCCTTTACCTGCGCAATATACAAACTTGATACCTTGTATCCTGTCTACTCCTTCACATAGTCCTTTATCGCTTCATATGTGTCGCCCTTCTTAAATCCTGACATATCCATATCTTCAAGAGACATCTCAACCTTCACTTTCTGAGAGTCGATTATACCATTGGAAAGTAAGACAACCGTCTCTACATGCAACAGCATCTTTGTTGGAACACATATCATTCGCCTCGTAACCCGAAAAAGAATACATATCATTATCATTCAACAAGTCGTGATTATTGCTCATTTTAAAGCTCCTCATTGTTGTTTACGTTATCGTCAATATAATCTACTTCATTGCCATCAACTTCTCCTATCAGAATTTTGTCAAAATCACTTTGATACAGCTTATCCTGTTTTACTCTATATTTTTCAAACTCTGTAAGTGCATGTTCTTCTGCTATCTTTGCAGATATGCTACCTGCATTTGTTAATATTTCTTTCTTACTCAGTCTTAAAATCCCTTCAAACTGTTCAGCCCAATCTTCCATAGTCATCGGAACTTCTTCCTCTGCCCTCAGCTCTGCTAAATCTAGGTATGCATTGACTATTCTTGCCATTGAAGATAACTCTTCTTTTGTCAGATAGTTCTTCGCAATAACCACATCAAATCTTTGAATTTTACCATCCGGAGCATCCTTCCATGTTGTCAGCCCCATATTTTCCTTTTCACTATCTGCCCTGCGATAAATTGTTTCTGCAACGGTTTCTCCATGAATTGCCCAATGAAACTGATTCTGTACTCTTGCGAAGAATTTTTTTGTTGTTAAAGAATGTGCATCATAATCTATACTTGTTGCATATATATCTGTTATTTTTTGATAAAACCGTCTTTCTGAGAGACGAATCTCTCGTACTCTTTCTAACTGCTCCTTAAAATAATCTTTTGTTAAAACAGTTCCAAAATTTTTTAATCTCTCATCATCCATAGCAAATCCTTTAACTGTAAATTCCTCAATTATATGATTTGCCCACTTTCTGAACTGGATAGCTCTCGGAGAATCCACTTTATTTCCTACCGCAATGATTGCACTCAGATTATAATGATTGGTATTATATGTTTTTCCATCAGCGGCAGTTATTCGAAATTTTCGAATAACTGAATTCTCATCTACTTCTCTATCCGTAAATATTTTTTTTAAATGATAATTAATCGTATTTGTCCCAACATTATATAATACTCCCATCATTTTCTGGGTAAGCCATACATTTTCATCAAAATATACAGCATTAACATCGCTTTCTCCAGTTGCAGTTATAAATGTAAGATACTCTGCTGCTGAAGAACGAACAATGCTAATTTCACGCTTGTTGTCTTTCATCTTGTCACCTCAATTTTTAATCGACTAAACTGCTTTATGAAGATTCATATATCTGTCTCTCGCATCCGGTATGCTTCTTTCATCCATACCTTTTAACACAAAGGTCAGCTTATATGGATCAACTGTGCCATCCTCTGCCTGCTCTCCAACTATAACCTTCTCGACCAGGCTTTCAAATACCACTCTGTCAAATTGGTCAAGAACATCTGCATCCTTCAGCTTTGCTCTGATAGTCTTCATCTTACCTGCAATGTTTTTCTGTGATAATGTACAGTCAGCAAATATTGCTTTCTCTTCCTCACATTTGTCCAGCTTCTTGCTGAGCTCACTGTATTTATCATCATAAGCTTCTTTAGTAAGTTTATCATCGAGATACATATCGGTCAATTTCTTTCTTTTCTTCTCAAGACTGGCTATATCCTTTTCAATGCGTTTTAACTTCTCGGTGCTGTCGTCTTTTGAAAGTGTTTCTTCTATCGAAGAGAGAACTGATTCAAGCACATCATCAAAATTTTTCGCAAGAAGCCCAAACATTTCCACAAATGCATTTTCAATGATTACCTCATCTATCGCCTTGCTGTGTGGACAATTCTATATCCCTTTGTTGGTTGCTGTTCTGCACTTCCACACAGGCTTTTTATGCTGTGTGTCCTGATGATGGGATCGCCTTGTCAGATTCGTACCACAGAAACCGCATTTGCACATACTGCTGAAAGCATATTTTCTTGCAAACTTAATTCTTTCTGTTTCAGATACATTCTCGTTTGTCCTGTATCTGCTTTTAAGAATCTCCTGCGCCTGATTCCACTCCTCCTCTGAAATAATGGCTTCGTGATGATTTTTCGTGTAATATTTGAAAGTGTCATCTGAACTGCTTCCCTGTTGATTGTTTCCATAGAGCTGGTTCTCGGTATCTGATTCAGAAAATCCATCTGCCACTGTGATAGAAATGTACTTATGGTACTTGCTCCACAATCAATTGCTATATTATTGTTTCTGCGATAAATATAGCCAGGCTGCAAATTATCTTTTATTGTCTGTGTCGGTGTATGTCCTGTTACAACATAAGTATCCTTAAAATACTGTACATCATAGTCCGCCCTCGTCCATATTATCTCGTGAATAGAATAGTCCTCTATGTCCTTATCAGGCAAATAATTTCCTAAGCCTGCATGAACCGGAAGATAGTTTTTGCCATTTACCGCTATCTCTTCATATATCAGAAAATCCTTTATAAAATCTATCACATCTCGCCTGGTCTCTGAATCTAATTGTCTAAACTCATTAATTGTTGATTTGCTTCCGTTATATTGCCAGGTCACAAGATTATCCAGCATTTTTTCATCCAATTCCTCTATGGACATTTCTATAATTTCCTTCATCAAAAATTCCAGACATTCTAACGCCATAAGTTCATGGTTTCTCACCAAGCATATTGCATTTGGCATTTCCATAAGTTTCATAAGTGTCTTTATTGGATAGGGACCCCTGTCAAGTATATCCCCTAAAATGTAAAGCATGTCCGTATCCTGAAGTTGAATCTTATCAAGTAACTCTATAAACATATCGTATTGTCCATGTATATCTGAAATAACATATGTAGCTATAAAAATCACCTCCTAAATGTTAGTCCTACTGGCACAATCATGAATAAAATCTCTCTTTTTTAGTGAATTATGAATATCTCCAATAACATAAGTTGCCATTACTTAGAATCTCCTTCTCGTTTCAGTCTAGCTCTTTTCGTTCCACTTCCCTAAATTTGTCATCCATAGCAATATACTCAAACATCGCAACTCTTTGCGATGTAGAAACCGACATCCGCTTCTGCTCTTCATTCCACCATGCAACTGCCCTATCATAGGCTTCCCTTGCTGTCTTTTTGCTTACATATATTCCAAGCCACTCGTCGGCATCATGATTCCATTCATCTGCTGTAACCAGGAGAAAGAACGGTCCCTTCCCATAAACAGATTCCTTATCAAACTCTGCCCATAGCAATTCAGGTTCTACTTCTACAAATATTTCATTGTCCTGATTGAATTCTTCTATCGTAAGTTTTGTACAAGGATTATTGAGATAAAAATCATATTGTTGAAATCCATGCTCATCTGCAGGATTACTAATCACGCGTTCATATGAAGCTTTCAACTTCGATATATCATCATATATTCCAATGATTTCATCTCCATCATAATAACCCGGAAAATATAATAAAAATAATCTATTCTCCATAACAAATCTCCCCTCCATTTTTGTACTCTATTTTTAATCCGCTTACTGAAATCAATTGCTTTTTTCTTTGCCGTTATGCTCTACAATTATTTGCATTATTTCTCTATTATGCTTTACACCAGCTTTAGGAATACTATATCTGCATGCCATATCCACGGATACATCCGCAACCTTCCCACAAAATACTTCCTCTGTATCAGTCTTTACCACAATTTGTGTATTACCATCCCAATTTTCCAAAAACTCAGACAAATTCATAATAATAACCATCCTTCGCTCATTAACAAAATTTTCTTATCCAATAAAATTCAGTTGACCAGTAAAATATTCAATTGGTGTATATTCCTTTAGTTCATTAATTGCTGTTCTATAATCCTGTGACCATTTTGAAACAACTACATTACACACAAATTCAACTCCATATTTCTGACTAAATTCATTGAGTCCTTTTAAAACAACGCTGTTTTCCTCTATTCTTGATTTCCTTTTTTCGCATGTTGACAGCAATGGCAATTCATCAATCACACAAAAAATACGCCTACCATCAGTCTCCAATTGTTTGATAAGTTCTTCAATAACGTCTTCCACATTTAATCCTGGTGTATCAATGATATGTACGAAATCTATATCTGCCCTTTGTTTATCACTAAGCATTGCAAGCAATTCCCATTTCTCTTTGCTTAAAGAAAAATAAATGCAATTAATTTCATCATGCTTTGCTATCTCCATTGCAGTCGCCAGTGAACATCTGATATTTTCTCTTTTAGGCTCAGTTCCAATCCAATAATGAATCATTTCCCTATTTTTCATATTTCAATATCCGTCCTCGCTGTATTTGACAACACAATTACCATCCGCTTATTCAAGCATGAATCAAATTTTCTTTTTTCCAACACTTTTGCGATATTTTTATCGCTTTCTTCTAAATTATCCTCCATGCCTATACCATACACAAACATGTCGTCATAACTAGCTGGAATTTCATTTCGATATTCGTATAATCTGTATGACCAGTCTTCTCTATTAACAACAGCAAAATTTCGCCCTATCTGTAAATAAGGCTTTATATCTTTGAACAAAAGAACATCTTCTGCCTTTCTTTCTATCTCACGTGAATTTTCATGAAGAACAATCTCAATCGCAGGTTCTATCGTATCATCGTTTGTTGAAACAATTACTCCGTCTAAATCCTTTTGAGATGTGTATATATCCTTAGAAAATTCAACATCTGCCATTCCCACACCATAAAGATATAAGTCATTGTATTTTTCAGCCGGTATGTCAGAAATCATCAGATAATCGTGATAATGACCATCTTCAAAACATATGGATACCCTGATATTTCTTGCCAAATACTTTCTAAGTTCCTTAAACTGAATTGCCATAATCTATTGCCTCACTTTCTCTTATAAAGTTTTTCCCATAATTTTCCCTCTATGTTCCGCCAAGATTCCGCTCTTCATATTGGTTCTCCCCCCCCCAAAAAAAAATCTATAATCCCAAATATGCCATGATTCATTTTCTTTGCGATAATCATTGGATTTACACGAATATGCATTTTCAAGATTATCTTTTCCCGAACGACGTATTTTCTTATTCGCTACTCTCTTGTCAAATTTCGTTTTGCCACCAACTTTGTGTACTGGTGTATGTTTATAAGTCCTATTCCCCCCACTTCGGCAAAGCAAAATATCTGCCACTATAATAGCCTTCCAAAAGTTTTTCCTTCAAATCATCATACCATGCTCTCATTGTAGATTGGAGATAGTATATTTCGCCTCTGCCATTTTCATCAATCTCTAATATGTTACCCGTCGTTACATCCATGTGAAAGATGATTTTCTTTTCATTTCCACCGTAATATTCGATAGTTAGATATTTATCAGCATCTTTTGCAAACACCATAACACAATTCAAAAGAATAGCTATGAGACGATACTCAGGATTCCACCATAATTCTTTTATGTTTATTGTTGTTTCTTCTATAGGTAACCATGCCAGTACATTATCAAGTTCAATTACTCCTCCTCGGCTTTGCCTGAAGCTTCCCGCCTTTCCATTTGCAGTGCTCCATAATCCAGTGTCCCAACAACCAGCAGATAGGTGGCCATTCTTCTCTATAATTAAGCAAACCTCAAAATCCTGGGGGAGCATATCTTTTATGAAATGAAATCCTGTTAATGTTATTTCTCCTGGCTTATTTGATATAGCAAATGCCTCATTTATATCCATAATTATCTTCTCCTTTGTTTTTTATATCTGACCTATTTTCACGCAGTTCCGCACTTGTCATAGGTCTGCAGTGTGATTGTACAAACATCGCAGCTCTCTTTATCCCACTAACCATATTTATTTCCTGCTGTGAATATTCACCATAGTCTGTGACAATATCTACATTTTCTGGATCATGCAAAACTTCTTCCAACACACTATCAAATCCATGGGCATGATCCAACTGACCATTACGCACGAAATGATATATTAACCCTGTTCCAGAGAACTCCGCCGCAATATAATCAACAGCTCCTCTTTCAAAACCATATCCCATCTGCACACACCAAATACCAGAAGTATCATCATAAACCGGGATATATTCACTAAGATATCTCTGCTCTAATAAATCATCTGAACCACCTGCATATTCAGGTTTGTTATCAGCATTAATCCTATGACTATTTTTACTGTATAAATTCGTGAGATATTTAAGATATGCAATTCTCTCATCTTTTTCGTTCAAGGTCATACGCTCAATATATATCGGATTAATATGCTCATGTTCAAACTCTCCCTGATATGCTACTCCATCAAACTTAATATCTACGCAAACCTGAACATCAGAATAATCTCCTCTGAGATTTTTATAAAGCTCATAATCATCGTCAAAATAACTTAAGATTATTCCTATCTCCTCGTTAAACATAGTTGTATTCCAGTTACCATAGAGACTTCTTACAATGTCACCATGCCGGAAATTATGTGGTATAAATACGAATTCAAACAACGATTCACTGTACGGTATATTTCCTGATGCAATATTTCTCTCATTGTAATATTGCTTGTCTTCCCTAATCTGTGATATAGCCTTTAATATCCTATTCCTTAGTGAATTATCAGTTATTTCATCCATAAACTGTTCTAACCACTTTACCTTTTTCTCATATGAAATCATAATGTGGTTTGCAACTATAGTAGCTTTCTCCAAATCTGTAAATTCGTGGTGAATGCTATGCAGATAAGCTCTTGTATCTTTCGATGAAATAAACTCATCAATAAAATCCTTTTCCATTCTAGACCTCCAAATAATACTGTCAACTGGCAAATCCTATTCTTTTGACTGCTCTTTTTCTTGCAGCTATATCTGGAATATCACACACTTCGATAGTCGTAATAAGTTCTTTTGTTATCTCATACTCCTTATACTGCAATACCCTTTCGGCAAGGTTCATCTCAGCTTCCTCCAATGTCTTGCGTACAAAACGACCATTTCCATAATCAGCTTCTCCTCTAACAATATCAAAATTTTCTCTCAGTTTGTCCATAGCAGCATCCGTGATTGTCATCTGTTTCTTGGAAGCCATCAGTTTTGCAATATCACACAATTCATCTGTGGTATAATCCTCAAATTCAATCTGAAAAGCAATTCTTGAAAGCATCCCCGGATTTCTATCAAGGAACTGCTGCATGGGTTCTGTGTAACCAGCAAAAATTACGATTACATCGTCTCTATGGTTTTCCATTTCCTGCACAAGAGTATTAATTGCCTCATCTATAAATAAAATTCCACCTTGTGCTTCCTTAAACTTTCTTTTCACCAGCGGTGCTGTAGCACCAACATGATCTCCTACAAGGTCTGCTCGTCCAGCCTCTACAAATGTCCCTGTAAATACCATATGTAAAGAAGCCTTTTCTCTTGCTATACCTTTATCTATACATAGTTTGTTCAATTTATAGTGGGCTAGTGCCTTATCAATGATTTTTTAACATAAGCAAGTCCTATCATATTTTCAAGTTCCAGCTTTTCTCTCATCTTTCAGACCTTCTTCTAATAAGCTTATATCGTCTTTTATAATTTTGAACAATTCATTTTTCTTCAAATCATTGACATCTTTCCCAGTCGGGAGTAGCCTTACTGCTTGATTCTGTAAAGCTCTGTCAATCAGATTTGTAAGTTCATGAATAAATGTCGGATCATATATAGCATTCGCACAGCTGCTTTTGTCTGAAACAATTCTCTCCTCGAAATTATAATGATTTCATAAGGAGCTGTTTTTATTCTGTTTACAGAAAAGTCTTCTTTCAGCACATTCGTAGCATGAGAAAATGCATCAGCAAAGGTTTTCTTTTTTTCGTCATAAACAAAGACTGCAAATATCGTATTTCCTTCCTCCCGATAAGTTAAGAATGCCACATCATTATCCAGTCTTTTGTACATGTAGTTATTGACTGCTGCAATCGGGTTCTCATAAGCGTATTCCCGAAGGTTAATTGTTGTATTCTCTTTTATCTGTTCTGCACTTGCATACAGTGCGAAATTATAATATCTCATAGAATTTTTCCTAGTATTTTCTTTATTGTCTGGAGTCTTGAAGTAGAAAACAATACCGGATCAAACAAACCGTATATGAATCCAACCTCGTCTCTGGTAATTCCAAGTACCTCTGCCACTTCATCTACAGCATTTCCCGGATAATCATATTTTTTGATCACCTCAATAACATCTGCATACCTTGTAATAAAAGTCATATACAATTCAGCCTCACGAAGCTCCCGTTTGTGAATCTCTAATGCATCATAGCGGATACTTCCATACGGAATGACATTCTCGCTGTCAATACCTCCCCAGACCTTAAGCCAATACATAGCTCCCTTTTTCGCTTCCTCCAGTGAACTGTATGAACGAATAAATTTATCTCTTGTATTAACACTATAACAGGATAATCTTCTCTGAAACAATTTTTTAAATTCTTTCATTGGACTATTATCTTGCTTTGCAGGGATTTCCAATGGTCCTCGCACATCCTCAAATCGATGATAAAAAAGATTATACGCTTCTACTTTTGCATTCATTTCTTCCACACCTTCACTACACTGGTCTCTCTGAAATGCAATGGTCATCATGACACCATCAATTCTAGAAGCATTCATGCTCTTAAATAACAACAGGTAGTATCCCTGAAGGAACGATGTTTCCATATCTTCATCCTTCGGTATGCAATTGTTATAGTAAAGCTTATGCCACTCGTAGGAGTCTGGCTTTAATAATACACTTTTGAAATGCTCTTCTGATTGTTTTCTCTTTTGTTCATCCCGCTCGCGAAATTCTTCAGTTTTATCATAGATAATATGCTCCACATCATCTATCCCAAGAATCTGCCATATCATAGATTCCCAATTATATAATAATCCATCTTTCTTGCGATAATTTTCAATTACATTGTTAACCTGACTTTGAAATTCTTTTAGGCAATATATTTTTTCTGATGCATATTTTTTGCTAATCCGGAACCATTTATCACTATCCTCTAAAAATGCCTCTGCCATAAATGGAAATGTGTATTCAGGATAGAGCCAATTTCCCTCAAAACCTTCCTGCCCTATCAAATATTCCTTACCATCTCTTGTAAGCATTGCAATCATTCCAGGACCTCCAAGTCCTGAGCCCATGCTGTAGGAAAACGCAATCACTTTATCAAATAATTTTTCGTTCAGATTCTCATATCTAAAGTTCAAATCATAACACCTCCTAATAAACTACCAAAGATTATATTCTTCATTATCGACATAACCTTTTTCTCTTAACTCCGTAAGATATTTTATAGCAAGTTCTGAATTCCATTCTCCATTTTTCATTTTTATAAGTGGTGTTAAACAGTCTCTAAAATGGGCAAATGGCTTATCAAACAACTGGTTCTCCAACTCCTTCTCATGTTCAAGCAAGAATTCTGGAAGATAACATTCATAACAATAGTCGTTATCATCATTTACCCAAAATCTCCCCATTGCAGATGCCAAATATAAATTTGCCTCATTTGCAAACTCAATATATGCCAGCTTTGTTTTTGTTGTAATTACAACCGGATGCAGGAACATCATCAAATGAATTCGACCTTCTGTAGCACAGTCAATTGCGATCTGCAATTCCCAGCTAAATAATTCGTTTTCTATAAATGTGAATAAATGAAAGTCTTCCTTCATGCAATATTCTTTTCTATCTTTTATTGTCATTTGAAATAATTTGGAATTTTTCACAACAATTTTTCTTAGTTTTTCCTTTTCTAATCTATTCATTTCAAAATCCGCTCCTTATTTTAAAAATATCATTTATCAACTTCTGATACCTTATAATTAATTTCATGCTGCTTTTCCTCAAAGAAATATTCTTTATTGTCTATTTCATATAAGCTCTTTTTGGGCTTACCTGATCTTAAGAACATTTCCGTTGTAAGCAACTTTGATTTGAGTTGAAGTTCTCCTAGTTGCTCAATATCCTTATTTGAAAGCAAATAATCCATTGTTACAGAAAAGAACTCAGCAAATCTTATTAATGTATCAATAGAAGGGTAACTTACAGCATTTTCAATATTTGATATAGCACTTGGTGTTAGCCCTATTTCTTTTCCAAGGTCACCTTGGGATAACCCTCGAGAACTACGTAATTTTGCTATATTTCTTCCTATGTATTTTATATCCATGTCCAAGTGACCTCCTTACATTATAATTGCAATTTCCTCTAATCCCTATATGCAAATAATAAAATCAATACACCTGTAGTGTTATCTTTTAACTTCTATTACCATTTAGGAATATAGCTTCTATCATCGATATAAATATCGCAGCTAATTTTTCTCGAATTATTGCCATACAGTTCCTTTATTTCAGGCAGATTGTCATTTATGGCATTAAATACCAAATTAAATTCTTTGCACCATTCAATTGCTTGATGTAATGGTTCGCCCTCCCTGCATGTCCATAAAATAATCTTATAGCCCTTTCTTTGTAGTTTCAGCAATTTATTAATCAGTCTTATATTCGGTTCCCTTATGTCTGGCCAATTACCATGACATAGGGTTCCGTCAAAATCAACTGCAATTATCACATTTTTCATATTCTCACCATCAAGCTGCTACACGGGCTACAATCAAACTATGGTCTGGCACCCCTATTATCCTATGCTGTCCAAATACATCCAAATACTCTGCTTCTAATACCATCAATTTATCTGAAGTACATAAATGATCAATCTTCATATAGCCTCTATAGCTCATTCCGTCTATAGGCGCCACCTTGATATCTTTCTTCTCGAGCGATTCTGCAAACATTTGATAATTAAAAAATCTACGTGCTTGATCACTCCTATATTTTTTGCTAATAACTCCATGATTAATATCTCCTGTTATGCATAGATTTTCCTTGTTTTCAATAGAATCTATATAATCTAGTATCTTATCCCATTGTGTCTTTCTATCGATATAATCTGCATCATTGCCACCAGAAACCAATATTCTGACTGTGACGACATCAATTTTTTTCCCATCTTTTTCTACTTGAATGTGTAACATATGTGGATCTTCAAACATATTTATTAACCTTACCGGATACTCCTTTCTGACCATGCACAAGATTCCCCTCTGATTTAATGCATCCAGCCCTTTATACGGAACATATCCCGCTTCGTCAAATGTTTCCATGTATTTAGCATCATTACACTCCATATACTCGACATTACAGTACACATCTGCTCCTAATTTTAATTGTTTCTCAGCCACATCCTTTGATAAAAGATAATCACTATTTACTTTGCCTAATCTTTTCTCTACTCGTAGATTTAATGAAGTTTCTGCAATTTTTATTTCCATTCTTATGTTCTCCTTTAACTTAGTTTTTTTGTTTAACATATAAAATTATTAATGGTTTTATTTCTGCTTTTATATTATACTTTAATTATCGGTGTGTCAAGTATAATTTTAATGGTTTTATTTCTGCTTTTATTTGACTATTTTGTAATAATATGTTATATTCTGCTTAATCAATAAAAGGAGAATAGAAAGGATTATTTTATGTATAATTATTTGCTAAATGTAACGGCATCTAATAAAAATGCCACATTCAATGATGAAATAATTGAAGATATCAAACATGCTTGTGTTGAAGCAAATTCTTCTACTAATTCAAATCGATATGGTAGAAATTTTTCTTTTGTATCCCAATTAGATAATAGAACCATTCAACTTCGACTTAAGTCAGAAACACCTATTATTGCCACTCGTACTATTTCCAGTATAACTCGTGCATTACTAAGAACATGCCCACACGAAAAACTAGAGCCTTTAAAATACAATGGCAGTCTACTTGCAGCTACTGTAGTAGAAGAATACGAAGAAGGTGCTGAAATGTATAATAATCTACAGCCTTACGAAATTGTCCAAACGGTAATAGAAATTTTTTTCGGTCAAGCATCTCTTGGGAACAACGATAAACAAACTGCAAAGGATTCTGCTGAAAAAATCAAAGAGATTGTAGCCAATTACAAGGCATCTATTCAGAATCATTAGACTATCATTTAGTCCCCAATTAATTTTGACTTAATAGTGTTTAGTTAGCTATCGTATTTGTTTTATCTGCTTTTCTCCATAGTTTCTTGCATCAGTTAGAATTGCATTTACCAATGTAAGATTCTTTTCATAATTTGGTGCAACACCTAGCCTCTGTTCCACTTTGATAATCAATGGAATCAGTGATGAATCGGTATCCCCGACAAACAAAAAAGCCTCTGCCAGACTCTCAGTTTTTATCTGATAGAAATTCTGTGCTGTTGCCCCGGCTCTTATCAGTTCATCTACTATCATCTGTATCTTTCTGTCCTTGTATGACCTGATGTTTTCCTCACTGATGGCACTTGCCATTTCGTAAAGTTCATCGAAACTGCCATGATATCCTGTATCCTTTGTATACTGCTGTAGCTGCTCAAATACCTGCATGGTGTCGCACACCTCGGTGCATAGTAACTGTGACTGTGTGGAAACAGGTAAGGATTTGAAATCAGAGAAGTTTGCTGGAAGTTGTGGTATTGCTTGTGGTTCTGACTCCTTATTTTCTCCCTGTCCGATAATATCAACCGCCATATCATCATTCTGTTGACATGTAGAAATCTCTGATTCTTGCTCTGATCCCCCATGCTCTAACACAATGCTTTCAGGATACTTCTCCCTCACATACTCGTCATATGCCGGAAGCATTCTCTCAAAATATTCCAGTGGTTTTTGCTTCTTCTTTATGCTCATCTGCTCACTCATCCAAGTAAGATACTCACCTGCATATTCCTCCAATGCTGGCAGTCCTACAGCTTCATAGAACTTATTACTTGCGTCTAGATGCCATCTGCTGTATGCAAGAGACTTCCTTGTCCGCTGTTCCTCCTGCTCTCTTTCCTTACGCTTTGTATCCGCTTCCTCCCTGCGTTTCCGCTCCTGCTGTACTTCAAGCTCTTTCCGTTCTTTTTCCCTGCGGGCTTTCTCATTGGCATGGAGCTTAGCAAGTAATTCATCTATCCTTTTCTTGTATTCTGCATCCTTCCGCTCCTTCTCCCATGAGGATTCCGGTATAGCAGGGTGTAACGGATCTGTCTCATTATCCTTGTTGGTTTCCGGTTCAAATTCTAGTCGAATATAGGACTGATATAAGGATTCTGTTATAATGCTGCCTGCAAGCTTTAACTCATGGTTAAGCTCTTTCTTCATATTCTTTAGTGCTTCAAGCCTTTCTGTATTATCCTGTCGGATTATCTCTGCTTCGTCCTCAGTAATTTTTCCCAGCTTTCTGTTTTCTGCATAAATCATTTTCTGCTCGACACTGATACCTGCTATTTTTTCTTTTATCTGTGCATGGCGGTCAAGCATTTCATCAGCTGATTCGATTTTATGATTTATCAGATACAGATACTGCTCCTGCAGTTCATTCATGCGTTTTAAGTTATGATATCGGCGGGCTGTCTTAAATTGGAAACGATACACTTCCATCTGGCGCAGGTGTACTATTTTTACATAAAAGCTACGTTGGTATTCGCTTGTCCAATACTTAAATGACTTATAATCATCATTTGTTATCAGTTTTACTGTCGTATCTTTTCCCTGTATTGCTGCAAGCGTTTCCTCTATCTGTTCCACCGAAAGGCTCTCATCAAGCGTATCTAATCTTCAGAATTTTTTCATTCCTCCGGCTTTAATTGCAAGGTGTTTTCCTTGTTTTACCTCATAACCAAGCTCTTTTAAATTCCAAATAAATTCGTCCATATTTTCTGCATTTGACATACAATATTCTACATCTGAAAGCATGACTTCCTTCAAGGACTTCTGATACTCGTACTCGCCCCTGCTCATACGCTCGGAATCCTTGACATATTCCGATGGTATGACTGACCAGCCATATTTTTCACAAAGGCGGTTGGTAATGGGCCGGATAATATTTTTCCAATCGCCTTTGATATACTGATACTTGTATCCGTCTATCATACTTACACTGTTGAATACAATATGACTGTGCAGATGTCCCTTGTCTACATGCACCGCAAATAATGCCTCGTATCTGTCTCCAAGATATTCCTCTATGAATTCCTGCGTTAGCTGATACATGGTCTGCGGATCACCTTCCCCCACAGGACACGAAAGAACGACATGATAACCCTGCCGTCCTAACTCTTTTCCAAATATCTGCTTTGTTTCACACATCTGCTCGTACGCAAGTTCTGCATCCGGCATTACATTTACACCTCCCACCAGTACACCGCCATCCGTTTTCACCGGATTGACGATATATAATAAGGAACGGTGCAGGGAATTTGAAAGATTCCCGTCCTTGCTTTTGGCTATATTCCATATCTTGGTAATCGCCATATTCATTCCTTCTTTCCATATAATTATTCTCGTTAGTTTGTTGCTGTTTAATTGATTGATATGCCGCATTTTCTAATGGATAGCTGCCAGGCACATCTGTTACCTGTTTCTTATATACTGCAATAGGAGCTGCTGTATCTGTCGCAACTGCTCCTTTACATCCTGCACATCCGATTTTGAGATGAATAAATTCGTATTTGCCATTCGTGCTATCTGGTTGATGTTGTTGCCTATTGCAGATAATTCATGCATCAGCTTCTGTCTGTCCTCGTGAATGGTTGTGTCCACATTTCCTCCATCCAATGCCATTGTACGGATATATGCAGATGCAGCCAATCCTGTAGCCATTGATTTTTCTTCTATCTGTCTTCGCTCACGCTCCGATACCCGGATGCTCATTGTCGTTCTTGGTGCATGTCTGCTCTTTGGTCTGCCCATACACATTCCTCCTCTCGTGTAATTCTTCTTATCCGTTTTGCTGTGATAATCTCTCTGTCAGTCTTTTGTAAATCAACTTCTGCTGCTTATGAAATTCCTGTAACATGGTAGGCGAGATACGGTTTTCGTGTTACGAAAACCCATCTTGTTAGTGGCGGCTGCCCCTAATCCCCTGCCGGTGCACACCTGCGGTGTGGGATATATAACTGCATAAAAAAAGCTTCGCTGATACTTGTTGTTATCTTTAGGGCATGAAAAAAGCAGACACATGGAATATTTCCACATATCTGCTTCTTTCATTGCGTGTATTCAGTTTTATATATTTGCAACTATATACTTTTATAGTAATCCTTATGGATTAAGCCACTACTCCATATCCATATTACTTAGCTGCCTGATCTGGTCTCTCCTGCTATAAATAACTGCTGTTACCTGAACTCTGTTATTTTCATCATCAACCCAATAATAAATCAGGAAGTTTTTAACAACAATCTTGCGTACTCCCTCAGTCCTCCATGGCTCTTCATCAATCAAGGCATGTTTTTTCGGAAAACTCGACAACTTAGTAATCTCTGCTTTCATCTTGTCAAGCAGATTATCTGCTGCATCCGGTGCCATTAGATCATTTGAAATATAATGAACTATCTCTTTCATCTGCTCTAATGCCTGCCTTGTTACCCTTACCTCATATTCATTCATGCACTATATCTCCGACTTTAATTGATTAAAAGCCTCATCAACAGATACAGAATCGTTCTTTTTTGCCTGTGCAAGCCCGGTCTGCATCATCGTATCAAATTCAGCTTGTGTTATAGAATCTCTTGTAACAAGTTTATCCGGAATATCTAGTGAAAATGGTACTCCATCACGCATAATAACCTGTCTGTAAGTCATATCTATGAATACAGATACAGGAATTCCAAGTCTGTCAAGAATTGCCTCTGCCTGCTCTTTTATATTCGGTTGAATTCGCGCTGTTACATTTGCAGTTTTTGTTGCCATAGTATGCACCTCCTATTTCTTATAGTGTACCACCATATATTGCTTTTTACAATACAAATAATCCCTGCAGCTGTATTTCATATGCCTGCTCATTTATCTCCACATTCCGTATCATCTCCATAATATCGCCTTTCTCGAATACATCGAATTCATCTATTCTGAAATCCATTTGATACGATGACTTTCAGATACAAAGAAAGACCGCTCACTTTCAATTTTTCTTGAAAATGAACGGTCTTTCACGTTTCTTTTATTCTGTTTAATGATAAATATATTACTTTTCCTTTGATGTGTTTCCGAAGCCGCAGTCCAATACCACAGACACGTTTACCCCATCAGAAATTGCCTTTTTGTATGTTTTTCGGTCACTCTGGTCAAACCTGAAAAACCTCTCAAAGTGCCTAAAGTCGAAAAGTTTTACAAACTTCCCGACTCGCGTGCAGTCGTCGAATTCCGCATAAACACTGGCTTTACAGCCCGTTGTTTCCTCGGAACTCTCCTCGTTGCCTTCGCGCAAATCAAGGATTCTTACATATCGGTCCGATGTAGTGCCACTATTGTTTCTATATGGCCAGTATTTGGAAACATATCTATACAGCAGCCCTTTTTTACCTCATACCCGCTCTCCTGCAACATAACCAGATCCCTTGCAAGACTTGTAGGCTTACAGGAAATATACACCATAGAATCCACACCATAATCAATTATCTTCTTAAGTGCCTTAGGATTGATTCCATCTCTTGGCGGATCAAGAACTATAAAATCTGGTTTATCCTTAATATTATCAAGTGCATTAAGTACATCGTCTGCTATGAATTCACAGTTATCAAGCCCATTTATGCCTGCATTTATTTTAGCTGCATCAACTGCCTCGGATATTATTTCGACACCTATAACTTTTTTTGCAACAGGAGCTAAAATCTGTGCTATAGTACCTGTTCCACTATAAAGATCAAAGATAACCTTATCCTTAGTTGTTCCGACATAATCTCTTGCCTTAGAATACAGAACTTCTGCACCAAGCGAGTTAGTCTGAAAGAATGAAAATGCTGTAATCTTAAACTTTAGTCCAAGCAGCTCTTCTTCAATATAATCTCTTCCATATACTATATCTGTCTTTTCATTGATTACAGCATCTGCAACACTGTCATTATAAGTGTGTAAAAATCCTACAATCTCACCATCCAGCGATAATGCTTTTAATCTGTCTGCCAACTCATCCATAGGAATATCGTTAACCGTAGTCGTTACAATATCCACTAGAATCTGACCCGTTTTTACTGCCTTTCTTACAAGCAAATGTCTAAGGTAACCTTCATGCTTCATTTTATGATAATATGTAAGCTTCTTCTCCAAAGCATAATCATATACACATTTTAATATTTTTCTGTAATCATTATCCACAATTTTACATTCTGTTACTGTGACTATGTCATACATACTATTTCTTTTATGCAGTCCAAGTGCTATAGGACCATCCTTTATTTCATCACCAAACGAATATTCCATCTTATTACGATATTCACTTGATACCGGACTTCCAATTATTCCTTCCCAGTCATAATCTGTCTTTATAACAGGATCCAGAATCTTTTTAACTGTGGTTTCTTTCATCTTTAGCTGTTCATCATAACTTACAGTCTGATATACACATCCACCACATTTTCCGAAATGTTCGCATCTTTCGTTTGTTTCTGTATCTGACTGTCTTACAACTTCAAGAAGTCTTCCTTCACATTTTCCATGCTTCTTTTTATTCACCATAAATGTAACTGTCTGTCCTGGTATAGAATTCTTTACAACCGCCTTTTCCTTTATCAGTTGTCCATCTTCCTCTATTTCAACTATGACATTTCCTTTATTAGGAAAATCAACACTTTCTACATACCCTGTATATATACCACCTTTTTTCATTTAGAATTTCCTTTCATATATCACATGAATTCATATATATGTATATTTCTTATCCATACAGGTAAAAAGACCACTGACCGATTACATAACCTGCCAGTGGTCTTATATACATTATATTATTCTGACTAACTGATACGCTGCTGATTAATTCTCAAAGTCTTTATCAGCTTCATCTTCATCATCAAAATCATCTTCAAAATCATCATCATCGAAATCATCATCGAAATCATCAAGATAATCTGGTGTGAAATATCTGTATATAGCATATACGATTGCTGCTAAAGCTGCAACTGCTCCGATTACTGCTAAAACAATAACAACAACATTATTTTTGTTCTTTTCTTCTACATCTTTCTTATGAAGAAGTTCGTTCAGCTTACTAGCTGCTATAAGTTCTTCAATCTTATCCTTATTCATAACAACCGCTCCTTTCCAGTCACATAATAAAGTAAATATATTGTATCATAATCATTTTTATTTGTCACCATATTTAACTACATCTTCAAAATCTTATTTAGTAACTTATTTAATTATATCTTCTTTTTTAATCTTCTTTAATCACATATTTAACTAAATCTTCTTTAATCTTGCAAATCCTGCAAGCATCTTTTTTAAGCCGAATTCATCAAACTTTACAGATACCATATAGTCACGTTCACCATGGTCTATAGATATTACCCTGCCTTTGCCAAACTTACTATGTTCTACAGTATCACCTACAGAATAACCTAGTCCGCCTGATGCTTCTTTTGATAAGCTTTTTCCTGTATCTTCTGATGATGAAGCTTTAATGGTTGTTTTTTTTAAGTCAAATATATCCATAGGAAATTCTTTTCCGAACCCAACCTTCTTGTTTACCCCAGCATTAGCTGTATCTCGTATAGCTTTCTTTGCTGAACCATATATAGTATTACCATATCCACTGCTCTTATACATTCCACCCGGCTTTGAAGCGCCACCTATCTTTACTCTGCCAGACTGCTTATATGTAGTATTTCCACTTCCATATCTGCTGAGTGCCGCCTTGGCATTAGCTCTTATATTATAGGCAGGCTGTTCTTCTGACTCATCTTTTCCACCATAAGATATTTTTCCTTTATATCCGGAACTGTTATTCTCTATATTAAGATATTCATCTGGTATCTCTTTGATGAATCTTGAAACCTTATTCATCTGTGTTTCACCTCGTACCATACGCATTTTGGCACTACTCAGATTAAGTATTTTCTCAGCTCTTGTTATACCTACATAACATAATCTTCTCTCTTCCTCAATCTCTGTTGGATCATCTGATACTATGGTCATATAGCTTGGGAACAGTCCGTCTTCCATACCTGTCATATATACTATAGGAAACTCAAGACCTTTAGCACTATGAAGTGTCATAAGCATAACCTGTTTTTCTGATTCATTAAGATTATCTATATCTGCTATAAGCGCAACCTCCTCTAAGAAACCACTTAGCGTAGGTTTTTCGCCTTTTTCCTGACATCCAGTTTCATAACTCACTATTTTATTAATGAATTCATCAATATTCTCCTGTCTTGCTTCTATCTCCTCTGCGGTTTCACTTTCAGCAAGACTTTCTATATATCTTGTATCCTCTAATACTGTTTCTGCCAGTTCTTTAAGACTCATGAACTGCTGTTTAGCCTTTAATGAACTTATAAGCGTAACAAATGGTTCTATCTTTCCTGCGCCTCTTTTTATAGTATCTATATTATCTGCTTCACATAATGCCTGCCAGAACGTATAAGCATTCTGATCGGCATATTCCTGGACACGTTCTATAGTAGTTGCCCCTATTCCTCTTTTAGGAACATTTATGATACGTCTTACAGCCTGTCCATCCATGCCATTATCTATTGTCTTAAGATAAGCAAGAATATCCTTGATTTCTTTCCTCTGATAAAAGCTTATACCACCATATATTCTATATGGTATATTTTTCATCATGAGTTTTTCTTCAAGCACTCTCGACTGGGCATTTGTTCTATATAATATTGCAATATCATTATAATTCCATCCATCTCTTACGAATGAACTTATACTGTTTACCACGCCATCCGCTTCTTCATATCCATTTTCATAAAGTGTGTAATTAACTTTCTCACCCTCACCATTCTCAGTCCACAGACTTTTCGACTTTCTTCCAACATTATTCTGTATAACCGCATTGGCTGCATTAAGTATGGTCTGAGTTGAACGATAATTCTGCTCAAGCTTAATAACCTTTGTTCCCTCAAATGTATTCTCAAAATTAAGAATATTCGTAATATTAGCTCCTCTGAACTTATATATTGACTGGTCATCATCACCAACAACACACAGATTACCATACTTTGCTGCAAGCATAGACACAAGTTTAAACTGTGAAGTATTCGTATCCTGATACTCATCTACCATAATATATCTGAATCTGTCCTGATAATAATTAAGTACTTCTGCATCATGCTCAAACAACTCAACCGTTTTAAATATAAGATCATCAAAATCAAGCGCATTATTAAGCTTTAGCGTTTTCTGATATTCAACGTATACATTGGCTATCCTTTTAGCATTATAATCCCCACCAGCATCCAGAACCATTTCCTCAGGTGTCATAAGCTCATCCTTTGCATGCGATATAGCATTCATAATAGTTCTTTCTTTAAGCAGCTTTGTATCTATATTAAATTTCTTACATATATCTTTAATAACACTCTTTTGGTCATCTGTATCATATATTGTAAAATTATTAGAATATCCTATTCTGTCTATATATCTTCTTAATATACGTACACAGGTTGAATGAAATGTACTTACCCATACCTCACCTGCACCATTTCCCACAGTTGCATCTACTCTCTCTCTCATTTCTCTTGCAGCTTTATTCGTAAATGTTATCGCAAGTATATTATATGGTGCTACTCCGCAATCATCTATAAGATAGGCTATTCTGTTCGTAAGCACTCTTGTCTTACCAGAACCAGCACCAGCTATTATAAGCAGAGGTCCCTCTGTACGCTTAACAGCGCGCTTCTGCATATCATTTAATCCATCTAAATTCATACACAACTCCTGTTTTAACTATATATTGCACGAACATGTATTCTTGTCATACTTATTTAGTATAGCAAATATTGTGGAAATAATAAAGTGGAAATATTGTTGTTTAATTGAATATTAGTTGGTGACGAACGGACGACAAATATAAGCTAC
>ERZ773181.345-NODE-345-length-53604-cov-5.429607_pt1 | contig 53604 bp, 42 predicted proteins | sample MGYA00581001_ERZ773181 | MGnify/ENA primary metagenome ERZ773181 (study PRJEB29015, sample SAMEA2737780) | human gut metagenome | biome: human gut; feature: human-associated habitat; material: faeces | place: China | collected 2012 ...
AAAGAAATCGACCAGATTGCGGATGCTTTGAAAGTGGTTTAATTTTTTTTGCTCTTAAAAATTGGTACATGATTGGTACGTTAACCAAAATTTTTGAGGGCAGAAAAATTGCTGTCTCGAAAAATTGGTACATAAATTGGTACATAAACGAGATGCCAAAACCCGCAAACCCCGTAAAATCAAGGTTTACAAGAAAGGAAAGATAGAAAATGAAACTAGGAATTGTGATTTACTAGCAATTTCGATGTAGGTTTCTATATCTTGATAAATGTCCTTAAATCCTTATAAAATGGGAGATTGCGATAAAAATTAGTTCGATAAAAGTTGTTATAACTTTATGTTATTCAGTAGAAAATTGGTACATAATTGGTACATGGCAAGTGGATGGATAAAAGAAAAATATGAAACTAGAAGTGATATCACGAGCCTCGGTACTCAAAAAATATGAATCTTATAGATTGCGTGACGGATGCTTGTCAATTATTGAAAAAAATCAATTAATTGATTGACAAATGGATTATATGGGCATAATATAATAGTAGAAAGCACTGGACATCCGCACAAAGGATGTAAAATATTTGTGGATTTGCTATAGTGATACATTATAGCGACCTGCGTGGCACAGTATCTGAGGTGATGTTGCCATATCCAGTATGAGGATTAAGTCATATGCTTTTGGTTTGAGCAGAAATGTTCAAGCGAACTGCCAGTGGTTATTCAGAGGGAAGCGTTTTCGCTTCCCTTTTTTATTTAGAGAGGAGTACTAATGGGAAAATCTGCAATTTTGAAGAAGATACATAATGCTGCGAAGAATTATCAGAGATATTTGGCTGGAAAAACTTTTATGTATGTATATGAAGGAAAAAGCATTGAAGTGGTATTCAAAAATTCTTCTTTTTTACATCTGACTGGCGTAAATACGAAATTAAAGGCAAAAGAGTTTTATAAACATGCGAAAACCAAGAATGGCTTGAAAGTACAAGAGTTTTTCTTTGATAAAGATCATCCGTATGATCTAGCAGAAAAAAAGACGGATCATTTAGAGGATTTATACAGGATTACGAATATGGAAGTTTTGATCACTGAGGATGTAGTTACCTTTACAGCAAATTACAAGATAGGTATTACAGATTTGCAGTTTATTTTATTATGCGGAGAAAATAGAGATAAGCACGGAAAATTGATTGATGATTGTCTGGTGCCATATTCTTTTCGGATAGAAGAAATTGGAAATGAAAAGTTCGGAGAGTTATATGAAGTGGATTTCATTTTCTGTAAGCAGACCAATGAATCAAAATATGAAATAATATCCTATAAGGGGGATAAGGAAATTGGCACGATACCAGAAGGAATAAGGATGAAGATTAGTGATGCTTTGGTATAAGGTGAGGGGAAGTATAGAAATGAATCAATAAATGAAGCTATAAATGAATCAATAAATGAAGCTTTAAAAATTATTCCTACAGCCACTTATTTCTTACAAATTAATAGTTCATCTAACTGGCGTTGGAGATTAGAAGCAGATTCTGTAGAAGAGTTTGCTGATGATTCCAATGCCTTTTTGTATTTCAGATATCTTACAAGGGTTTGATTTATAGCAGGATTCTTAAAAGACAACGAAATCGTGTTTGTTACATAATTATCGGAGTTATCTTTTTGACATTCTATCTCCAAATCGGAGTTTTCAGCTAATTTGATAAGTAATGCAAGAATATCACTGGTAGTAGTGAGATCAAAGGAAAGGAATACCAAAACACTAACATTGAGTGCATTTGCTATCTTGACGAGCTGATCTGGTTTTGGATTACGGTATCCGCATTCGTATTTCTTTATGGTAGACACATTGATGCCGGAGAGAGCGCTTAGTTCTTCCTGCGACATATTATTTATTTTACGATATCTTTTGATTTTGTCGGCGATGCTTTCGGCGTTCATATATACCTCCCATTATTCAGCGTTTATTTTAATTATAATACCATAATAGTTCACAAATGTGAAATAAAAATATAAAAAGATATTGACGTTCACAAAAGGGAACTGTATAATAAATACGAAAGGTTCACAAAAGAGAACTTGAAAGGATTAAATTGGTCTTTTAAAGTTCAATACAATTTGTTTCAAAGAGTGTATTCTATGGCTACAGGTTGAAAATACCTGTGGACAATTGAATATCATCAATTACAACATGGAGATTTCTGGTGTGTAATCATAACAATAATCAGTGATAATTTGCGATGAGAGTCGAAGGATCGAGAGATGAAGATGGAGCAGATAATGATGTTTGGCATGGCAGAATGATAATTACGCATGAAGGAGATTATAGGATCTCCTGGTCCTCGAAATGGCAGCAGAGGAGATGGTTGATAAATTCAGCCTCGTGCTCACGAATGTGACATGATTGTAATTCCTTAGTACACAAGGACGATGAATTAAAAATGTGTACCTACATGCTTAAAGAGCATTCGATATACTGAATTGTTTACAGGAGGATGTAGGAAATGGGAATCATTCAAAGAGGATCAGGAAAAAGACCACATCATATAGATGTGGAATATCAAGATCGCTTGGATAATGAAATACAAGATTGTATGAAATGCAGGTATTTTTGGGGAAATAGTAGTCGTTGTATCTCACAAAAATGTTTTACAGAGAGGATGCCTGATAAGTCGGATCAAAAGGAGCAGCGGGATAGAGACTGCGAAGGTTGTCCGTACCGACAGGAACAAGATTATTGTTTTCCTTGTATGAAGAAAATACTGGGGAGGAATAAGAAAGCCTCCAATGAAAAAGAACCTTGGAACAATAAAAATGATAGTTTTGCTAAGGAAAAGGAGGATCATTATGGATAAAAATACAGTAGTTATCGCTATTGACCACGGTTGGTCAAATATGAAAACAGTACATGAGACTTTTACTTCCGGGATTCGTGAGGTTACCACGGAGCCGGCATTGTTTGAAAACGTCTTGGAGAAAGATGGAAAGTATTATAAGGTTGGAAGCGAGCGATTAAAGGTCAAGGACAGCAAGGTAGAGGATGAAAATTATTATCTGCTTTCCTTAGCAGCGACAGCCAAAGAGTTAGACCGGCTTGGAAAGAGAACTGCTAATGTCTACTGGGCAGTGGGACTTCCTCTTACTCGTTTTGGCAAAGAGAAAGATGCATTTATCAAGTATCTGAACCAAAACCGGGAAGTAACATTTAAGTATGAGAAAAAGCAGTATCATATTACGATTGAACGGATTTCGGTATATCCACAGTGCTTTGCGGCGGTTGCCAGTCAGATCAGTGAGTTTCCGGCAAAGGTGCTTGTTGTTGACATTGGTTCATGGACCGTTGATCTGATGCCGATCATCAATCAAAGTCCGGATGAATCGGTTTGTGTGACAAAGAACTCCGGTATTATTACCTGTATCCAACAGATTAATAAGGAATGTGTCAGAAAGCTTAATTCAGAGGTGGATGAGTATGACATTCAACAGGTCATGCTCAATGGAGCAGACGATTTGCCGGATCAGTACAAGGACATTATTCTGGAAGAACTTCACAAGTATTGTGAGACGATCACAAATTATATCAGAGAGCTTGGTTACAACATGGATCTGACACCGATCATCTTTGTGGGCGGTGGAGCAACGGTAATGAAACGGTTTGGACAGATGCAGCAGAGAAATGTCAGATACATTGAAGATATCCGGGCAAATGCGAAAGGCTTTGATTATCTCGGTAAGATTTATCTTGAGAGAGTGATTCATCGAGCTGGATAGGGGGGATTGTAATGGGACGCCAACAGTATGAACAGTTTTGCCTTCGTTTTAGTCCGGATAATCCGCAGCATGTAAAGGTATTGAGGATATTAAATAATCTGGACAGAGATTTATACAAATCCAAGACACAGTTTATCATGGAAGCAATCGAATCTTATATCTGCAGGTTGTCGGAGGGGATGGAAACTGCAGATGAGGATGAGAAAAAGAAATATGTAACGAGTGAAGAACTGGAGGTCATGGAGAATCGGATACGAGAAGAACTTCGCAAGGAGCTGTATCAGGATTTCGTTGTTCATTTAGCGGACACAATGATGACTGCAATGGTGCGACAACCAGCGGTGGTACAGAGTGCTCCTATTGAAAAGGAAACGGTAAAGGAAACTGGAACGAAAAAGGAAGATGAAGTTACAGAGGAAATGGTAGACAATGTAATGAAATGGGCATGATCGGAGGGATGGTTATGGTAAGAAGAGTGATCAGTACAATAATGGTTTTTCTTTTATCGGTGATAAAGGGAGGTGCATGGCTGGGATTGCATTTACTGCTTGTGGTTTTGGAGATCCTTAAGATCTTTTTTCTTATTAGCTGTGACATCCTGAAGGTTATGTTATTGATTCTTAGTTGTGGACGAATGGAGAGGAGGTGACAACCATGATGAAGATGATCAGAATGATTCTTTATATAGAAGCCGTAACAGGAAAAAGGCTGATTGATTATATTACAATGGAATAAGGGAAGTTGGTTGTGCGAACCGACTTGATGGGTAAAAGGCATGCCGGAAGGTGTGCCTTTTTTTCGCCGGAGAGTCGGGGGAGAATCCTCACAATCTCTGGTGAATGGTGGGAAAATGATTCGCACAGAGAATATTTCAGAAAGTGAGGAACAGCGAATGAATAAGAAGATTTTTAAGCGAGCAGTTGCGATGATGATGGCTGCGGTTCTTACGGTTGGAGCTGCACTTCCAAGCAGTAATGTATTTGCTTCCGGTTCCGACGAGGAGAAGGATACAAAGACGCTTGCAGTGTATGATGCCGATGTCCGTACTGACCTTGATGAAGATGAAGTGGTAACGGCTGGGGATATTGTGATCGCCGCCGGCTATGGATTTGATATTGAGAATGATATGGAAGGAATCGTTTATGAGCAGGAGAAAGTGGCAGTAAGCTATTATCCGGATCAGGGAAGCTTTGATGCAGACAAGCCGGGTGATTATGATACTTACTATAAGGCTGAACCTGTCAGCGGAAAGGATGCCTATCTGGTGCATAGAACCATCGCGGTGAAAGAAATCACTACGGAGCAGACAGATAACACAGAAGCAGCTCCGACAGAGGATACTACGGAAACTGCTGATGACGAGGAGCCTGCCCCCGGAAGTGAAGATACGGAATATATTGACCTTGATACGCAGATCGTAAAAGGATTATCCATTCAGAGAGCACCGGCTGCCATGCTGAAGGCAGCACCGGCAACAGGAACGAAAGATGGTAAAGATTCCATGAAAGTGGGATTTTCCGGTTATGCAAAGTTTTGTGGTCGTTCCATGGGGGTTAAATATATTTCGGAGTCCGGGGCTTATTACCACCACTCTGTTTATTGTCTGGATCTGAATAAAAAGACAACAAACGGAACAGTGAGCAAATCCAGCAGTACGAAGAAAGTGAAGCCAGAGATCACCTATTGTCTGGTGAACGGTGTGAGAGAGTTAAATAAAACCTGTCACAACAGCAAGTATTCTTCCGGACATGCGACAGAAGATTACTTCATTACCGGTGCAGCGATCCATGTGCTGAATGGTGAGGTAAAGCTCAGTTATTATGGTAAAGGCAATACCGGAACATATGCAAAGATTTCTGCATTGGTAACGGATGCAAAGAAATACAGCACAGATGATTACAATGACAACGGACTTACCAAGTCGATCAGCTATTCTATTTCTCCGGCGAAGAGTAAATGGGAAAAGGTGGCTGACGGGTTATACCGCAGTAAGGAGAAGTTCGTCCGCACGAAGAAGGGCACGATCAAAAACATCAAATACACGATCAGCGGTGCTCCGGCAGGTCTTACCACAGGCGAGATCAAATCGGATGCATCAAAGATTGATGATGAAAATGATCTGAAGAAGTATGATATCTGTGTGGCACAGACGGATGCGTCAAAGGCGTCATCCAATTTTTATCTGTACTGTAATCAGACGGCGATGGATAAGATCACGAAGAATGACAGCACCATTAAAGTAAGGGCAAAAGCATACAGTGATGAAAAGGGTGGTTCCAAATGGACACCGACCGTTGTGTCTCAGCAGAAGATCACATTTTTGGAGGAGTTTATAGATCAGAAATCGGATGAAGCGACAGTTAAAGTAACATCAAACTACAAGCTGGGAAGTTTTCAGCTTCATAAGACAGATTCTTACAAAGGAACTCCGGTAGCGGGAGCAAAGTATTATCTTTATGAGGATAGTGCCTGCACGGATCTGTTGTGTAAACTGAATGTTACCAATTCAGACGGTTTAGCAGCATCCGGTGTTGAGGTGTTGACAGAATCTAAGTATTACCTGAAGGAAGTAAAAGCTCCGGATGGTTATCAGGTGGATGAAAACGTGTATGAAATCGGTCTGGAGTATTTTACACAGTATGATGAGAGTGGAAAGGTTACAAAAGCCGGAAAAACTTTTGAGGCAAAGGAGACGCCGGAAACGGTAGGAGTTCTCGTGCAGAAAACGGATTCTGAGTCCGGTAATGTTGTCAAAGGTGCCGGTTTTGCCGTGTTTAAAGATGCTGCCTGCACGCAGAGGGTATTGATGAATGGTGATACCGGAGCAGAAGTACCGGTATTTTATTATGATGAAGATCTGGACGGAGCGGCATCTGAGAAGTTTGTGAAACAGCAGGATGTGTATTATGTGAAAGAGGTGGTTGTCCCGGATGGATACCGTGATGATGGAAAGGTATGGGAAGTAAAGCCGGATTATGGTTCATTCGATACGGTGGAAATGACCAATACACCGATCCGCTGTGATGTATCCGTTGATAAGAAAGACAAAGAAACTTCTGATCCACAGGGGGATGCCAGACTTTCCGGTGCAACCTATGGACTGTATGCATTGGAAACTGTGAATTATCCGGATGGCAGAGGGATCGTATCCTATGCCGGAAACGATAACATCACATCGACTGTGGGGACAGATTTTTACAGTACCGGAACACCGGCAAATGCAGGAACACTTCTTGCAACAGTGAAGACAGATGAAGCAGGAAATTTTAACTTTGGAAATCTCTATTATGGGAAATATTATATCCAGGAGATCGAGCCAAGTGAAGGATATCTGCTTGATGAAACAAAGTATGAGGTTGACTATTCCAAAGAACCGAATACTCACCAGAACATTTCTGTTACCCGTCATGTGGTGGAAACGGTAAAGAAGCAGCCATTTGAGATCATCAAAGTATCAACCGATGGGGATGATACGGAGACGGATTATGTGGAAGGTGCAGAATTTACCGTGAAACTTCAGTCTGAGATTGATAAGGTGGGATGGGATGCGGCTAAGGTCTATGATACTCTGGTTACAGATGAGAAAGGCTATGCCTGCTCTAAGGAACTTCCATATGGAACATATCTTGTGAAGGAGACGAAAGTACCTCACAATCTGTATAAGACGGATGACTTTACAGTGGAGGTGACTGAGGATTCCAGAACTCCGCAGAGATACCGAATCTTAAACGATGCACCATTTAAGGCATATATCCGGATGGTGAAAAAGGATGCAGAAAGTGGCAACACGATCTGTCTTTCCGGTGTTACGTTCAAGATCAGGAATACAGATACCGATGAGTATGTGGAACAGAAGGTTGGAAAGGATAAAGTGAGTGAATTTACAACCGATGATTCCGGAACGATCACCACTCCATTGAAACTGAAATATGGCAATTATCAGGTGGAAGAGATCACTGCTCCGGATGGCTATCTGATTTCCGAGGAAGAGTTTCCTTTCGTGGTGGAAAAGGATGGAGCCGTAAAGGTGGAAGAGGACAGTGATGGTGATCCTGTGATCGAAGTTGTGATTCAAGATACTCCGGTAAAGGGAAGTATCAGTATTACCAAAGCCGGTGAGGTACTTACCGGTACAGAGTATGATACGATCGTTGACCGTATTATGAGTGCCATTGATCAAGAGGATCGAAGTCTTGATTTTATCTATGAGGAACAGAATCTTGCGGGGGCTGTATTCCAGTTGATCGCAGCAGAGGATATTTACACACCGGATCATCAGAAAGATGAGAGCGGAAAACGCACACTGGAAATGATCAATGGTGTTCCGGCATCTGCAGGAGCGGTTGTTGCCACGCTGACTACCGATGAGAACGGGGAAGCATCTATGGAGGATCTTCCGCTTGGCAAGTATCAGATAGTTGAGATCGAAGCACCAAAGGGATTTGTGCTTTGTGAGGAGCCATTCCCGGTAGAGCTCACTTATAAGGATGACCATACCGATGTGGTTTATGGAAATGCTGATTTTGTGAATGAGAGAGTAAAGACAAAACTCAGTGTGATCAAAACAGATGGTGTGACAAAGAATCCGGTAGAGGGTGCAACTTATGGTGTGTTTGCGAAGGAGGACATTCTTGATGTAAACGGTGAAGTTGCGGTAAAGGCAGACACAATGGTGGATACTGCAGTGACTACTGCCAGCGGACAGGCAATCTTTGCAGCAGATCTTCCTCTGGCAAACTACTATGTAAAAGAAGTGGAATCTCCGGAAGGCTATGTGATGGATGATACGGTCTACGATGTGGACTTTACCTATAAAGATCCTTTGACGGCAGTTCTTGAAAAAGAGATCACGGTTGAAGAGACACCGATCATTGTAGAAGTATCTAAAACGGACATTACAACCGGAAAAGAGTTAAAAGGTGCAACTTTAGAGGTGATTGATTCTGATGGTGAGGTATATGCATCCTGGGTAACCGATGGAAAACCGCACCAGTTAGAAGCAATTCCTGCAGGGGATTACACCTTGAAGGAAACCGCTTCTCCATATGGTTATCTGATCGCCAATGAGGTGGAATTTACGGTAGAAGAAACCGGGGAGATCCAAAAGGTTGCAATGTCTGATGAAAGAGTGAAGGGAGCGATTAAAATCTATAAAACGGACAGTAAGACAAAGTCTCCGATCAAGGGAGTAGAGTTTGAACTTCGTAATAAAGATGGAAAAGTGCTTGCAAAACTTATCACAGACAAAAAGGGATATGCTAAAACCGATCTGCTTGATATCGGCACTTACGATGAAGAGGGGAACTTCGAGAAAGATATTCCTTATTATGTCGTAGAGACAAAGGCTGCGAAAGGGTATGTGATCGACACGACACCGCACGAAGTGCTGCTTCAGTATGATGACAGTGCCGTGGAGAATGTGGTTTATACACTGAAGCTGAAGAATAAGCCGGAGAAGCCGAAACTTCCGCAGACTGGTGGAGATTATAAGCCTTGGCTGTTTGGAGTAGCAGGAGGATTCCTGGTCGGTGCGGGGATTTATCTGAACCGTAGAAGGAAAAGAAGAAAAGTTTGATAAAACTTTAAATGGATTGTTTAGGGAGAGGCTATGAAAATAACCTCTCCTGTTTATTTGAGAAAGGAATGATAATTATATGATGGATTTTAATATGTTTCAGGAAGTAGTGAAAGATAATATCTTAAATTCACTTCCGGCAGAATATAAAGAGGCATCCGTATCTGTGCACGCAGTACCAAAAGTAAATCGGACATTACATGCATTGACGGTAATGCTGCCGGATCACAATAAAGCGCCTAACATTTATCTGGAGGAGATGTATGAGCATTATCAGCAGAATGAGGATATCCAGACGACTTTGGCGGAAGTAGCAGATGCGGTTGTGGAAGCTACGAAAGAGATGAGCAAAGTAAATCCGGTGCTTGATGCTGACAAGATTCAGGATAATGTGGTCCTTTGTTTAGTCAATTCCACACAGAATGAGGAACTCTTAAAGGAGGTTCCCAACAGAAGCTTTCAGGATCTGTCTGTGATCTACCGATGGGTAGTATGTGTGGATCAGGATGGAATGCAGAGTATGATCATTACCAATGATTTTGCAGCCGCTCGTGGATTTACTGAGGAAGAGTTATTTCAGCATGCGGTGGAGAATACAAAGCGTATCTGCCCACCAAGAGTAAAGTCAATGCAGGAAGTGATGGCAGATCTGGCAGTCGAAGATGGAATGCCACAAGAATTGCTGGAATCTATGGGAGTGTTTGATGAGATACCTCCAGAGAAAAACTTGTGGGTGATCACGAATGAGATGGGAATAAATGGAGCGGCATCCATGTTATATGAGGAAAATCTTCATAAACTGGCAGAGCAGATAGGAACGGATCTATATCTGCCCCCTTCCTCTATCCATGAAACCATCGCAGTATCTGTAGAGATGGGAGCTCCGGAGTATTTGGCACAAATGGTTCACGATGTCAATATGACTGCTGTTACCTTGGATGAGCGGCTGTCCAATAATGTATACCATTATGATAAGGATCTCAGAAAGCTGGAGCTTGCCACAGATGTGCCGGAAAAGGGGTTAGACGGTGTTATTGCAGAGCCGCCGATGATCTATGAAAAGGAAGGTCCGGCGAGATAGGAGGCAGACGATGTCAGATCAGAGTGGATACAGTGTAGAGGAATTAAAGAAACTGTTACAGAGTCAGCCGGAAGATACGGTGGTGACGGTAGAGTTTCCGAAAGAAGAGGTGACAGAGGATGAGTCGTGATGCTTTTAAGCTGGATGTAGTAAGTATACGGCTTGTAAGAGATGCTCCCATTTATTCGGATCAGAAGCTTAACAGCCCGCAGGCTGCCGTTCATCTGGTTGGTGAGGTGCTTTGTGATATGGATCGGGAGCTGGTCTGCGTCATTAACTTAAAAGCAGATGGTACACCAATCAACTGCAGTTTTGTCAGTGCCGGTACACTGGATTATTCCGTAGTAAATCCGAGAGACATGCTCAAAGCAAGTATTTTATCGAACGCTGCCAGATTGATCATGGTACACAATCACCCTTCCGGTGATCTGACACCATCCAAGGATGATATTCGTCTAACGGATCGGATGCAGAAGGTAACCAGTCTTGTCGGAATACCATTGATGGATCATATCATCGTGGGAGGCGATAATAAGGAGTATTTCAGCTTTCGGGAAAAGGGCATTATGAAGAATCCATGTATTCATCTGGCAGAGGATTATCATTTCATGGACTGGAATGAACAGCTTGTTGCGGAGAAAGGAGAAGATGCTCATGAGGTTCACGGAAGAAGAACTTAGGATCGCGAAGTCGGTAGACTTATGTGCTGTGGCATCTCATCTAGGATATACCGTCCGGCGGATCGGAAAGTACCACACCTTAAAGGAAATGGATTCCATCCGGATCTATAACAGGACACATTGGTTTCGATGGTCCAGAAGGTATGAGAAAGGAGCGAATGGCGGAAGCCAGATTGATTTCTTACGGGTGTTTGCAGGAATGGATGTAAAAGAAGCCGTGTTCTGGCTCCTTGATTTTACGGGATACAAAAGACTGGAATCCAAGAAAACATTGCATGGTGTTATCTTACCAAACGGGATTGCAGCAGAGGAAAGAAAAGAATTTGTACTTCCGGAGTATGCCGGGAGCAATGCTTATCTGTATGACTATCTGGTGAATCAGAGAGGAATTGCTAAAGAGGTGGTAGATCATTTTGTGGATGCCGGCATCCTTTATGAAGCAAAGAATTATCACAATGTGGTATTTGTGGGAACGGATGCAAGCGGCACTCCGAAGTTTGCCAGTATGCGGGGAGTGTTTGACCGGAGTGGAAAGAGTTTTAAGTGTGATGTGGAGGGCAACGACAAACAGTATGGATTTCATTTACACCGGGAGGCTTGTATTGAAATCGTGGTGTTTGAAGCGGCGATTGATCTTTTAAGCTATATGACGATCTATCCGGATAAGCAATGCGACCTGCTTGCACTTGGAATGGTGGCAGATGTTCCTTTGGACAGATATCTGAAAGATTATCCGGCTATCCGTAAGATCAGTTTTTGTTTGGATAATGATGAACCCGGACAGAAAGCAGAACAGCAGATGATGGAAAAGTACAAAGAGCTGGGGTACTCAGTGACGGGTGGAATTGTCCCATCCCAATATAAAGATGTGAATGAATGGCTTGTTTCTGAGCGGAAAAGTAAGATGCTATCAAATCCTATAGAAAAACGCTTCAAAAGATAGCACTTTCTATATCATTTCTGAAAAAAGATAGCAAAAACTATATATTTGCCGGAAACAGGAAGAATGTGTGCTATCAAAAGTTATATATTTTGAGAAAAGCTGATAGCAGAAACTATATATTTTTTGGATTTTGCTATCAAAAACTATATCACGAACAAATCTGGGTGATGAGAGTGCTATCACTTATTATATCTTTTAAGGAAAAATGCTATCAGATTCTATATATTTTGGGAATTTTGATAGCATTTCCTATATCATTTGGAATCTTTCGTGAGAAACATGGGGGTTTTAGGGGACACTCCCCTAACCAGACAGCCAAAATTTTTTTTGCTGGCATTTTGTGACACAAAATGCGTATCTGGCGAAACCACAAAGGCGTGGTTTCCGAACTCCCAGGGAAATGTAACCTGAAAGTTGGCACGGATAAAGAAAAGGAGGTGTACCGGAAGATGAGCGATGTATATGAGATCAAACAACCGTCGGAGCTTTTGATCACGATCAACGCACTGCAGTCAGAGATCAAACTTTCCAAAGAGGATGCACAAGTGATCCTTGGCTATATGCAGGGGCATGATTTTATGCTCACATTGGATGATGGAAAGCTGATGCGTGTGGATATTTCAGAAGAAAACGGTCAGCGTGTTCCTTATACCATGGATGAGGTAATTGATCTGGTCTGTGAATGGAATTATGAACAGTTAGAGGAAGCAAGGGCGGTTGTCGATCATCCGAAAGATTTTGCGGAATATTGTGAATATAAGTTTACCTATGATGCACTGAAGGAAGATGAGACGGCATTGAATCAAATGTTTGCCCAGACAATTTATGGTCGTGATGTGAGAAATGTTGCGAGAGCCATCATCGGGCAGGCGGGAGGACAGATGCCGGAAGCATTGGCGGTCCATGAAGATATGAAGTATCAGGATGCAGCACATAGGGAAGAAGGGAGGAAGCGCTGATGGCGAAAGATGTGGTAAAGCATTATCGTCTGACGACAGATGATGCCGCTGCTTTTCGTAAAAAGGCAGAAGAAGCGGGAATGACAGAATCCGATTATTTCCGCTTGCTGATCACACAGCAGCCCAGTGATTATCCGGAGATCCGTGGCGGAATCAAGGTGTTGATCAATGAGGTCAACCGGATCGGAGTCAACATCAATGAGATTGTGTTTAATAATAACTCTAATCTGTATCGTACTGCGGATAAGGAAAGACTCATTGCCTATATGCGGCGTTTGAACGAAACGCTGGCAAAGGTGGTGGACGACTGTGGCTATCACTAAGATTCTTACGATCAATGACTGTGGGAGAAAGTTTGCCGGGAGGCATTTGCAGACGGCGATTACTTATATTATAGATCCGAACAAGACGCAAAATATGCGTTATGTAACGGGTATTAACTGTCAGCCGGAAAAGGCATTTGACCAGATGCTTGCAACAAAGCAGAAGTTTGGAAAGACAGATAAAAGGCAGGGGTATCACATCATCATTTCTTTTGAGGAAGAAGATGTGGAACCAGGGACTGCTTTCGAGATCATCCGAAAATTTGCAGAAGAATATCTTGGTCAAGGTTATGAAGCAATCTATGCGGTGCATGATAATACGGCACATACACACGGACACATTATTTTTAACAGCGTGAATGGTATTACCGGAAGAAAGTACCGCTATGAAAAGGGAGACTGGGCAAAGGTGATCCAGCCGATCACAAACCGTTTGTGTGAGGAATATGGTCTTGCCACGATGGAGATTGAAATGGCAGGGCAGCATAAGAATGAGTATTACAAGGACTGGAACGAGTTTCGGGATGGTAAGCTGATCTGGAGAGATATGATCCGGCGGGATCTTGATGCGTGTATCCTGCAGTCCGATGATATGGAAGAATTTCTTGATATGTTAAAAGAGATGGGATACGAGATCAAACAGAATAAATATCTTGCCGTAAAACCACCGGGGATGCAGCGGTACTGCAGATGTAAATCTCTGGGGGAGGAATATACGGAGGATAGGATTGAACAGAGAATCGCTTTGGAAGATCTGAAATCCTATGCAAACAGATCAGAGAAAGGGCTTCTTACGGTTGCGGAAGATGAGTTTTTGCCGAGAACAAAGCTCACCGGAATACAGAAAACCTACTATGCGAAGGTATGCAGGATTCGTAAATTGAAACGGCTTCCTTACAGCAAGGCTTGGCAGTATAAGAATGAGATCCGGAAGCTGAATGAATGTCATGAGCAGTATATGTTTCTGGTAGAGAATGAGATTCATACATTGCCGGAACTGGTGGCTGCCTGCAGCAACCTAAAGGAAAAAGAGGCAGAAAGCAGACGGGAGCGGCGCAGTCTTAGTAAAGAAGAAAAGCGGTTTTCAGGATTATTTCGGACAGCAGAGGAGATGGAGCAGTTACAGCCTGCGTACCATAGTTATCTGGAAGGGGATGAGTTCTTTGAGAAGGAATATCATGATTATGAATCCCTGAAGGAGAAATTAAAAGAACAGGGATATACGAAAGAGCAGGTAGATATGATCCAGAACGGAATCCATAACCGGATTGCCGAGAATTATGAGAAGCGGCAGGCAGTACATCGAAGGAGAGTCATTGCAGAAAAGATGATCACAGAAATAACGGATCGCATGGAAAAGCAGCGAGAGCAGAAGATGCTTGAGAATAGAGAAAGAGAAACCAGACAGCCAAAACGATAGGTTGTCTTTTTTTATGGAAAGGATGGTACAGAATATGGAGAATGAGGTGTTAAAAAGTCCCAGTGAATTTGATGTCAGCAGTGCCATTAAGAAATGGCGTTCACAGGGATTTTCTAAGGAAATGATCGAGCTTGCCAGAAATGACATGTCAGAATACGGGATGCCATTTAAGCAGGTATCAATCTATATGGATGTAAAGCTTTCTGCCGGACAGGCAGAGCAGTTGTCACAGGCACTGAGGAATGAGGTTAATGAAGATTTTGTGAGACATCTGGCAGAGGGAGGATACAGTGCAGAGCAGATTAAGACAATCCTGCGTTTCACATCAGAGGTTCCAGTGGATGTGATCGAGAAGAATGTTACTTCGGATATGAAAGCGCATGCAATCAGTAAGGCGCTTCAGGCAGTAAAGGATAGTCTGGCAGAAGCAAAGCAGGCGGTGCCGGAGGAAAACGAAAAGGTAAACGAGGTGCTTGATTCGATCAGTGAGCAGTTATCGGCTTTATCGCAGAATGCGGAGCTGATTGAGAAGGTCAGTAAAAAGCTGGATGAGATGCCAAAAACTGAGTCGGTGGATGAGGAGAGCATCCGCAAGGAGTATGAAGGAAAGCTGGAGCAGAAAGAAGCAGAACTTTCCACACAGCAGGATCAGCTCAACAAACTGATGAAAACAAAAGCAGAGCTTACCAGAAAACTGGAGCAGATGCAGGAGGAGAATCAGTCGGTTTCTAAACTTCGTGAAAGTATGGATCAGGAAATGGATGAGTACCGGAAGCAGAAAAACCAGATCCTTGATGAGAGAGACGATGCTTTGCGGGAATCACGAAATCTGCGAAAGGAGATGGAAGAGATGAAGCGGACGATCGGAGAACTGGAAAAACAGATCCAAGAAAGGGATAGCAGAGAGTTGGAGCGACAACTTTTGAACCAGACTTATCAGACGCAGTCTGTGGAGGATGTGGAGCGGACGGTGCCTGTGAATGAGGGCGTAGCAGAAGAAAAGAAAAAGACACCAGGATGGCAGGCTGGTTATCAGGCGGTTGTTCCAAACCGTTATGGAGGAACACAGATCGTGCAGATAGAGCATATCCGTAAGAAGGGACCGGAGCATCTGTTAGCCCTTGCCGGGAAGAAGTGTTTTCGCAGTAAAGCCAAATATAACCTGATCCAGCAGATGAAAGAAGCAGACCTTTCCAAAAGCCAGATGGAACAGATTCAGGTAGCGATTGAGTCCGGTCTTACGGATACGGAAGTGTCGGACATCATAAACAGTGGTTTTGATGTGGAAGAGATGGCGCAGGCGATTCAGATCCTGCTTGCAGATAAGATGTACCAGTAGGAGGCGGTAATTGATGTCGAGAGAAGAACAGGTAATTGAGGAAAAGTTGGAAAATCTTTTGAATGCGATCATTATCTATCGTGATGTAGAAAAGAAAGCATTGCAGAGGATCACAGAACTTCTTGCAAAGAAGGGAATCACGGTCAGTACATCGGAGTTATCAAAGATGGATGAACAGGCAATTCGTGAGAAACTTCGTGAAACAGCCGAAACAAGAAGGCAGGAAGAAATGGCAGTGGCTGAAAACCATGCCTATGAAGTGAGAGAGGAGGAGCGTGGATGTCGGAGATAAGTGATGCAGTACAGATTATCCGTGTCGGCTACGATACGATTGAGATTGCCATGAAAGTGGGAAGCGGCTCCATTGAGATGATGCAGAAAGCCGTGAATCTTCTGATCGGTCTTTTGGAACATGAAAAGACGATGGGTAAGACCAATCTGAAGGGATTGCTGGAAAAAGGTGGAGACATACAGGTACTTACCTTTGCGGATGAGGACTTAAAAAAGTTTCAGAAGCTGGCAAAGAAATACGGCATTTTATATTCAGTGATGCCGGATGCAGATCGAAAGGATGGGATCACAGAGGTGCTTTTTCACAGTGAAGCGGCACCGAGACTTCGTATGATTTGCCAGAAGTTAAAGAACGGTCGTATGTTTGATATGGACGAATATCTGAAGAATGGCAACGAGGAGCAGTTGAATCAGCTTCTTGATTTTCTGGAGAAAGAAAAAAAGGGAAAAAAGAGTCTCCACACGGATGTAACTGAACCAATCCTTGACGGGCTGATCGAAAAGGTTGGTCACTATGCTATGGAGAAAAAGGCGATCCGTGTGGAGGATATTCAGAATGATTTCCAGATGGAATCCAAGCAGGCTGAAGATGTGCTCCATAAGTTAAAGACGATTGGTGTTGTGTCGGAACCGGACGGACAGGGAAATTATCCGGTGGTGATGGATCAGGAGTCTTTTGAGAAGAGGATCAACAGATACCGGGAATTATCAAACCGGATGCGTCAGATTGCTGCGGCAAAGAATACGGCACTGACGGACATTACGATCACGAAGCAGTTGATCGCTGCGGAGAATGACCATGCGGTGAAAACCAGAGTACCGGGGATGTATGGTAGCAATGTGGGTTATATCTGGATCAGAAAAGAGGACATTATGGAAATTCACAATGGAAAGACGCTTCTGACTTATCTGGATAAGGAAAAGGATTATAAGATCTATTCCGAGGATAACCGTGTCCTTTATACCATGAAGGGAGAAGATTTGTATGCCAAGCATTATGACCGGGTGGAGCGGACGGTCAGAGAAAGATATCAGAAGGTGAAGCAGTCAACGGATAAGAATGTGGTCCGTACCCACAGTGAAGTAAGGAGGAGATAGTCATGCAGACAACAAAGAAGAAACCGAATATTTTGCTGATCGTGCTTGGAGCTGTGCTTGCCTCCTATCTAGGTTATCTTGTGGCAGGAGCATGGAGGGAGGGCATTGAGTTTAATGCTTTCCTGGAACGGTTCGAGATGGTATGTGCCTATCCCTTAAAGGATTATTTCAATGAGTACACGTTCCGCATGATAGGCTATGCACTGGCTGCCTATGCGATTGGTGTGGTGATGTATTATACCAGTCAGCGAAATTATATGCCCGGAAAGGAATTTGGTACTTCCAAATTGGCAAATGTGAAACAGATTAATAAGGTATTAGCGGATAAAGAGGAGACAAATAACCGTATCCTAAGTCAGAATGTGCGTATGAGTCTGAATACCAGACAAACGAAGTTAAATAACAATATGCTGATCATCGGTGGTTCCGGAGCAGGAAAAACTTTCTATGAGGTAAAACCGAATCTGATGCAGATGAACAGTTCTTTTATTATTACCGATCCAAAAGGAGAGATCCTTCGCAGTACCGGAGCGATGTTAAAAGCGAATGGTTACAATGTAAAAGTGATCAACCTGTTGGAGATGGACAAGTCGGATTGTTACAATCCATTCTCTTATATAAGAGAAGAAACGGATGTGGTCAAGCTGATCACAAATATTATGAGTAATACGACACCAAAGGGATCGACTCCGAGCGATCCTTTCTGGGAAAAGGCAGAGGGCTTATTTTTACAAGCTCTCTTTTATTATGTCTGGCTGGAGGAAAAGCCGGAAAAAAGAAACTTTGCTACTGTATTAAAGCTGATGGGAGAAGCGGAAGTGACCGAAAAAGGGAAGCCATCTCCACTTGATGTCCGGATGAAATTTCTGGAGGAAAGCAGCCCGCTTGGCTTAAATCATCCGGCGGTTAAGCAGTATAACAAGTGTATGCGTGGTGCCGGAGATACAGTTCGTTCCATTATTATCAGTGCCAATTCTAGACTTGCAACATTGGAGAATAAGCAGGTTCTTCGCCTGTTATCGAAGGATGAGCTTAATCTGGCAGAGCTTGGTGTAGGAGTAAATGGAGATGCGGAAACGAAAACAGCATTGTTTTGTGTGATCCCGGATTCGGATAAAACCTATAATTTCATTATCGGTATGCTATATACACAGATCTTTCAGGAGCTGTATTTTCAGGCGGACTTTAACTGTGGAGGCAGACTTCCGATCCATGTCACATTTATGCTGGATGAATTTGCAAATGTTGCCCTGCCGGATGATTATTGTTCCCTGCTTTCTACGATGCGGTCCAGAGAGATTTCTTCCGTGATCATCATTCAGAATTTAGCACAGCTAAAAGCGTTGTTTAAGGATACTTGGGAAACGATTCCCGGCAACTGTGATACGCTGGTGTATTTAGGAGGAAATGAGCAGAGTACCCATGAATATATCTCAAAACTGCTTGGAAAGTCTACGATTGATAAGAAATCCAGTGGTGAAACGAGAGGACGGCAAGGCAGTTCTTCCAGAAATTATGATGTCCTTGGAAGAGAGATTATGATGCCGGATGAAGTACGCAAGATGGACAATAAAAAGTGTCTGATCTTTATCCGTGGATTTGATCCGATCCTTGATGATAAGTTTAGCCCGTTCGGGCATCCAATGTTTGCGCAGAGTGCAGATGGTGAGGGAGAGCCGTATGTGCATGTAAGAAACAGCGTGTCGGAAGATTCTGTTACAGAACCGGCATTTACCATCTTAAATGGTAAGGCATTATCCTATTATGAGGAGCTTCAGAAAAAGGGGGAACAGGTATATATTGATAAGCTGTCCTATGAGGAATTCTTACTGCTTGGACAGGTGGATATAAAGAAACGGTTTATGGATCTGGATGAAGCACAGACTGTAGAGGAATTTCATGAGGAACAGACGGGGGAGCTTATGTATGCACAGGATGAAAAGGAAGAAGCATCCAATAACATTCCATATCGTCTGATGCATATGTCCTTTACGAAGGAACAGAAAGCGGAGTTACAGAGGGCAATGGATGTGCGTGTGCCAAAGGATATCATTCTTTCGTATTTCTATCCGGATACACCGGTCACAAGGATGATGGAGATCCGCAGACAGTACGAAAGTGCACAGTGATGTGTTAGAGAGGAAAGGAGTGATGGATATGCAGACGCATCAGGGAAAGCCTGATTTTATGTAATAACGGGGTATCCCCGATCAGATATAAGAAAGATAAGTGGATGGAGTTGATCCATCCGGTGGAGACAAGCCGGATAGATGAACTCTATCCATTTTTTGTCTCCGTTTTTATTTGGAAAGGAGATTTTCGACTATGAGAAATAAGATGAAACGATTTGGAAAGAGCGTGCTTCTGCCGGCAATGGCAGTAACCATAATGACGATGGCAAGTGTATCTACGAAAGTCTATGCCGCCGGAGGAGACGGAGGCGGTACTGCAGCCGTGACAAAGCCGTTAGATAACTTAAAGACTTTGATCATTGCTGTGATCGGTGCTGTTGGTGTCATTATTCTGGCGAAGAATGTGATGGAGTTTGCACAGGCATATCAACAGCAGGATTCTTCTACGATGAATTCTGCACTGAAAGGAATCGTAGCAGGAGTTATGATGGCGGGCATTTCGTCTGTGCTGACATTTCTTGGATTCTAAGAAAGAGAGAGGTGAAACGACATGGACATTTTTAAGCTGGGGGATAAGATCTTAGACCTTCTGAATGTGATCTTCGCATTCTGGAATAATCAGGTATCCCTCGTATTTGCACTTCTTGGTCAGTCACCTACTGCCTTTAAGGACGGGAAACCATGGGATGTCATTGAAGGACTGGAGCCGGTCTTTGTGGCAGTAGGCTCCTCTTTGGTGGTGCTGTTCTTTGTAATCGGCTTTTGTTCGGAGAGCATCGACATACGGGAGGAGATGCGGTTTGAAGTGATCCTTCGTATTTTGATCCGGCTTGGACTTGCGGAATATCTGGTAGCCAATAATGTCACGATCATGAAAGCGTTTTTCCAGTCGGTGGGAGCATTGGTAGGACTCATTGCCGAGGGGGACAGAATAGAGCTGAAGGTTGCCACAGAGCAGGCGGATGTGATCAAGAACCTTGGTTTTGGAGAAAGTCTGATCATGCTGATCTTAGCATCACTGTTATCCATCATTGTGATCATCTGCGGCTTCTTTTTGATCTACACGGTATATTTCCGCTTCTTAAAGCTGCTTGTGATCGTGCCTCTTGGCTCTATCGCATTTTCAACGATGAGCGGAAACCGGGTGGTGGCACATACCTGTGCGACATACTGCAAGTATTTTCTGTCGGTATGTTTTGAGGCAGTGACGATGGCATTGGCGATCGTGGTATGCAATGCATTTATCAATGCGGGGCTGCCGAGTTTTGCCGGAGATTATGCAGACTGGACGAAAACATTGATTTATTTGTGTGAAATGACTTTTACGGTGGCACTTACCGTGGGGAGTGTGAAAGGAGCACAGAGTTTAACCAGTAAGGCACTGGGATTATAGGAAAGGATGAGAAATATGCCAGAGATTATGAAATATAACAGCGATTTTACAGGAGAGGTTTCTTTGACAGCAACAGTGAGGGGGTATATGAACAATAACCGGCTGTATATTGGGCTGAATGAAGGACCGGATATGTTTGCCAATCTGACGGTAAATATTGATGCTCCCTGCCCGGAATATTGTGCGTATGTGGATACCAACAACCTGTCAAAGGCTGAGGAGTTTATAAAAGACAATGAGCTTGGAGAGTTCTCCGGATTCACGGCAGTCAGTGGTTATCATGAATATCCGCTTTATACCTTTGATCCGGACAGGCTCAGAGAAATTGATCCGGATGGAATGCGTTGCTACGAACAGATCAATGGTCTGGGAGCAGGGAAAACGGAAGAAAGAGAACAGGACAGAGGAGGGCGTTAGCATGGTTATAGAAGTAAATAAGAATATTGATAATTACAAGGAATCAGTTGTTCTTGGTCTTACCGCCAGACAACTGATTTTTTCTATTATTTCTCTGATCGTAGGAGGGGGTATCGTGCTTCTTACTTATCCGTATGTGGGGCTGACAACCAGTGCTTACATTGCAATTCCGGTGGTTGCACCGATTGCATTGACCGGGTTTTATTCCTACAACGGCATGACTTTTGTGGAAATGATGAAATTAAAGCTGCACTTTGCTTTTGGCAACCGGACGCTGACTTATATTTCCACGGAAGGGCAAATGTCAGATTTTTCGTCAGATCAGGCGGAGAAGGGAAAGCAGAAGAAAGCCGGCAGCACGGATAACAAGGGTGATTTTAAGAAAGCACAGAAAAAGATGATTTTGATGATGATACTGATGGCAGTGTTTATCGCTGCAGTGGGTGTGGCTGCTTATTGGTACAAGTATTTGAGATAGGAGGAGATGCAGATGGGATTATTTGCAGACGGATTTAAGGAGTTAAAAAAGGCGAGTGTGCCATTATATAAGACTCCCAAATCCATTCAGGAAACAATAGAGATTATGAAGGTGGCGGAGAATGGAATTTTTGAAGTGAGCAGAAATCACTTCAGCAAATGTTACCGTTTCCGGGACATTAACTATACCACCACGAATGAGGAGGAGCAGATTGACATTTTTGAGCGATACTGCAAGTTCTTAAATTCACTGGATTGTAACTTTAAGATCACTGTGAACAACAAGAATAAAGACATGCAGAATCTTCGAGAAGAGATTTTATTACAGTATCAGTATGACGAGTTTGACAAATTCCGCAGGATCTACAACGAGATCATTGAGGATAAGATCCGAGAGGGCAGACAGGGGATCGAGCAGGAGCGTTATCTGACACTGACGATCGAGCGAAAGAACTTTGAGGAAGCAAAGGCACAGTTTGCCACTCTGGAGGCAACAATCAATAAGGCGTTTGGAGAGCTTGGCACAGACATTGTGGCATTAAGCGGCAATGAGCGGATCAAAGTGCTTCACGATTTCTATCATCTTGGCGAGGAGGAAGGATTTTCTTTTGATCTGAAACACGCCAGAAAAGTAGGAGCGGATTTCCGCAATGATCTTTGTAACGGGATGCTGAAATACTTCCCGGATCATATCGAGGATGAAGGAAAGTATATCCGGGCAATGTTTATTAAAAAGTATCCGAGCAGTCTGTCGGACCGATTCTTAAATGAGATCACATCTCTCCCGGTTCATTCCATTACCAGTATTGATGTGGTTCCGATCCCGAAGGATCTCACCACCAAAACACTGCAGAAAAAGTATCTTGGTATCGAATCTGACATTATCAAGCAGCAGCGTGTGAGAAACAAAAACAATGATTTTTCTACGGAAATCTCATATGCGAAGCGTACCGAGAAAAAAGAAATCGAGGAGATCATGGATGATGTCCGTGAAAACGACCAGTGCCTTTTCTATGTGGCAGTGACATTGATCATTGTGGCAGAGAGTAAGGAGGAACTGGAGAGCGTGACGGAGACAGTGGAAACCATCGGAAAACGAAACTCCGTAACCATTGATACACATTATCTGAAACAGAGAGAGGCATTAAATACGGCACTTCCGATCGGGGTACGACAGGTGGAAACCATGCGTACCATGCTGACACAGTCGGTGGCTGTTTTAATGCCTTTTAATGTGCAGGAATTAAATGCCGTCGGTGGAAATTACTACGGAATCAACCAGATCAGTAAGAACATCAATGTGGGGAACCGCAAAGGTCTGATCAACGGCAATGGTTTTATCTTTGGTGTACCGGGTTCCGGTAAATCATTCTTTGCAAAGCAGGAAATGGGAAATGTGTTCTTAAATACGCAGGATGATGTGATCGTTATTGATCCGATGAATGAGTATTTTGACATTGCGGATACCTTTGGCGGGGCGATTGTGAATTTATCTGCCTATACGAAGAACTATGTGAATCCGTTAGCTGCCGATCTTGCTCATATGAATGAGAGGGGTATTCGTGATGTGATCGCAGATAAGTCAGAATTTATGTTAAGCCTTTGTGACCAGCTTCTTGGCAACGCATTGAACCAGAAGCACCACAGTATCATTGATCGCTGTATTCGTGAATTGTATATGCAGGCGTGGAAAGTAAAGAAAGTTCCTGTTATGACGGACTTTTATCATATTTTGAAGTCACAGAAAGAGATGGAGGCACAGGAGCTAGCTTTATCTTTGGAACTTTTTGTAGAAGGTTCCCTGAATATCTTTAACCACCAGACCAATGTAGATGTGGACAACCGTTTTACAGTATATGGTATTCAGGATCTGGGAAGCCAGCTTGCTCCGGTGGCAATGCTTGTGATGATGGAAGCAATCCAGCAGAGGATCATTGACAATGGAAAGCGTGGTCGTGCGACATGGCTTTATATTGATGAGTGTCATGTGCTCTTAAACAGTGATTATAGTGCGACTTATTTACAGCAGTTGTGGAAAAAAGTGAGAAAGCAGGGAGGTCTTTGTACCGGTATCACTCAGAATGTGGTTGATCTGCTGCAGAACTATATTGCGATGACACTGCTTTCCAACAGCGAGTTTGTAGCATTGTTAAAACAGGCAAATGTGGACAGTGCCAAGTTAGCAGAAGTAATTGGAGTATCGGATGCGCAGCTTCAGTATGTGCATAATTCTCCAAGCGGAACCGGATTGTTGAAATGTGGCAGTGTGGTCATTCCTTTTGATAATCAGATCAGTAAGGACAGTGATCTTTACAAACTGTATAACACAAATATTCATGAGAAGATTGCAATGGGAATGGTTGGTGAGGACAGTATCTTTCATGGGTATCATTCGGATGAGGTGACAGAGAACTTTTCGGAATCTGACGATGGAACCCAGGAAACGGATGTCAAGATCTATGAGCCTGTACGAAGTAAGGAAAAGAAAGAGCAGGATAACTGCTGGATGATTTATGGATAAGGAAAAGAGAGCCGGAGGAGCAATTCTCCGGTTCTTGTTTTAAGGTGGTGAAGAACGAATGAAGATTAGAAAAGTTGAGGAAAAGCCGATGGTTCTTCATACCAGGAAGAAACCGACGCTTCATATACAGAAGAAAAAGAAACTGACAGGCAATGATAAACCAAAATCCTATATTCAGATAAGAGGAAAAGGCAGAGCGGATAAAAAAGAAAAAGCAGATTCTTCTGTAAAGGTTCGTAACCGAAAACTCTATACGATGGCATCTGTCAGTGTGAAAAAGGCATCGGAGCAGATGGATGGAGGGGAGGAAATCCGGGATAGTGTGGAAATGATCCAGACGGCAGTCTATCCGGTGCAGACAGCAGCCGAAAGGGGGAAACAGCTTTACCGGAGAAAGAAGCAGCGGGACAGAAGGAGTCAGAAAAAGAGAAACAGCAGAGTACATTCTGACACGGAACATGCTCAGGTTTCCAATAAAATGCGAAGAAAGGCGGCTGGTAAGAAAGAGACAGGCAGGAAGGGACAGAAGAAAAGCAGGCAGGGCGGTTCCGGTGTCCACTCTTTTGTGAAAAGTCAGATGTTAAGTTCGTTTCTGGATAAATTTTCAACAGAGAAAGAGTTTTCTCAGGACGGATTGATAGAAGGCACAACAAAAACGGCAAAGGCGGCTGTGATGATGGCTGCGCAGATGATTATGACGGCATTAGCTCCTGTTTTGTTTGGAATGTTTGCGGTGGTTGGGATTATCGGCGTGATCGTGGTTGCGGTGATCGCAGTAATTTATAATTCACCGTTATCCATCTTTTTTCCACAGCCGGATACGGGATATGACAGTCCACGCACCGTGCTTTGTGAATATTACAAGGAATTTAATGATCAGATTATGAAATTGGAAAAGGATGATTATGTCATTACCTATCAGAATACGGAGGATGGTGCTCCGGTGTCTAACTTCAATGATACGCTCATGGTGTATATGGTGAAATACGGAACCGGGCAGGCGGGATTTGTGATGGATGAAGAGGGAAAGAAGAATCTGAAAAAGGTGTTTGATGAGATGAATTATTATGATTCCTCCAGCAGCACTGCACAGATTCCGGCAGGGGAATCTTTGGGAGAAGTAGTGACAACCGGATACTGCAGTTGTTCCATCTGCTGTGGTCAGTGGGCGGGAGGTCATACGGCATCCGGTACGGTTCCAAAAGGTAATCATACACTTGCCGTGGATGCCCACAGCCCGAAAGTGCCGATGGGAACAAAGATTGTAATGAATGGTCATACCTATAAGGTAGAGGATACCGGAAACTTTGCAAGATATGGAACAGACTTTGATATTTATTTTGATACTCATGCCGAGGCACAGGCATGGGGAAAGCGGAAAGTAAAGGCATATCTTGCAGATGGTGATGAAAACACGGTTGAGGTTTCCATGTCCGGAACCTTGGTGCACAATCTGACTTATGAGGACTATATCGCTCTTGATAAGTTAAGTGCTGACCAGGTGAAGTTATTAAAAGAAATGATGGATTCGGATCTGTGGGATTCTTACTATGATGTAGCAGGTGGTGGAGCCGTGGCAGAACTTGCCATGACAAAGATCGGGTGCCATTACAGTCAGGAAAGACGATACGAGGAAGGGTACTATGACTGCAGCTCGTTGGTGCAGAGGCTGTATAAAGAGGTTGGTATCAATCTTCCGGCAACTGCATCAACACAAGGAGAATACTGCTATCAGAATGCCATGATCATCAACAAAAAGGATCTGAAACCGGGAGATCTAATCTTTTATTCGTATAAAGAAAACGGAGAATTTCGGAATATCTCTCATGTTGCAATCTATGTTGGGGATGGAAAGATGGTTCATGCGGCGAACGAAAACCGGGGTGTGGTGTTAGATCCCCTTCGGACAACCCATGTGGTATTTTATGCCAGACCATATTAGTGGCTGGCAGATGGAAAGGAGCAAAAAGATATATGAGCGTAGATTATAAAGCAAGAATTATTTACGCCGATGTCATTGATAAGGTTACAAAGACAGAAGAAGCATGGAAAGATGTATGCAGGCTGGCAGGGCAGATCTACCGTTATGAGTTTGATAATGTCTTAATGGTATATGCCCAAAAGCCGTCTGCAACATTGGTGGCAGACTATGATTCATGGAAAAAGGTAGACCGTTATGTGAAACGGGGCAGCAAGGGAATTGTGGTGTATCCATCCAGGGCACTTAGTAAGTCCTATATCCGGCATGTCTTTGATATCAGTGATACCGGAGGGAGAAAAAGAGAGCTGACATGGAGTCTTGCAGGAGATAATCTGGAGGAGTTTGTCAGTTATCTGGAAGAGACAGGAGCAGTAGAAAAGCAGTTGGGGAATCTAAAAAAAGACCGAATGTTTGTTCTGAAAGACTTTACAAAATCACAAATAGAAGGCATAATAGAAGAAGATTTCAGAGAGCGTTTTTCTGAGGTCGAAACGCTTACAGGGCGTGTGATAATTGGCGAAGAGAAAGAAACGCCGGAGCTTGCGGCACGGGAACTGATTTATAACAGTATCCTGTATGTCGTGGGAACAAGATGTGGTTTTGACTTGTCTAGCAAAGAACAAGATTTGAGTCAGATTGTAAATATCAAAAGAGAAGATGATATTTACGCACTTGGTACTCTGGTATGTGACGTCTCCTGTACTGTTCTTAGAAACATTAACCACAGTATATCGCAGATGAAGCGAGAAAGGAGTATGCAGCATGGATACGATCGAGCTGACTTATCACGAAGGGAAGGACGGAATGCTGTATCCGAACATCACAGCGGAGCCGGACACAGGACGGACACTAGGGAAGTTCGGAATCATGGCAGCGGATTATCTGAAGGAGAATTATTACAGCCGTTACCGCAGTCTGATCCGGTTCGGGAGACTGACGGAAGTATTGTCGAAAGTGGAGGAGGAAGCGAACCAGCTTCTGGAGCAGATAATGGAGAAGTATCTGAAAAGCCACAAACCGAAAGATCCGGCATCGACCATGGAGATGTGGGAGATCCGGGAGCAGGGACAGCGGCTGGCGGAGGAGATCGTTCTTCACCAGATCGTGAACAAATATCACTAGAAACCGAACAAGAACTGAATAGAGAGCTGAATGAACTGGATTCATTTGGCAGTGAAGAAAGAGAAGCCACTTATCATCAGGCTTCTCTTTTTGAGTTTATGGGGACACCAGCAGTCGGACTTCCTGATCGTGCTGCCAGTACATTTATGGATGAACTGAGAGCACAGGAAGAAGCTGCCAGAGCATCGGGAAAATATACTTACCTCAATCCCAAAAAGGAGAAAAACATTCCTCATGAATTTGTGGTGCAGACATTGCTTCGTGGAAGTGGATTTCAGAATGGAAAAGAGAGAATTTATGGATTCTATCAGAACATTACAGATAAAAAGGAAAGAGTGTCAGCCATCCGGAAGGAATATGGACAGGGTGGTGCCGGCTGGCCACTGGAAGGTTACGGACTGCATGGATATGATACCTTTCACGGGAAAGGACTCCGGCTGCAGTGGAGAGATGAGGAAGGCGAAAAGGAAGGTTATGTAAGCTGGACAACCATTGAGGCAGAGATTGGTGCACTGATCTTAACCGGGGACTATTACCAGCCTGTGATAAAGGAGGATATCGAACCGGATTACGAGGAAGAAGATGAAGTCATTGATGCAGAGTATCGGGAGATTCTTGAAGAGGAGGAGCATGAGTTTACCGATGATGAGATTGAGGAAATCTTAGAGGAAGACCGCAGGCGGGCGGAGGAACGCTATGAGGCAGAGCATCCCGAAGAATATCCGGTAGAGAATTATCACATGGATTCTTTTACGGAAACCCATGCCGGTCCCAAGGCACGATTTGACTGGAACATTACGGCGATTAAAACCTTGAAAAAGGTGGAGAGTGAACACCGCCCGGCAACGGTAAAAGAACAGGACATTTTAGCCCGGTATGTCGGCTGGGGCGGACTGCCGCAGGCGTTTGATCCGGATAACGAAAGCTGGAAACAGGAGTATGCACAGTTAAAGGAGATACTAACGGATGCAGAGTATCGGGCGGCAAGAGAAACCGTGACAGATGCGTTTTATACATCGCCGGAGATAGCAGGGGCAATGTATCAGGCATTATCGCAGTTTGGATTCACCAAGGGAAATATTCTGGAGCCGAGCATGGGTATTGGTAACTTTTTCGGCAGTATGCCCAAAGAGCTGGAGAGAAACTGTCAGCTATATGGCGTGGAAAAGGATGATATCAGTGGTCGTATTGCAAGGCAGCTGTATCCAAAAGCGGATATCCGGATTGCAGGATTTGAGACGGTAGATTATGAGGATAACTTCTTTGACGCCGTCATTGGAAATGTGCCGTTCGGAGACTTTAAGCTGTATGACAGGAAACACAATGCGATGGAGTTTAAGGTGCATGACCACTTCATTGCAAAGTCCATCGACCATGTGCGACCGGGAGGTATTGTGGCGGTAATTACCACAAAGGGAACATTAGATAAGCAGAATAGTACGGTGCGTAAATATCTTGCACAAAGGGCAGAACTCATAGGAGCAATACGACTTCCCAATACAGCTTTTAAGGCAGATGCCGGAACGGAAGTGACCAGTGATATTTTATTCTTTCAGAAACGGGAGAGAAAGATTGTGGCAGAGCCGGACTGGGTACATCTGGGACTGACAGAGGATAAAATCCCGGTCAACAGCTATTTTGTGGAGCACCCGGAGATGATCCTGGGGTACATGATACGGGATACAGGAAGGTTTGGAGAAAACAGTAATCTGACAGCCTGTGTCAACGACGATCCGGATTTTGATCTGCAGGAAGCACTTTCCCGTGCTGTTTCTAATATTCATGCTCAGATCACCGATTTTGAACGTACGGTAGAGGAGGGGGAAGAACCGGAGGAATATCTTCCGGCAGATCCTGATGTGAAGAACTTTACCTATACATTCATTGATGGTGTGCTTTATTTCCGGAAGGACTCACGGATGGTCAGACAGGAGGTGGGAGATAAGGTGCTTGAAAGAATTAAGGGCATGGATGCCATACGGACTGCTACAAGACATTTGATCGACATTCAGTTGTCCGGGTGCAGTGAACAGGCATTAAGGCAGGCACAGGAGGAATTAAATACCGTATATGACCAATTTACAAAAAAATATGGTTATATCACAGCAAAGGGTAATGCCAGAGCCTTTCGGGACGATGGTGATTACCCTTTACTTTGTTCATTGGAAATGGTGGATGAGGACGGAGTGGTGTCAAAGGCAGATATGTTTACCCGGCAGACGATTAAGGCAAAGCAGGCAGTGGATCATGTGGAAACAGCCGTAGAAGCACTGAATGTATCCGTGAATGAGTTTAACGGTGTAAACATCGCATTTATGCTTAGTATTTACCAGCCGAATCTGACTTTAGTAAAAGAGAAGCTGGCAAAAGAGAATGACACCACACCGGAGGAGATTCATTTTTCGGATGATCTGACAGCAGAGCTATCCAGAGCAAAACTCATTGAGGAGCTGAATGGACTGATCTTCTTAAATCCGATGGAGTATAACGAACACGATCCGGATCATGGATGGGAAACAGCAGACGAATACCTGTCCGGCAATGTCCGGGATAAGCTGCGGCTTGCCAATGCTGTGGCAAAGGAACATCCGGAACTGTTTGCGGATAATGTGACTGCCTTAGAGCAGGTACAACCGAAAGATCTGGATGCATCTGAGATTGATGTGCGTATCGGAACAACATGGATCGAGCCGGAAGATTATGAAACGTTTATTTTTGAACTTCTTGACACACCACGCCGGTCACGGGCAGTACGGAGTACCTACTATAGTTCTGGGATACAGATCCATCTGAATAAATATACGATGGAGTGGTTTATTGAGAATAAGTCATATGACAAATCCTCGGTGGCTGCCAGTAAAACCTATGGTACTTCCCGTATGGATGCCTATACGATCTTTGAGACAACGCTGAATCTCAGAACCGTAACCGTGCGTGACCGCATTGAGGATGGAGATGGCAGATACCATTATGAGATCAATCAGAAGGAAACGATGCTTGCAAGAGAGAAACAGAACCAGATGAAAGAAGCCTTTAAGGAATGGATCTTTGCAGAACCGGAGCGGCGTAATAAGTATGTGAATTATTATAATGAAACCTTTAACAATGTCCGGCTTCGGGAATATGATGGCAGTCATTTGGAATTTCCGGGGATGAATCCGGATATTCATTTGAAACCACATCAGGTTAATGCGATCGCCAGAGTGCTGATGGGAGGAAACACGCTGTTAGCACATTGCGTCGGAGCAGGAAAAAGCTTTGAGATGATGGCAGCATGCATGGAACAGAAACGGCTTGGTCTTGCAAATAAGACAGCGATGGTTGTGCCAAAGGCATTGATCGGGCAGACAGCAAGTGAGTTCTTAAGGCTTTATCCATCGGCAAATATTCTGGTGGCAACCGAACGTGACTTTGAAAAGAGCAGGCGGAAACAGTTTATCTCAAGGATTGCGACAGGAGATTATGACTGTATTATTATGAGCCATTCACAGTTTGAAAAGATTCCTATTTCACCGGAGCGGAAGGAGGCGATGATCCGGAAACAGATTGAGGAGATTGCCCATGCGATTGATGAGATGAAGTCACAAAACAGTGAGCGATGGACGATCAAACAGATGGAATCACAGAAAAAGCGGCTTGAGGAGCAGATCAAAAAGATGACCTCGGAAGAGAGGAAAGATGATCTGATTACCTTTGAGGAGCTTGGCATTGATTCTATTATGGTCGATGAGGCACATGCGTTTAAGAACCTTGCCATTTTCAGTAAGATGAATGTTTCCGGTATTACCGGAACCGGCAGCCAGAGAGCCATGGATATGTTTTTAAAGTGTGAATATATCAACGAGTTAAATGGTGGCAGAGGCATCGTATTTGCAACCGGAACACCGATCAGCAATACGATGTGCGAGATGTATGTCATGCAGAGTTTCCTGCAGAAAGACACCTTGGAGCAGCTAGGTATTTACCACTTTGACAGTTGGGCGGCAAACTTTGGAGAACAGACCACAGCATTAGAGCTTACTGTTGAGGGAAGCGGATTTCGTTTTAAGACGAGATTTAATAAGTTTACGAATCTGCCAGAACTTATGAACTTGTTCAAAGAGGTGGCAGATATTCAGACAAGGGACATGTTGGATCTGGATGTGCCGGCACTTCGAGGTGGTAAGTATATCATCGTGGAGAGTGAGCCGGACTGGTATGTGAAGCAAGTCATGGAGGAATTTGTTGCAAGGGCAGAGAGTATCCGAAGCGGAGGGGTTGATCCCAGTGAGGATAACTTTTTAAAGATCACTCACGAGGCAAGGCTTCTCGGTACGGATGCACGGCTGTTGATGCCGGATGCACCGAACAATGTTGATGGAAAGCTTAATAAGGTAGTGGAAAATGTGCTGTATGAATACCGGAAAGCAGAGCAGGAGGGTATCATTGGCACACAGCTTATCTTTTCCGATATCGGTACACCAAGATCCGGTTGGAAAGAAGAGATGCTTACCGTTTCATGGGCAGAGGCAGATACCTTTGATGTGTATAATTATCTGAAAACAGAACTTGTAAAGCAGGGTATCCCGGCGGATCAGATTGCATTTATTCATGATGCCAAGACTGACGCTGCAAGGGATGCCCTTTTTCGTGAAATGCGGTCTGGAACAAAGCGGATTTTGATCGGTTCTACCGATAAATGCGGAACCGGTGTTAATGTGCAGACACATCTTACGGCAATGCATCATGTGGATTGTCCATGGAAGCCTTCCTCTATCGAGCAGAGAGAAGGACGAGGCTTGCGGCAGGGAAATGAAAACAGTGAAGTGGCGGTATACCGTTATGTTATGAAAGGAACCTTTGATGCATACAGTTGGAGCCTTGTGGAGAACAAACAGCGTTTTATCTCACAGGTGATGACCAGCAAGTCCATTTCGAGAAGCTGTGAAGATATCGACGAAGCAACATTGTCATATGCAGAGATTAAGGCTGTGGCAACCGGAAATCCATTGATCAAAGAAAAGATGGAAGTGGATAATGAGGTGCAGAGACTCAAGATGTTAAAGGCATCCTATGATAGTCAGCATTACAGCCTGCAGGATCAGTTTATGATCAAATTTCCGAAACTGATCGCTGCGGCAAATGAAAAGCTGAACTGTGTTCATGCAGATATTAAGAAACGGGATGAACAGGTGCTTGCAGCGGATGAGGAGTTTGCCATTAAAGTGGGAAATATGACCTTTCATGAGCGTGTGGATGGCGGCACGGCGGTGTTGGCAGCAGTCAGTAAATGCAAGGTTGGAGAGACAACCGGAATCGGAGAGTACCGTGGTTTTGAGGTGCAGGTGGAGAAAAACTTTATCGGAGTGAATTACCTGATCCTGCATGGACGAACCGATTATAAGGTGGAATTATCCAACTCCCCGGTGGGATGTATGGTCAAATTGGAAAACTGCTTTAATGGAATGGATGGAAATATTGAATTTCTGGAGAAGAAGTTAGAGCAGTATCAGCGTGATATGGAACAGGCAAAGTCAGAATATGAAAAGCCGTTTGCCTACGAGGAAGAATTGAAAAGCAAGACTGCCAGACAGTTTGAACTCAATACCCAGCTTGATCTGGAGAATAAATCGATCACAGAAAAAAATGGGCAGGAGATCAGTCAGGTGGCAGAGAATGCTTATCCGTATGGAGAAAGGAAGGATTACCGATGAAGAGACGAATAAAAAAGGATATTGTGTTGATTTTACTGGGGGTTGCCATTGTCGCAATCCCCTTTCTTTTGCGGATGAAAGAGCAGGAGAGAAGTAACTGTTATATGAAAGCGTTTGAGGAGGAACAGAATGAAGAGAAGCAGAGCAAAAAAGATCATAAAAAGAAAGATTCCCTTTTATTACAGGAGGGTGTTATCGGGATTATTGAAATACCGAGCTTAGATATTAAATATCCGGTATTTGAAGGAGCCGGCAGTGTGCAGCTTAATGAGGGCATTGGTCATATGACCAATACGACAGAGCTTTGTGGAAAAGGAAACTGTGTTCTTGCCGGACATAATGGCAGCCGCCGTGGGGTGTATTTTACTTATCTATGCAACATAGAAGCCGGGGCGAAGGTCGTGCTTACGAATAGAAAGAAGGAAAAGCACGAATACACGGTAAAAGAGATGAAAGTCGTAAATCCATACGATGAATGGGTGACGGAGCAGACAGAGGGGGAAAGTCTTACACTTTTCACCTGTGCGGAGCATGGAACAAAACGATTTGTAGTGAAGTGTGAGCCGGTAGGTAATACGGATCAACAGAATGGAGAAAAGTTGGATCGTAGAGAAGGGGGTGTTTACCACTAAACAAGTCGGGGAAAGACCGGCTATTTTGATGGAAGGAGAAAAAATATGGTAAAAGAGCAGATTTTTTTGGAAACAAACAAGGGTAATGTGGATGATAAAACCGATGATATGAGAAAAAAATATAACATTATCTATGCTGACCCTCCCTGGAAATATGATCGCCAGAAGGGGGAAGGTGTTGCCGCAGCCAGATATCAGACAATGTCTATTGCTGATATTCAGGGGATTCCGGTAAATGAGATTGCGGCGGATGATGCAGTGCTATTTTTGTGGGTTACGTTTCCGAAGCTCAGAGAAGGGCTTTCGGTTATTGAAAGCTGGGGCTTTCAGTATAAGACCTGTGCTTTTAACTGGATAAAGCAGAATCCGAAAGCGGATACCTTTTTTGTGGGACTAGGTTTTTGGACAAGGAGTTGTTCGGAGGTATGTTTATTAGCAACCAAAGGACATCCTCACCGGGCATCACCAAATGTCAGACAGTTATGTATCGCACATCGTGGAGAACACAGTAAAAAACCAGATGAGATAAGGGATCGGATTGTAGAACTTTGTGGAAATCTGCCAAGGATTGAACTTTTTGCAAGGAAAAAGAGCGAAGGCTGGGAGTGTCTTGGAAATGAGATTGACGGCAAAGACATCCGAGAGGCGCTGAAAGAATTATTGGAAGAAGATAGCAGGTAACAAAGTATAAAAAAGAAGAAAGTCTATGCCACGGAAACTTATGAGCAACTATGGCATTGTTTTATGGAAGGAAAGGTGATTTGTATGAATTATGAGATTACAGTAAATCAGTTAAACAAAGGGGATGGAAACATCCGTGCATTTGCATCGGTAGTGTTTGCAGAAAGTTTTAGGGTCAGCAACATTGCTGTCATTGAGAATAAGGAGGGGCAGTGCTTTGTGTCTATGCCGAGGTATGCAAGCAGTAAAGACGACAGCGGATATAAGGATATCTGTCATCCGATTACAAAAGAATTTCGTGAAGAACTCTATGAAGGAATCATGAAAGCCTATGAACAGGTGCAGCAGATAGAAGAGAACCGACTGCAGCTTAAAATCAGTCAGGTGGATAAAGAGAAATCACAGGAACTAAAGTTCAATGTAAAAGTTACTCCATTTGAACGGGAGGGCAGTAATCTCCGAGGGCTTGCCCGCATCTATCTGGAGGATTGCTTTCTGATTAACAATGTGTCTTTATTGCAGGGAAAGAATGGAGTGTTTATCTCGATGCCTTCCTATAAAACAAAACAGATTGATGGGAGAGGGAGAAATGTATATCAGGATATTTGTTATCCTGTCACGAAGGATTTCCATGAAAAGCTTAACAATTTGATTTTGCAGGGCTTTGAACAGGCAAAGAAAATCCAGCAGGATGAGGTGAGGGAGCGGGCAGAGGGAAAAGTGCCGCTTTCTGGGATTGAGGAACAGGAATTGCCGTTCAGATAAAAGATAAGTTAGGAAAAGGAGCTGCCACTTTACAACAGGTTTTGAATCATTAAAGTGGCATGCTCTCTTTTTCTGTTTTACCATTTACGCAGTTTTCCAACTGTTCACGTAAAACCTGGAATATAGTGGAAAGGTTCATGTTATGATGTCCCTGTAAAAATTTGTATTATGTTGTTACTTGATGATTTTTCAAATTGTAACGGAGGGAGAAAAGATGAAAAGAAGGCGTAAACAATTAATGAGGCAGATATTAGCATTTATACTTGTAATGGCTATCACTCTGCAAACAGGTTTCAGTCCTGTTGCAGAAGCTGCCGGAAGCAACGAAACAAATGTAGAAACTGATATTCCAAAGGAAACTGAGGTACAGGCATCTTCTGATGATCTATCGGAGGATAACGATGTAGAGCTTTCAAAAAGTGATTTTTCCACTGGTTTCAAAGTGCTGAAGCAATGGGAAAACCAATTTCAGGCTGAAATCACGATTACCAATATTTCGGAAAAAACCATAGAAAACTGGAATGTAACCTGTAATTTCAGCCATGAGATTACAGAAATATGGAATGCTTTTATATATGACCACAAGGGAGACACCTACCAGTTTAAAAATGCGGAATGGAATTCGGACATTGCTCCGGGTGCCAGCGTGTCATTCTCCTTTACGGCAAATTGGGATAACGATACCATCAACAAACCATCGAAATTCGAATTAAGTTCTGAAAGAATTACTCTGGACGGGGATAATTATAAGGCAGAGTTTTCTGTTACTTCTGACTGGGGCGACGGTTATACCGGCTCTATCACAATTACTAACGATACCAATAAAACAATCCGTGACTGGGTGCTAAGCTTCGACTTTGATCATGATATTGACAGTGTCTGGAATGGAAACGTGATTGAACATAACGGAAACCATTACGTCATCCAGAATACCGGCTACAATGGCAACCTGAAAAAAGGCGAAAAGATAGAAATCGGTTTCCAGGGCAAGCCGGGGAAGGTGCAGAACGGTCCATACAATTATGAATTATTATCCTATGAGGATCTGAAGCTGGAGCTGGATGCACCAAAGCTGGTTCTGGACGGAACCGGGGAGTATCCTGTGCTTAGCTGGAACCGGGTGGATGGTGCTGCGACATATACAGTTCAGAGAAAGAAAGGGACTGACGGGAAGTATACGGTTCTGGCAACCGATCTGACTGCAAAGACCTATACGGATATGGACATCCATGAAAAAGGTGAATACTACTATGTAGTTACGGCTGACAATAAATTTACCAAAAGTCCGTTATCCAACGAAGAGTGTTACCGCAATATAGCCAAGACACCTACCCTGCTTGGAAAGGTTGAGAATAATGCGGCAAAGCTGATCTGGGATGAAACACTGGGAGCCAGAAGCTATACCCTGTACCGCAGTACCAAAAGCGGCGGGCCATATTATGTGCTGGCAGATAAACTGCTTAAGACGGAATATGTAGATGAGGACATGGATCCGGATGAAATCTATTATTACGTTGTGGTAGCGGTTAATGAGCGGGGAAACAGTGACAATTCCAATGAGATTAAATTAGGCATCAATGAAGACAGGGAATATACTTTTGAGGCAGAGCAGGATGATGATAAGGATGGTCTGACAAATAGTGAAGAACTTTTGCACGGTACGGATGTTTTTTCTAAGGATACCGATAATGATGGTCTGGATGATGCGGAAGAAGTCCGTCGGGGCACCAATCCTTTAGAACCTGATACAGACGGGGACGGCATTTATGATGGCGCAGAGGTTCTATTAGGGCTTGACCCGCTGGAAAAAGACGAGATGGGAGAATACCAGACGGAGAAGAAGTCAGATTCCGGCAGGGCAGAGGTCAATATCAGCGGAGACAGTAACCTGGTGCTTGCCCCGGTTGGTGCCAATGATTCCGATAACGTACTGGTCAATTCCCTGGAGGGCATGGTTGGGAATGCAGTGGATGTCACGACCGGCGGGTTTCCGTTCAAAGAGGGGGAAATTACCTTCCATTATACGGACGAAGAGCTGCAGGAGCTGGGCATCGGTGAGGATGACTTAAGTGTATATAAGGTAAATTATGATACCAAAGAACTGGAAAAACTGACGGAAGTAACTTATGACAAGGAAAAGAATACGCTGGTTGGCGTGATTACAGATGGCGGGACCTATCTGCTTGGATATTCCAAGATGAGTATTGACCTGAGCAATGTGGATATTGTATTCTCCATTGACCAGTCCGGCAGCATGTGGTCAAATGATCGTAATTATTATAGGATTCTTGCAACAAAAAAATTCCTGAAAAATTTAAAAGAGGATTCCTATCGTGCGGGAATTCTGGCGTTTGAAGACTTTACCACAGTAAAATGTAAAATTACCAAGGATAAGAATGCACTGAATAAAGCATTGGATGGAATGTATTATGATGGCGGTGGAACAGATCTTTATAAGGCTATTGTAGATGCTGTCGATATGTTCAAGGATAATTCTAAGAGAAAGGTCATCGTTCTCTTTACAGATGGTTATGGAGGAAATCCGGTTCCGGCAGCCACAAATTTATGTAATAAGAAAAATGTAGTTGTGAATACAGTTGCTTTGGGCAGCGGTACTAATACAAGTCTGTTAGAGAAGATTGCGACCTATACAAAGGGTGGTTATTTCTACATCAATAATTCCCGTTCCATGACACAGGAAGATGTAGAAAAACAGATTGATTTAATTTATGAGAAGCTTTCCAAGCAGCTTACCCTGAGCGAAGAGGCAGAGGATGAAGACCTGCCGGAAAGCAGGATGAACCTGGAGTTTTCGGATTTATACAGCGGTATCGATAGCAAGGAGGCACAGGAGTGGATGACGACTGCATCCACCAACCTTCTGACCGGAAACTATGTATATGATGAAACCGATATTGCCCTGGAAGGACCGGGCAACAACCTTTCCTTTACCAGAACCTATAACTCCCTTTCCGCAAATGAAAGCTCCATCCTTGGAAAGGGTTACCATACGAACCTGGATATGAAAGTGGAGAAACAGGAATCCAGTTCCGGGGGCAATATACAGGTTGGCAAGGTGGATGTCAGCCGCTTAAATGTCAGGGCAGGCGCTGGGGCAGACAAAAAGATTATCGGTGGGCTTTCCAGAGGGAAAACGGTAAAAGTACTGGGGACGGAAGAGGTATCGGGAAAAACCTGGTACAAGATAAAATACAAGAACAAAGATGCTTATGTGGCCGGCTGGTACATTGATGGAAATGGCGGGTATGAGGTATCTTTTGCTTCCGGCACCAAAATTTTCTTTACGGAAAACAGTGATGGATCAATCCGTCCGAATAACAGTACGGATGTTACCTTTTCCAAAACAGCGGATGGGTACCGTATTAAAAATGCAGACCTGTCAAAAATAGAGTTTGATAAAAAAGGAAAACTGACAGGAATGTTTGACCGCTACGGCAATGAGATTTCCGTATCTTATTCCGATGGGAAAATCAGTAAGCTGACCGATGCCGTGGGACGGTATCTGAAATTTACCTATAACGGGAACGGCTTGTTGGAAAAAGTAGTGGACAGTGCAGACCGCAGTGTCAGCTATTCCTACAATAAGAAAAAGCAGCTTACCGGAGTAAAAGATGTATTGGGGAACAGCACCACCTTTGAATACCATGAAAAATCCGGCATGCTTTCCGCAGTCAATGACCCATTAAAGCATCAGGTAGTACGTAATGATTATGATGCCCTCGGCAGGATTGTCCGCCAGTATGACGGCGATAACATCATCCAGTATTTTATTTATGATGATGAGATTGATAAAAAATCAGAGGGTGTCAGTGCCAGATATATGATTAACGGTAATGGCAAGGAGAGCAAAACTACCTTCAACCAGGACTTGAAACCGGTCATTGAACGGGATGCCATGGGCGGTCAGACACAGTATAAATATGAATATTATAATGAAGACAGTGATAAATGGGTCAACATTACGGTAAAACGGGACGGAGACAAAGTATGGGAGACTTATGAAGATTACCGGAGAAACCACAAAGTTGCCATACGTGAAACGGCGATTGACAAAAACAAGAATAAGACGGTAACTGAATACAACAAACATGGAAATCCGGTCAGTGTTACTGATGCGGCAGGCAACACTGCCACCATGAAATATGATACATACGGCAACCTGGTGTCTGAAACGGACAAGGCTGGTAATAAAACTACACATACCTATGATGATAACGGCATTAAACTTATGGAGGAAAAAGATGCCCTGGGGAATGTGACACAATACAAATATTATGCGGCAGAAGGTGATATCAAAATTAAAGGGCTTACCAAGACCGAGACAGACCAGCGGGGTGCGGTAACCACTTACTACTATACCGCTTCCCATAATAATTGCAAAAAGATTCAGGATGCCCTGGGCAATGTGACGAAAGCATCCTATGACCATGTGGGCAGGAAAGTAACGGAAACAGATGCTCTGGGGAATGTAACGGGATATGAATACGACGAGGCAGGCCAGCTCGTAAAGACGACCGATGCCCTGGGCAATACGGAGAAGTATAGCTATGATGCGGCAGGAAATAAAACATCAGAAACAGATAAGAAGGGCAACGAAACGAAATACCAGTATGATGCTAAAAACCAGCTGGTAAAGCTGACGGATGCAATGGGCAATGCAACGGAGTACAGCTATGACCATGTGGGCAATGTCTTAAAAGAGATTACGCCAAAAGGAACGACCCGTTATGAATATGACGCCATCAATCAGAAGATAGAGGAAAAGAATGAATTAAAAGAAAAGACCCTCTATGATTATGATAAAAACGGTAACCTGACCCATGTGACGGATGCATTGGGACGTGTTACAGTCTACAGCTATGATTCCCTGAATCAGAAGACAGAACAGAAAGCGGCACTGGGTCAGACAACAAAATATCAGTATGATGCCCTTGGAAATGTGATTAGAGAAACCGATGCCCTTGGAAACAGCGTGGAAACCCGCTATGATGCCCTGGGAAGGGTTATTCAGGCAACGGATAAAAACGGCAACAAAACATCTACGGTCTATGACGATAAAAATGGCACTGTGACAGTTACAGCAGCAGACGGCGGTGTGACAAAAACAGAACTGGATCTCCTGTCCAGGGAAACCGAAGTGACGGATGCGCTGGGCCATGTTACACGGAAGCAGTATGACGGCAATGGAAACCTGATCCGGGAAACGGATGCCTTAGGCCGTGTGACGGAATGCCGGTATGACGAACTGGACCGCCGGATCTCCATGAACCTGAAATATCAGGAAAACGGGAAAACAAAGGACTGCATTACAACTTACGAATACGACAAAAACGGCAATAAGAAGAAAGAAACCAATGCGAAAGGGCAGGTTTCCAAATGGAATTATGATGCCTTAAACCGTGTCGTAAAAGAGATCAATGCAGAAAACGGGGAACAGAGCTATACCTATGATGAGGTGGGCAATGTCATCAAGGCAGAGGATGCCCTGGGACGTACCGTATCCAAAAAATATGATGCCCTCTCCAGGGTAACCGAAGAAAAAGATGCCCTGGGAGCAGTAACCGCCTATACCTATGATGCAGCCGGAAACGTCACCGTGAAGACTGACGCTGCCGGAAATAAAACAAAATATGCGTATGATGATCTTGACCGCAATACCGCCATCACGGATGCGTATGGCAATAAAGAGGTAATGGAATACGATGCGGTGGGCAATAACACAGCGAAACAGGACCGCAACGGAAACATCACCAGATACAGCTATGACAAAAACGGGCAGTTAATCAGGACCACAGACCCATATGATAAGAGCATATCCTATACATATGATTCCATGGGAAGGCAGATTAAGGTCACCGATGCCAAGGGCGGGGAGACTTCCACCGGATATGATAAGCTGGGAAGGAAAATATCTTCCACAGACCAGGCAGGCAATACGACCAGGTACCAGTATGATGCGGCAGGCAACCTGATCAAAGAAACCGACCGCAACGGCAAGGTCACCAGCTACAGTTATGATGGATTTGACCAGCTGGTAAAGGTAACGGATGCAGAATCCAATAATACAGCATACCGCTATGATCTGGCAGGAAACCTGTTGGAACAGAAAGACGGGGAAGGAAGGACGGTATCTTACGCTTATGACAGCATGAACCGGAAAATTTCCATGACGGATGGTGCCGGAAAGGAAGAAAGCTACAGCTATGATAAAGCATCTAACCTGACTGCCAAAACGGACCGCAATGGTACCGTTACGAATTACACCTATGATGCCTGTAACCGGCTCCTGACGGAGAAAGCGGGAAAGATATCTTACCGGTACAGCTATGATAAGCTTGGGAACATGCTGACCATGACGGACAATACCGGAACAACGAAGTACAGCTATGATGCCCTGTCCCGGATGACCAAAATGGTAACTTCCCAGAACCAGACAGTCGGCTACAGCTATGATGCGGCAGGAAACCGCCTTACCGTGCAGTCCGGTGTGAACCAGCTTACACGGTACAGCTACGATAAGATGAACCGTATCAACAAGGTGGAATATAACGGGCAGAATACCCGGTATGACTATGATGCCAACGGAAACCAGATCAAAATGATCCATTCTAACGGCATGAAGACAAGCTACACCTTTGACGGAAGAAACCTTCTGACGGGAATCATCAACACCAATCCTGACGGGACTAATAAGAAGTATTATTATAACTACGATCCGGAAGGCCTGCTGACCAAAAAGCAGGAGCCAAAGGGAATAACGACATACAGTTATAACGGGGACAAACAGCTTGTCAGCATGACAGAGCCGTCCGGCAGGGTAACCGGCTATACATACGACAGAGCCGGTAACCGCAGAAGCCAAAGGGTAGCGGATGGCAGTGACGTAACAGCAATCGAATACATCTACGACAGTCAGAACCGTCTGACAGCAACCATAGAAAAGAAGCCGGATACAACGGTACATACTGACTATGAGTACGATGCCAACGGTAACCAGACCAGGGTCGTGGCAAAGGACAGTGCAGCAGGAACCACAAAAACAGACACCTATGTCTATGACGAGCTGAACCAGCTGACACATATCAGCGGCAGTGACGGAAGCCAGTCCGACTACACCTACTATGCAAGCGGTTTGCGTGCCTCCAAGAATGTCAACGAAAGCACCGCCGTATTTACCTATGACGGAACGAAGCTCCTGACTGAGCAGACAGCAGGGCAGACGAAAACAAATATCCATGGCACAAATCTGATTGCCACGGCAGGCAGTGATATGTTATATTATCAATATAACAACCATGGCGATGTCATCAGCGTCCTTGACCAGGCAGGAGAGGTTAAGAACGAATACGACTATGATGCCTTTGGCAATGCCATTACAGAGAAGGAAACGGTTTCCAACCCTTACCGTTATGCCGGTTATTATCAGGATTCCGAAAGCGGGCTGTATTACCTGCAGAGCCGCTACTATAATCCGAGGACGGCAAGATTCCTGACGGAGGACACTGCTTCCGGTAAGTATACCGACCCGCTGAGCCTGAATAAGTATACCTACTGCCATAACCAGCCGGTGACGGGATATGATCCGGACGGGCATTTCCTGCATATCGTAGCAGGGGCGTTCATTGGAGCTGTTGTTGGTGGTGCTGTTTCTGCATATTCTCAGTATAAAAGTACTGGAAAAGTCAAACTTAAGAAGACAGTTGGAGCAGCCGTAGAAGGAGCAGTGGTAGGCGGAGTTGGTGTAGCAACTGCAGGTGCAAGCCTGGGAGTTACAGTAGCAGCTGGAGCTGCAGCAGGTGCAGCAGGCAATACTGCCAATCAATTAATATCTACCGGAAAGGTAAATAAGAAGCAGGTAGCAGTCTCTGCAATAGGAGGCGCAGCAGGAAGTGCCGGAAGTAAAGCTGCATCTCAGGCTATTAGTAAAGCAGCTGGGAATGCAGGGAAGCAGGCAGCCGCAAAAGCGGGAAGCAGCATATTAGGAAAAACCATTGCAGCATCGGCAAAAGGTGGTATTGTTGGTGCTTCAGCAGGTGCATCTGCTGATTTGGCAATGCAGGTTGCTAAAGATAAAAAGCACGACATAAGAAATGTTAACTGGAAAGAAGTCGGTGGAAGTGTACTGCTTGGCGGTGGACTTGGTGCCGGAATAGGTGCAGTTTCCCAGACGAAGCTTGGGCAAAAAGTCAGTACTTCGCAGCAACAGTGGGATGCAAAACTAAATTCAGGAATTCAGAGTTTGAAAACGAATTTCAAAGCGAATGCCAAAGCGTTAATGGCAGATAATCGAGGAATGATTAATCTGAAGGCATTTGCTAGTCGAAGAGGAACTGCTGGATTGAGTGAGGGTGGTACATCTACAGAAGTTATATTACCTAGTAAACCTCATAAGAATAGAACAGTCGGACATTGGGAAACTATTCTTGATGAAGTTGATGTGATGAAGCAGAGTGGTGAATATAAAAAAATATATGTTAATAAAGGGCTGAGTAATGAAATACCTAACGCTAAACCAAATAGAAGACCTGATATCATGGGAGTAAGGAATGATGGAATAATAGACCAAGTTGAAGTTCCAAGTAAAACAGATAATCCGAAAGCCTTAATTGACAGAATGATAGATAATCAGAGAATTCTTGGTGAAAGAGCTGGAAGCATAAAAGTTAGAAATATAGGTGATAATTAAAATGAATGAAAGAAAAATTTCAATAACAATATGGGGTGCAGAAAAAGGAGATTGGATAGATTGGTATAATGATATCAAAGAGCTAATGAGTTATTTAGGCTATGAGGAAACTCATATAGGAATATTAAGTGAGAATTATACTTCTGGGAAAATAATGACAGTAAAACGCAAAGAAAAAGAAGTACTTGCAAAATTAATTGAAGGTGAAGTTCCAAAGAGTTTTTCCTGTTATTCTTTACCAAAGGGTTATAAAGTGGCTTCGTTTGATTATGATTTTTTATGTGAACGAAATGCATCATACATCTCTGTTGTGTTAAAAGAAGCAGATTATAATAATGCTAATGAACAATTTGTTATTTCAATTATGCATAAATATGTTTGCTTTGAATATGGAGAAATATATTCTACATCAGCAACAGAAATGCCTTTAATATATGCAGAGACCAAAGAAAAGGGCAACATAAAAACATATAAATTGTTGAAGAAATTCAAAAAATAGGGGATTGTAGATATGGCAGCCAGCAGGACAGACAAAGGCAAATATTTATGTCATTCAAACTGTTTGATATTATGAGGAGGGATTTACGCAAATTCACTACCATTCACGCAGAACCTCTTTTTTATCCGGTCTCCAATTGCTAAAGTATGGCTAGTAGCAAAAGTACAATATCGTTGAAGAAAGGAGAAGGGACATGTTAAGAGACATTAACTGGCTGTATTGGATTTTGCATTACTGGCGCTAAGTCTGCATCAGCCACTGTAGTATGGAACAGAAAGAGTGTATGCCGGCCAATAGGATTCATATTGGCTGGCATACATTTTTTGTTGCCATGCATCCGAAGGTATTTGTTTGAAACATTTTCACCTCTTACAAACCGTGAAAATTTAGCATTGCCATATGAGTGGAATTGTATGACAGGTATACAGCAGTTTCAAGTGAAAAATGGGACAACAATGATTACAGGTGCGGCTGCACCACAATATACTGGTGGAGCAAATCAATGGTATATTAATAATTTGGAGGATTTAATTAAGTGTCAATAGAGGAAAAATATAAGAAAAAAAATATATATGTTCAACAGTGTGTGAAAAGTGAAATGGAGGATGTTAAAAAAGGGCTGAGCAAAAAAGACTATGCACAGCTGAGCATCATTTTGGAAGAACTAGAGAAAATGATGAATAACAAGTGTTTGTCGTTATGCTATCCTAGATTTATTGTTGATTCATGGGATTTTAATGATAAATTAGGCTTGGAGTTGTTGGAGCTGGCAAAATTATATAGGCGATGGAAATAATGTCATATAGAGCAAGCTTATTAGAAAAAATGAAAAAGTATGATTGAGGGATAACAATATCTATGTCATTCAGTCAAACTGTTTGATAGGGATTTACGCAAATTCACTACCATTCACGCAGAACCTCTTTTTTATCCGGTCTCCAATTGCTAAAGTATGGCTAGTAGCAAAAGTACAATATCGTTGAAGAAAGGAGAAGGGACATGTTAAGAGACATTAACTGGCTGTATTGGATTTTGCATTACTGGCGCTAAGCCTGTATCAGCAACTGTAGTATGGGACGGAAAGAGTGTATGCCAGTCAATAGGATTCATATTGGCTGGCATACATTTTTTGTTGCCATGCATCCGAAGGAAGCTGCCGGTGGCAGGTTCTGTAGGTAGTTACATTAAGGATAATGATATAATTAAACGATATATATAAGGAAAGCATAATGGTTCTACAGCAGAGTAAGATTGGGGTTACATATGACAGTGGTCGCGTATTATATTTTGGAAGCGGTTAAGTTCCTGGTGGTATACCTTCTGGGGATGTCAATGAGAGCTTCGGCAGACTGGCGCAGAAGGCTTGCAGCCGGATGCCTTGTTCTTCTGACCGGGATTTTGATGAATTTTCTCAGGCTAAGTTCGGCATATCCGGTACTGTACCTTTTCTTTGCCCTGCTGTTGTTTTATCTGCTGATAGAGCAGGCGGCATTCCGCAACGTGGTCATTGTTTTCTGGGCGGTGGGTGTCATTTTTTCAGTGGATACCATCAGTTATGTTTTGGTAAGACTTATTCGGCATATTACACATTATCATTTGAACCAGTGGCAGGATATATGTACCAGTGTGATTACCATAATGATACTGGGAATTGTGTTCGGGTTGATTGCACATAACCAGAAAACGGCATTAGGGGAGCTTTCGGCAGGGTACTATGTCGCATTTCTGATAATCTGTGTGGCAAACGCATCGGTGCTGGTTCTGATTGAGAGGGAGCTTATGAATGCACACGGCGAGTTTGCCGTCATTTATATCATGCTGGTATTAAGTTCTCTGGTTCAGATGGCATTTGTATTTGTGCTGGCATCGTCTAACCACTGGCACTATAAGAATGAAAAACTGAAGGAGCAGTATCTGGAGATGCAGACAGAGCATTACCGGTATCTGGAAGAAAGAAACCTTGACACAAAGAAATTCCGGCATGATTTGAGAGGGCATATCCTGGTCGTGAAGGAGTGCATCCGTGAGGAGAAGTGGGATGAGCTGGGACAGTATATTGACCGGGTGTGCGGTGAAATTGAGCATATACCGGGTTATCTCAGCGTGAAAAATGAAACAGTGGATGCCATACTGAACTATTATCATACACAGTTTACCAAAAGAGACTGTGCATTTGAGGTGAAGGGAAGCCTGCCGCAGAGATGCTGTGTACAGGCCTATGATTTATGCACGATATTTTCCAATCTTATGTCCAACGCACTGGAGAGCGTGGAACAGCTTACGCAAAAGGGCAGTGTGGAGCTGTCGGTTCATTTTGACGATACCCTTATCTATATACGGGAGAAAAATACCTGCAATGGTTCGTTGAACCGGAACGGAGATGAGATAGTAACTTCAAAACAGGATAAAGAACTGCATGGATTTGGTATCCGTAACATCAGGGATAGTGTAAAGAGGTATTCCGGAACGGTTGATATTGAAGTGACGGGGCATAACTTTGTAATCGACATCATACTGGAAAATATGACCCCGTTGGAAAAGACACAGAGAATATGGAGGAAGGACTAATGCGGATTGCGGTTGTGGATGATGAGAGAAACTGGCTGGTAAAGATAAAGAGATATGTAAAAGAGTATTTTGGAGAAATGGATGTGGAGATAAGGGCTTTCTTCTCCGGGGAGGCATTTCTGGAGGACGCCGGGGAATACCAGATTGTTTTTATGGATATTGAGATGCCGGGCAGGGATGGCTTTTCTGTATTGCAGGAGTACCGGATGGAGCATGAGGATTCCCTGTTCATCATTCTGACGACACATATAGAAATGAGCCGTGAGGGATATAAAGTAGAGGCATTTCGTTATATTGACAAACATAAGATGATGGATGAAATCAGGGAGGCGTTGGACAGTGCACTGCTGAACCTGCAAAAGTACCAGATGGTCAGCATACCGGTCTGCTTCCTTGGGGAACAGAGATTGCAATGCTATGACATTCTGTACTTTGAGGTATATGACCATGTGGTGTTGATGCATACAAGGGACGGTGAAACCTATCATTGTACGGAACCGCTGAAGAGCCTTGTGAAGAAATTAAAAGATAAGGGATTTGTCCTTACCAGCAGGTCTTATCTGGTCAACCTGGAGCATATCAGGAAGGTGGAGCAGGATAAGATCTGTTTATCCGGCAGCCAGACATTGCTGTTGAGCCGTGGAAAGTATGCCAGTATCCGGAAACAGCATTTTGAATGGAAGATGCGGAGGGCGAATGGGTAGTTATTTTTTGTAGCAAACTCACAATATAGCTTCACGTAGAGCATTGGAAAAGAATTTACAATAATAAATTCCGGTTTTTAAGGCGGGATACATCGGAATTGACCGAACTCTTTAGATCGCTAGATGCTTCTTGTACATATGGGAAGAAGATGAGAACTGAAATGAATTTAACTATTGGAAGTGAGAGGGTATCTACAATGAATATTGAATTGATAAAATTAACTACTGAATATAGAGAGCAGTTATTTGAAATGTTGACAGAGTGGAAGAATGACATTATAGAAAATCATACGGATATGTCTCCTTGGAAAATATGGGTAAATGATTTTCACAATTTAGAGTATTACATAGAAAATCTTGATACAAAGGAGAATGATGAAAACGGTTGGGTTCCTGATACAACATTGTTTTGCTTTGGCAAAGATAGAAATATATTTGTAGGAGCTGTTAATATCGACATGTTTTAAATGATGCGCTATTAAAAACTGGTGGGCATATAGGAGATGGAATTAGACCTAGTGAACGGAGAAAAGGTTATGCGACAGCAATGATTTCTTTAGCATTAGATGAATGTAAGAAATTTGGCATCAAGAGAGTATTGATGACCTGCAACAAAAATAATATTGGTTCAGCAAAATCCATAATTAATAATGGTGGCATATTAGAAAACGAGATTGAAATAGATGGACATATTGAGCAACGCTATTGGATTCAATTATAACTTAGCTTTTTAACTTAATATACTAGGAAACAACATAGTATGTAGTTATCATATTATGTTCTTTTTTTGTTGACATACCATTCAATGAGTGGTAAATTAAAAATACAAAGAAACCACACAATGAATGGTAAAGGGGGGGGTGGCATAGATGAGACAAAGAGAGATCTTAAATGCAGCAAAAGAACAGGCAGGGATGACACAGAAAGAGTTTGCTAAATATTTTGGTATTCCTTTGCGGACTGTAGAGGGATGGTTCACCGAAAAGCGGGAGATTCCCGATTATTTGCTTCGATTGATGCTGTATCGGCTGGAGATAGAACATAAGGTAAGTAATTTAATGCAATATGTTCCTTTTCCAGAGGAGAAAGATGAGAATGGCAAATGAGGTGGAGGTGTGTGATATGAGCAAGAAGTTGATAATGGGAGTCGTGATGGCATTAGCATTGGTGGTATGTATTCCGCAGACTGCCTCTGCAAAAACAAAATGGAAACTATCTGCCACTTCTAAAAATTTACAGGTGGGAAAAACAAGTAAATTGACTGTAAAAAATGTTCCGAAGAAGGCGAAGGTCAAGTGGAAAAGCAGTAAGAAATCTGTGGTAAAGATCATAAAGACGGGGAAGAAATCAGCGAAGATCAAAGCCTGCAAGCCTGGAACTGCATATATTACCGCAAGATACAAAGGAAAAACAAAACGCTGCAGGATTAAAGTAACTGCAAAGAAACAAGCTACTCCTAAAGTGGATACTCCGAGACTGAATGCGACATCAGTAGACATTTACCATGTGGATGATGCACTGAAACCATATATGACAGTAGATCCGGCACATAAGACAACCTTTCAATTTCAGGTCACCGGAACAAAACTGGAAGTGGAGAAGTGGAAAGTGTCTACGGAATCCGGACTAACAATCTCTGATGACGGTCTGCTGACAACAGTTTGGGGACCGGGGTATGGCACACCATATCTGACAAGTACGGTAACAGCAATACTGGAAAACAATCAACGGTTGACAGCCACGGTAAGAGTATATGCTGAAAGTAACTTTTATGTGGATAAAGTGCTGACTGCATTTGAACAAAGGAATATTACTTCTTCTATGACAGGTAAGGAAAAAGTGGAGAGGGCAGCAGCTTACATCGGTGAGACAACGGATTATCAGGTAAATCAAAATAACTGGCAAATGCTATTACTTGGAGGAAAGGGAGACTGTCGGGCAAGTCGTGTTTTACTTGCCTATATGTGTAAACATATGGGAATGAAAGCGGAGCCCTGTGGAGAGTTTGAGTATCATGGAGAAACTTTAGTCAAGGCAGATGGAACATACTATATTGTCATTACAGGATTTGACGAACCACGACCTAGGCGGTATGTGATCACGGAGATAACTGATCAGAGCCAGTTGCAGAAGATTATGGAGGATAATAATCTGAGTCCGGCGATGTTTGATTAAAGCTGCATAGGAACAACAAGGAAAACAATTTTATGAGAGAGGAGATTGGAGCAATGGATAAGAAAGATATGACTTTATTGATCGAGGCAGAGGATGCAATCAACGATATGGACAGATTGCTGGTTCAACTGACCAGTATGGGACATTCTGATGGCTTATTCAATAAGATAGATAATGTGTATGAGGTTATCATGAACAATTCTCATGAATATTATCAAAAGGCGAAAAAAGAAAATAATGATAAAATAGAGAGTTTGTTTTATTATATCGTGAACAATCAGGAGTTATTGGCGAAGGACCGGGCGGAAATACTGCTGACAGGGAGCGTAAAGGTCGAATAAAGTGTTAGGGTGTGAGATTTGGGCGCAGGAGAAATCCTGCGTCTTTTGCTTGAAAACGAGCGGGAAATGTTTGAGTAATAGTTTTGGATCATGCATCCTGTATCTCAAACAGCTCCTCTACCGTCATATCAAGATATTTTGCCAGACGCAGGCAGGTATCAATATTCGGAATTACATTATTATGCTCAATATTAAAGATGCTCTTGCGGCACACGCCGAGTGCGACCGCAAGGTCATCCTGACTGAGATGTTTTTCTTTGCGTATTTCCGAGATATTGTTTGTTACCATATAGCGCCCTCCATACTGATCATAAGTGGAAATCATTTCCGTGAAATAGTGCTGAGTTGGGAAAGAAGAAAGGACCGGACTCAGACACTGTCTTTATTATATTCTATATGTTGTCCCATAAACAGGACTATCAGCATACTACTTTTCCAAAAATCTTAAAACTATTATTTTTTGTGATCTGGATTGGATCATATTTCTGATTCAGGGAGACAAGGAAGGTTCCTGCTCTGCTACAATCCAGCTTTTTACAGTAGGCATTGCCGTCGAGATAGAAGATACCGATCTCCCCTGATTCCAATTCTTCCGTCTGTTGTACCCACACAATCTGTCCGTTGATGTAACGAGGTTCCATACTGTCACCGTGGATTCGGATACCAAAATCTGCTTCCGGTGCGACTTCGTTTCCTACTTCGATCATTTCAAAGTTATCGCTGTCAAGAAATTCTCCGGTTCCTGCAGACGCAGGAAGATCAAACAGTCTGATTTCCCGGTAAGAGGGAAGGACAGAGGTATCTTCTTTGGCGTAATCTCCAGATTTGATCAGCAGATCTATGTATTCTTTCGCTTTTTGAATGCCTTCTTCGTTTAATTCGCTGAACGGATTATCCGGCGTATATTCTCCGATGAATGTATCGTAAATATTTGTAATGCCGAGAATCTTGCAGAGTGCCAGAAACTGTGTGGCGTTCGGCTGGGTAACATTGCGTTCCCAGGAACTGATCGCTGCATGATTCATAGAATATCCAAACTGTTTCAGTTCTTTATTTACATCGGGTTGTGTCAACCCAAGTTCTTTTCGACGATCCTGTAATATCTTTCCGATTGAGTTCATTTTATCGCCTCCGTAAGAGTGTTTTTGTCTGTTTTCTGTATATACTATATACAATCCCTCATGAAAAATCAATGTAAAAATCATTTTTATAATGAAATGGGCAATATTTTACACTTGAAATAATGATAAAAATGATTTATACTGACGGCATAGAAAAACAGAACAAATGTTCTTTTTGGATTGGAGAGATTGATTATGGCAGACAGAACAGTGCTTCATGTGGATATGAATTGTTTCTATGCCAGCGTGGAGATGTTACATCGTCCGCAGATGAGGAATGTGCCGATGGCAGTAGGCGGTGATCCACAGGCAAGACATGGAATCGTATTGACAGCGAATTATCTGGCGAAGCGGCAGGGAGTGAAGACTGGTATGGCACTCTGGCAGGCAAGACAGGTTTGCCCGGATATTCAATTTGTTCCACCGAGAATGGACTTGTATCTGCGTTTTTCTAGGATGGCACATGAAATCTATCAGGAATATACAGATCTTTGGGAACCATACGGCTGCGATGAGGCCTGGATGGATGTGTCAGGAAGCTGTTCCCTTATGGGAGATGGGCTTACGATTGCTCAGGATATCAGTCGCAGAATTAAGTCAGAGTTAGGTCTTACCGTAAGTATCGGTGTATCTTACAACAAGATCTTTGCGAAGCTGGGCTCTGATTATAAGAAACCCGATGCGATCACGACGATGGGCAGAGAGGAATATCGGACGAAGGCTTGGCCGCTTCCGGTGGGTGATCTTTTATATGTAGGAAAGTCTACCGAGAGGAAGCTGCAAAGCATGGGCATCCGTACCATTGGTGAGCTGGCGCAGATGGAGGAAAAGTATCTGAAATCCCGGTTTGGTAAGATAGGGCTGGTACTTCATTCTTTTGCGAATGGCTGGGATGATTCTCCGGTTAAGAGGGAACATACCCATGCTCCGATCAAGTCCATAGGAAACAGCACAACGACTCCGAGAGACCTGGAGACGGATGAAGATGTGAAGATCATCCTGTATGTTTTGGCAGAAAGTGTCGCTGCCAGACTGCGGGAGAATGGCTTTAAGTGCCATGTAGTGGAAATATCCGTCCGCGACAACGCACTACATCATTTTACGAGACAGCATAAGATAGACAGACCGACGAACATCACATCGGAGATTGCACAGGAAGCCTATCGCATTTTCAGAGCAACATATCAATGGGAAAAACCAATCCGCAGTCTTGGTGTCAGAGGAGCAGATTTAACACTGGATCATGCATATGAGCAGCTTGACATATTCTGTGACTATACCCACCGGGAAAAGCAGGAGAAAGCAGATGCTGCGGTGGATGAGATTCGGAAAAGGTTTGGATATTTCAGTATCCAACGGGGACTGATGTATCAGGATAAGCTGTTATCCTCTTTGGATGCAAAAGGTTCCCACACGGTACATCCGCAAGGATATTTTAGTTAAGAATAGGAGGCAGTTCTTTGAACGAAGACAAAATTTATGTAGATGTGAATGCCACATTTACCAAGGATGGAATGCTCCTTCCGAAAAGTTTTGTATGGGAGGATGGAGTAGAGTATGAGATCAGCAAAGTGAAAGACATCCGGCGTGCAGCCAGCTTAAAGGCAGGCGGTGCCGGGATGCGATATACATGTGTCGTAGACGGAAAAGAAGTATATCTGTTCTATGAGGACAACAATATGTGGTTCATGGAGAAATCAGCTTAAGCAGATCATGGCTTGCCATGGTCAACAGGCTTTAAGATCAGCAATGTCGGAGCGTCAGGACAGGGCGCATCGGAACTTCCGGCTCTAGTAATGGGCTTGCGAAGGTTGATTTCCCTTTCCCTTGCAAGTACAAATGTTGCGTGTTGGTAATAGCAATTTTGTATGGTAGAGGAGTTGAACTGAATTGGAGAAGAATTGGAGTACAGTGCAGTTGCATTGCAGAGAATGTAATGCGAGGATGATGGATTACACATTGTGTCAGGACGATGACCGGATCGTCCTGCAGGGTATTACAATCAAATGCAGCCGCTGCAAACGGGTAATGATGTTGAAGAAATATACAGAAGGCATGATACGGAAGCGTGCCGACAAAGGTGTGTTCCGTATCTGACAGATCTGGGATCTGTTACATAGAAACAAAATGACAATTAAATGAACAGCCCACCTGATAAGGGCACATCAGCAATGATGGAAGCACCAGAGACGCAGGGGAAA
>ERZ773181.387-NODE-387-length-49317-cov-7.077301_pt1 | contig 49317 bp, 46 predicted proteins | sample MGYA00581001_ERZ773181 | MGnify/ENA primary metagenome ERZ773181 (study PRJEB29015, sample SAMEA2737780) | human gut metagenome | biome: human gut; feature: human-associated habitat; material: faeces | place: China | collected 2012 ...
GTTTGGCTGATACTTATGATACATACCGATTGATTTGTTATTCGCTTTGTCGTTAATCTCACCGTAGACCTTTTTATAAAATTCGTCCCATAAACCACCGATAATCTTCGGCATTTCAGGTGATTTGTTGTTGGTTACGGCTGATATGCCCACCGCTTTCTTTTCTTCGAGATTTACAATTTCATATTCCATTTTGTTATCCTCCTTTAACTTGATACAAGAAGTATAACACACTTAATATGACATCATTATGTCATATTATAAATAATTGTTTATCATTTTCTCTATTTTCGTTTTAATTATATCTCTTATGTATGTTGGTTCAAGCACTTCCGCATACTCCCCAAACGACATTATATAGCCGTAAAGCCATTCATTTTCGGGATATGACATATTCACAATAAAATCGCCGTCCGCTGTTTTTTCTGCGTCTCGAAATTCGTCATAAACACGGTATTCGGCATTTTTGCTTATTTTCAATTTTACATTAACACAAATATTTTCATCGTCATTATCATATTTATATTCACACATTTCACGTTCAAAATGTTCGTTTGTCACTTCAACATCCTTTATTCGTGACAACCTAAATATTCTGTAATCATCGGCTTTTCTGCAATATGCGATAAGATACCACGATTTACTTTTAAAATACAGTTTAAGCGGCTCTGCAATACGCTCGGAAATTTCACCGTTACTGTTTATATACTTCAGCTTCAGTGCAAATCGTTCAATTATCGAATCTCTTATTTTATCGAAAAAATTCTTTTGTTCCACCTTCCAATCCGAAAAGTCAACGTCAATCCATGAACTGTCGTTAGATTTAAAAAGTAATGACATTTTATCCGCAATGCCTGTTTTTTCAACATTCGGCAACACTGACATAGCAGTAAGTGCCGTTATTATCGCACTTTGTTCTTCCTTTGATATAACCGACTTGTCAAGTATAAAATTATCAAGAATAGATATTCCGCCACCTTTGCCCTTGGTGGTGTAAATCGGTATTCCGGCACCCGACAGGATTTCAACGTCACGATAAATCGTACGGCTCGATACTTCAAATTTCTTTGCCAATTCATTAGCCGTTACGGTCTTTTTGTCAAGCAATATGTATATAATTTCAAATAATCTGTTAATTTGCATAATTTCACCTTTATCTATGTACAAAAAAAGGAGCTACAAAATTGTAACTCCTTTAAATGACTTTTACGCAAGTTTTGCAAGTTTAAGAGCAAGCTGTGACTTCTTTCTTGCAGCATTGTTCTTGTGAAGAATACCGCGGTTTACACTTTGGTCAAGCTTCTTTGCAGCCTCATTGAAAAGCTGTTGAGCCTCTTCCTTGTTACCTGCCTTTGCAGCAGCTTCAAACTTTTTGATAGCTGTCTTTAGAGCAGTCTTGTGAGCCATGTTGATAAGAGTCTTCTTTTCTGTAACTCTTACTCTCTTTTTAGCTGATTTAATGTTTGGCATTTATTATTTCCTCCTTTTATTATCTGTTTTTACCTAAGAAAAATAACGCTAAAGTACCGCACCCGGTATGCGAACCTATAACAGGTCCAATATTGCCCGTTATGATACTTTGAATATTAAATTTTTCTTTTATTATTCCAGAATTAAAATTATCCTTTAAATTTATACATTTTACATTTTGTTCGTCTTTACTACATACATAGTCAACCAAAATAATATCATCTATATTAGCAGATGCTGTAATATTAGATGAATGTGTTGTAATAAATACTTGGTTTGAATTTTTGCTAGTATTTTTATACGCTTTAATATAATTTATTAATTTATATTGCATATTAGGATGCAAATGTGCTTCAGGTTCTTCAATTAGCAATAAATTAAATTCATTTTCATTTTTAAAATTTATTGAATTTCTAATATATATTAAATTATTGTATCCCAAGCCATTATTATCTAATGGAAGATTATATCCTATGGTAGCATTATTTAATTCAAATTTAAAAAATTCTGTAAAATCGGAATCAAATTCAAATGTAGCTATAAAATCATTTTTTCCATTACTAACACCTATGTTCTCCTGATCTTTTCGTATTTCTTCATTAATTGAAACTGTAATTGGATTAAGCCTTGTTTTAATTGATGAATTAATATTATTATTTAAACAGTCAATATCTTCTTTATTATCACTCATCTTGCTTTCAACGTATTTTTTAGTATTACTAGTTATCTCATCAATGTTTCTATTAGCGTTAATAACTTCAATATTAAATAAATTTTTAACGTTTCTCTTTTCAATTTTTTCATTAGAAACACTATTGTAATAATTTATTTGATAATCTCTGTTATACGAACACCAAAACTCTCCTCAATAACAACTACTTCGCCCTTGGCAACATACTTTCCATTAACAAGAACATCCACAGATTCTCCTGCAATCTTATTAAGTTCAACGATTGTTCCTGGTGCAAATTCAAGGATATCCTTGATTGATTTGGTAGTTCTTCCAAGTTCTACAGTTACCTCAAGAGGTACATCCTTAATCAGTTCAATGTTTTCCTTCTGTGAAAGAGGATTAACATCTGTAGCAAAAGGCTGGAATGCTGCTGGCGCAACATTAACATCCTGTGGCTGTGCATAACCTTGCATTGACATTCCCTGCATCGGCATTGCCTGTCCCATCATGCCCTGCATTGGCATTCCGTATCCATATGGCATGCCCTGCATTGGCATTCCCTGTTGTGGCATTGCCTGTCCCATCATATTGGGCTGTTGCATGCCCATATCAGGCTGCTGTACCGGCTGGGTCTGTGGTTGTGGTGCCGGTTGTTGTACAGGTGCCTGCGACGCCGCTGGCTGAGCCTGTGGCTGCGATGCTGGCTGGGAATTAGCGCTGTCATCAGATGATGGCATAAACATATTCAATAATTCCTGTGCAAACTCTTTAGGATATAACTGCATAATCTCACTATCAATAAGGTCACCAATCTGCATTTTAAATGCTACCTTAACGAAAGGTTTATTAAGAAATGCAGGCATTCCCTCATCTAACTCATTATAAGTTTCTACAAGATTTGCAACCGGAGGACTTATGTCTATCTTTCTGTTAAACATTGACGACATAGATGTTGCTGCAGAACCCATCATCTGATTCATAGCTTCACCTATTGCACTCAGATGTAACTCTGAAAGCGGTTCATCCGGATTAGCAGTTCCTGTGCCTCCCATCATAAGATCTGTAATAATCTTAACATCATTTTCCTTAAGAATAAGTACATTATTTCCAGCAAGACCTTCTTTATATGAAATCTGCATCATAACACATGGTCTGTCATATTCCCTTGATAAATCATCCCATGTTGCAACCTCAACCTTTGGAGTTGTAATATTAACTTTCTGAGAAAGAAGCGAACTAAGTGTTGTAGCTGCTGTTCCCATGCTTATATTAGATATTTCTCCAACAGCATCTTTTTCTGATTCTGTAAGAGTAAAGCTGTCTTCTGCTGAGTTGTTATCCGGTGTGTCAGTCACAGTAGCTGTACCTGTTGATTCAGCATCATCTCCTCCTGACCCCATTCCACTAAGAAGTGCATTTATCTCGTCCTGGGATAACATTCCATCCATTCTTATTCACTCTCCTCTCTAATTACTTCTGTAACTCTTACTGCATATTTATCTTCGTAATATCCCGGAAGAGCCTTAAACTTTTTAATATTTCCAACAAACACTTCCAGTTCCTGATCGACTTTTTTATCAATCCTTATTATATCGCCAATCTGAAGATTCACAAAGTCTGAAACACTGATTTTAGATGTTCCCAGCACTGCCTTTACCGGAATCATTGCCTTATCAATAACAGTCTCAATTGCATCTTCATATGTATTAGTATCTTTCTCCTGCATATTAGAAAACCAGTATTTAGTGTTCAGCTTGTCCATTACAGGTTCCAATGTAGCAAATGGAAGACATATATTCACAAGGCCCTCAACTTCACCAATCTTTAAATTAATCGTCACTATAGCAATTGTCTCACTCGGTGAGATAATCTGGGCAAATTGTGAATTAGTTTCAATTCTTTCCAGTCTCGGATTAACCTTAACAACATTCTCCCACGGTTCCTGCATAAGATTAACACAGACCGTAAATATTCTTTCCAATATAGAAAGCTCTATTTCTGAAAAATCTCTTTCTTTATCAAGTGAATTACCTGCACCACCAAGCAGTCTGTCAACAATGGCAAATCCAAGATTTGAAGCCATTTCCATAATTATATTGCCTGACAGTGGCTGCATTCCTACAACTCCAAGCAATACAGGATTGGAAAGTGCATTAGAAAATTCTGAATATATAACAACTTCTGAGTTGACAACATCAACACTCACCGATTTTCTAAGGTAAGCAGGAAGATTAGTTGCCAGAAGTCTTCCAAAATGTTCAAATATAATCTCAAGAGTTCTTAAATGTTCTTTAGAAAACTTGGAAGGTCTTGCAAAGTCATAATTCTTAACCTGCTTTTCCTCCGTATTCTTCATTTCATCAACATCTAATTCTCCGCTGCTGAGAGCTTTCAAGAGGTTATCAATTTCACTCTGTGAAAGAACCTCTCCCATCTTCCTCACCTCCTTTAGTATTCATTATATATATCATCATTACTGAATAACCATATTAACAAGAACAGATTCAATAGTTTCTGTCTTAAATAATTCCTGTAACTCTTTGAGAAGGTCAGCCTCTATAGTAGCCTTACTGGCACTGATTGTACTGTATGTATACTTGTTAGCCTCATTAGTAACCTTGTTAACAATTACCTTCATTCCATTATCTATTGAAGTTGATACTGTACTGTAATCCTTCGCCTTAGAATTAAGACCTATAGATACTGTAAGTACAGCATATCTTGTCTTTCCATTATCTACAAACGAAACAATAATATCCGTGCTGTCATTATTCTTTACATCAACATATTTGATATCTTCTATGCCCACGCTTCCAGTTCCTGATGTGCTGTTAGTAAGCCCACCACCGGCATCTAAATCAATAATTTCAGCAACCTTGGTAATTAAAGAATTCGTCTTTTTATTAGTAGATACAAGTGAAAATGTGAGTAACACAGTAAGTATAAGATTAACCAATACAAGTGCGAGTGTTATCACATTAAGCATACTCTTTTTCATGAGTTATCCTCCTGTTAACTGTTAATTGCATTATACACTTTTATTTCAACTCTTCTGTTCTGTGCTCTTCCTTCCGGAGTTCCATTATCTGCTATAGGAACTGCATCTCCTCTTCCTGAAGATGTCATGGTCTGGTCTGAAAAGCCTTTGTTAGAAACAAAGAAATCAAAAACGCTATATGCCCTGTATAAAGAAAGCATCATATTGTTAGGATAAAGTGATGTATTAATCGGCACATTATCCGTATGACCTTCTACAGTAATTATGTTTCCATCATACTCTATAAGAGCATCCGCCACCTTGTCAAGCAATGTAAGTGCCTGTGGTGTTAATTCAGCCTTACCTGAATCAAATAACACACCGCCATTTACATTAAGCATAACATACTTGCTGTATGCTGTAACCTCTATCTGGTCTGCCACTCCGCTTGCAGTAAGCTTATCTTTAATCTCTTCAGCCATACTTTCTGACTGTTCAAGACCTTCTTTCTCAATTTCATCATATGCATCCTGAATATTCTGTGACATCTCGCCATCAGTATTCAGTCCCATATTATTATAATAATTACTTAAATCGTTAAGCTGGCTCGCACCACTGCTTACAAGAATGCCTTCCTTAGATAAGGCTGATCCTCCCTGCGGAAGAACACTGAAACTTGATGAAAGTGAAGCAGCAATTTCTTCAAACTTCTGTGAATCAACTGTAGACATCGCAAACATCAAAACGAAGAAACACAGAAGCAGGTTCATAAGATCTGAAAATGTATCTTTCCAGAGGGCCGCTGGTGGTGCATCCTCTGTTCGCTGTTTTGCCATCAGCCTTCACCTCCTCCTTGCTCAGATAATGCTGTTCTGGCAGATGGTGAAAGGAATGACTTAAGCTTTTCCTCAATAACTCTAGGGTTCTCCCCTGCCTGAATAGAAAGAAGTCCCTCAATAATAATCTCTCTAAGCTGATACTCATCATTATTCTGTAACTTAAGCTTATTAGATATAGGAACACAAATCCAGTTAGCAATCAATGAACCATAAAGAGTAGTAAGAAGCGCTACCGCCATATTAGGTCCAATGGCTGCTGAATCAGATAAGTTCTTTAACATATTAACAAGTCCAAGAAGTGTACCAATCATTCCCCATGCAGGAGCAAGAGCTGCCCAGTTATCAAAGAAACCGATTGTACTCTTATGTCTTGTGTCCAGATTAACCAGTTCTGTCTCAAGAATACCTCTTACAAGTTCAGGTTCAGTACCATCAACGATAAGAAGAATTCCCTTCTTCATAAACTCATCATCAAGTCCCTGTGCAACCTCTTCAAGTGCCAGAAGACCTTCCTTTCTGGCTGTATTAGAAAGCTCAATAATCTTAGATATTACCTGTCCGTTATCAAGCTTAGGATCTTTCATTGCAATGCTGAATCCCTTAAGATGTCCGATAAATGTCTTAAATGTATACGATGTCAGCATACCCGCCAAAGAACCACCAATAGTAACCGCTATTGATGGAATATCAACGAAAGTATCCATAATTCCTTTCAGTGTAGGATTGGTTGTACTTGTTATAATACCGATAACAACCATGACAAAACCAATAATAATTCCCAATAGTGTAGCTAAATCCATAATTGCCCCTTCCAAAATTCTTATGTTCTATATATTATCATTCAGCTTCTGTCTTAACGACATGTATATTGCCGATTATATTCCTTTTATAAGTCATTATTCTGTCAAGCACTTCATCAAGACTCTCTTTAACAACATACTTATGTCCTGTTGTAAGCGTAATAACAGTATCAGGAGTCTCTTCCATAACTTCAATAAGTTCTGCATTCAGGACAAAGTTCTTCCCATTAAGTCTCGTTACATCAATCATAATACCTCCGACACCATATATTGCATAATACCCCCATTAAAATCAACTACATATATTAAAGCACTTCATGTCAATTATTGCAAGAAATACTTTCAAAAAACAGACAAAAACGCCCCGAAATCTTCTGATTCCGGGGCATTAACACCTAATAATTATCTCTTAAGATTAATAAGTTCCTCAAGCAATGTATCTGAAACAGTAATGATTCTTGAATTAGCCTGATATCCTCTCTGGGTTGTGATCATGTTAGTAAACTCTGATGAAAGGTCAACATTTGACATTTCGAGTACACCTGATGAAATACTTCCATCTGATGTTGTAACATCTTCACCGATACCATCAAATGTGCCTGAGTTAAGTGTTGCAGAGTAAAGGTTCTCTCCTTCTTTCTGTAAACCTTCAGGGTTAGAGAAAGTAGCAACTGCTATCTGTCCTATATTCTTAGTATCACCATTGCTGTAGCTGGCAACAATATATCCTGAATTATCAATACCAACTGATGTCATCTTACCAACAGCCTTACCTTTGCCAACTCCATCAATTCCAAGATCACCCTTTATAGATGTCTTATCTGCATACATTGTAACACCTGATGCACTAAGAGTAAGCACAGGACTTGTCTCGCTCTCACCAATAGTTCTAATATCAATGTTTTCATTAGTCTGCGATAAAGTTGCATCGTTAGAAAATGTAAGCTGTATATTAGCATTTGACTGATCAGCAAGACCTGTAAGTGTATTAAATGATAACGGTCCTGATGCTGTAAATGTAAGGTCTGTAGGATTACCATTCTTAGAAACACCTACGCATGACATTGTATACTGTGTGTTATCACCCTGAACGCCCGCATAACTCAGATTAACAGTAGCCTGATATGAGTTACCAACGCTGTCATAGAAATTAAGTGTTGTTGTAATTGTATCCTTAGAACTTGCATTAATATTTCCTGTAAAATTAACAGCAGATGTTCTCTGTGGAGATGTATAAGCAAATTCAGGGCTGTTTACATAAAGCTTTGAAACAACATCCTTAACTGCCTTACCAGTCTCATCTACCTGCCATCCCATAACATTAGCACCTGCTGATGTAACAAGAGCACCTGATTCATCAACCTTAAAGTTACCTGCTCTTGTAAAAAAAGTATTTCCTGCACTATTTACAATAAAGAAAGCGCTTCCGCCTATCTTTAAATCAAATGCATTATCTGTTCTTTCAGATGCACCCTCTGTTGAAATTGCAGTAGAGATAGAACCAACAGATGAACCAAGTCCGATCTGTTTTGCATTAGTACCACCCTTACCTGATTCAGCATTAGGTCCAGATGCTGTCTGTGTTGTCTGATAAAAAACTTCTGAAAAAGTCATAGACTGCGACTTGAAAGCCACAGTATTAACATTGGCGATATTGTTACCAATAACATCCATTCTCGTCTGATGTGCCTTAAGACCTGACACAGCAGAGTACATTGATCTCATCATAATATTGTTCCTCCATATTAGTACATATGTAATATCATGAACTTCGTTCATGATCGCCATTCGCCGCTCGGGATGAACATGCATGCTCCCCCTCGCTAACGCTCATTAATATCCTGATGACACCATATTGTAGAGTTTTGTTCCATCAAGCAGTCAGGAACATCAGCTTCCTTTCGGTCCAGCTAAATAATAACCGCTCCATCAATATTAGTGTAGATATTATCATCATTGTTATTCTGATCCATCGCTGTGATAACCGTTCTGTTCTTTGTATTAACTATAAATGAAAGATCATCAACTATAACGAGGGATTCTTTGATTCCTTTCGATATTGCTTTTTCGGTTCCTTCCTCAAGCCTTGTCATCTGTTCATCTGATAACTGAATATCTCTTTCATCCAGTCTTGCGCCTGCATGCTTTGAGAATTTCAATTTCTTTGATGCATCAATATCACTATCAGAAATAACCTCTTCAATTGAACGTTTCTGATTATATATATCAGCAAATGTTTTTCCATCATAAGTCTTGCTGACATTATTCTTGGAATTATCCTTGCCAATATAATCTGTCATCTGTTCAATAGAAGTAATGTTTCCATTAATCATATTATTCATCATAACGGTTACTCCTCTGTCTTAGTGTCTGAATCAGTCTTGTTGTCTGTGTCAGTCTTGGTATCAGTATCTGTTTTTCCACTCCACTTATCGTAGTATGACTTATCCATAACAGTATCAAGATCTGCTATATCATAAAGCTTTCCACCGATTCCAAGATATACAGTTCCATTAATTGTCTCCCAGTAATCCACTGTTCCACCAATGAAACCATCACTATTCTGATTCGTTGTCATAATAACCTGTTTACCTACAAGATCAGACGCCATGCCCTGCAAAGTATTGGTATTCATCTCTTTAGTTGCTTCTACCTGCGTAAATGTAGCAAGCTGAGCCATATAATCAGAATTATCTGTTGGTTCAAGTGGATCCTGATTCTGCATTTCAGCTACCATAAGTTTCAAAAACTCATTAACATCAAGAGTTGTTTTATTAGCTGAACTGTTATTCTTACCTGTCGAACTTATATTAGTATTAACATCATCTTTAGTAGATAATGACCCATCATTCTTAACATAAGACCAGGCTCCTATTGTACTAGCCATCTTTTTCTCCTTTCTTATTATGCTGAATATTCCACGCTGCTGTTACCATTAACAATAGCGTCCTTAGCTCTTATTTCCTCTGATGTCATATCAGATTCATCAAGTCCCTCAAGACTGCTTAAATCAAGCTTTCTATGAGATTTCTTTTCCTGCTGCGCCTGATTGGAATTATTGCCTTCAAGATTCTGTTCAGATTCAAATCCATGGCTCTGTACTGTAATCTCAACTGCTTCTACCTTAACGCCCTGATTATTGAACTGTTCCTTAAGCGCTGTCATCTGATTCTCAAGTGCAGCCTTAACCTGTTCATTCTGTGCTGTAAGCTGTGCTGTAACAATTCCCTGCTTGGCAGTAACTGCGACATGCACTTTACCAAGATTCTCAGGATTAAGCATAACTTCAATGCTTGAAAGCTGCTGTGTTGTCGTAACTTTAATCTGTTCAACAACCTGTCTTACAATATCAACTTCATTAACTGCGGATGTCTCATCCACAACTTCGCTGAAAGCCTTCTGAATACTTTGTGTCATATCCGATGTTATCTTTTCAATACCATCATTATTCTTGTCCTGCAAATGTGTATCAGGATCATTCTTCTTTTCGTCTGTGAATGCAGCTTCGCTTTTAACTTCTGTCTTTTCTGCAATTACATCAGTAATACTTTCTTTGGTATCCTCTGTAACAGCTTTCTCATTCTGCTTATCATCCTGATAATCAGTAATTTGCTTATTTACAGGCTGTTCACTTGCAACAGCTTCATCAGAATCATTTTGAAAATCTTTAACAATATCTTTAACAGATGTTATATCAATGTTATAAGTTTCTGTAAGATTCTGTGTAACCTCATCAACAGTATTAATAATGTCTTCAAGATTAGCAACTGCAGAAGCATCAGTAAGGAATTCCAATGAATCGCTGTTACCGCTTAATGCAATAACAAGATCAGTAACACTCTGTGGATCAAGCAGATCAACAATGCCAATGCCTAACTGTTCCATTGCATTCTCGATATCCTCATCAGAAACATCCATAGTTTCTTTAATCTTATCCTTAATATCTGAAACTGCCTGCGCTACATCTTCTTTAAGATTATCATCATTAACAGTAGTAGTAGCAGAATTATTCACAACAGTTGTTTTATCCTGTTTTGCAACATTATTATCCTGCTTAACAACCGCAGTTCCTTTTGCAGTATTACCTGATACTCCAAAAGAATCTGTTTTTCCTGAATTTCTGTTCTGCAATGATGCATTCATAACCTTAGAAAAGTCTGTTCCAAAAGAATCCTGTGAATTCTGTCTGCCCGATATAGAACTGACTGCACTCACACCCTTCTGTGATATTCCCGAAATAGCCGAACTTACCATTATTCTTCCTCCTTTCCTGCATATTAGATCAGAATACTCCTAATCCTCTATGTATATCGGAGTCTCTCTTCAAAAACTTAACCCTTTCTAGGATACATAATTACAGTAAGCTTTGCTGCATATACAGGATCCATCTCTGCAAGAATAGCTGCTCTCTGTTTAGATGTCATACATAAAAGAATATCTGAAACCAGATCTGTATCTCCTGTCATTTCCTCTAAAATTGCTGCCGCATTTGCTGCATCCATCTTAGAATATGTCTCTGCCCAGTCCTTCACCTTCTGTGAATATTCAAGATCTTTTATAACCTGTTCATATATCTTAGCTGCATTTTCAGCATCAATGCTTTCATACCATGTTTTATAATTAGATATATCAGGGGCATTATCAGTATATACGACCTCCTGATCAAACTTGTCCTTCAAATCCTGATAATACTGTGCATTATCCTCAAACACCTTAAGTCGTGCTATCTCTGCCTGCAGCTCTGCAATAGTCTCTGATGATGCATTTCCTGAATCAGTATACCGCTTAAGTTCTGCTTCCAGTTCCTTAATCCTGTCTACCGCTTCTGAAAGATTCTTATACTGGTTGCCATTTTCTTCCTTAATCTCTTCATCAGTAGGATCTGGCAAAATCTTGCTGATAACAGGAACATTCTTAAGATATGGTCTTAACATGCTTCCGACACCGCCCACATTCATCTTGATAAGCAGTGCAAATATAACAAGCCATATCGCAATTATAAGTATCGCAACAAGTATACTTACAAATTTTCCACTCTTTCCTGAATCCTCATCCAGTTCATCAACATTAACATCTTTTTTCTTAGCCATAATACTCTTTCTCCAAACAACAATTACTCATCTTTGTTATTATAGTTAAAACTTACTGTCTCGTCTATCTCTTTCATTTCCTGCGCATTTAACTCAAGTTTGAATTCGTCAAATGCTTTCTCTTTCAGCTTTTCATGAATCTTTCTGTCCTGAACAGCCTCTGTCAGCTTCTTCATTGCATTGTCAACATTTCTTTCTGCAATTCTTATTCTTACAGCCTGCTGTGTTATCTGATTCTTAATTATCTTAATAGCCTCATTGCATCTTCGCATTTCAACAATATCAACATTCTGTGTTGCAGAATCCTTTGCAAGCTGTTCATACATATTCATTCTTTTAACAAGACGTCGCATCGTATCCTGCTCTATTGATAAACGGTTATTCATTTCTGCAAATTCAGTTTTAGCCTGTGTTTCCAGTCGTTCTTTAATATTAAGAACATTCTGCATACTGTACAAAAACTTAGCCATTCACGCCTCCGTTATCTCTTAAGCTGAAGATTTCCATTTTCAAATGCATCATAATCTGCAAATATATCTGCCAACTGTGATATTTCATCATCATAATCAAACTTTTCATCAGTCTGTTGCATAAGAAACTTATTAACAGCGTCAATCTTATAAATAGCATAATCAATATTCTTATTAGAACCACTCTTATATGCACCAATATTAATAAGATCTTCTGCCTCATTATAAGTTGCCATAACATTCTTCATACGGCCAGCCATCTGTTTATGCTGCTTGTCAACAATCTGGCTCATACATCTTGATATACTCTGTAAAACATCTATTGCCGGATAGTGATTCTTCTGACCAAGCTTTCTTGACAGCATAATATGACCATCAAGAATACTTCTTGCCGTATCAGTTATAGGCTCATTAAAATCATCACCATCAACAAGGACAGTATACAGACCTGTTATAGAACCTTTATCCGACATTCCCGCTCTTTCAAGAAGCTTAGGCATCTCACTATACACACTTGGCGGATAACCTCTTGTTACAGGCGGTTCTCCCGAAGCAAGACCTATTTCTCTCTGTGCCATGGAAAAACGTGTAAGCGAATCCATCATAAGAAGTACGTCTTTTCCCTGATCCCTGAAATATTCAGCTATTGCTGTTGCTGTCTTTGCCGCCTTATTTCGTATAAGAGCAGGCTTGTCCGATGTTGCAACAATAAGGACGCTTCGTGCCATACCCTCTGGTCCTAAATCTCTTTCAACGAATTCTCTTACCTCTCTGCCTCGCTCTCCTATAAGAGCAATGACATTAATATCAGCTTTTGTATTTCTTGCAAACATACCAAGAAGTGTACTCTTTCCCACGCCACTTCCTGCAAATATACCAATTCTCTGTCCTTTTCCTACTGTAAGCAGACCATCTACTGCCTTAACCCCCAGTGGAAGAACCTGGCTTATTATCTCTCTGTCCATAGGATCAGGCGGTGCAGCTTCAACCGGATATTCCTCTGTAAGATCAAGTTCTGAACCATCTGTAGGATTACCAAGTCCGTCCAGTGTATGTCCCAATATTCCGTCGCCAACCTTAACAGTAAGCGGTTTTTCCATATTCTCTACTACGCATCCCGGTCCAATTCCATCCACCACATCAAATGGCATAAGCAATACATTAGAATCATTAAATCCGACAACCTCTGCGTATAACTCCTGACTGTTATCTGCTGAATAAATTCTGCATAAGTCATTAAGCTTGGCATCCGGCCCAACAGATTCAATTGTAAGCCCGACAATTTTAGTAACCTTACCTAACTTTTTATAGAAGGATTTCTCTGTCAATGACAAATATTTATTTTTATTAATTGCCAGCATTTCATCCTCCTTATATCCGTTAATAAATAATCCCACCGCTATACGCAGCTTAAAAGTTTAATATTCTTTATCAGATTATTAAGTTCAATATCCAGACTACAGTTAAATATTCCGGTATTAGTTTCTATCATGCACTGGTTTCTTTCAAGTGTAGCATCCTCAACTATATCAATATTAACTTCTCTTGACATAGCACAATATATTTTCCCCTGATTATTAACAAGAAACTTATAATCATCCGGAGATACCTTTATCACATAGTCCCTGCTGCCATCAGCGTTATGCATAACATCATTAATAAGATGCAGGATAATTTCCTGATTATCTTCTGCCACAACACCAGTAACCTTTCTGAATACATCAGTAATGACTTCAACCAGTTCCGGCTCAATTGACTCCTTAAGATTATTATATTCCTGCTCAAGCTCTTTTCTTTTATTATCAAACTCAGCTTCAAGCTGTGCCTGTTTTATATTCATTTCTTCCTGCGCTTTTTCATTTCCCTCATAATAGCCGTTCTGTTTAGCCTCTTCAAATGCAGCATCTGCATTTTTATTAGCGTCCGCTATTATCTGCTCAGCCTGAAGTCTTGCTTCTTCTATTATTCTTTCAGCTTCTGCATTTGTATTTTCCAATGATGCGGCAGCCTGCTGCTCTCCCATTGCAGCATCTTCTGTAAGTGCATCCGCTGTATCATCATCAGATATAAGTTCATCAACAACATCTGCATGCAAACCATTAATAAAACCGTCTGCATCCATTTCATTATGTTTTGATTCCATTATAGCCTGAATCTTTTTCTTAATAAGGTCATTATAATCAATGACTCTCTCATCTTTATTAATTACAGAACTTCTTTTTAACAGATTAGACAATTATCTCGTCACCTCCGCCTCGTGATATTACGATTTCTGCTGAATCCTCAAGCTTTCTGATAATATTAACAATCTTCTGCTGTGCATCCTCAACATCCTTCATACGAACAGGACCCATATATTCCATATCTTCCTTAATCATAGAAGCAAGACGTGATGAAAGGTTATTAAGAATAACATTCTGTACCTCTTCTGTTGCACCCTTAAGTGCAAGTGCAAGGTCATGATTATCAACATCCCTGAGGACTCTCTGTATAGCTCTGTTATCAAGAGAAAGAATATCTTCGAATACGAACATCTTCTTACGGATTTCATCTGCAAGCTCTGGCTCTTCAACTTCAAGAGTCTCCATAATATGCTTTTCTGTTCCTCTGTCAACAGAATTAAGAATTTCAACAATTGCATCAACACCACCAACGATAGTGTAATCCTGATTAACAAGAGATGCGAGTTTTCTTTCAAGTACCTTTTCTACCTGCTTAATAACATCAGGAGAAGTTCTGTCCATCATAGCTATTCTCTTGGCAACATCTGCCTGTTTCTCTGGTGGAAGTGCAGACACAACATTAGATGCCTGCGCTGCCGGCAGATAAGAAAGTATCAACGCTATAGTCTGAGGATGCTCATCCTGTATAAAGTTAAGCAGCTGTGTTGAATCTGTCTTTCTGATAAATTCGAAAGGGCGAACCTGAAGGCTTGCAGTAAGCTTTCCGATAACATCCCTCGCCTTATCCTCTCCAAGGGCTTTTTCAAGAAGTTCCTTGGCATATGAAATACCACCCTCGGCAATATACTGCTGGGCAAGACATATTTCATAGAACTCATTAAGTACCTGTTCTTTAGTCTGAGGTGACACACTGCTTGTATTAGCTATCTCAAGTGTCAACTGTTCAATCTCTTCTTCTTTCAAATGTTTAAATATCTGGGCTGATTTCTCCGGACCAAGTGCAATAAGCAATGTCGCAGCCTTTTCAACACCATCCATCTCTCTTTCAGTACCAGCAGCCGGCTTTGGCATATGTATCATCTCCAATCATATGTAATAAACTTTTACGAATATTTCCAGTATTTATCACCAGTCATCATTAAGCCAGTTTCTAAGCAGCAATGCAACTGCCTCTGGATTTTCGTCAACAAACTTTTCAATAGCTTTCCTTGTCTCAGATTTCTCCTGAAGATCAATATCATCAACAGTAGGCTGATTCTCTTTTGTTGAAGCAAGCATTTCTTCCACAGAAAGTTCTGGTTCTTTCTCTTCCACAGTAAGTGGTCTTGCACTTCTTAATACTATAAATACAAGGATACCAAGAATTGCAACAGCAAGTGCAATCTGTATCCAGAATGATGCTCTGCTTAATACACTTGTCTTAGTAGCATCATAAAAGTAAGGAACATTGTATGCAAGTACTGTTATATTATTAGTTGATATTCCGGTAGCATTAGAAAGCATATTCATCCAGTCTGCATTAACCTGAACCTGGACAGGATCAGCATTCTGTGCCTTGAATTCATCCCATGTCATGTTATCGAGATATCCAAGTTTCTTGCAGTCATCTTCGTTATATACAACATTCTTAATAAGTGTAACCGACATTGTAGATGTATCATACACTATCTTTCCCGGCTCAGTATTAGTTGTAGTAACAAGCTGGTTAGGAAGATACTGATACTGCTTTACTGTATATGTAGAAGAACTTGATGTTCCATCTGTAAGATCGTATGTCGTTCCACCCTCACCATTACTTGTAGTTCCCGGTGTTCCACTCGCTCCATTAGTTCCGGTTGATTCAAGCTCATAAGAAGTATCATATAAGCCTTCTTCTCTTCCCTCCTGGGCTGTATACTCAGTTGCAATCTTATTAACTGTATCCCAGTCAAGATCAAGATTAATAGCAACTGTTGCATCATTGAATAATGATGTTGAAAGTGCTGTATTCTTAACTCCGGCAGCTACAGTAGACTCAATCTGTGACTTATATTTCAGCTTGCTTGAATAAGAAATATTAGACACTGAGCCTGAATTATCAGCTCCATTAAACAATGTCTTTCCCGATGTATCAATAATGGTTATTCCATTGGTTGTACTGTTTCCAACTGCTGTTGCAAGAAATACTGCTATGCTCTCAGCAGCGTCGTCTGATACAGTCTTGTTTGTATCAACTGTAACAGCAACAGTTGTATCTTTTTTCGTTGAATAAAATGAATTAGTATCATCCGACAAATGAACTGTAACAGAAGCCTTCTTGATTCCATCAAGAGATGCTATATCGGTTGCAAATTTTGTTTCCAGATATTTAGCATATTTTTTATTTTTATCAGCTTCTGTTGTAGTAAGACTGCTGTTAAGTGCATCATCAAGCGAATATCCTGAAGGCTTAATGTCATTGGATGCAATGAGCATTTTGGCATTAGTAAGATCCTGCTTTTTAACATTAACAGTCATATTATCTATCTGATATGTATATCCATTATCTGTAAGCAATGTAGTAACAGTATTCATCTCGCTGTAATCTTCGCATTTGGTAAGTTCCTCATATGTAGGTCTTGACAATACATATGCTATTACGATAACAGCCGCTATAAATACGACTACTGCACTCACAATTATAATTTTCTGATTTCTTGTCCAGTTCTTCCATATTTCAAGAAGTCTCGCCGGAATCTGTTTCAATCTATCTAACATAAAAAACCCCTATTTACATTGACATATTCATAATAGAGTTATAGGCCTCCAATGCCTTATCTCTTATTGCGACTGTATATTGCAGCGCAATATTAGCTTCCTGCTGATAAACTCCTAACTCATGAGTATTGGTCATGTTACCAAGAGCGTAATCAATTTCTGCCTGCTGTGCTCTCTGCACATACGAATTCGTACTGTTAAGTAATCCCGCCACAGAATCATATATCGCATCAAATGTGGTATCCGAATCAGATGTTCCTGTTGTTTTAAGTGATGCGTTGTCTTTCATTGCTGATGTGACTTTATTGACATAATCACTGCCTAAAGTTCCAATCGCACTAGTAAGATCCATTGTTTATTCTCCTCTTTCAGTTAATATCTTATTATTGTCCATCTTATGTTGAAGAACCTATTGAAAGTCCCTTTGTTGCCATTGACTTGCTTGCATTAAAAGCTGATATATTAGCTTCATATGAACGCGATGCATCTATAAGGTCAGTCATTTCCTGAACGATATTGACATTCGGATATGTAACATATCCATTCTCATCAGCATCAGGATGTGACGGATCATACACCATTTCCATATCTGTCGATGTATCCTCATACACAGAAGTAACTTTAACTCCGTTACCTACCACACCACCATTAGCAAGTCTTAATGCATCTGAAAATGTGGAATACGCTCCGGTTCCATATGAACCATATGCAGACTTTCCAAGTGCTGTACCTGTCATTGTTTTTTCAGTGAACACAACAGCTTTCCTAACATAAGGTGTTCCATCACTTGTTCTTGTTGTATCTGCATTAGCTATATTCTCTGATATTACATCTGTTCTTAACTGCTGTGCCGTCATTCCTGAAGCACTTACATTAAAAGCCGTAAACATTGACATAAGCTGATTTTCCTCCTGAATCCATCAATTATTTTAACACAGACTTAAATCTTGAAAACTCATTATTCATGCTGTCAATTAACGCATTATAATTAATCTGCTCTGACGCAAGTTCAACATTCTCTGTAGAAAGATCAACATTATTACCATCTGTTCTGTATGACAATGTACTGTTATCAGTATAAGTTCTTATGGATAAATCATTATAATTAACATTATTAACCCTCTGTGTCAGTGATGAGGTGCTCTTTCCAGACCTCTGTAATGCATTTGCAAGGAAAGAACTGAACTCAACATCCTGTCTCTTATAATTAGGTGTATCAACATTAGCAATATTATTAGTTAAAACTTCTTCTCTTGTCCAGCTCGCATCTGCTGCTGATTTCAGCAGATTCACATAACCAAAAGCTCCTGTGCTCATATACTTTATCCTTTCTTAATACGCCAAGCGCAAAATATGCCTATTACCAGAACATAAAAACACTACATACATTATAAATTATAAATTCAAAATTACAAGTTTTTTTGATAAAAAAAATGGACCCAATCACATTGGATCCATCCTCAATACCGCTTACTCCTTAAGCTTTTCCTATTATACAATTAAACTGCTTAATCATCAAGTCTTTTTATTGCATCAAATACAGCTTCATTAAGAACTTTAATTTTAGTTCCTTTCATGCCCGACGACTTCGTTGAAATAACTCCGGCACTGTCGAACTTCTTAAGTGCATTAACAATTACAGACCTTGTAATTCCCGTATTATCTGCGATCCTGCTTGCCACAAGAATTCCTTCTGTTCCATCCAGAGCATCAAAAACAGCCTTTATAGCCTGAAGTTCTGAAGCAGATAATGTAGAAATTGCAGACTTGACAATCTTCTTTTTTCTTTCATCCTCCGCATTCTCATTGCAAACAGAGCTCATCATTTCAAGTCCTACAACTGTTGCACCATATTCACAAAGAATAATATCATCAATGTCATAATCATTGATACACTTGTACATAAATAATGTTCCAAGACGCTCACCGGCAATATCAACCGGTGCGATCAATGCCTTATATTTACGTTCATTTCCACTTGTAAATCCAAGTGTAAGCAGATTGACATTTTCTTTAGTAGACAAAACACCAAGCAGTCTTTCATTAAACATTTTGTCAACAAATCCACCAACATCTGCCGTTATAAGTTCATCTATTCTCTCTATATTATTCCAGCAGCCTGCTCCAAGAACCTTTCCCTTCTGGCTTATAACCAGAACATTTGACTCTAATATACTGCTAAGCACATCACAAATATCGTTAAAATCAACCCTTTGTGAATGATTATTGTGGAGCAGCTTATTGATTTTCCTTGTTTTATCAAGAAGCTGAACACTCATTGTAAATCTCCAATCCTTCTTCTGATAATAACCATGCAGTTATTATTCCTTGTCATTCTTGTTCTCTACATAGCCGCATGTTTCATTAGCACATACAAGCTTGTTGCCTTTTTCAACCATATACCCGCCACATTTAGGACATTTCTTTTCTGACGGTCTCTGCCATGAAACAAAATCACAATCCGGATAACCATCACATCCATAAAATGTTCTGCCCTTCTTTGTCTTCTTTATTATGACATCTTTTCCACACTTCGGACACGGAACTCCAATCTTTTCAAGATATGGCTTGGTATTATGGCATTCCGGAAATCCAGGACATCCTAAGAATTTACCATGCGGGCCATATTTAATAACCATATTTCTGCCACATTTGTCGCAGATAACATCAGTCACTTCATCCTCAATCTTAACATGCTCAAGTTCCTTCTCTGCTTCATCTATTGCAACCTTAAGATCAGGATAGAAGTTTCTTATAATCTCTTTCCATTCAACAGTTCCCTCAGCTACACCATCAAGAAGTGATTCCATGTTGGCTGTAAATTTAACATCAACAATTGTAGGAAAAGCTGTAAGCATTATATTATTAACAGCATTTCCAAGTTCGGAAATATAAAGATTCTTGTTTTCTTTAATAACATAATGTCTTGCAATAATTGTAGATATTGTAGGCGCATAAGTACTTGGTCTTCCTATTCCCTGTTCTTCCAATGCCTTTACTAATGAGGCTTCAGTAAAATGTGCAGGTGGCTGTGTAAAATGCTGTGTGCCATTAATGTCAGAAAGTGAAAGTACTGAATTCTCATCCAGCCCTTTTGCAAGAGTATTTGTTTCTTCATTATCATCATCATTCTTGTACACAGACATGAAACCATCAAATACAACCTTTGACGCTGCAACACTGAATCTGTACTTTCCTGCTGCAATTCTTACAGATGTTGTTTCATAAACAGCCGGTGCCATCTGACTTGCCACAAATCTTTTCCAGATAAGCTGGTAAAGTCTGAACTGATCTCTCTGCAATGATTCCTTAACAACTGTTGGAGATAAGTTAAGATCTGTTGGACGGATTGCTTCATGGGCATCCTGAATCTTCTTATCATCCTTCTTGGCATTAATTTCTTTTGGAATATAGTTATCACCATAATTCTCACTTATATATTCCCTTGATGATACTTTTGCCTCATCTGCTACTCTTGTAGAATCAGTTCTTAAATAAGTAATAAGACCTACTGTTCCCCGTCCCTTTATGTCTACACCTTCATATAACTGCTGTGCAATATTCATTGTACGCTTGGTAGACATATTAAGCGTTTTAGCTGCTTCCTGCTGAAGTGTACTTGTTGTAAAAGGAAGTGGAGACTTTTTTACCTTTTCTCCCCTCTTAATACTTTCAATACTAAAATCGCTCTTCTTAACTTCATCAAGAATAGCCTGCATCTGTTCGCCATTCTTTATTTCGATTTTTCCATTCTCATCACCATAAAATTTTGCAATTAAAGGCTTTTTCTCCCCTTTAATATCAATAACAGCCTCCATAGACCAGTATTCTTCCGGAATAAATGCGTCTATTTCATTCTCTCTGTCACATATCATTCTTAAAGCAACAGACTGAACTCTTCCGGCACTTAAGCCCCTCTTAATCTTAGCCCATAATAACGGACTGATTCCATAACCAACAACACGGTCTAATACTCTTCTTGCCTGCTGCGCATCAACAAGATTCATATCAATTTTTCTTGCCTCTTTAAGCGATGCCTTAACCGCATTCTTAGTAATCTCGTTAAATGTAATTCTGTATATATCTTTATCTTCTAATTTAAGTGCCGCTGCAAGATGCCATGAAATAGCTTCTCCCTCGCGGTCGGGATCGGTTGCAAGATATACTTTATCTGCTTTTTTAGCCTCTTTTCTTAAAGCTGCCAGAATATCCCCTTTTCCCCTTATAGTTATATACTTAGGTTCATAATCATGTTCAATATCGACTCCCATCTGGCTCTTAGGAAGATCCCTTACATGCCCCTGTGATGCCATTACCTTGTAGTTAGCTCCAAGGAATTTACTAATAGTCTTAACCTTGGCAGGTGACTCCACTATAACCAAATACTTATGCATCTATAGCCCTCCAAATCAAATATGCTTCCTTATATAATAATTCTTAGAAACTTCTTCTATAAGTCCATCAAGCTCCAACTCAAGCAGAATCCCCTCCGCTTCTACAAGACTTACTTTTGAATTATTAATAATTGTTTCCAGACTGACTGGAAACAAATTGATTTGACTATACACCATATTTTTAGGGCTTGCAAGCCCTGATTTTTTTAAATCATATTTAAATATACCATTATCATTTAAATCATTCAGGCAGTCGTGTCGTTTTGTGCCCTTATTAAGATACCTGTTAATGCTCTCTGTGGCGCATATATCCATTGGTGATGTAATCATCTGGGCACCTTCTTTTATAAGTTTCAGACAGCCTTCTGATAAACAATCCCCTATTCTTCCGGGAACAACATAAACATCCCTGTTCTGCTCCAATGCCTGATCTGCCGTTATAAGAGATCCGCTCTTCTGTCTTGCCTCAACTACAATTAATGCATCTGCCATACCGCTTATAATCCTGTTTCTCATAGGAAACTGCCCGGCTCTTGGCGGCGTGCCCGGTGGATATTCTGACATTATACCCCCTGCATTCTGCAATTGCATATATAATTCTATATTACTCCTCGGATAACAAATATCCACTCCACATCCAAGAACAGCAAGACTGTATCCACCTTTATTAACAGCTCCCCTCTGTGCTGCTGCATCTATTCCTGATGCCATCCCGCTTATAACCTGAATTCCCATATCAGCAAAACATTTTGCCAGCATATCTGCTATTGTCCTTCCATACTCTGTGCAATTACGTGCACCCACTATAGCTATGGTTGGAACATGAGCCTGCGGTAATTTCCCTTTATAATAAAGAATATACGGATAATCATATATATTCATTAATTGTTCAGGATAATCATTCTTTCCAGGATATGTGAATTTAATTCCCATTCTTTCTAAATCATTATAATCTCTGTATATATATTCATTATTTCTGGACTCTATAATTGCTGACACATCTTTTTCTTTTATTCCTGACACACTGTTAAGCAATTTATCTGATGCCTTATATATCTGTTCTGGTGTATCAAATGTATTAAATAATGTTCTCAGTTTCATATTAGATATTCCAGCAATATTATTAACCCAATACCAATAATACTCCTCTTTCAATACTCCCCCTTAATGCAGCATAACATCCGGTATTCCTCTGTAATAAAATGCCTCGCTAATATTGTTTTTTGTAATATTTTCATTACCATCTATATCTGCAATTGTCCTTGCGGTTTTTAATATCTTATGGTACCCCCTTGCAGTTATATTCTTCTTTGAAAATATTCTTTCTATAAGTTGTGATTCTTCTCTCCCAAGCCGGCAGAATTTATTAATGTTCCTTCCGCTGATCTGTGAATTATACATTATATTCATTCCCTTAAACCGTTCAAGCTGTGCTGTTCTGGCTCTCAAAACACATTCTCTCATAGACTCTGAATCCATCCGTTCCCTATCGTCCTGACCAGCCTTATCTTCCAGTTCTCTATAGCCTATCTCTTCTGTCTTTATGCACAAATCAAATCTGTCCCATAACGGAGTACTTATCCTTCCCATAAATCTCTTTATATCCTGTTCAGAACAATTACATCTGTTTCTGTCCGGATAATATCCACATTTACATGGATTCATTGCACCAACAAGCATAAAATCAGCAGGATATGTATATGCTCTGTTCATTCTTACAATTGTTATACTATTATCCTCGAGAGGCTGGCGCAGACCTTCAAGTATATCAGGCTTAAATTCTGTCATCTCATCAAGAAATAATACTCCTTTGCCTGCCAGAGTAATCTCACCCGGTCTTGGCACAATCCCTCCTCCAAAAAATGCACTTCTGGTAACATTATGATATGGTGCCCTGAATGGACGGTTCTGTATAAGACCTCCATTCTCTCCCAGCTTTCCCGCCACACTATATATATTAGTAACAGCCAACTTTTCATCAAATGTCATCTCTGGCATAATTGTTGGAATTCTTTTTGCCATCATGGTTTTACCACTTCCCGGCGGCCCCATATACATAATATTGTGCATTCCTGCCACAGCTATCATAGTTGCTCTCTTCGCAGCAAATTGTCCCTTAATGTCTGAATAATCCATTTCTGAATATTTGTCTTTAATGTTATTGTCCATATCTGATATCTTTATATTATTAATAACACCGTCATTAATATATTTTACTGCCGATTTTAAATTACCTGCTGATATTGTAGTAATACCTTTAACAATATTCCCCTCATTAATATTAAATTCTGGTAAAAGCACCTTATCAATTCCTGCTTCTTTTGCAGAACACACACAAGGCAGTACTCCCCTCACGCCATTAATGCTTCCATCAAGACTCAGTTCTCCCAAAATCAGCATATTTTCAAGATTGACTTCATCTATATATCCATTTGCTGATAAAATAGCTAATGCAATTGGTAAATCAAATCCCGTTCCACATTTCCTTATATCTGCAGGAGATATATTAACAGCAATTCTCTGTGGTGGTAATTCATAGCCGGAATTACGTATAGCTACCCTTACCCTCTCCCTTGCTTCCTTAACCTCATTACTCAAAAACCCGCTCATGTCAAAGCTTGGAATTCCATTGCCAGCATCAACCTCCACCCGGACTATCTGTGCCTTAATCCCGTGTAAAACCCCACTTAATACACTACTATACAATAAACAACCTCCTCTTTTTTATTATCGTATTGATATACAGCCATATATATTGTATTACATCAGTATTCATATATAAATCTTGTAAAAAAATATCCAACCGAATCATATAACCAATATAAAACGTTCTGGCATATCAGCCATCATATCTTTTAAAGATACAGTTCCCTCTCATTATCCTTCCCCATATGTCTCCTCTGAACGCTCTTAAAACGCTTAGCCCCTCTGTATACTGCGTTGCGTTATTAGCGTGTAAGTATATTAACATTATAATAAGCATATGTCAATATATATTTATATAATATATTATAAGTATTCAAAAGAATTAAAAAAACACCAGAGACAACTCTGCCTCTGGTGTCATAATTAATCTAAATCAAACAACGTCTTACAATCAATCGTCAATATTGCATAGCCTTTTCCATCATTTCCATCAGTTGCAAGAATACCAATCCTAAGATCTCCATTCTTCATTTTTGACATAAGATTTGCTATATCAATTTTAGAAGTTAAAGTTGTATTAAGTTCTGTCAATACATCCCAGAAATTATCGACAGTATACTCTTTTCCAACTATAACCGATGACGATGAGCCTGTTAAAGATATCGTCTTAGTACCATCCGCTAATGTTGCCTCATTAATCTTACCAAGATAAATATCCTTACTGCTGTCATACATTGCATCTGTTCTGCTGCTATCAGCGTTATAAATATACATAAATGCATCTGAAATATAATCACTGTTAGATATAAGATCTCCATCAATTATCCTGAACTTAAAGCTTAACTTTGTTCTTGCAAGCTTATCAAATTCGGTTTTATTGTAATTCTTATAATCTGTAATATTCTCATCATATTTTGAACCATCATCAGTATACTCAACTTCAGGATTGTTATTACCTGAAAGCAGTGATCTTGTAAAGGTATTAACAAATAACTGTGTTTCTGCCTCTCCACTAATCTCACTATGACCAGCTGTAGAATAAGTAATATTTCCATATGAATATATGTAATAATTACTCATTGCATCCTGACCATTGTAATCATAATATCCCTTTGAATCTTCACTTCCAGAATTAAGCGTGTACCATACAACAGGCTGACTTGCCATACTTCCATCAGCATTATATATCGTAGGACTTGAAACGGCTGTATTATCAGCAAAATGATTATCAAGATCTAATGCAAAATACTGGCTATGAGTCGTTGAAACATTTACATCACTGGAAATTGCATACGGAAACTCTGTTATCTGTCCATCATTTAACTTTGATATCTTATTAGTAGTAATTGTCTTTGAACCCATGTCCTCGTATATTCCACTGCTTAAATGCATATATGGGAACTTACTCAGACTTTTCCTTGCAAGTCTGAAATGTAATGAATCTGTAAAGTTCGTATTAACATTACCCTCACTGTCTGTACTATACTTCATTCCAATCAAAGGTAAAAATCCTTTTGTAAATTTAGTAAGGTCATTATAAGTGCTGACATTATTCTTATTTGAATCAGTATAAGACATAGTATCATGTGTAAATAGCACTGCATTTCCATCATTAATATATTTCTGTAAAGCTGCAATTACGCTATCATTTAAGTTAGCATTTTTACCATAACTGTCATTCATACCAAGAACAATCATTGAATACTTGCTAAATTCCTTTTCGACATCTGAAACACTATTAATTTCATCAAAGCTCATTCTCTTTACAGACAAATTAAGGCCTGTAACCTTTGATGCCTTATTAAAATAGGTATCAAATGAGCTACCTTCTTCGAGTTTTAATGTTCCATCGTCCGCATTTATCTGCAATACTTTTACAGTTGTTTCATTACCCTTTATGGCAAATCCACCCTCATTAACAGATTTAGCAGAATACTTCACTTTATCAACTGAAGCAAAATCTGTTCCAGTAATCTTAACAATCTCAACTTTCCATGCAAAATATCCTCTTGAAGCTGCTGGCAATAATATACTTGTCTCAAATATACCCGTTCCATTACTTGAATAAAGTTTACCATAATATTCATCATTAGGACCTCTGCCCTGGGTGCTATCATAATACAAAAGTTCCTTCTTATCACTCTGGACATCATCAGCAAATATTCCATCCTGATTTCGGTCAATATATATCTTGATTCTGTAATTACCACTTGGAAGAGCTTCACTACCTCTGAATGTAACCTTAATATTACCATCTACATCATCAACCTCAGTTGTTCCATCAAGACCGTCAACAGAATACACCACTGGATTAGATAATTTTCCATTATAATTAGTATATGTCGAACCGATAACCTCTCCCGGCTTCTTTATAAATTTCAATCTAATTGAAATCTTCTGTTCGCCCTGAACTGATACATCTGTATATGTAAGATTTCCGTTAGTTCCCTTATCAGCTAAAATCTTAGTTATAAGGTCATCCATTCTGAGCTTATACATATTAGTATCATCATCAGTTACATCAGTATCTCCAAAATACAGGCTCTTATCGAATACTATTGGCATTCCTCTTAAAGAATAATCATATAACTTATCATATGCCTTATCAGTTATATCATTACCATTTAACTTTGCGCCTTCAACATCAGAACCTTTTCCTGAAACAGAAGAACTTCCTTTACTGAATACATTACCAAGTACATTTGTATTAAATGGCGTTACAGAATCCGATGTATTAAACTTATCTTTTCCATATGCTCCTATAATAATAAGATCATACTCAGCTGCAAGATCAATATTCTTAGCAATTAATGCATTAGTTGAACAATGATCTATTACAATATTGTATGGAACTGTAAACTTATCCCCAGTACTATTTGTCTCTGTTGATAAACTGAACCATCTTCTTATATTCTTCTGGTCTTCCATTGTACCAGTATATCTGTAATATCCGGCAGGTTCAACCTCTAACACTTTAATTGTGCTTATATTAGATGTATCAAAATCACCTAAAATGTATCTGATAGCCTGAGAATATCTGAACGCATCATCATCTCCTATTCCCAAAGCCTTTCTAGCATCTTCATAATATGTTCCCTTATATGAACCACCATTAAAATCACTAATCTTTCCTATATCAGACTCTAACTCCTGCACAAGCGCATTAGGATTTTTTCTTGATAATGATGCTCTCCTTAAAGTCTGCTGTACACTATCTTCAGTACCATTATATCTTGGATATGAATAATTTCCATTAGGACCAGTATATTCTCCCTTAGGTGCATATCCTTTATGACAGTCACTGAACATCGTAGAGCCAAATTCCATTTCAAAATTAGTTTTATTTGGATCATCTGTACTTTGTTCAAGTAACAGTTTTAATGTATCATTCGATACATCAATCCAGCCCCTTTTGCCTTCATACATTCTATTAGTATTTCCAACGTATTTATATGCAAAATCCCTAACGAAATAATCTCCGTCTATTGCATCCATAAGCATACATATCTTACCAATATTAGTTGTAATTGCACTTTTTTCTGTTGAACAATACACTACAGCCTTGCTTGCAGTTATATTTTCCATATACAAATGAAGCGCTACATCTGCCTTTAAATCATATGTTCCTTTAGTCCAGTTATCTATCGAGGTAACTTCTTTCTTAGTTTTCTGCTTATACATTTGTAAGATATCATTATTAGTATATTTAGAAAAATAAACCAGTGCAGCAGAATCAATATCAGAGACTTTAACTTCCGATGCCTTGACATATTTAATATCAAGAGCACCATTCATCTTAGTACTGTCAAATATAGAATAAGAAAAAATATCTCTTATTGGCTTATTAGTAGATTGATCCTTAAGTAATGCAACCGGATTGCCACTTGCATCCACAGTATAAAACTCTAAATGTAAATTATTAAGGTCATAGTCTATCTGTCTTGCTATAGTCACATCAGCATCCAGTACAGAATACAATTTATCTGTGTCTTTAACTCTGAAATAAGCCTTCGCAACCTTCCCTCCTAATGTAGAATTAATCGAAGAAATATATTTGTGTGCATAATCCTTTATATATTGTGTAAATTGATCATTTTTCGTTTTATCAGCATCTGTTGCGGGATTATTGTACTTATCAAAATTGACAGTTCCAACCTTAGGCTGGTCTTTTACAATATCAGTCCACTTTACAACACCTTGATCATCTGCAACAAGAGACCCAAGGACATCATATGATTCATCAGGTACGACCTCAAGAACAACCATATGTGTTCCATCTGCTGAATAAGTTTTACCACCTATAGTTACCGACGATGCTGCCTCTGCACTCTCAGGCTTACGAGTAACAACAATCAGAAACACCATTAAAGCAAAAACTACCACAGAGGTAATCACAGGAAAAATATATTTTTTAAAATCAAATTTCTTTGTTTTCATCATTACTTACCTCCTGATATCTTAATAAAAATAATCACTCGAAATCTTACTCAGATCAGACTTGTCACCTGCAACAGCACCTGTTGCCTTCAAAGTAACTTCTCCACCTGTTGCCTTCTGTAAAGTAATATTTTCGCCAATCTTATTACGCGACATATACTCTCTTGTAACCGTTCTTTCAGACCTCATTCTTTTAAGTGTTATTGAAACCTGTATTTCCGGGTTAACAGGAAGCGCCTCAATAATATGATTATCTATCAAACTAAAATTTGATTTTGAAAGTTTCACATCAAAATCTTCCACATAATCACATGCTTCGCTTTTCTTAGATAAAGTATCGTCTGTATAGTAGAGTTTTTTTTCTGCTTTATCATAATAATATCCCCATTTTATATGTTTAGGGCTTGATGGATCTGATGTATCATCCACTGTCTTAGTATAAAATTTCACATATGAATCTGTCTTATCAATATATATACAGTCAGCTTCAAGAATACTCTTTGATATCTGATTCAGAACCACATCAGCATCACTCTGTATCTGTGCTAGTGACGTCTGTTTACTGTAACTCTTCACAGACTGGGCAACCAGTAATACAAGTGCCGTAAGTACTATGCTGGAAACCGCCATAGCAATCAATAATTCAACTAATGAAAAACCCTTATTGTTTCGCTTCATAATCTACTCCCGTTAACCAAACGCTTAATTTGTCGTTATAACTTTACCAGTTGCATACCACAATTCAGAAGTATACTCTGTACCAGATGTTTTAATTACAAATGTTCCTGACTGCGCATCATCCTTATTAACATAATTATCAGAACCAACCTTAACAGCTCTTACCTGACCATTATCTCTGGCATACTCAATAACCATTTCGTCTGTTGAAAAATCAGCTTTTGCAGCAGACGGTGATCCATTCTCATATGTAAATGTTATTCTTGCTGCTCCACATCTGTACGAATCCTTTTCAACATATTCTGATGATGAATCCTTTTTCCACATCATTGAAATAACATAATCTCCGCCATCTTTTTTTATAACGACCTGCCAGTTTCCTGCTTTAGACATTGTATTAGTCTTTAATTCACTAATTGTAGAATAAAGATTCTTATTAAGCTTCTTGGCATTTCCCTTATATAAAACATTAATGCCAATCATCGTAACAACCGTAACAACAGCGATTATTGCCATAACAACAAGAAGTTCCAATAAAGAAAATCCATGGTTATTCAATTGTTTATTCTTTTCCCTAACTCTCTTCCCCATCTCACATCTCCATATGAATTTCATTATTACTCTGGTGTTGCTGTTGTATAAGCTTCTTCTTCCTCGTACTTTCTCCACTTGTCAATTCTGACCATATCTTTGTAAGTCATCTTGTCAACAGTTAAAGTTCCGCTGCTGGTTGTTGTTTTTGTGTTATAAAATCTAAAAATATGACCTATATCATATCCATTACGCAAAGTCCCGTCTGCTTCATTCGCTGAATTCATCCAACCTTCAATTGCTGTCTTAAATGATTCCTCAGTATAACCATTGCTTACTGTGCAGCCACTATATACAGTAACTTTACCCTTTGCAAGAATAACACCGCTGAAGCTTACATCTACATCAACATTACCTGTACATACAACCAAGCCACTTGTGAAACCAACTGTGCTTATTTTTAATGTTTCTGTAGGATCAGAATTATTAAGCAAATATACTGCATAATTGCTATTATCAGTAAATCTTGGATATGAATAAGTTGGACCAGTTCCGCTTCTTAATAATTCTTCAAGCCCCTGCTCATTAATAATATTTCCAAATACATCTCCCAAAGTATAATTACTAAGGTTAATAGAATTATATTTAGCTGGATTTCTTGAACTTAAATCATTCTGTAAGTCAGCTCTGCTTGCATACCATCCTGATTCGTCATCACTCTTTAACGGATTTGCAAGAATCTTGTTAAGTACATCATATCTTAATGCCCTGTCTGTACTCATAGATTTAATTTTCTGCTCCGCAGCTGATAATGTTCCGCTTGTAGAGCTTGTAATCTGTGAAAATGTTCCCGGTGTATTTATAGATACACCTGTTATGCTTGAATTTGTAAGACCCTTAAACGAATTCTTAGCATTAATAACCTGTTCTCTTAATTTTTCAGCATTATTTCTATAATTGCTTTCACTTGTTCCACTTAATCCTAGAGCATTAACTCTTTCATCAATATATATATCAAATGCCGTATCATCTAATATAAGATTAGCATACTTATTTCTTGCATAGTCATCTTTAAACTTAAAGTAATAATAAGTCTTTGAATTAGCTCTTATATCAGAATCAGTTATAAGATTCGTTGTACTATCAGTTTCAAGAGTGCTCTCATCTACAAGATTGCCATCTGTATCAAAATAAGCATTTCTACTTTCATACAACTCACTTGCAAGTAAATCATATGCAAAGAAATTATTTGCATTAATATCACATGTAAACGATACTCCACTTGCTGCACTGTCATTAAGAGCTGACGGATTCTTAGAGCCATTAGTAAGCAGCTTTTTAGGTATCATATATATTTCCTGATTAATATTAACTGCTGAAGATTCACCTGTGGCATATGCCCTGTCATCTGAAAACTTAATATAAGCACGACCTGCAACATACAATTGACCAATTGATCCAAATGCAATATGTGAATTAAGTCCGTTAACAATAATTGCACTACTATAATTAGGTCTCTGCTTTGCAAGATTTCCTTCCTCATAACCAAATCCAAAGAACGAACCATTAATATTAACTTCAGAATTTTCTCCATCAACAGTAAGGTCATCCTGAAGATTTAAAGTTGCACTACTTGAATTAATAGTAACGCCATCAGCCACATTAATATTCTTTGCCCATAAAGAGGTATTGTTTGCAGAAAGTCCTGAATTATTGTTAGCTTCAATATTACCGCCACATACAAAATATCCACCAGCCATTGTAAGACTAGCACCCTCATTAATTGTAAGTGCTGTTCCCTTAGTAGATGAGCCAGTTCCTGCATATGCACTTCCGCTTATAGTTGCTGAAGCATTTTTAGGTAAAATAATTCCGCCATTACCTACAAGAGAATAATCTGCAAAACATAATGTTCCAACTTTATCATCATTCTTAAAATCAATTTCAATATCAGGCATACCAACTGCACCATTGAAAGTGATATACGAATAGTTTCCACTGTTATCAAGATATTTAACTACACAGTCATAAAATCCTACAGCATACGAATAAAGAGGATCAACTCCCGAAACATCAAATGTAATCTTAGTTACTTTTTCAACTGAAAGCTTTGTGTTATCCTCGATATAATTATTAAGAGTTGATATAAATGATGTATAAATCTTTTTTTCATCAACCTGAGTATCATCAGCTGTCCACGAGGCAATAGTAAATGAACCTGTTGGACGTGCAAGATAGAAATCAATCTTCGTATCAGCATTAGGTACACCATTAAACAACTGCATTTTATTTAATAAGTCCTTAGTATACTTCTGTCTCATCTGCTGATTAGCTTCTTTATTATTGACAGTTGTTCCTGTTGAATTAGTACTGTATAACTTGGTAAGTTCCTCTTCATATGCAGTATTAAAACATTCAACAGAAATAACACCAAGTGCAGCCCTTACTTCATCAACAGCTTCTTCCGCTGTATAAAATGATTTAGTAGACTGACTTGAAGCCATCTTCATTCTGAGATTTATCATTGTAGTTGTTGTAATAAGCGTAGATAATATCAGTACGAATGATGTCATCAACAGTACTATTACAATAGTAGAACCAGAATTATTCTTTTTACCTTTAAATAATACTTTTCCCATATTCTATCCTCACTCTTTTACTGACTAATCTTCCTTGGTTGTAGTAAGTGTTGTAATCTTCTCCGCCGTTGGCTCTGCATTACTATCAACAATTTCATTAATTTCTTTTTCAACATCTTTCCAAAGCCATACATCTACAGTCATCTGATATAATACATTTTTATTATTGATATGCTTTGTAAGAGCGCTATTTTTCTCTCCCCATCTCTCTATATTAGAGTAAACAGTCACCGGAGTTGTACCATTAGCACTTGAAATTGCATTAACACCATTAATATAAACATTAGAAATATTAGTTGCCATTTTCTTATAAACCGGGCTGCCTGCAACCGTTGATGTATCAACCACCTTTTCCATCTCAAAAAGGTACACATTAATATCTTTAATCACATGATCTGCACTTGTCATTGAAAATGATGCTGGATAATCATAATTAATATTAATTCTCTCAGTTGCAACAGAGCCTGATGTCATCTCAGTCTCTGTAACAGTATCTGTATAAGACTTTCCACTGACAGCCTCTCCCTGATAAGGAGTGTAGAAGATATACATATTCTTAGCATTATCTTTAAGTTCCCCGGATATTGTATAAACAGTAGATGTTCCTGAACCAGTTACATGTGCCGGGAATTCCCATGTAACCATATCCATCGAACGATCAGTATAATCAGGATACTTTCCTGCCTCTTTTATATACTTATAAGTAACATTAATCGATATATCCTGTGTAAAATAATTAGAACTTTTTTCTTTAATTGATATAGTAACATCTATCGTCTTAGAAATATCTGTTCTGCTAACTGCTGTCTTGTTCAAACCAGAAAAATACTTAATTGCTTCTGCATCTGCCGAATCGTCTCTATATACATAACTGTTACTTGCTGTAATATCTGCATATACAGAAATACCAGCAGAATTGATATCATTATTAGTTTTAAGATTACCAGCCGAAGCATCAGCACTCGAATTATATGGATTACCATTAAATCTGGTTCTTATAAAATATTTTTCTCCATCAACGCTTGTAAAATACTGCTTACCTTTATCTGCCACCAAATAAGTATTACTGCTTGTACCAAGCGTCTGATAATTATATTTACCTTCTCCATCAGCAAGATTATCTATAGAAGTAATCCTTGCTTCCTCAACAATATTATTAATTGCTGTATTCGCATTTTCTGTTCTTCTAGCCTTGGCATTAATCCTTGCCGCATTAGAAAATGTACTTAAAACTGGCAGAGATATGATTGCAAGTATAACAATTGCAATGAGAACTTCCACCAATGAAAATCCTGAATCATTCAATTTTTCTTTTCTAATGAATAAACTCATATTCCTCTCCCTTTATATTCATTAATTAGTCAGTTGTAAGACTTCCTGATGAGAATATATTCTCTGTTCCTGTCTTACTGTTAAATTTTGGTTCTGAGAACTTTCTGTCACCACCCTCAATAGAATAAAGTGAAATAACTGCTGTTCCTGAAACCATTCCTGTTCCATCTCCATATGAAGCAGCAAGTGAATCAATAGTACATTTACTTGCATATGTATTAATATACTTAATAAAGTGCTTCCACTGATCATAGTTACCTTCATAAGAAATATTAATAGTAGTCTTATATCCCACATAGCTTGATGTATAAGAACTTGTACCATTAGTATTGCTTGAAGCAATCTGACCAAACTTATATATAGATGTCTTTGGTGATAAGGACAAACTCTTAACCCATGTTCCTGTAACATCCTCTGTCTTATTAAAGAATTCAATAGTATTAGGCTGTGAACTTCCTGAATCATATTTATCCATAAGCACATTATAAGCCTTTGATAATCTATCTGTATCTGTAATATACTTCTGTTTGTTATTATTTTTTTCTTTCAGATCTTTCTTAGTAACTTCCAGGCTTGTCTTCTTATTTGATAATGTATCAACCTGCGATGACAAATTAGAATAACCAAAGAAATATGCAAGTGCCATAATAAGAACTGCCATAACAACTATCAATAATTTTTTATCTCTCTCTGAGATTTTTAACATTCCTTTTAACTTATCTTTATCCATCTGTCACCCCTCCTACTTTGATGTACTAGTTGATGCACTAGTCTTCTGTGTTGAATCAGCAGTTCCACCTACAAATGTACATGATAATGAGAATGTAGCCTGTGAAATCCCCTGACTATCTTTACTTTCACTTATTGTAGGAACATCAACATTAAGAACAGCCGGATTCTTCTCAAGCTGTTGTATAAGTAATGCAACTGCCGCTTTGCTTCCTGCTTTACCTGAAATTGATACCGCACCAGAACTTATTGTTAAACCAGATATAACAACATCACTTGGCATATTCTTTTCAAGATAGTCAACAAAATCCTGCAATGAATCATCACTGTCTGCTGTAAGTGCTGCAAATGCAGCTACATCATTGTACTTATCCTTAACATCATAATAAGAATTAACCAGATCATTAATTGAACTTAACTTCTTAATATCTTTATTTAATCCCATAATCTGGGTATTAAGTGCAACAACCTGAACAAGTGGAATTAAAACAAGTAACGCTGAAACAGCAACTGCACCAATAAATCCCACTATAACCATCTTGGTATTTTCCTTTTTAGTACCAGCTTCCTGCATCTTTCTAGGAACGAAATCAACAGGATCAACTACTGCACCTAAGTTAGTAACATAACTTGTAAGAGTTGCCTCTTCTACATATGCTTTCTTATCAAGAACAATACCCTTAAGGCTCTCAACCTTAGTTATTGGCATATTCAACTCATTAGAAAGAAGTGTTGCAAATCCTTTAATTGTTGTTGAATGTCCGATAAGATAAGCCTTCTGGATTGAAACTCTGTTTCTTGATACATAGTAGTCAATTACTCGGTTGATATTACTTGCCATATATCTTAATGACTCAGTAACCTCATCGCCATCAAATCTCGAATGGAGAAGTGTCTCATTCTGAAGCTTTGTTGTAGCTGCATCATACTTAAGGCCATACTTATCCATAACCGCATTTACAAGCATTGACTTTCCATAAGGAACCATACGCTGTAACTGTAATACATTTTCCTTGAATATATTGATTACAGTACCATCATTCTCTACCTGAATAACAAGACTGACTTCTTCACCAATCTGCTGTTTCATAATCTGATATGTACTGTTACCTGCATAATCAACAAATGCGACTTTAAGTCCCAACGCCTTGGCAAGGTCGTAATATGATTCAACAACCTCTGAAGGAACAGCTGCAACCATAATCTTTAACTTCTTCTGTCCCTGATCTTCTATTTCCTGAAGAACTGTGTGCTGGATAATATATTCATCCATATTAACAGGGAAATACTCAGTTGCATTAGCCTGAACAATTTTTTCTATTTTATTAGCTTTAACATTAGGAATAAGGACTTCCTTAGTAGCAAGCCTTGGCGAACTGATAGAAAATACTACACTGTTAGAATTGAATCTGTGTTCAACAAGTACTCCTTTAATTGCATTTGAAAGAGTATCAATATCTACAAGAATACCATCCTCATAGCACCCTTCAGGTGCAGGAATAGTAACAGTCTTATGAACAGTACTGTTCTTTCCCGATTTAGTGATTTCACATATCTTAATATACTCGTTATTAATAACGATACTTACTAATTTGCCTTTGGCTTTAGCTGCAGCCATAAATCCTCCTATCCAGCTCCCCATATAATAAGCTAATCAATCTAGTTTAATATATATAAATTCTCTGTCTCCATCATTGGTATCTTAATAATTAAAATCCCATTAATGACAGATAACAGTTAATTATATTCGTACCAAAAAGCATGGCTATCGTAAGCCCTGCACACAAATATGGTCCAAATGCAAGCACATGCTCTGCATTAGTAACCTTCATGCGGATGGAATGAATGACTGCACCTAAGATGCAGCCAATCAGAAATGCCAGGATTATGCACTTCCATCCTAAGAATAATCCTGCAAACGCCATCAGCTTAATGTCTCCACCACCGAAAGCGTCAACTCCTTTTATTGCCCGTCCAACGAATAAGCAGACAAGCATAAATCCACTTATAACACAAAACCCTATTAGGTAATCTAATAGGTTCTTGTGGTCTAATATTATTCTTATAACTCCCAGCACACCAATTGCCACATTAAGTGAAAATGGTATTTCGAAAGTTCTCCAGTCTATGACTGAAATAACAAGAAATATCGAAAACGCAAAACACATAAGTATACTTACCGGATTAAATCCGTGTACTAAGAAGACTATCACATACATTATTCCATTGGCCGCTTCAATGATTGGATACTGTGGTGATATCTTTGCTTTACAATGTCTGCATTTTCCGCCTAATATTATGTAGCTCACCAGTGGTATGAGATCATACCACTGGATTTTCTCGCCACATGTCATACAATGCGAATGTTCTGTAGCTATATTCTCTTTTAAAGGTAATCTGTAAATCAGTACGTTCAAAAAACTTCCGAATACGGTACCGTATAGAAAGATAATGAAGTACAGTAATATTTCGTATTGCATAATTATTAGGTCCTTAGGTTTTTGTTAAATATGTAAGTGTATATTACTTTGAAACAAACTGAGTATTCTTTGTTCTGCTGCAATCAATAAGATTGTTGCTGCCATCATAAACACCAACTTCAACCTTTCCGCCACCAGAAACTGTAATCTTTATTGTTCCCTTGCTTGCTGATGAAGATTTCATCTTAACACCAAGTGAATTATCTTCACTCATTTCATCATAAAGTTTTCCAGCTAATGAACTTCCAGTTGCTGTCAAGCTATTGTACACAATAACTGAGCTTGTTGATCCAGTTGGTGCATATTCTGCTACGCTTTCAGAAGAAAGTGCTGTAACAACTGACTGTCTGATTGAATCAAGATTCTGTAAATCTGTAGATTCTCTTGACTTCTCAACGTTTCTGATAAGTGTTGGTGCAAGTACTCCGACAAGTACTGCCATGATTGCGATAACTACGATAAGCTCTACTAAAGAGAAACCTTTGTTACCTAATTTTTTCTGTGTCTTTTTCATGTTCCATATCTCCCTTTTGAAATATATTTATATAAATCTGATATCATAAGCGACATGCATATCAGATTATATACTGATAATTACTGTACAACCATACTAACCTTAGATCTTGTTTCAGTAGCCCCATCCGCTTCCACTTTAACTTTGCTATCCGCTGTAATAGTAATTAATATTTCAGCATTTCTGCAAGCCCTAGAGCCAAGTGTAGCATCAATTAAGCCATCCTCAGTCAACTCTTCTTTAAGTGCCTCTGATAAGCCACCCGAAGAATTCCTTATATCACTGATTTTTTTTACATATGGTGCACCTTCTGTTATTCCCTCTGATGAATATGCTGTATTAACTTTCTCTGTTGATAAAGCTTCAACTACAGAGCTTCTTACAGAGTCTAAAGTCTGTACATCAACTGCTTCTCTTGAGTTTTCAACATTTCTTACAAGTATCGGAACCAGTATTCCAACTAATACAGCCATAATCGCAATTACAACAACAAGTTCAACCAAAGAAAAACCTTTATTATTTGCTTTTTTCATACTTAATAATCACCTCAAATAAAAGTCATCTTCATCATCAGGCACTACCCAATGTGTTATATAACTGAATCATAGGCTGATAGATTGCCATAATTAACAGTACTACTACAAAAGCCATAAGGACAATAATAATTGGTTCCATAAGTGATGTAAGTGTCTGTGTCTGTACCTCAACTTCTTCTTCATAATATGTAGCAGAATTAGTAAGCATCTCTTCGACATTACCTGTCTCCTCACCAATGCCTACCATATGTACAACCATCGCCGGAAACAACCCTGTTGACTTTAACTGATTAGAAAGTGGTAATCCAAGCGATACTCCATTCTTAACCTTCTGTAAGCCGTCATAAAATAGAACATTCTTCATAGTTGATGCAGATATTTCAAGTGCATCAATCATTGGCATACCTGCCTGTAGAAGTGTACTCATTGTTCTTGCAAACGAAGCACATGCCGACTTGGTCTGTAATAGTCCAAATACAGGTATTTTAAGTTTCAGTTTATCAAGATTATGTCTTCCATCATCAGTACGCTTGTACATCTGAATTCCAACCACAATTCCAACTACGACTATTATGTATATATACCAATAATTCTTCAGGCTGTTACTCATTGCAAGAATTGCTTTTGTTGTAACAGGAAGTTCACTATCAAGATCTTCGAACATCGTCATAAAGCTTGGAATAACGAATGTAAGCATTACAATAACTACACCAATCATTACGCATATAAGAACTATTGGATACATCATTGCTTTTTTTACGATTCCATTAAGCTTGGCATCCTTCTCGAACTGTATAGCCATTCGTGTAAGTGAATTTTCCAGACTACCAGATGCCTCACCTGCTCTTACCATGTCGATAAGGATACTTGGAAATGCAGCATTCTGTCGCATCGAATCAGATAAACTTTCACCCTTTTCAACATTAGCCTGTGTCTCCACAATTGCCTGCTTTAACTTCTTATTCTCTGTCTGTTCTGCAAGCATCTCAAGTGCATTAATAACACTTACGCCAGCTTTCAGGATACTTGCAAACTGTCTGCAGAACACACTCATATCTCTAGCAGGAATCTTTTTACCTTTAAATATAGGAATATTAATATCCTTATCAAGTGCCCCCTGCTTGCCAACAGATACCGGAACAAGCCCTTGTTCCTTTATCTTTCTTGCTGCTTCTTCTTTGCTTTCAGCCTCAACTGAACCTTTTACATCTTTTCCAGCGGAATTCACCGCCTTGTATGAAAAAGTCTCCATACTTCTCTCCTCATCATTACTAGGATTTCTATCCCAAATTGTGCTATTAGTATAACATAACCATACACATTTAACAATATTTTCATCAAAATAAACAATATTTAACCAAATAAAACAAGCACTTTTTTTATATCATATTGTGTCAACAAATTAATACACTCCAAAAGGGGGATATTAACCGGATATTAACTAATTCAGTTTATAAATGTTCACATTTCTTCCAAATACCGCATCCGCACCAACCTTTTCAACCGATGCTGTAATATTTAGTTTTTTGAAATATTCAATCAGTTCACTACTTGTATGCTTTTCTTCTTTCTCCCTCTCATCTATAACATTATCTCTTCCTATTATATTTTCAATTGAAGAATTTCCATCAAGATAAGTCATATCTAATATAAGATACAAAGGATCATTCTCGTTAATTTTATCCGATTTAAAATCAGACTGAAGAGCTTTATCATAATTAGTTACATAATAATTCTGTGTATTATATATTTCACATGTATAGCATGTCATAAGCCATGTTTCTTCCGTAACAATTATGCAATTAGCATTGTTTTCCAGTTGTGTCAGAGTTTTTCCTTCTTCATAATGTTTGAAGAAATAAGGATGGCTCGATAGAATTATACTCAGTACAGAAAACACAACGCACAATATTACACAAATAACATTATATATTTTAGCCTTTTTAACAATCACTGATAATATCTTCCAGCTCAATGTAGTAGCAAATACAGCCATAACCGGATAAATCATAAAAATATATCTTGTAGTACAATCCCCCATTGCATATGTAGATGTTCTGGCTGCTGCTATCAAAACAACAAACGCAACCGTGCATATCATAACTATATATGTATATTGAATATGCTTTATATTATTTTTCAAATTTATAAAAACATTTTTTATTTTTTTCTTAACTTGCTTATATTTTTCCTCTTTCCTAACCAAAAAGCATATTGGAATAATAAAAAAAGCCGCTATCAATATTCCATATAAGACATATGTCCAAAACATTGTTTTCCATATAGAATTATGAACTCCAAACAAATCATTTGTTAAATAAGCCCAATAAATTTTATTTTGCCATACCGTCGAAAGACTTTTGGCTCTGTATGTTAATTGGTTACTATCCCCTATTATCTGACTGATTCTGCTTGGAAATACAGCAAAAGATATTGTCACACTAGACAGCATCATGAATCCGAATGCAAAAAATTTTTTAATCTTTTTGCTTATCAGATAATACAGGCAATACATAACTGTAATAATAAATGCAAAAGGTAAAAACAGATTTAAAGTAAAACAGCCCAATATATTAATCAGAAATATTTTCAAATACAGCTTCCATTGTCCGCTGTTATTTTCTTCATATAACTGGTGCATATAATACAAAAGCATTACTCCAAACATTACTGCAACTGCATAGATTCTCAAAAATACAACTATATTACAAGCTCCAGCCGTAAAACCAAAGAAAAAAACAGATAGCAATCCTGCATTTTCGTTTTTTGTTACGCTTCTTGCCAATTTATAAATATATATTTGCATTATAATAAAGCATGCCAGATTCAATCCAAAGCAATACCACTTTGACCATTTTCCCAAAAAGAACGAACACACAAAATGTAATAACATATATCCCAACGGAGGATTATAATCATTAGCTGCATTTTTATATACCGCAGCATAATTAAAAATTTCATCTTTATCTACTGTTATATATCTTCTCAACACATCTGTGCTTACCCATTCATCACAATTTTTTGGTTCCCTGCCTACATCCGTTGAATATACATGTTTTCCTTCTGTACTATTAGCAAATCCATAATTCCACAATTCATCAGAATGATATCCTTGTTTTTCAACATTAAATACACATGCAATATATATAACTTGAATTAATATAATCACCACCAACATCAGATAATTTTTATTTATTTTATTCATCATCAATTATTTCCTTTTTATAATTTAATAAATCAAAAGCATTATTTAAATATAAAGTAATGTTCTTGTATTTTATATCATACTTTCCCGCATAACTACATTCGAAAAGTAGGGTTATTTTAAATATTATAATAAACAAAATCAATTTTATCCACTACAATGCATGTAAAAAGGCAGTTCAAAACCATCTTAATAGTTTCAAACTGCCTTGCATCTGTTTTATTTCTATCATTCCTTATCTGGAACCTTAAACCCTGTATTAATCATATTCGCTCGAAGCTTTTCTACACTTATACCAAGTTTTTCCGCTCCCTTTTCCATACTTATGCTCTTATCCTCCACAAGCGAATATATCATCCGGTTGCTGCCCAAATTAATTCCTTTTTCTATCCCAATCTGAATTCCCCTGTCCTCAAGCCTCTGTGCAACATCACACATATTGCTCACTCCTTCCTTATCTGCCAATAACTTTTCATACCTGTTATCCCCGGTCATAACCGATAAGAATTTAAGTATCTCATCCACATGCTTAATAGCCGTCTTGTCATCCGGTATGTAATCTTTATTCTTTCTCTTGTTAACAAAGAAATTAGCAACTATCTTAAAATCACTTTTAAATTTCGATATCTGCTCATCCGTCAGCCATGCTATCTCAAACACATTGGCTTTAACATCATTGACATACTTATCCAGACCATCCGGCACATTTATCAGTGATTTAATATTAGATGGCGCTGTCCACTTTCTGTCTGTTCCATAATACAATACCATCGTTATTACAGGCACTATTGTTTTCTTATCATGCTGTCCCCTGTATGAAGCGCCCTCATAGCCAAATATCCTTACCGGCATCCTGCTCTCAACCTTCGTCTGATTCTCTATGCCATAAAAGAACTATGTCTGTGTCACCTTTTCTCCAGTATTTCGCAATATCTCTTTCCTGCTCATGCAATTTCCCGGAATCATCCTTATACTGTGAATGAACTGTTGTATTAACCAGTGAACACTCTTCAACAGTATCTTCCCCATCAAACAGCAATACATTAACTATATCAGCAAATATATCATTGTTATCCTCCAAAACCTTTTCTGATAAATCCTTTTGTTTCATTTGTCTGTATCAGTCAGATATAACCTTTTAATCATCTTAACTATATAATTAATATACACTTTTGTCAATACCGTAATTGCGATATTTTAAATAAAAAAGTTGTTACAACCGATGTCATTAATATAACACCGGTTATAACAACATTCTTTCTTATATTACTTCTCATTAGTTCCCTTTAAATTTCCCATGAACTCTTCAAGTTCTTCCCTTGCATTATCACTAAGTTCCTGATATGTCTCAATCAGCATATATTCTTTTGAATCTTTGTCAACAGCCACATAATCTACCTGCTTGCGTGAATTACTCTTGCCTTCTGATCCTGTAAGAAGCTGATACGGTGATACGCCTAATACCTCACATATTATCATTATCTTATCTGCTGATGGATTATTTCCTTTTCTTTTCCAGTCACTGACCGTACTCTGGGAAATTCCTGTCTTGCTGACAAACTCTGCCTGAGACATTCCTTTTTCTTCAAGATACTTATATACTCTCTCACCTATCTGCATTTTTCACCCTTGAATTAATTATCATACTCACACATTAGAAGAACTGATTAACTCTCTTCGTAACATAACCAACATCCTGTGCATAACTTACCGCATTCTCCGCATCAATAATTCCTTTATTATACAAATCAAGAAGTGCATCATCCATAGATATCATTCCGTCTTTTCTGCCTGTCTGAAGAACACTTGTAATCTGATAAGTCTTAGCCTCTCGGATAAGATTCTTTATAGGAATAGTTCCATGCATCACCTCAAATGCAGCTACTCTTCCTCTCCTGTCGGCTGTCGGTATAAGCTGCTGTGAAATAACAGCTTCAAGAACAACCGCAAGCTGGATTCTTATCTGCTGCTGCTGGTGTGGCGGAAATACATCAATAATTCTGTCGATAGTTGCCGCCGCTCCGATTGTATGAAGTGTTGACAATACAAGATGTCCTGTCTCAGCAGCTGTTATAGCTGTTGATATAGTCTCAAGGTCTCTCATCTCACCAACAAGAATAACATCCGGATCTTCTCGGAGTGCTGCCCTTAATGCATCTGCATAAGAGCGTGTATCAAGTCCGATTTCTCTCTGGTTAATCATGGCTTTGCGGTGGCTGTGAAGATACTCTATAGGATCTTCCAGTGTTATTACATGTGCATTACGGTCATCATTAATCCTGTCAATCAGTGAAGCTAACGTTGTAGACTTACCTGATCCGGTAGGTCCTGTTACTAGCACAAGTCCTCTCTTCTTGGAATGTAGGTCAATAACAGACTTAGGTACGCCAAGACTTTCCGGTGAAGGAATTTCTGTTCCTACAATTCTCATTGCACATGCAACCGAACCTCTCTGTCTGAACACATTAACTCTGTATCTGCCTATATTCGGGATTGAGAAGGAGAAATCCAGTTCTCCTCTGTCCTTAAAAAGATTCTCCTGTCTCTCATCCATAATATCAAGAATAAGTTTTTCACAATCTGCCGGAGTAAGCTTAGGATATTCAAGATCAACAAGTTCTCCATTAATTCTTACTCTCGGAGGAAGTCCTACTGTAACATGGACATCACTCGCCTTTTTTTCTTTTGCTATTGTAAGCAGCTGCTCTACCGTAAACATAATACAACCCCCATCATGCAGCCATTAATCAATCTGCTCTAATTCTATTTCAACAATTTCATTGTCATCTGCCATGCTGGCTGATGAACTAACTGCTGGTGATACTGATGTTGCTGCTGACGCTGCCGGTTTCTTAGCTGTTCCGGCATTCTTTGCATTAGGCTGTGAATCATCTTCCTCTGCCTCATAAGTAGCCTTAACCATCTCAGCAATTGTTGTAACACCTTCCTTAACAGCATTAGTAGCTGCCATCTTAAGGGTATTCATTCCCTCACTGATTGCCTGCTTCTTAATCTCATCCGCATCAGCATGTCTGGAAATAAGTCTCTTAATTGAAGGTGTTATCTTCATAATTTCATATATACCAAGTCGTCCAAAATAGCCTGTTCCGTTACATAACTTACAGCCGCATGGCTCATATACTGTAAATGGTTCATCCGGATCAAGACCTAACATTTCCTTCTCAGCCACACTTGCCTCTTTAGGCATCTTGCAATCACACAGCTTTCTTACAAGTCGCTGTGCAATAATACCAACAAGTGAGTCAGCAATAAGATAAGACTCAATTCCCATATCTTCAAGACGGGCAACAGAACTTGCCGTACTGTTAGTATGCAATGTACTAACAACCAAGTGACCTGTGATAGATGCTCTTACCGCAATCTCAGCAGTCTCACCATCTCGGATCTCACCAATCATGATAATATCCGGATCCTGTCGGAGGATTGATCTTAATGCAGTTGCAAATGTAAGGTTAGCTTTATTATTAACCTGAACCTGATTAATACCATCAATATTAGCCTCGACTGGGTCTTCAACAGTGATAATATTAACATCTTCTGTATTAAGTTCACTTAAAGCAGTATAAAGTGTTGTAGACTTACCTGATCCGGTAGGTCCTGTTACAAGGATAATTCCATGTGGGTTCTTTAAGATATCATCAAATACCTTAAGATCAGCCGGTGTAAGTCCAAGTTTGGATTTATCAATGTTGAATCCCTCCTTGGACGCAATTCTCATAACGCATTTCTCGCCATATACAGTAGGAAGATTAGATACACGGATATCATACTCTCTTCCGTCTACATTAAGAGTAATACGGCCATCCTGTGGTTTTCTCTTTTCAGAAATATCCATTCCAGACATAATCTTAATACGTGTTGTAATAGCACCAAGAAGTGTATTATCATATTCAATAATTTCACGGAGATTACCATCAATTCTGTATCTTACACGGATACTCTTCTCCATTGGTTCAATATGTATATCGGAAGCTCTCTGTCTTACAGCCTGCTCTATAACGCTGTTAATAAGCTGAACGATAGGCGCATTCTCGATTTCTTCTCTTCTCGCCTTATCTTCCTTAGTCTCTTCCTTGAATACATCGCCCTGTTCCTTCTTATACAGGTCGACAATACTCTGTGCCTGCTTCTGTCCAAATGCTTTATCAAAAAAAGCGTTGATATCAGATGCATTGGCAAGAACAGGAACAACCTGCTTGCCTGTAACGATATTAATATCATCCATGGCAAGAATATTAGTAGGATCAGCCATGGCAACTCTTATTGCGCCAGGATTATCCGGTGCATCACCGAGAGGAACAAGTGTGTACTTTCTCATAATGCTTTCATCAAGCACAGAAAGCACATCCTCACTGACATCTGTCTCTCTCATGTCAACAAAATCTATTCCAAGACTGTCGCAAAGTGCCTCATTAATATCCTTCTGTGTTGCATATCCAAGTGCAATAACCATTTCACCAAGCATCTTGCCCTGCTCTCTCTGTCTTGAAAGTGCAGTCTGTAACTGATTCTCATCAATAATACCCTTTTTTACAAGTACATCTCCCAAACGAACTTTCTTTCTATAATTCACCCTTCAACCTCTTTCCGCAGGTCAGCTCCTCCCCCTGCTTTGACCAATTTTATTAAATTATATCACATTAACAGATATTTACAAAATAGTATTTTTATTTTATCTCATTAATCGAATAACTGCTGCTCCTGCTGCCAACACATTCCTCGTATAGCGCCTCATAATCATCACTGCATATATATCTCTTATTCTCGTTATCGTGGTTCATGTCAAATGTCCCATCAACATTAAGATATGTATTGCTGTATGAAAATGCAAAATATACCGTCCTGCTGTCTTCTGAATCCGATATAACTGCTGATGCAAACACATAAAAGTAATTATTGGCATCAGTCTGCTGTCCATTACCTGAAAGAAAATAAACACCGGTTACTTTGCTGTCCGTACATGTCTCATTATTTACATGATAAAGAAATGACACATCCTTTGTAGCTTTGTAAAGCATATGGAAAGTATTTACAGATGTCTCTGAAGCAATAGTCTCCAGAACCTCCTTTTTTACCTGTTCAATCACTTTACTGTCAATCTGTGATACATTTGTTGCAAAGCTTGGGAGCTTATCCGCATCATATGACTGCTCCAGCTTTTCTGCAAGGTATCCGTGTCTTGCAATATCTTCATATGTCACATCGCATGTAACATTTACAGAATCCCCGAATTTGATTCCTGTTGTCTTATCAGCCGTAAATGTCAATCCTGAAAGATATTCATCCTCCCAGTTATTTGATATATTGACTGTCGCCTCCGGGCTGATTCCCGCAAACATAACATCAACATTATCAAACAGTGAAATTGCAGTACCCTTCTGGATTCCGGATGCTTTTATCTTTCTGCTTCCGCTTCCCATGCTGATTCCAACTGCATCCTCATATTTCTTGTCAAAACCAATGGTAACCTTGTACTTATCCCCATTGGAAACATCCTCTGCCTCTGTTGTTATATCTATTGAAGCAATAAGCATTTTGACATTGTATGACTTATCAGAATCTGTACTTTTTCCCATAAGTCCCTTATACAGCTTGTCCTTATTAAGTGTAAAATCAGGACTCGCATAGCCATTAGCACCCTCATAGCTTATCGTTACATAATCCCATACATCAAATTTCTGTGATCGTATAAAAAGTGCCACAACAATTACAGCAATCACACCGGCAGCTGCAATAATCAGCCCTACGCGGCGTTTCTTAATCGTGCGTCCCATGAACCGGAACTCCTTCTTAATCTCCTTTTCAATTGCTTCACCCTTATGTGAAAATTCTTTTAACTCCATATTATACTCCTATTGGTCTTGTCGCCTCTCTTAACATAGATTTTTCTTCTCCATCAAAATACGGTTCAAGCGTCTGGTATACTCTTTCCTGATACTTATTGAGTCTCTCAATATCCACAGAATCAAGGTAATTAACATCAACAAGTTCTAAGTCTATCGGAACAACAGTAAGCATGTCGAACTTTAAAAATGTGCCATATTCATTATCAAAGTCTTTCTGGCATACAATCTCATTTTCAATTCTTATGCCAAACTCTCCTTCAATATATACACCCGGCTCATCAGATGTAACCATGCCTTCTTCAATAACTGCAAGATCATTCTTTCCCGGATTATGCTTCCATCTGAAGCCGTTAGGACTCTCATGCACATTAAGAAGATATCCTATACCGTGGCCTGTTCCGCAGCGGTAATCCATTCCAACATTCCACAATGGCGCTCTCGCAAGAATATCAAGACTGAATCCGTTGCAGCCCTTTAAAAACTTTGCATTTGCAAGGCTTAACATTCCTTTAAGCGTAAGTGTGTAATACATCTTCATCTTATCGGTCACAGGGCCTAGTGCAATCGTTCTTGTTATGTCTGTTGTTCCTCTCAGATACTGTCCACCTGAATCCACAAGCAGCATGCCCTCCGGCTTTAACACAGCCGCATTAGTTTCATCTGCATGGTAATGCATCATCGCTGCATTTGCATTATACGCGCTGATTGTGTCAAAACTAAGTTCTATGTAATCTTTTATATTGCTTCTTAAATTATCAAGATATGCTGCTGCACTTGCTTCTGTTATGCTGCCTGATGCCACATTTTTCTTAAGCCAGAATATGAACTTAGTCACAGCAACACCGTCATCAACATGCGCACTGTACAGGTTTTTAATCTCTGTCTCATTCTTTACCGCCTTAAAAAGCATTGCCGGATTGTCAGCCAGCACCACACCTGCATTACCTGCAGATATAACCTCTTTGTAAATACGCATATTGACGCGTTTTTTATCAATAAGTACTGTACCATCCATGTCTGCAATATCATCATACAGTTTTTCATATGGCAGGACTTCCACTCCTGCCTCGCTGAATTTAGCAAGTGTCTTATCGTCAAACCTGTCCTTATCCGTATAAATGTATGCTTTATCCTTAGTTATCACTGAATACGCCATAATAACCGGGTTGCACTCCACATCGCGTCCCCTTATGTTGAAAGTCCAGCATATGTCGTCAAGAGTTGCCATAATATGAATATCAGCATTTTTATTGTGCATATATTTTCTTATTCTTGAAAGCTTGCTTATTATGCTTTCTCCTGAGTACTCTTTATCAAGACAGAACGCCTTTGTGTGTGGGAATTCTGCCCTGTTCTCATAGATTCTCTCAATCGCATCAAAATCATACAGGCAGCCTGATCCTGCCTTCTTACATATATCAGTGAATTCAATTCCTTCTTCTGCCGGCATCGTTCTTCCATCAAATCCCATACACATGCCGTCTTTAATGATGCTTTCACAGTACTGTGCCACATTCATAACGCCCGGAGCACCGACCTTCATAAGTGAAAAGCCTGTCCCCTCAATCTGCTTTTCAGCCTGCACGAAATACCTTCCGTCAGTGAAAAGCCTTGCATCATCCTGTGTTATTACTGCAGTTCCGGCTGAACCCGTAAATCCTGTTATGAATTCTCTTTCTTTAAAGTAATCTCCGGCATACTCTGATATATGATAATCCCCTGTTACGACTACGTATATATCTACACCTTCTGCTTTCATAATATCTCTTACCTTAGATAATCTGCCTGCTATTACCTTCACATCTGTAATCTCCATGACCTGTCCTCCTGACTATATTGTAATATAAAAATTCTGCTGTTACATTAATTTGCGTTCAATAAGCACCTGCCTTAACTTACCAAGTGCTTTCTTCTCAATTCTGCTCACATAGCTCCTGCTTATGCCAAGCCTGTTAGCAAGCTCGTTTTGTGTACATTCCTTCGCGCCAAAAAGCCCGTACCTGTATTTTAATATCTCTATCTCCCTTGGCGCAAGCACCTTTTCTATATTACCATATATACACTTAATCTGCTCATAAAACATATAATCTT
>ERZ773181.390-NODE-390-length-49106-cov-12.575299_pt1 | contig 49106 bp, 46 predicted proteins | sample MGYA00581001_ERZ773181 | MGnify/ENA primary metagenome ERZ773181 (study PRJEB29015, sample SAMEA2737780) | human gut metagenome | biome: human gut; feature: human-associated habitat; material: faeces | place: China | collected 2012 ...
TGGTGAACGCCACGACCTTGCAGCCCAGCTCGTCCTTCAGAGCCAGAGCGGCCTCAACGGCGTTCATGTCATCGGGGTTGATGATGGTCTGCATGGACGCACGGTCCAGGGTGCCATCGGGGTTCACGGCCACCTTACCGGAGGTATCGGGAACCTGCTTAACAGTGACGATGATTTTCATTTTACCTTTTACCTCCTCAATTACTTAACGCCCAGATTGCTGGCGATGACCATGCGCTGGACCTCGGAAGTGCCCTCGTAGATCTCAGTGATCTTGGCATCGCGCATCATGCGCTCTACAGGATACTCACGGGTGTAACCGTAACCACCGAACAGCTGAACGGCGCGGCGGGTCACATCGGAAGCGGCCTCGGCGGCGAACAGCTTAGCCATGGCAGCATCCATGGAGTACGGCTCGTGGTTCTGCTTCTTCATAGCAGCAGCGTAAACCACGTACTGAGCGGCCTGCATACGGGTATGCATATCGGCCAGCTGGAACTGGGTGTTCTGGAACTGGGAGATGCGCTTACCGAACTGTACGCGCTCCTTGGTGTACTTGATGGCTTCCTCAACGGCGCCCTCGCCCAGACCCAGAGCCTGAGAAGCGATACCGATACGGCCGCCGTCCAGCGTCTTCATGGCGATCTTGAAGCCCTCGCCCTTCTTGCCCAGCATACGATCCTTGGGGATCACGCAATCCTCGAAGATCAGATCGCAGGTGGAGCTGCCGCGGATACCCATCTTCTTCTCGTGCTTGCCCTGAGAGAAGCCCTTGTCGTCCTTCTCGACGATGAAAGCGGAGATCTCCTTCATGGTGCGGCCACGCTTATCGGTGGTCTTGCCGGTAACGGCGATGATGACGAAGGTATCAGCCACGTTGCCGTTGGTGATGAAGCACTTGGAGCCGTTCAGGATGTAGTTCTCACCGGACTCATCCAGCACAGCGGTGGTCTGCTGACCCTGCGCGTCGGTACCGGCGCCGGGCTCGGTCAGACCGAAAGCACCGATCTTCTTGCCGGAGCACAGATCGGGCAGGTACTTCATCTTCTGCTCCTCGGTGCCGTTCTCAAAGATGGGGGCGGCACACAGGGAGGTGTGGGCGGAAACGATAACAGCGGTGGTGCCGCAGACCTTAGCCAGCTCCTCCACGCACATTGCATAGGACAGCACGTCGGCGCCAGCGCCGCCGTACTCCTTGGGGAAGTAAATGCCCATCATACCCAGCTTTGCCATCTTCTCGACGGTTTCCATGGGGAAGCGCTCTTCCTCGTCGATCTCGGCGGCCAGGGGCTTTACTTCGTTCTCTGCAAATTCGCGGTACATCTTGCGAACGAGCAGCTGTTCCTTAGTCAGATGGAAATCCATACTCTTTTCTCCTTTTCCTGATTTTTACTTGTTGTAGTTGAAGAAGCCTTCGCCGGACTTAATACCCAATTTGCCCGCACGAACCATCTTCCGGATCAGCACGTTTGCGCGATACTTGCTATCGTGGGTCTCGTTGAACAGCACGTCCATAATGTTCAGCACCACGTCCCAGCCGATCAGGTCGCCCAGATGCAGGGGGCCCATGGGGTGGTTGCAGCCCAGCTGCATAGCAATATCGATATCTTCTGCGGAGGCAACGCCTTCCTGCAGAACGCAAACGCCTTCATTGCAATAGGGGATCAGGATCTTGTTGACCACAAAGCCGGGAGCCTCGTTGACAACCACAGGGGTCTTGCCGATCTCGGTGGAGAGGTTCTTGATGTAGTCCACCAGGTCAGCGGGGGTGTTGCCGCCGGCAATGACCTCCACCAGCTTCATGGCAGGCACCGGGTTGAAGAAGTGCATACCGATGAGGTTGTGCTTCAGGCCCTGGCCCATCTCGGTGATGGACAGAGAGGAGGTGTTGGAGGCGAAGATGGTCTCATCCTTGCACAGAGCATCCAGACGGCCCAGCAGCTCCTTCTTGACTTCCATGTTCTCAGCGACGCACTCGATGACCAGATCGGCATCAGCGGCGCCCTCGAACTCCTCGACCAGAACGCGGCTCATGATATCATCAGCAGCTTCCTGGGTCATCTTGCCCTTGGCGACCTTCTTGTTCAGGGAGGCGGCCAGCTTGTCCTTATGACGCTGTGCGCTTGCGGTGCTGGAAGCATACATCAGAGCGGTGTGGCCCTTCGCTGCGAAAACCTGAGCAATACCGCTGCCCATTGTACCTGCGCCAAATACTGCTACTTTCATGATTGTTCCTCCTAATTCAAATTTTTCCATAAATTGCTTAATTATCAGGCTCGCGCCTGTCAATTAACGATACGGTGCGGCGTTACTTATTCTGATAGGGCTCGTGCTTGCGCTTCTCCAGGAAAGCGCCCATGCCCTCCTTCTGATCCGCCGTCTCGAAGCAGCTGCCGAACAGCTTCTCCTCGATGACGATGGCCTGATCCATATCGGTCTGCAGACCGTCGTTGATGGCCTTCTTGCAGGCTCGAACGGCGATGGGGGCGTTCTTGGCGATGGTCTGCGCCATCTTCTCCGCGGCGGGCATCAGCTCCTCCAGCGGGTACACGGCGTTGACCAGACCGATGCGATACGCCTCGTCCGCTTTAATGTTCTTGGCGGTGTAGATCAGCTGCTTGGCCATGCCGGGGCTGACCAGACGCGCCAGACGCTGGGTACCGCCGAAGCCGGGGGTGATGCCCAGACCGGTCTCGGGCTGACCGAACACAGCGGTATCGGCGCAGATGCGGATATCACAGCTCATGCTCAGCTCACAGCCGCCGCCCAGCGCGAAACCGTTGACTGCGGCGATGGTGGGGATGGGCAGCGTCTCGATGCGGCGGAACACATCGTTGCCGTGCTTGCCGAAGGCCTCGCCGCCCTCCTTCGTCAGCGTGCTCATCTCACCGATATCGGCGCCGGCCACGAAAGCCTTTTCGCCGCTGCCGGTGATGACCAGCGCATAAATATCCTGATCGGCGGTGACGATATCCACCAGCTCGTTCAGGTCGGACAGCACTTCGGAATTCAGAGCGTTCAGCGCCTTGGGCCGGTTGATGGTGGCCACGGCGATATGCTCTTTCTTTTCCAGCAGAACATGAGTCATATCAATTCCTCCTTACATCCTCGTCCGTCGCGGCGCACATGGCCGCGACAGTGTGTCAGGGGGAGGAACACGCCCTCTGGACAGGCTCCTCCTCATACATACTGTATTATAGTAGACCGTTAGAATTTTATCAAGTCCAACCAGCGGCGCTTTCTCTTTTTTAGCAGTTTCCACAAAAGTGAACGCTGTTCTTTGCGCATTTTTAAGGTTGCATGGCGGTGTTTCGCGTGAAATTTCCCGCCCGCCGGATTTCGGGTTTGCAAACACACGGAAAATGTGGTATAAGTATCTGAAAATCTCTACCATATTTGGGAGGACACTGCGCCATGCGTATGCGTAAAAAGAAAAATCTGGTGCCCCGGATGGAGGCCTGCGGCGGCTGCCTCGTCCGCGATCCCTTCGCCATGCGGGGACAGTGGCGGACGCTGATGCCGGAAGCGCGGGAACTGCGGGTGGAGCTGGGCTGCGGCAAGGGCCGTTTCACGGCGGACACCGCCGCCGCGGAGCCGGACGTGCTGCTCATCGCCGTGGAGAAGGTGCCGGACGCCATGGTGGTAGCCATGGAGCGGGTCACGGAGGCGGGACTGAAAAATGTGTTCTTCGTGGACGGCGACGCCGCCCTGCTGCCGGATATGTTCGCCTCCGGCGAGGTGGATCGCCTGTACATCAACTTCTGTGACCCGTGGCCCAAGAGCAACCAGAAAAAGCGGCGGCTCACCCACGGCAATTTCCTCAAGCAGTACCGTAAGGTGCTGTCCGACGGTGGGCAGCTCCACTTCAAGACCGACAATGACAAGCTGTTTGCGTGGTCTGTGGAGGAGATCCCCCAGTTCGGCTTTCAGCTGTCGGAGGTCACCACCGATCTCCACAAGGACGGTCCGGTGGGCGTCATGACCGACTACGAGCGGAAGTTCTTCAGTGAGGGCAAGAACATCAACCGCTGCGTGGCCACCATGGTGCCGTGGGAGGAGCCGGAGGCTCCGGCGGACGACGCGGAGGCGGAGTAAGCGGCATAACCAAGCGCGGCAGGGACTTCCCTGCCGCGCTTTCTGCTACATATTCCGCCGGATGCTGTTGATGGCGCCCTTCTCCAACCGGGACACCTGCGCCTGTGAGATGCCGATCTCGCTGCTGACCTCCATCTGTGTCTTTCCCTCACAGAACCGCAGCGCCAGAATATGGCGCTCCCGCGGGTCCAGCCGGGAGATGGCCTCCTTCAGGGCGATGCGGTCCAGCCAGTTCTCGTCCGAGTTCCGCTCGTCCCGCACCTGATCCATGACGCACACGGCGTCTCCGCCGCCGTCGGCGTACACCGGCTCGTACAGGCTGACCGGGTCTACGATGGCATCCATGGCAAACACCACGTCCTCCCGCGGGATACCCAGATAGCGGGCGATCTGCTCCACCGTAGGCTCCCGCTGGCTCTCCGCCATCAGCTTTTCCCGGGCCTGTAAGACCTTGTAGGCCGTGTCCCGCATACTGCGGCTGACGCGGACGGCGCTGTTGTCCCGCAGATAGCGCCGGATCTCCCCCACGATCATCGGCACGCCGTAGGTGGAGAACCGCACCGGCTGGTTGATGTCAAAATTGTCGATGGCCTTCATCAGGCCGATACACCCTACCTGAAAGAGATCGTCCACATTCTCACCCCGGCTCTGGAACCGCTGGAGCACCGACAGCACCAGACGCAGGTTGCCGCAGATCAGCTGCTCCCGCGCCGCCTTGTCGCCGGTCTTGGTACGGCGCAGCAGCGCCATCATCTCGTCGTTTTTCAACACCGGCAGTCTGGCTGTGTTGATGCCGCAGATCTCTACCTTTCCCCGCATGAGCGCCCGTCCTTCCACTGTGATAGTGGCAGTATTTCCCGGCGCGGCAGCGGCTATTCCGCAGGGCGGAATGTTCCCGGAAACGACAGCATGGGACAGGCGGCGAGACGCATAGACTGCAACGGGGTGAGTGCGATGCTGTGCAAATTTTCCATGCTGCGGCGCAAGGAGGTCATCAACCTCTGCGACGGCTCACGGCTGGGCTTCGTGGGCGATCTGGACATACAGGTGCCGGAGGGCACGGTGAAGGGCATCATCGTCTTCGGGCCGTGCCGCTTTTTCGGCCTGTTCGGACGCGGCGAGGATTTCTACATTCCGTGGGAGTGCATCCGGAAGTTCGGGGATGACATCATCCTCATCGACAAGCCGTTTCAGAAGCGGCCGCCACCGCCGCCCCGCCGGAAAAAGGGGTGGTTCGGGTAAAAAAACAGCGCCTCCCGTCTGCCGGAGGCGCTGTTTTTTCATCTTATTTCTTGAAGCTGTCCTTCAGGGACACGCTGCGGTCGAACACCAGATGCTCCGCCGTGCAGTCCCGGTTGTCCATGCAGAAGTAGCCCACCCGCATGAACTGGAACGTGGGGGCGTTGACGCCGGTGCGGTCCTCCTGCTTGTCGAAGGCCTCCGCCACCTTGCGCATCTCCGGCTCCACCTTGCAGCCGGTGAGTACCGTCAGGCTGTCGGGGTTCAGGCAGTCCAGAAAGTCCTTGTCCGGGCCGTCGGGCGTGGCGTCGGAGAACAGGTTGTCGTACAGACGCACCTCGGCGTCCAGACAGTTCTCCGCGTCCACCCAGTGGAGCGTAGCGCCCTTGACCTTGCGGCCGTCGGCGGGGTCGCCGCCCCGGGAATCCGGGTCGTAGGTGCACAGCACCTCCACCACCCGGCCGCTCTCGTCCTTGACGCAGCCGGTGCAGGTGACGAGGTACGCGCCCTTCAGACGGCACTCCGGGCCGTTGGGGGTCAGGCGCTTGTACTTGGGCACCGGCACCTCCATAAAGTCGTCCTCCTCGATCCACAGGTGGCGGGAGAAGGTGATGTCATGGGTACCCTGTGCCGGGTCGGTGGGGTTATTCTCCACGGTGAAGGTCTCGCTCTGTCCCTCGGGATAGTTGGTGACCGTCAGCTTCACCGGATGCAGCACCGCCATGGTGCGCTCGGCGTTGGCGTTCAGATCCTCCCGCAGGCAGTGCTCCAGGAAACCGTACTCGATGACGTTGGGGGACTTGGCCACGCCGATCCGCTCGCAGAAATTGCGGATGGACGCGGCGGTATAGCCACGGCGGCGCAGGCCGCACAGCGTGGGCATACGGGGATCGTCCCAGCCGGAGACATAGTGCTCCTCCACCAGCTTGCGCAGCTTCCGCTTGGACATCACCGTGTGGTCGATGCCCAGACGGGCAAACTCAATCTGCCGGGGACGGGCGGGCAGCTCGCAGTGGTCGATGACCCAGTTGTACAGGGGGCGGTGTGCCTCAAATTCCAGCGAGCACAGGCTGTGGGTGATGCCCTCCAGCGCGTCCTGAATGGGGTGAGCGAAGTCGTACATGGGATAGATGCACCACTTGTTGCCCTGCCGGTGGTGGCTCATGTGGTTGATGCGGTAGATCACCGGATCGCGCATATTGAAGTTGCCGCTGGTCAGGTCGATCTTGGCCCGCAGCGTCATAGCGCCGTTGGGGAATTCCCCGGCGCGCATACGGGCGAACAGATCCAGACTCTCCTCCACAGGCCGGTCGCGGTAGGGGGACACGGCGGGGATGCCGATGTCGCCGCGGTTCTGCTTGAACTCCTCCGGCGTCAGCTCACACACATACGCCAGCCCCTTCTTGATGAGCATCACCGCCTGACGGTAGTCCTCCTCAAAGTAGTCGGAGCCGTAGAAGAACCGGTCGCCCCAGTCGAAGCCCAGCCAGTGGATGTCCTGCTTGATGGCCTCCACGAACTCCTCGTCCTCCTTGGTGGGATTGGTGTCGTCCATTCGCAGGTTGCACAGGCCGTTGTACTTCTCGGCGGTGCCGAAGTCGATGGTCAGTGCCTTGCAGTGACCGATGTGCAGATAGCCGTTGGGCTCCGGCGGAAAACGGGTGTGGACGGTCATTCCCTGGAACTGACCACCCTCTGCGATGTCCTCGTCGATGAAATTCAGGATAAAGTTTTTGCCGGACTCCTCGGTTTCAGGGGTCTTGATTTCCTCGGCCATGATCTTTCTCACACTCCTTGTTGTCGTAATCGTAAATTGTGCATAAAGCGGTTTATAATTATACCTGCCGCCGCCGGGAATTGCAAGAGGTTTACCGCTCTTCCCGCAAAAAAGTCACAGTGCGTCGAATTCCTCCCGGGTCAGCAGCAGATCCAGCGCCTCCAAAAGGCCGTTGGCGGTCAGTCTGGACGGCAGTCCCAGCCGCAGCTGGAGCGCGGCGCGCTTGGCGGCGGAGTCCGGGCCGATCAAGCCCTTTTCCAGCAGATCCGCCTTGGTCAGCCCCGCCCGCTGCGGGGTGTCGGAGCCGTCCTCAAACGTGGCGCCCGCCCGGCGCAGAGCCTCCACCAGCACCTCCGGCGGCATCCCCTCCACGCCCAGCTTACCCTCCTTGCCGCCCTTACGCTTACGGCGCTCCTTGCCGTATATGTCCGGCACATAGGCCTGCTTCAGCTTCTCCGGCGGGATGACGCCCTTGAGATGGTTGCGGATGACAAAGCCGGCGCCGTCGGGATCGGTCAGCAATATCAGTCCCCGTGTCTGCGCCAAACGGCGGAGATAGGCGGTCTTTTCCCGGTCGTTGAACACGGCAAAGCCGCCTGTCTCCACCACCACGGCGTCCACCGCCTGCAAAAGCGTATTCTTGTCGTAGCGGCCCTCCACCACGATGACCTCACGGATGCGGGGCTTCATCGTTCACCTGCCAATTCCATGAGGAACAGCTTCAGTTCGCCCTCATTGTCCATACCGCGCTCGCTTTTCATGCGGCGATCCAGTCTTTGGCAGCGCTTCACCGCCTGCCGGCACCAGTCGTGATCCACATTCTTCGCCGCCCCAAGCAGCATCTTGGCGGGATAGTCGCTGGTCATGCTCCACAGCTCCTTGAGCCAGACGCTGTCCTTGCCGCCGTCCAGCGCCAGCCGGGCCGTGTACAGCTTCCGCAGCTCCTTGCCCAGCGCCGCCAGAATGGCGATGGGCTCTGTCTGCATCCGCAGCAGGTCGCCGAGGCTGGCGGCCGCCCGGTCATATTTCCGCTCCGTGACGGCTCTGGTCATGTCGAAAACGCGGGCGTCCAGCACCGGCTCCGCCACGGCGTCGATATCCGCGATGGTGATGCGCTCGTGCTTGGCGTAGGCGGCGATCTTCTCGATCTCAGGGATCAATCCCCGCATCAGGCTGCCGCAGGTGAACAGCAGGTGATCCGCCGCCGTCTGGTCGATGTCGTGGCCGGCGGCGGCAAACCGCCGCTTCAGCCATTTCAACAGGTCGGAGCGCTCCTGTTGGGCGAACTCCACCTCCTGCACGTGCTCGTTCAGGGCGGCGCACAGCTTCTTCATCTTCCCATCCCGCTTGTAGGACACCTGCTCGTACAGGAACACCATGGTGCAGTAGGGTGGGAAATCTGACAGCAGCTCGATGAGCGCCGTGCGCTGTCCCTCGTCCAGCTTGAAGATGTCCAGATCCGTAACGGTAACGAGGGTATGCTCCGCCATCATCGGCATGGCCTCCGCCGTCTCCGCCAACTCCTGCACCGTCAGCCCCTTGCCGCCTAAGCGGTGGTAATTAAATTCCTCGAACCCGCCGGGGATCAACAGCTCCTTCAGCTGCTGCACCATATTCTGGAGGAGATACCGCTCCTCGCCGTAGAAAATATACAGATTGGCCGGTACCCCCGCCTTGATGGCGGCGCGCAGCGCCTCATAGCCGCCGCTTCGCCCGCGGCTTTCCTTTTTCGCCATATCAGTCTCCTCCGTTTACGGTGATACACACCGTTCCCTGCTCATCCGTGCGCCAGATGTCCGCTCCCACACGGCGCAGCCGCTCCAGCGTTTCCTGAGACGGGTGTCCATAGCTGTTGTCCCCCACGCTGATGACGGCTGTCCTCGGCCGGATGGCTTGCAGAAACGTCTCATCCGAGCTGTACCGGGAACCGTGGTGGCTCACCACCAGCACCTCCACATCCGGCAGGGCGTATGTCTCCGCCAGCCGCCGCTCCGTGGCACCCGCCATATCGCCGGTAATGAGGATGTCGAAATCCCCCGCCGTCGCCAGTGCCGTCAGTCCCTGCTCGTTCAGGTCGCCCTCCGCCTCCACCGGCGGATAGACCGTCAGCGTCATCTACCCCAGTGTCAGCTTTTCCGTATCCGTTACGAACACCACGTCCGTACCCTTCTCCTCCGCCAGCGACACCAGCCGCTCCCGCACGCCGTATTCGTCCTCGATATCCGGCAGGTACAGTGTGTCCACCGGCAGCCGCGCCAGCAGCGCATACAGGCCGTTGGTGTGGTCGGCGTGGTAGTGGGTCACCACCACGCATTGCAGCCGGTGCAGGCCCATGCTCTCCAGCCGGTCCGCCGCCACGCCGCCGGCATCCACGTAGCTGTTGCTGCTGCCGCAGTCCACCAGCGCCGCCGCGTGCTCTGACCAGAGGGCCACGCTCTCGCCCTGCCCCACGTCCAGCGCCATCGCGCCCATGCTGCCGTACCGCTGACCGCCCAGCCATACGGACACCGCCAGCATCAGCGCCGACAGTGCCGCAGCCGCCGCGTACTTTCGGTGTCTGTCCTCCGTCACGGCGCAGCCGATAAACGCGGTGTAGGTATACAGCATCCAGTAGATGAGATAGCGGTTATCAAAGTATACGGCGTGGAACGGCAGGGCCGTCAGCCCCTTGGCCAGCCACAGAATATATTTTACCAGTGCAAAGGGTATCCAGCCCAGCGCTCTGCCCAGCGGCAGCCATGTAAAACCCAGCAGTGCGGACAGGAACGCCGCCATAAAGCTCCATCCGGCGGCGGGCACCGCCAGCAGCCCCGCCAGCGGCGCCACCACCACGAAAATATTGAAATACCAAGCGATCAGCGGCGCAGTAAATACCATGGCGCCCAGCGTTGCCGCCAGGTTGGCCGCGATAAAGCAGCGCCCGGCGTGCAGAATGCGGCGTTGGCCGCCGTGTTCGCCGGTAAACGTCCGGTAAAGCCGGGGCGCCAGCAGCACCATGCCCAGCGCCGCCGCAAAGCTCAGCTGCAAGCTGACGCTGCCCGCTGCAAAGGGGTTCTCCAGCAGGATCACAGCCAGCGCCGCCGCCAGAGAGGTAAGCCCGTCGCTGCTCCGCCGGAACAGCGGCGCGATCAGCAAAAAGATCTGCATGATGCAGGCGCGCACCACAGACGGCGACAGACCCGCCATTACCATATAGAAGATCAATACCGGGATGGTGACGGCGCACAGCGTCCGCCGTTTGCCCGGCGGCACCAGCAGGCTCAATAGTGTGACGAGAAACCCGCAGTGCAGACCGGATACGGCAAACAGATGGGCCAGTCCCGTCTCCTGCATGGCCACGGCGTCGCCCTCCGGCAGCTCCGACTTGTCGCCGGTCAGCTCTGCCAGCAAAAAGCCCCGCACCGATGGGTCGTCCCACACGGCGGCGATCTTCTCCCGCAGCACCTTAACGGCCCGCAGCGGCAGCCATTGGACGCCGCCTCTGCTGCCGTCGGTGACGGTGACGTTTTCCCGTTGGTACAGCAGGGCGTACACGCCCCGCGCCGTGAACTGAGTCAGCTCCGTGCCACGGATACTGGCGGCGTTCTGCCACCACGCCGTGCCGGACAAGCGCTGTCCCGGCTCCAGCGCCAACACCTCGCTGCCGCCGTAGTACACGGCCTTAGCGCCGATAAAGCCGTCCAGCCTCACGGTGACCTTGCCGCCGTGGGCTGCCTCCTCCGGCCACGCGCAGACGGTGGCGGTGAACTCTCCCGCCTTTCCGCAGCGCTCCAGCACCGGCTGCTGTACCGCCGCCTGATAGACGACGAAATACGCCAGTGCCGCCGCCAACGGCCACAAGAGGAGCTGGCTGCGCCGGAACCAGCGGCGTCGCCGTGCCAACAGGCACAGCGTCAGCGCCAGCAGGCAAACGCCTGCCGCCGCCCACAGATACCAGCCGCTCCACGGCAGCACCAGCACCAGAAATAGCCCTGCCGCAAAGGAGAGCGCCATGGTGGCCAATACCCGCATATGCTCTCCCCCCCTTCCGGGCTGTCTCACCCTGCGTCCTTAACCTGTATATTGTAGCAGATACGATGTCCCGCCGCAAGAGGCGGGCGCAAAAGAGCCTGCACCGGTGGCAAGCATACCTGCAATATATAAAAGAGCCGCCCCGATGGGGCGGCTCTTCCGTGCGCTTGTTATTTGGCCTTGTGCAGCTTGTCGCTGCACTTCTGCATGAAGCGGGCATTGTCGATGATGGCGCGGGTATGGGTACCCTCCCCGATCAGACCGTCCTCATCGGAGGCGGTGATCTTGAAGGTGATCATCTTGCCGTTGGCGGAGACGCCCGTCACCTCGGCGGTGGCGGAGATCTTCATGCCGACAGGGGTAGGCGCCAGATGGCTGGATGCGATGTCCACGCCCACAGTACCCTTGCCCTCCGGCAGCTCGTTCTGCACGCACCACATGGCGGCGCACTCCATCAGGCCCATCATATAGGGGGTACCCAGCACCTCCAGCCCGCCGGAGCCCACGGCCTTGGCGGTCATGTCAGCGGTGACGGTCTTTTCCACGGTATGAGTCATGCCGATCTCGATCATATTGCTGCCTCCTTTATACTCCTAATTGTGTCCACAGCTTATCATAGAACTTCAGCGTTTCCTGCGGCAGGTTCACATAGAGTTCGCAGCGCTCCAGCACATCGGCCGGTGCCGCCATGATGTTGTAGAGCTCCTGATCCAGCGCCTCGCCGTTCTGCTCCTCGTAGTAGGCGGGGTACTCCGCCAGCGCCTCGGCGTTGGGGGAGGCATACCAGATGTAGTCCATATTGGCCAGATTGGCGTCCGTTCCGGCGATGAAGTTGATCCACTCCATGGCCTCATCCTTATGCTGGCTGGACTTCAGCACGCACATGGCGTCCACGAACCAGTTGCTGCCCTCCTCGGGCACCACGAAGGCCAGATCCTCGTTGTTCTCCAGCATGGTCAGGTAGTCGCCGGCGTAGTACATGGAGATAGCCGCATTGCTGCCCTCCATCTTGCCGAAGATCTCATCCATGACGAAGGCCTGATAGACGCCCTTGTCCTTGGCGTCCTTCACCAGCTCAAAGGCCTCGGTGAGCTGGGCCTCGTCGGTGGTGTTGATGTCGTAGCCCAGATAGCACAGGGCCGCCATCAGCGCGTCGCGGGAGTTGTTGATCATCAGCACCTGTCCGGCGTACTTCTCGTCGAACATAGCCCCCCAGCTGGTAATGGGCTCATCCACCATCTTGGTGTTGTAAATGATGCCCACGGTGCCCCAGGTGTAGGGCACGGTGTACTTGTTCTCCGGGTCGAAGCTCAGGTGGATGAACTGGGGATCCATCAGTTGGAAGTTGGGGATATTGTCGTAGTTCAGCTCCGCCAGCAGATCCTCCTGAATGAGCCGGGCGATCATGTAGTCCGAGGGTACGATGACGTCGAAGTCCGCGCCGCCCATCTTAATGAGAGAGTACAGCGCCTCGTTGCTCTCCGCCGTCTGGTAGTTGACGCGGATGCCGGTCTGCTCTTCAAACTCCGTGATGAGGGACTCGTCGATATACTCGCCCCACGAGCAGACGTTCACCACACGCTCGCTGCGAGCCGCCGTACCGGTGACGATCAGGGTTGCCAGCAGGACGCAGGCCAGACCGCCGGCGGCCAGCTTCTTCCCCAGACCGGGGCGCTTGCGGGGCGGACGCACAGGCGCCGGCGCATCGCCGCGGGCGACGTGATGGGCGTGGTGGCTGTGGTGGTTCTCCCGGATGTTGATGAGCGCCAGCAGCAGGATCACCGTGACGAACAGCAGCGTGGAGATGGCGTTGATCTCCGGGCTGACGCGCTTTTTCGTCATGCCGTAGATGGTCATCGCCAGCGTGGAGGACGAGGTGCCCGCCGTGAAGTAGCTGATGATAAAGTCGTCGATGGACATGGTAAACGCCGTCAGCGCGCCGGACACGATGCCCGGCTTGATCTCCGGAATGATGACCTTCCAGAACGCCTGCATCCATGTGCAGCCCAGATCCTGGGCCGCGTCCACCAGATTGCGGTCCATCTGCCGCAGCTTGGGGCCGACGGCCAGAATGACGTAGGGGATATTGAAGCACACATGGGCGATGAGCAGGGTGCCGAAGCCCATGGTCAGCCGCTCCGGCAGCACCACGGCGGTCTGCCAGCTGTTGACCCAGCCGGCAAAGGCGCCCCAGCTGTTGAAGAACACCACGAACAGCAGGCACAGGCTGACGCCGGTGACGATGTCCGCGTTCATCATAGGGATATTGTTCACCGCCATCAGCGTCTCACGGGGCTTGCGGCGCATGGCGAAAAAGCCGATGGCGGCAAAGGTACCGGCGATGGTGGCAATGATCGTCGCCAGCAGGGATACCATCAGTGTGGTATACACGCTGTGCATGATGAGCCGGTTGTGGAACAACTGCTGATACCAGTGGAGGGAGAAGCCCTTCCACACACTGGAGCTGTTGCCGGCATTGAAGGAGAATACAATGAGGATGATGATGGGTGCGTAGAGGAAGAGTCCCACCAGCACCATCAGCAGGCGGTCACCGAAGCTGTTGGTCTTTCTACGGCTCATAGCATCACCGCCTGTTCCTCGCCCTCACCGAAGCGATTCATTACCAGCATACACACCACGACCACCAGCATCATCACCAGCGAGATGGCCGCGCCCAGCTGGGGGTTGTATGCGCCGCCCAAAAACTGCCGCTCGATCAGGTCGCCCAGCAGTAGCTCCGTACCGCCGCCCAGCATCCGGCTGATGGCGAAGGTGGACACCGACGGGACGAACACCATGGTGATGCCGGACAGCACACCCGGCAGCGACAGGGGCAGCACCACCTTGCGGAACACGGTGAGGCTGTTGGCGCCCAGATCACGGGCAGCCTCCAGCAGGGAGTGATCCAGCTTGATGATGACGGAGTAAATGGGCAGGATCATGAAGGGCAGGTAGTTATACACCATGCCCAGCACCACCGCGCCCTGCGTATTGATGAGGGTGAAATATTCCAGCTCACTGCCGGTCAGGTGGTTATACAGCGCCAGAATGCCGATTTTTTGCAGCAGCTGGTTCAAAAGCCCGTGGTTTTCCAGAATGGTCATCCAGGAATACGTCCGCAGCAGGAAGTTCATCCACATGGGCAGCATGATGAGCACCATGGCCGTCCGCTGGAAGGACGCGCCCTCCCGGCTGAGAAAATACGCCACCGGGTAGCCGATGAGCAGGCAGATGGCCGTGGCGATCAGCGCCAGCTTGAAGGACCGGCCGAACACGGTGGCGTAGCCGCCCATCTGCACGAAGTTATCCAGCGTGGCGCCGCCCTCTCCGTTGGAGAAGGCGTAGATGACCATGATGACGATGGGGGCCACCACAAAAATGGCCATCCATACCACATAGGGTACGGCGAAACGGGAGAGCTTAGTCTTCATCCTCGCTCTCCTCCTCTTCCAGCTCCACGCTGGCGTCCGCCAATTCCTCATACTCCTCGGAATAGGAGGAGTAGTCGCCGAACAGTCCGGAGTATTCACTCTTTTTCATAATGTGGAAGCCGTCGGGGTCGATCTTCACGCCGATGCGTGCGCCCACCGGCGAGTGGTCGGTGGTCTGGATGAGCCACTTGAAGCCCCGGAAGTCCACGATGATGTCGTACTGCATCCCCTTGAACGTCACGTTGGTGACGGTGCCGATGAGCTGGCCCTGCTCCACGGGGACGATGTCGATATCCTCGGGGCGGATGACCACATCCACCGGCTCGTTCTCGGCGAAGCCCACGTCCACGCAGGGGAACTCCTTGCCGTACATCTTCACGACCTTATCCCGGACCATGACGCCGTTGAGGATGTTGCTCTCGCCGATGAAGTCCGCCACAAAGGCGTTCTTCGGCTCGTTGTAGATGTCCTCCGGCGTGCCGATCTGCTGGATGCGGCCCTTGTCCATCACCACCACGGTGTCGGACATGGTCAGCGCCTCCTCCTGGTCGTGGGTCACATATATAAACGTTATGCCCATCTGCTGCTGGATACGCTTCAGCTCGTTCTGCATATCCTTGCGCAGACGCAGATCCAACGCGCCCAGCGGCTCGTCCAGAAGCAGTACCTTCGGACGGTTCACCAGTGCGCGGGCGATGGCCACCCGCTGCTGCTGGCCGCCGGACAGCTGGTCGATGCGGCGGCGGTCAAAGCCCTTCAGGCTGACCACCTCCAGCATTTCGGTGACACGCTGCCGTATCTCCTCCTCCGGCACTTTGGCGATACGCAGGCCGAAGGCGATGTTTTCAAACACATCCAGATGCGGGAACAGCGCATATTTCTGGAACACCGTGTTGATCTGCCGTTTGTGAGGCGGAACGTCGTTGATCCTCACCCCGTCAAAGGTCACATCACCGGATGTGGGCGTTGTAAACCCGCCGATGATACGCAGCGTCGTGGTCTTGCCGCAGCCGCTGGGCCCAAGCAGTGTGAGGAATTCGGAATCGTTGATATAAAGGTTGATGTTATCGAGAACCAGCTCGTCGTCAAACGCCATGCAGAGGTTCCGCAGGCGAATCAACTCTTTGGACATTTATCCTCCCCCGTTCACTCATAAAATAACCTCCCCCCGGCGAAAATCGCCGGCGTCTGTTCCCGCGCCGCTTTTTCCGTCGAAAGAAAGCAGCTACACTATATATAAAAGCTCTGGGAAAGTCAATGGATTTTCCTGTTTTTTAGAAAAAAATCGTGCGGAGCCGCGTCAACAGCCCCGCACGACGTTTTCAGCCGAAATATTTTGCCCGGAACGGCACGTTTTCCACCGTGAATGTCCGCCCCCGCAGGTAGTTCAGAAGTCCCGCGTCCGTGGGCAGGTCGAAGGTCAGCTCGTAGGCGTACAGCGCCTGCCGCGTCTCCCCGTACCGGCGGTTCACATCGCCCCGGCCGTACTTGCCGTCCCCCAGCAGCGGGCAGCCCAGATCGGCAAAGGACGCCCGGATCTGGTGGGTGCGCCCCGTCTCCAGTCCCACCTCCACCAGTGACAGCTCGCCCCGCGTCTCCAGTGTGCGGTAGTCCGTGACGGCGGTCTTGCCGCCGGGCACCGGCTTGTGGTAGACAGACACCTGCTTTTTCTGCTCATCCTTCAGCAGGAAGCACTCGATACGCCCCGCCGGCGGCTTGGGACGCCCCACAGTGATGCACAGATAGCGCTTGTCGATCTCCCGCAGCCGGATCTTCTCGTTGATGATCCGCAGCGTCTCGGCGTTCTTGGCGGCGATGACCATGCCGCCGGTGTTGCGGTCGATGCGGTTGCACAGTGCCGGTGCAAAGGCGTTTTCCCACCGGGGGTTCCACTCCCGTTTCTGGTACAGGTACGCCTGAATGTGGTTGATGAGGGTGTTCACCTTCTCCGTCTCGTCGGCGTGTACCACCAGACCCGGCCGCTTATTGACCAGCAGCAGGTTCTCGTCCTCGTACACGATGTCCACCTGCGGCTTGAACAGCGTCAGGAACATATTCTCCTCCGACGGCTTGTCGAAGAACTCGTCGTTGATATAGAGCTGCACCACGTCGCCCTCTGTCAGCCGCTGGTCCCGCTGGGCGCGGCCGCCGTTGACCTTGATGCGCTTGATGCGGATGTACTTTTGCAGCAGTGCCGGCGGCAGCAGCGGCAGTGCCTTGGACACAAAGCGATCCAGCCGTGCGCCGGCGTCATTTTTCCCGATGATCAGCTCCCGCATAGGCGTACCTCCCTCCTGTTCTCCGTCCATTGTATCCGGTTTTGGAAAAAAGTCAAAATATTTGTGAGAAAATGTTTGACAAGGGATTTTCTCTCGGCTATAATACTACTCGTGTCATTGCGAGGTGTACTATGCGTCTGAACGTTAACAAGCTGCTGCATACCCCCGGCTCCCGGCAGGAGATCCATTTCGAGATGGACCTTTCCGATCTGGAGTTCGGCGGTACTTATCCTGTAACGCGACCGGTTGTTGTGGACGGCCAGCTGCGGAATCAGGCGGGTATGCTGCTGTGTGAGCTTCAGATCACCACCACGCTCCACTGCATCTGCGACCGCTGCGCCCAGGCGTTCGATCAGGAGAAATCCACGGACTACGCCTGTGTGCTGGCCGAGGAGCGTCAGTCCGATGAGGACGACGACATCGTGCTGTTGGACGACGATGAGGTGGATGTGACGGAACTGGCGCGGGACGCCTTTATCCTCGATATGGACACGAAATTTCTCTGCTCTGAGGACTGCAAGGGACTTTGTCCCGGCTGCGGTGCCGACCTGAACCGCGAGAGCTGCCGCTGCAAGAAGGCGGTGGATCCCCGGCTGGCCAAGCTGGCGCAGTTATTGCAGAAGGACGAGTGAATCCATTATAAATTGCTGCTCAGGCAGTTAATACCAAGGAGGTGTCAACATGGCAGTCCCTAAGGGAAAAGTATCCAAGCAAAGACGCAATAAGAGACGTTCTTCCGTATGGAAGCTGGCAGCTCCCGCTCTGGTGGCATGCCCCAAGTGCGGTGCTCTGCATCTGCCTCACAGAATGTGCCCGGAGTGCGGTACCTACAACGGCCGCGAAGTCAAGGTCGTCAAGTCTGTGGCAGCGGACAAGTAAATTCTTATGTGTCCACGCAGGAGGGAAGCGCAGCTTCCCTCCTGTTTTTTTCCGCCGGCGGCAGATCACGCCTCCTCAATGCGCGAGTCGCCCCCGTCCCTTCCGCAAAACAGATATGCCCCCTCCCCTCCTCCCGCACTTTTCTTCATGACAAGCATCGAAATGATGCGTTTTACAAATGCTTCGGCGCCGGTTATACTGTATCTGTTTTGCGGGATAAATAGCTTGCGTCCCTTGGAAAAATCCGTTATAATAGGATGGTTATTATGTGGGCGTATGCCCTTTTATGAGAGAGGATGCAGCTATGAGCACCATCATCACCACCATTGACCGGCACAGCCCCGCGGAAAAAGCCGGTATACAGGTGGGCGAACAGCTTCTGACCATCAACGGCCACACCATTGTGGACGTACTGGATTACCGCTTTTACGGCTATGACCCCCTGTCCTGCGTGGAGCTGAAAACAGCAGCGGGCGACGTGCGTACCGTCACCATCCGCAAGGCGGAGGGACAGGATCTGGGTCTGAATTTCGACACCTATCTGATGGACGAGATGCGCTGCTGCGCCAACCACTGCATTTTCTGCTTTGTGGATCAGATGCCGCCGGGAATGCGCTCCACCCTGTACTTCAAGGACGACGATGCACGGCTCAGCTTTCTGCTGGGCAACTACATCACCCTGACGAACCTGACGGAGCGGGAGGCCCAGCGCATCATCGACCTGCACATCAGCCCCATCAACGTCTCCGTTCACACCACCGACCCCCAGCTCCACTGCACCATGCTGGGCAACAAGAATGCCGAGCGGTCGCTGGACTACATTCAGGCGTTCTGCAAGGCGGGCATCGTCATGAACGGGCAGATCGTCATCTGCCCCGGCTGGAACGACGGTGACCAGCTGCGCCGCACCCTCCGCGACCTGACGGAGTGGCAGTTCTCCAGCTGCTCACTGGTGCCGGTGGGCATCACCAAGTACCGGCAGGGTCTTGCCAAGCTGCGCCCCGTCAGCGCTGAGGACGCACGGGACATCATCGCCATTGCCGAGGAGTTCGGGCAGGAGAACCTGCGGCGCTTCGGCACACGGCGCTTTTTCTGTGCCGACGAGCTGTACCTCCGGGCGGGGCTGCCCCTGCCGCAGGAGGACTACTATGAGGGCTACCGCCAGCTGGAAAACGGCGTGGGGATGCTGCGCTCGCTGGAGCAGGATTTCCTCTCCGCCATGCGTCTGGAGGAGCCGGACGCCGCGCCGTCTCCCTTCACCATCGCCACCGGCACCGCCGCCGCCCCGTTCCTGCGGGGACTGCTGGAGCAGGCCAAGGCGTACTTCCCCAAGCTGGAGGGGCAGGTCATCGCGGTAGAAAATAATTTCTTCGGCCACACCATCGACGTGGCCGGTCTGCTGACAGGACAGGATCTGTCGGCACAGCTGCAAAGGGTACCGTCTCTGGGGCGTGTCCTGCTGCCGCTGCATATGCTGCGCCACGGCGAAACGGTGTTTTTGGACGACTACACCGTGGCGCGTCTGGCGGACGAGCTGGGCTGCCCCGTGCAGATCGTAGGGATCGACGGCGGCGACCTGCTGGACGCCATGCTGGAAAAGGAGGTATAAACCTATGGCAAAGCCTTTGATCGCCATTGTAGGCCGCCCCAACGTGGGCAAGTCCATGCTGTTCAACAAGCTCATCGGCAAGCGCCTGTCCATCGTGGAGGACACCCCCGGCGTCACCCGCGACCGTATCTACGGTGAGAGCGAGTGGGCGGGCCGGAAGTTCCGTCTGGTGGACACCGGCGGCATCGAGCCCAACACCGACAATCAGATCCTCGCCTTCATGCGGGAGCAGGCTCAGATCGCCATTGACAACGCGGACGTCATCATCTTCGTCACGGATATCAAGACCGGCCTCACCGCCTCCGATCAGGAGGTAGCCGGTATGCTCCAGCGCAGCCGCAAGCCCATCGTGCTGGCGGTGAACAAGATGGACTCCACCGGCACCATCGACCCGGATTTCTACGAGTTCTACAATCTGGGTCTGGGCGACCCTGTCGCCATCTCCGCCGTCCACGGCCACGGCACCGGTGACCTGCTGGACGCCTGCTTCCAGTACCTGCCGCCGGATGACGGCGTGGAGGAGGACTCCGACGTGGTGCAGGTGGCCATCATCGGAAAGCCCAACGTGGGCAAGTCCAGCCTGACCAATAAAATTCTGGGTGAGCAGCGGGTCATCGTCAGCAATGTGGCCGGCACTACCCGCGATGCCATCGACAGCTACTTTGAAAATTCCTGCGGCAAGTACAACTTCATTGACACCGCCGGTATGCGGAAAAAGTCCAAGGTGGACGACACCATCGAGAAATACAGCGTCCTGCGGGCCACCATGGCCATTGAGCGCAGCGACGTATGCCTCATCCTCATCGACGCCCAGGACGGCGTGACGGAGCAGGACACCAAGGTGGCGGGTCTGGCCCACGACGCGGGCAAGGCGTGCATCATCGTGGTGAACAAGTGGGATCTCATTGAGAAGGACGGCAAGACCATGGACCGTATGCGGGAGGATATCCGCCGGGACCTGAGCTATATGCCCTACGCCCCCATCCTGTTCATCTCCGCCCTGACGGGTCAGCGGGTCAACCGCCTGTTCGAGCTGATCAACTATGTCAACGATCAGGCCGCCGTGCGCATCACCACCGGTATGCTCAATAGCGTGCTGGCGGACGCCCAGACCCGCGTGCAGCCCCCCACGGACAAGGGCCGCCGCCTGAAGATCTACTACATGACGCAGGTAGGCGTCAAGCCCCCCCACTTCGTGATCTTCTGCAACGACAAGAAGCTGTTCCACTTCTCCTACCAGCGGTATCTGGAGAACCAGATCCGCAGCGTGTTCGGATTGGAGGGTACCCCCATCCACATTACCATTCGCCAGAAGGGAGAGGATGACGGGTGAACCACTCCATCTGGGTTCTTTTGTTCGCCGGGTTCGTGACCGTCCTGCTGGGCTACTTTTTGGGCTGTCTCAACGGCTCGGTGATGGTCAGCCACTTCGTCATCCGGGACGATGTGCGCCAGCACGGCAGCGGCAACGCGGGTCTGACCAACTTCTACCGCACCTACGGCGCCAAGTACGCGCTGGGCGTGATCCTGTTCGACATGGGCAAGACCGTGGTGGCCTGTCTCATCGGCGGCGCCGCCTTCCGGATGCTGTGCGGCGACTGGCAGCTGGGCGTCCTGCTGGGCGGCCTCGGCTGCGAGCTGGGTCATATGTTCCCCGTGTTCTTCGGCTTCAAGGGCGGCAAGGGCATCCTGTCCGGCGGCACGCTGGTGTGGCTGCTGAACTGGCGGGTGGCCCTGATCGCGTGGGGGCTGTTCGCCGCGCTGTGGCTGCTGACGCGATACGTCTCCCTCGGCTCCGTGTCCGCCGCCGCCAGTATGCCCATCTCCACTTGGTTCTTCTGCGGGCATAACCCGCTGTACACGGTGCTGGGCGCGGTCATCGCCGCGCTGGTGGTCTGGTGCCACCGGGACAACATCCGCCGTCTGCTCAAGGGGCAGGAGCGGAAATTCCACTGGCACACCGGCCCCGACCGCGAGAAATAATAGCCAACGACAGAAAGGAAACTTCGACCTATGAAACACAATCAGATGCGGCAGGTGGTCTTCCCCATTCTGGCCGCGTTTATCTGGGGTACTGCTTTCGTGGCGCAGGATATGTGCGCCGACGCCATCGGCACCTTTACCTTCAACGCCGCCCGCTATTCCATCGCCGTGCTGGCACTGCTGGTGGTCATTCTGATCCGTGACGGGGTGAAAAAGGACAAGCCCGGCCTCTCCGCCGAGGAAAAGAAGGCCGCCAACCGCCAATTGTGGATCGGCGGTCTGTGCTGCGGTGCGGCGCTGGCCATCGCCTCCAATTTCCAGCAGGCCGGTCTGGTGGCCGGTACCGATGCCGGTAAGGCGGGCTTCATCACGGCGCTGTATGTGGTGCTGGTGCCCGTGTTCGGTCTGTTCTTCAAGCGCAAGGTGAGCGTCCCCACATGGATCGCCGTGGTGCTGTCCGTGGCGGCGCTGTACCTGCTGTGCATCAAGGGTGACTTCTCTCTGGCGCCCGGCGACCTGCTGATCCTCGTGTGTGCCGTGTGCTTTGCCGTACATATCCTCGTTATCGACCACTTCACCGCCACGGTGGACGGCGTAAAGCTCAGCTGCCTGCAATTCCTGTTCGCCTGCATCATCTCCTCCGTCTGTATGTTCATCTTCGAGGACGTGGACATGGCGGCGATCCTCTCCTGCGTCATTCCCCTGCTGTACATGGGTATCTTCTCCTGCGGCGTGGGCTACACCCTGCAAATTCTGGCACAGAAGGACTCCAACCCCACGGTGGTCACCATCCTGCTCAGTCTGGAGAGCGTGTTCGCCGTCATCGCCGGCGCGATCATCCTCAAGCAGCAGATGAGTGTCCGGGAGTACATCGGCTGTGTCGTCATGTTCGCCGCCGTGATTTTGGCACAGATCCAGTTCCCCGAGAAGAAAAAAGCGGCGTAACGTTTCATACATATAAAAAATCGCCCCGGTGGGGCGATTTTTTTATATCTCCTCTGTTTCCGCTTCACCGAGCGTCGTATCTATGTACAACTCCTCCGCTTGCAGCAGCGCCGCTTGCAGCCTGCTCCGGCAGCTCCATGCCAACGGGATATTCTCCAGCTCATCTATGGCGGCGCTCACCGCCGCACACAGCATCGCGTACATTTTTCGATACTCTGTCATATTCTTCCCCTCTCATAGACTATACATAGCCTACATAGTAGCACACATAGCCTATATTTGCAACGCTTTTCGGCTATCCTGAGAAAAAACGCAGGAGGCCGCTATGAATACGACAGACGCTGTAAGAGATCGCATCCTCCGCCTCTGTGAGGAACGCGGCATGAGCATCAACAGGCTGGCGACGGTCAGCGCCCTGCCGCCGTCCAGCATCAAAAACATCCTCTACGGGAAAAGCCGGAATCCCAAGCTGCTGACCATCAAGCTGCTGTGCGACGGTCTCGGCATCACACTGGGCGAATTTTTCTCCACGCCGGAATTTGACGCATTGGAGCAGGAGATACAGTAGCCAAAAACCACCCGTGCGCTTGAAGCGCACGGGTGGTTTTTCATGCTCAGAACAGGCTCACCTGACTGGTATCCGCCATACCGGCGAAGGCGCCCAGCGCCTTGAGCTGCTCGATGTGGGTCTTACTCAGCTTGCTGCAGGTGTTGGCGAACTCCTCCACGGAGATGAAGGTCTTCCCCTTTCGCTTCTCCACCGTGTCCAGCGCCGCCGTCTCGCCCAGTCCGCGGACGGTGACGAAGGGCGGCAGCAGGCCGTTTTCGGTGATCTTAAAGCGGGTGGCGTCAGACTTGTAGATGTCGATGGTGTCGAAGTGGAAGCCCCTGAGGTAGAACTCATAGCACACCTCCAGCGTGACCATCAGGTTCTGCTCCACGTCGGTGGCGTCCTTGTTGTTCTCGATCTCCTTGATCTTCTGCTTCACCGCGTCCAGTCCGGCGCAGCAATACTCTGCATCGAAGGCCTTGGCGCGGATGGAGAAGAACGTGGCGTAGAATGCCAGCGGCTCGTGGACCTTGAACCACGCGATACGGAACGCCATCATCACATACGCCACGGCGTGGGCCTTGGGGAACAGATAGCCGATCTTGGCCAGCGATCCGATGTACCAATCCGGTACCTCGTGATCCCGCATGGCCTCCTCCCAGCCCTCCTGAAAGCCGCCCTTTTTGACCTTGCCCTTACGGACAGCCTCCATGATCTTGAAGGACATCTTGGGGTCAAGCCCCATGGAAATGAGGTACAGCATGATATCGTCGCGGCAGCCCACCGTCTCCAGAACGGAGGCGGTGCCGCTGACGATCAGCTCACGGGCGTTGCCCAGCCACACGTCCGTGCCGTGGGAGAAGCCGGACAGACGCACCAGCGTATTGAAGTCCTTGGGCATGGTGTCCATCAGCATACCGCGGGTAAAGCGGGTGTTGAACTCCGGGATGGCCACGGCGCCGGTGGGGCCTAAGATCTCATCGTTTTCAAAGCCCAGCACCTTGGAGGACGTGAAAATACTCATGGTATCCGGGTCGTCCAGCGGAATAGCGCGGGCGTTGACGCCGGTGAGATCCTCCAGCATTTTGATCATGGTGGGGTCATCGTGCCCCAGCATATCCAGCTTCAGCAGGTTATCCTCCATGCAGTGGTATTCAAAATGGGTGGTGATGGTGTCGCTGCCCGCGTCGTCGGCGGGGTGCTGCACGGCGGTGAAATCCTCCACGTCCATGTCGTCCGGCACTACCACCAGACCGCCGGGGTGCTGTCCCGTGGTGCGGCGCACGCCCACACAGCCCTGGGTCAGCCGATCCATCTCGGCGTTGGACGCTGTCTGCCCCCGCTCCTCCAGATACTTCTTCACCATGCCGAAGGCGGTCTTTTCCGCCAGCGTACCGATGGTTCCGGCGCGGAACACTTGCGTCTTGCCGAACATCTCGATGGCGTGCTGGTGGGCGCGGGCCTGATACTCGCCGGAGAAGTTCAGGTCGATATCCGGCACCTTACCGCCGCCGTAGCCGAGGAACGTCTCAAAGGGGATATCAAAGCCGTCCTTGACGTACTTCTCCCCGCAGACGGGACACACCTTGTCCGGCATATCCGCGCCGCAGCCGTAGCTGCCGTCGGTGATGAACTCCGTGTTCTTGCACTTGGGGCAGCGGTAGTGGGGCGGCAGGGAGTTCACCTCCGTGATGCCCGACATATACGCCACCAGACTGGAGCCGACGGAGCCTCGCGAGCCAACCAGATAGCCGTTTTCCAGACTGCGCTGCACCAGCTTCTGGGCGGACATATACACCACATCGTACTTGCCCAGAATACTTTTCAGCTCCACATCCAGCCGGTCGATGATGAGCTGGGGCGGCTGGTCGCCGTACAGGGCGTGGCACTTGTCCCACACCATATCGTGCAGCTCCTGCTCAGAGTTTTCCAGCCGGGGCGGGAACAGCTGTCCCGGCGGCAGCAGCTCGATCTCCTCGATGCGGTCGGCGATGCGCCGCGGATCGTCAATGACCACCTTGTGCGCCGTCTCCTCCCCCAGATAGGCGAACTCTGCCAGCATCTCGTCGGTGGTCTTGAAGTAGATGGGCAGCGGCGCATCGGCATCGGGGAACTTCTGGCTGGCCAGCAGAATGTGGCGGTAGATCTCGTCCTCCGGCTCCTGAAAGTGTACGTCGCCGGTGGCGCAGACGGGCTTTCCCAGCTCCTCACCCAGCCGGACGATGATGCGGTTGAACTCCCGCAGCTCCTCCTCCGACTGGACGTCGCCGTTGCGCAGCATGAACATATTGTTGCAGATGGGCTGGATCTCCAGATAGTCGTAGAACGAGGCGATGCGCTTCAGCTCCGCCCAGTCCTTGTGGTCTGCCACAGCCCGGAACAGCTCGCCCGCCTCACACGCCGAGCCGATGATAAGCCCCTCCCGGTGGCGCACCAGCTCCGTCTTGGGGATGATGGGCTTGCGGTAGAAATACTTGAGGTTGCTGGCAGAGATCAGCTGGTACAGGTTTTTCAGTCCCAGCTTGTTCTTCGCCAGAATGATGATATGCTTGGGGCGGCGCTTGGTCTTGTTGCCGCCGGGCCGCAGCTTCAGCATCTCCCCGTTGATCTCCTGCAGGCGGGAGATGCCCAGCTCCTTTTGCATTTTTTCAAAAAACGGGATGAGCATATATCCCACCATGGCCGCGTCGTCGGAGGCGCGGTGGTGGTTGAAGGCGGGCAGATCCAGATGCTCCGCCACGATGTCCAGCTTGTACTTGTTCAGCTCCGGCAGCAGGTTCTGCGCCAGGATCAGGGAGTCCACATAGGTGGGGTCGAAGTCCAGCCCTACCCTGCGGCAGCCCGCCCGGATAAAGCTGATGTCGAACTCCGCGTTGTGTGCCGCCAGCGGGCGGCCGTTCACAAATTGCAGGAACGCCGTCAGTGCCTCCTCCAGCTGGGGCGCGTCCGCCAGCATGGCGTCGGTGATACCGGTCAGGCCGATGATCTCCGGCGTCAGGCGGCGATTGGGATTCACGAAGGTCTGGAAGCGCTCGGTGATCTCGCCGTTTTTCAGCACCACCGCGCCGATCTCCGTGATGGCCTCCCGCTCCACCTTCAGGCCGGTGGTCTCGATATCGAAGCACACGATCTCGTCAGCAAACGATTGATCCTGCTGCCCATGGACAGCGATGCGGTCATCCAGATTGTTGACGAAATACCCCTCCACGCCGTAGAGGATCTTGATCTTCCCCTTCTTGCCCGCATCCCGCGCCTTGGGAAACGCCTGCACCGTGCCGTGGTCGGTGATGGCGATAGCGGGGTGCCCCCACGCCGCCGCCTGTGCCACCACCTTGCCCACGTCGGTAAGGGCGTCCATGGTGCTCATCTGGGTATGGAGATGCAGCTCCACACGCTTCTCCGGCGCGGTGTCCTTCCGCCCGGTATGGGAGGCACGCATGATGCTCACCGGCTGGAGCTGCACGTCCTTGCCGTCAAAGGTCAGTGCCGGCTTGCCCTGCACCCGCAGCCACATACCGTCGCGGACGGCGTCGCCCAGCACCTTGGCCTCCTTCTCGTCCATGTATTTCCGCACGGCCACAGAGCCGTGCTCATCGGTCAGGTTGAAGTTCAGGCACCACTGGCCGGGCCGCCGCGTTTCATAGCACTCCATGCCGAAGACGCGGCCCTCCACCACCGCCATGCCCATCTTCAGATTCAGCTCCGACACCGGGATGACCCTTCCCTTGATCTCCTTGCCGTACAGCAGGTCGCTGCCGCTCTTGCCGGCGGCCGCCGGCTGGGAGAAGTGCAGCTGCACCCGCCGCAGGTCGTACTGCTCCGCCAGCATATGCTCCAGCGACTTCACCGCCGCGTCCGGCACCGCCTCACCGCTGGCAGCCTGCACCTCGAGGGTACGGGCCTCCCGGTCCAGCACAGCGCCGGTCACATAGGCGTCATGCAGCAGCAGGCGCAGCTGACGCGGCGCCTGAAAGCTCTCAAATAATGTAAAAAACGGTAACTTTTCCGCCATTCTCTCACCTTATAGCTTGTCGATTTCCTCAAACAGCGCGTCCACCAGCTGCTCCTGCGGCACCTTCCGCAGGATCTTTCCCTTGGCGAACAGCAGCCCCTCGCCTATTCCCCCGGCGATGCCCACGTCCGCGCCGGACGCCTCGCCCGGCCCGTTGACCACGCACCCCATCACCGCCACGGTGATGGGCTTATCACAGCCCCGCAGCCGCCGCTCTACCTCCCGCGCAATGGGGATCATATCGTACTTCGTCCGGCCGCAGGTGGGGCAGGAGATCAGATCCGGCCCGCTGCGGCGGATGCCCGCCGCCTGCAAAATGCGCTTGGCGGCGATGACCTCCTCCACCGGGTCCGCCGTCAGGCTCACCCGCAGGGTATCTCCCACGCCCATGCACAGAAGGCCGCCGATGCCGATGGCGGATTTCAGCACACCCATCTCCGGCGTACCCGCCTCTGTGACGCCCAGATGCAGCGGATAGTCCGTCTGCGCCCGGAGCATCTGATAGGCCGCCATATTCACCGGCACGCGGGAGCATTTCACGGAGATGCAGATATTGTCGAAGCCGCAGTCGTTCAGCAGCCGGACATGACCCATGGCGCTGTCCACCAGCGCCTGCGCCGTGACGCCGCCGTACTTGGCCAGCAGGTCTTTTTCCAGCGACCCGCCGTTGACGCCGATGCGGATGGGGATGCCCCGCTCCCGGCAGGCGTCCGCCACGGCCCGCACCCGCTCCCTGCTGCCGATGTTGCCGGGGTTGATGCGGATCTTGTCGATGCCGCCCTCGGCGCACAGCAGCGCCAGCTTGTAGTCGAAATGGATATCCGCCACCAGCGGGATGTGGATACGCGCCTTGATGGACGGGATGGCCCGCGCTGCCTCCTCCGTAGGGACCGCCACGCGGATGATCTCGCACCCCGCCTGCTCCAGCCGGAGGATCTGCGCCACGGTGGCCTCCACATTCTCCGTGGCGGTATTACACATGGACTGGATGCTCACCGGTGCGCCGCCGCCTATGGCCACGCCGCCTACCATGATCTGCTTGCTCATCGTATCCCCCCTCAGTGTATCAGCTTCCACACGTCGCTGAACGTGATGACCGCCATCAGTGCCAACAGCAGCACCAGTCCCGCAAAGTGGATGTAGTTCTCGTATTTCGCCGGGATCTGCTTTTTGAACAGCGCCAGACCGATGGCGTTGATGACCAGAAAGAAGATCTTGCCGCCGTCCAGCGCCGGCAGGGGCAGCAGGTTCATCACCGCCAGGTTCACGGCGATGAGCGCCGCCAGATAGGCGATATTCTCCACCGCCGCACGGGTGCTGCCGGACTGCTCGCCCACCTCGGTCATGGTGGACACAATGCCCACCGGGCCGCTGAGATCCCGCAGGCCCGCCTCGCCGGTGACCAGCATCTTTAGGCTCAGACGCACCAGACGCACGAAGTCCACCGCGTTGTTCCATGTGTAGGACAGCTTTCGCCCCAGCGTGGCCTCCTCCGCCCCGAAGTACAGACCATAGCCCGTGTAGGGCTTGCCGCTCTGATCGGTGTATGTCCGCGGCTCCATGGGAAGCTGGCGAAGGGTGACCTTCTCGCCGGAGCGCTCCACCACCAGATCAAAAACGCCGGTCTTGTTCAGACCCAGCAGCAGACTGATGTCGCTGTATACATACACCCGCTCCCCGTCGATGCGCAGGATACGGTCGCCGGTCTGCAAGCCCTCGGCGCTCTCCAGCGGACAGCCGTCGGCAAAGCCGACGACCACCGGCTCGTAAAAAGCCTGCGCCCCGGCATACAGTGCCAGAATGATAAGCAGCCCCGCCAGAAAATTCATGGCAGCGCCCGCCGCAAAGATGAGGAGCTTCGCCCAGAAGCCCTGATTGTTCAGAGCCGCCGGGTCGTCGGAGTCCTCCTCCTCGCCCTCCATGGCGCAGAAGCCGCCTACCGGAAACAGACGCAGGGAGTACTGGGTCTCCCCCTTCTGCTTCTTCCACAGGGCAGGCCCCATGCCGATAGAAAACTCGTTGACCCGCACGCCGCAGGCCTTGGCCGCCATGAAATGGCCCAGCTCGTGGACGGCGATCAGTACGCCGAACACCAGTATGGCCGCTAAGATATATACCATTGCCGCAACTCCTTTATTGTGCGCCCGCACATCCCAGAACGGCCTGACGCGCCATTCTGTCTGCCTCCAGTATATCCGCAAGGCTCGGCCGATATATCACCGGCACCTTGGAAAGGGCCTGCTCCACCAGCCGCGGGATATCATTAAACCCGATCTCCCCCTGCAAAAACCGCTGCACCGCCGCCTCATTGGCGCCGTTCATGATGGCGCAGGCCGTGCCGCCCGCCGCCGCGCACTGCCGGGCGATACGCAGGCAGGGAAAGGCCTCCATATCCGGGGCGCTGAACGTCAGGGCGCCGCAGGTCAGCAGATCCAGCGGCTGATCCGGCGTCGCCGCCCGGTAGGGATAGGTCATGGCGTACCGGATGGGCAGCTTCATATCCGGCGTACCCAACTGCGCCAACACAGCGCCGTCCCGGAACTCCACCAGCGAGTGGATGATGCTCTGGCGGTGGATCACCGCCTCCACCTGCTCCACCGGCAGGTCGTACAGCCGCATGGCCTCGATGATCTCCAGCCCCTTGTTCATCAGGGTGGCCGAGTCAACGGTGATCTTGGCGCCCATGGTCCAGTTGGGATGCTTCAGGGCATCCGCCGCCGTCATGTGCTCCAGCTCCTCGAAGGAGCGGCCGAAGAACGGCCCTCCCGAGCAGGTCAGCAGCAGCCGGCGGATCTCTCCCCTGTCACGGCAACCCTGCAAGCACTGGAAAATGGCGCTGTGCTCCGAGTCCACGGGTACGATCTCCGCTCCCGCCTCCTGCGCCGCCGCCATCACCAGCTCACCGGCGCACACCAGCGTCTCCTTATTGGCCAGCGCGATGCGCTTTTTCTCCCGGATGGCCGCCAGCGTGGGCGCCAGTCCTACGCTGCCCATCACCGCCGTCACCACCGTGTCCGCCTCGGGCAGCGTGGCGGCGGCGATCAGACCCTCCGGCCCCTCCATCACTTCGATGCCCGTGCCTTGCAGACGGCTGCGCAGCTCCTTGGCGGCGGCAGGGTCATACAGCACGGCAAGGCGCGGCTTATACTGCCGCGCCTGCTGCTCCAGCAGGTCTACCTGCCGGTTGGCGGTCAGCGCCGCCACAGAAAGTCCCAGCTCCTGCGCCACAGCCAGCGTCTGCCGACCGATGGAGCCTGTGGCGCCCAGCAGGGATATCGTCTTTGTCATAGATGAATTCCTCAATACAGCTTCACCGCGTCCACGATCATCCAGATCACCGGTGCGGCAAAGATCACGCTGTCAAACCGGTCCAGCACACCGCCGTGTCCCGGCAGCAGCCGCCCGTAGTCCTTGATGCCGTACTGCCGCTTGATGCAGGAAAAGCTGAGGTCGCCCAGCTGTCCCAGCACCGAGCCTACAAGACCCAGCAGCACGCACCAGCCGATGTGGAGCTGCACCTCCGTGCACAGGAAGAAAAAGATACGGAACAGGATCATACCCGCCATACCCCCCACAAGGCCGCTGACCGCGCCCTCCCGGGTCTTCTTGGGGCTGACCAGCGGCGCCAGCTTGGTTTTGCCGAACAGCATACCGCCGAACAGCGCCATGGTGTCACTCATGAACGCCGCCACCAGCGGGATCAGCACCAGTCCCGCGCCATACTCCAGCAGCCGAAGCCGCAGCAGACAGCTGAGCGCCATGGGGATCGCCACGCCCGCCATCAGGATGGCGCACAGCACCGTGAAGTCCATCTCCTCTTTCTTGCCGTACTCCAGCACCATGCATATAAATACCACGATGGCCTGCGCCGCCGTCAGCCACGGCATCAGCCCCTGCATGGGCGTACCTGCAAACGGCTCGCTGCGGAAGTAGACGTCCGCCACCACGAATACGGACAGCGCCGCCGCCAGTCCCCACCAGCGCCGGGTCTTCTCCGGCGGCAGCACCGCCGCCAGCAGCTCATGGCTGCCGATGATGCACAGCGCCATGATAAGAGCCATCGTCGCCCAATCCGGCGCAAAGCACAGTACGCCCAACAGGGCGGGAACGCCCACCACAGCCACCAAAATTCTCTGTTTCATGCTGTCTCCTTCTGTCAGGCCTTCACGCCGCCGAACCGGCGATCCCGCCCCTGATAATCCACGATGGCTTTATCCAGCTCCGCCCGTGTAAAGTCCGGCCACAGGGTGTCGCAGAAATAGAATTCGCTGTACGCACACTGCCACAGCAGGAAGTTGCTGAGCCGCAGCTCGCCGCTGGGGCGGATGATCAGCTCCGGGTCGGGAATGCCAGCGGAGTACAGGTACTTGCCGAAGTTCTCCTCCGTCCAGTCCTCCCCCGCCTCGGCGCACCGCTGCGCCGCCCGCAGGATCTCCGCCCGTCCGCCGTAGTTCAGGCAGATGTTGGCCTGAAATCCGTCGTAGTGGCCGCTGAGCTCGTTGGTCTGCGCCGCCAGCGCCTGCAGCTCCGGTGCAATGGCGGACAGGTCTCCGAAAAATTTCAATCGGATATGATCCTTCTCCATGGTATTCAGCGCCTCGTGCAGATAGCGCTCCAAAAGCCCCATGATGGTGGCAACCTCGTCGGCAGGACGCTTCCAGTTCTCCGTGGAAAAGGCATATACCGTCAGATACTCCACCCCCAGCTCCTTGCAGTAAGCGGCGATATCCCGGAATACCTCTGCCCCCGCCTTATGGCCGGCAGTGCGCGGCAGCGAACGCTGCTTTGCCCAACGACCGTTGCCGTCCATAATAATAGCGATATGGCGGGGAAGGCGGTTTTTGTCCACCTCCCCCGCCGTATGGGGCGTGCTTTTGCGGAACAGTGCCATCAAACGGACATCAGTTCCTTTTCCTTGTTCTCCAGCAGCTTATCCAGCTCCTTGCAGCTGTCGTCGGTCAGCTTTTGCAGGTCCTTCTCCACGATCTTCATCTCGTCCTCGGTGATCTCGGAGGCCTTCTGCTGCTTCTTGAAATTCTCCAGCGCGTCGCGGCGGATATTGCGCACCGCCACCTTGCCTGCCTCGGTGTACTTGTGGATCTGCTTGACCAGCTCCTTACGGCGCTCCTCCGTCAGCTGCGGGAAGGCCAGACGGATGCACTTGCCGTCGTTCTGGGGATTGATGCCCAGATCGGACTCCTGGATAGCCTTCTCGATGCCCTTCAGGGCGGAGGCGTCCCACGGCGTGATGACCAGCGTGCGGGGATCGGGGGAGCCGATGGAGCCGATCTGCTGGATGGGGGTGGGGGTGCCGTAATAATCCACGCTGATGCGGTTCAGCACGGAAGCGTTGGCACGACCGGCACGCACGGTGTCGAAGTCGTTGACAACGGATTCGATGCTCTTCTTCATTTTTTCCTCGTAGATCTTGTACTCGTCCTTTAACATAGCGGTTAAGCCTCCTTCACGATCGTTCCGATTTTTTCGCCGCGCAGGGCGCGGATGATATTCTTGGGGTCCTTCAGTGCGAACACCAGCACGGGGATGTGGTTGTCCATAGACAGGCTGGTGGCGGTGGAATCCATCACGGCCAGATGGCGCTTGAGCACCTCGTCGTAGGTGATGGAGTCGAACTTGACAGCCGCGGCGTTCTTAGCCGGATCGCTGTCGTACACGCCGTCGATGTTCTTGGCCAGCAGGATGATATCCGCCTCGATCTCCGCCGCACGCAGCACCGCCGCAGTGTCGGTGGAGAAGAACGGGCAGCCGATGCCGCAGCCGAAGATGACCACGCGCCCCTTCTCCAGATGGCGGATGGCCCGCGCCCGGATATACGGCTCCGCCACGGCCCGGATCTCCAGTGCCGTCTGCACCCGCACGTCCACGCCCTTCTGCTCCAGCACATCCGCCATGGCCATGCAGTTCATGGCGGTGGCCAGCATGCCCATGTGGTCGGCACGGGTGCGCTCGATATGTCCCTCGCCGTCCTTCACGCCGCGCCAGAAGTTGCCGCCGCCGATGACGACGCCCACCTGTACGCCCATTTCCACGCATTCCTTGATGACGTCAGCCACCCGGCCCATCACCTGAAAATCCAGACCAACGTGCTTGTCGCCTGCCAGCGCCTCGCCGCTGATCTTAATGAGTACCCGCTTATACATTGGCTGCTCCATCGCATTGCCTCCTGATTTTTTCTCCCTGCTATTCTACCTTATTTCTCCCGCTTTGCATAGGGGTAAAAAGAAAAAATTTGTTTTTTCCCCGCCGTGGTGTATAATGAGGAAAACTCTGTTTTCCGGAGGGGATCGCCATGGAACTCAAGCACATCGTCGGCCGCACATGGGTGGCCGAGGGCTCCACCGCCCTGCTGCCCGTCTACTTTCTCACCGACCGGGACATTGTCCTCATCGATACCGGCTACGCCAAGCTGGATCGTGCAGGACTGACCCATCTCATTGACGACAACGGGCTGTGTCTGCGGGGCGTCATCTGCTCACACGCCCACTTCGACCACACCGGCAACGTCCGCTACCTCCAGCAGCGCTGCGGCTGCCCCGCCGCCATCCAGCTCATTGAGGCGGGCATCTCCGTCAACACCGACAGCTACCGCGCCAACTATGTGGCGCTGACCTACGGCAAGAGCCGCCAGCTCTTTTTGGAGGAGTGCTTCACCGCCGACATCATCATCGGCCCGGAGGACGACCATCTGGACATGGCGGGCGCCCGCTTCGGCATCCTGCAGCTGCCCGGCCACTCCGCCGGTCACATCGGCATCGTCACGCCGGACGGCGTGGTGTATGTAGGCGACTGTCTCATCGACCGCGATCAGATCGCCGCCGCCAAGCTGCCCACCAGTATGTTCATCGCCAAGGACCTGGAGAGCAAGGAATATCTGCGCACCGTGGACGCCCCGGCGTATATCGTGGCCCACAAGCAGGTGCTGACGGACCGCGCCGCCTTCAACGCTCTCATCGACGAGAATATTGCCTTCATCCACGCCAAGGAGCGGGAGCTGCTGAACGACCTCATCGACGGCATGACCTTTTCCGACTGGATCGCCGCCTTCTGCAAGCGGGAGAATGTCCGCACCCACAACGAGCTGAAATTCAGCATCGTGGAGCGGAATTTCTCCAACTTCGCCGCGTGGCTCACCGATACGGGCCGCGTCACCGTCCAGCGGGAGTTCTGCGCCAAAAAATACTATCACGCCTGAGATGCGGGTATTTACGTCAAAAACCGCCGGTCTGCCAAAAGCAGACCGGCGGTTTTCCTGTTGTGTTATCTGCCGCAGCCGTCGCTGATGGCCGCCAGCAGCTCCGTCTTGCCCGTCCCCTTCTCCGCGGAAAACGGGATGAGCAGCGTGCCCTCGCCCAGCTCCAGCGTCTCACGGATACGGGCCATGTTCGGTTCGATCTCGCTCTTTTTCAGCTTGTCCAGCTTGTTGGCCACCACGATCACCGGGCAGCCGGTACCCTTGAACCAGTCGCACATGGTCACGTCGTCAGCGGTGGGCTTGTGCCGCGCATCCACGATGAGCACCCCCAGCGTGATGAGATCCGGCTCGGCGAAGTAGCTCTCCATCAGCCGTCCCCACCGGTCGCGCTCCTCCTTGGAGACCTTGGCGTAGCCGTAGCCCGGCAGGTCGGTGAAGTAGAGTTTTCCGTCAATGTCGAAATAATTGATCTGATTGGTCTTGCCGGGGGTGGCGCCCACACGGGCAAAGTTCTTCCGCCCCAGCAGACGGTTGATAACGGAGGACTTGCCCACATTGCTGCGTCCGGCAAACGTGACCTGTGGTTTTCCGTCACGGATAAAGGTACTTGCCTTTACAGCCGACAGTACAAATTCCGCTTTGTTAAAGTTGATCGCCACAGCGCACCTCCTGTCGTTCCATACCGGCTATGGCGGTGAGATGCTCCACCGCCGCCTCTTTCTTTGGCAGCGCCAGCGCATGGGCAAATACGGCGTCCACCGTCTCCGCCGTCACGAACCGCAGGGCCGCCCGGACGGTCTGGTCGATCTCCTCCAAGTCTTTTTCGTTCTCCTTGGGGATGATGACCGTGCGGATGCCGCTGCGCTTGGCAGCCATGGTCTTCTCCTTCAGCCCACCGATGGGCAGCACCCGCCCACGCAGCGTGACCTCGCCGGTCATGGCCACATCGTGGCGCACCGGGCGGCCGGTCAGTGCCGACAGCATGGCGGTGGCGATGGCGATGCCCGCCGACGGCCCGTCCTTGGGTACCGCGCCCTCCGGGAAGTGGACGTGGATGTCCTTGTTCTTATAGAAGTCCTTGGGGATGCCCAGCTCCGCCGCACGGCTGCGCAGGCAGGTGTACGCCGCCTTCACGGATTCCTGCATGACCGTACCCAGATTGCCGGTCAGCTCCAGCTTGCCGGAGCCGTCCATAACGCCGGCCTCCACCTCCAGCAGCTCGCCGCCCACCTCCGTCCACGCAAGGCCGTTGACCACGCCGATCTGATCCTGTTTGCTGTGGGAATTGTCCTGATAACGCGGCACACCCAGCAGCTCCCGCAGATCCTTCGGTGTAATGTCAACCCGCTTTACATCTGTTTCTACCAAACGCATAGCGGTTTTTCTGCACAGCTTGCCCAGCAGACGCTCCAGCGTCCGGACGCCGGACTCCCTCGTGTAGTCGGTGATGACGGCGCGGATGGCGTCGTCGCTGATGCGCAGCTGGCTTTTCTTCAATCCGTGCTCCTTCAGCTGCTTGGACAGCAGATGGGTCTTGGCGATCTGCAGCTTCTCCTCATCGGTGTAGCTGCTCAGCTCGATGACCTCCATCCGATCCAGCAGCGGCCGGGGGATGGTGGAGGTGGTGTTGGCGGTTGTGATGAACATCACCCGGCTCAGATCCACCGGCACCTCCAGAAAATGGTCGCGGAAGGAGGTGTTCTGCTCGCTGTCCAGCACCTCCAGCAGGGCCGAGGCCGGGTCGCCCCGCATATCACTGGCGAGCTTGTCGATCTCGTCCAACACCAGTAGGGGGTTCATGGCGCCGGCGCGGGTGATGGCCTCGATGATGCGGCCGGGCATAGCGCCGATATATGTCTTCCGGTGGCCGCGGATATCCGCCTCGTCCCGGACGCCGCCCAAACTGAGCCGCGCCAGCTTCCGGTTCATGGCCTTGGCCACGGAGATGGCCACGGAGGTCTTACCCACACCGGGAGGGCCTACCAGACAGAGGATCTTGCCCTTGGCATCGGGGTTCAGCTGGTGGACGGCGATGAACTCCAGAATGCGCTCCTTCACCGTTTCCAGACCGTAGTGATCCCGATCCAGCAGCTTCCGCGCCTGTTCCACATCTGCACGTTCCCGGGTGTACTTGTTCCACGGCATCTCCAGACAGACGTCCAGATAGTTGCGGATAACGGAGGCCTCCGCGCTGCCGAAGGGCTGCTTGGCCAGCCGCTCCACCTCTTTTGTCAGCCGCTTATGTACCTCCTCGGGCAGATGGGCGCGCTGGATCTTCTCTGCGTACTCCGCCAGCTCCTCGTCGCCGTCGTCGCCCAGCTCGTGCTGTAAGACCTTCACCTGCTCCCGCAGGATCATGTCCTTCTGCACCTGTGCCACCCGCTGGCGCACCTTCTGCTCCATCTGCATCTCCAGCGACAGCACATCCACCTCGTGGGTCAGAATGTCGTTTACCAGCTGGAGCCGACGGTTGGGCCGCAGCTCCTCCAGCACACGCTGGCGATCCTGATGGCGCAGCGTGATGTTCTGGGCGATGAGGTCGGCCAGATGCCCCGTGTCGCGGCAGTCCAGCACCGCCGCGATAAAGTCGTCGCTGAGCTGCGGCACCAGCTCCTTATACTCGCCGAACAGGGCGTAGGTGCGCCGCAGCATGGCCTCCACCCGGGCTGTGATCTTGCCGGGGAATTCCTCCTCCAATATCTCCACATTGGCCTGAAGGAAGGGCTTCCCCTGCCACAGCCGAAGGAGTTTGGCGCGCTCCTCGCCCTCCACGAGGACCCGGACACTGCTGTCCGAGGTCTTGATGATCTGTAAAATATGGCAGACCGTGCCTACACTGTACAGGTCGTCCTCCATCGGCTCAGCGGTAGAGATCTCCCGCTGCGTCACGAGGAACAGCCGCCGGTCGTTCTCCATGGCGTTGTCCAGCGCGTAGATGGAGATCTCCCGCTCCACGTCGAAGGACAGCGTCTGATTGGGGAAGGCCGTCAGGCCACGCAGGGCCAGCACGGGTATATTCATGGTGATACGTTCCATATGTACTCCTTTCCTCTTGGAGAAAAAAGAGGAGAAGCTGCCGCCTCTCCTCTTTGCCGGATCGTCAAGAGGCCGGTGCGGTTCGTTTTTCCGCCGTCCCGGTCTTGAGTTTTGCCTTGCGCGTGACCTTTTCCGGGTCGCGCTCCACCACCGGCTCCGCGCCGCTGTTGACGCAGTCCGCCGTGATGGTCACCTTCGTGATGGTGGGGTCGGAGGGGATGTCGTACATCACCTTTGTCAGCATACCCTCCATCACCGCCCGCAGTCCGCGGGCGCCGATATTGCGCTCGATGGCCTTGTCCGCCACCGCCTCCAGCGCCGTCTGCTCAAAGACCAGTTCCACGCCGTCGTAGGCCAGCAGCGCCTTGTACTGCTTGACCAGCGCGTTTTTCGGCTCGGTCAGGATGCGCACCAGATCCTCCCGGGTCAGGGCCTCCAGCGGTGAGATCACCGGCAGGCGGCCCACCAGCTCGGGGATAATGCCGAACTTCAGCAGATCGTGGGGCTGCACCTGCTTCAAAAGCTGGCTGGTACCCATTTTATCCGCCTTGCTCTGCACCGCGTTCTCGAAGCCGATACCCTGCTTGCCCACGCGCTTCTCCACGATCTTCTCCAGACCGTCGAAGGCGCCGCCGCAGATAAACAGGATGTTGCTGGTGTCGATCTGGATGAACTCCTGGTGGGGGTGCTTCCGCCCACCCTGGGGCGGCACGTTGGCCACGGTACCCTCCAGGATCTTCAGCAGCGCCTGCTGCACGCCCTCGCCGGACACGTCCCGGGTGATGGAGGTGTTCTCGCTCTTGCGGGCGATCTTGTCGATCTCATCCACATAGATGATGCCCCGCTCCGCCAGCTCCACGTCGAAATCCGCCGCCTGCAAAAGCCGCAGCAGGATGTTCTCCACGTCGTCACCCACATAGCCGGCCTCTGTCAGCGTGGTGGCGTCGGCGATGGCGAAGGGTACCTTCAGCACCCGTGCCAGCGTCTGGGCGAACAGCGTCTTGCCGGAGCCGGTAGGCCCGATCATCAGGATGTTGCTCTTTTGCAGCTCCACATCCTCGCTGCCGCCGAAGTAGATGCGCTTATAGTGGTTGTACACGGACACGGACAGGGCGATCTTCGCCCCCTCCTGTCCGATGACGTACTGATCCAGCACCTCTTTGATCTGCTGGGGCGTCGGGAGGTCCTCCACACTGTCGAAGCCCTCGCTGATCGCCGCACTGTATCCGTCGTCCAGAATGGACATACAGAGCTGCACGCATTCGTCGCAGATCCGCACGCCCGGCCCCTGGATCATCCGGTGTACCTGTCCCTCCGCCTTGCCGCAGAACGAGCAGCGCAGGGACTTTCTCTCATCCGCCATGCCGTTACCTCTTATAAATGACCTTATCCACCAGACCGTACTCCCGCGCTTCCTCGGCGATCATCCAGCGATCCCGCTCGGAGTCGGCCTTCACCTGCTCCACCGGCTTACCGGTGTTCTCGGACAGGATCTTGTTCAGCCGCTGCTTGATCTTCAGGAAGTGCTCCACGTCGATCTCCATGTCCGTCACCTTGCCCTGCGTACCTGCGGAGGGCTGGTGGATCATGATCTCGGCGTTGGGCAGCGCAATGCGCTTGCCCTTGGTGCCGGAGGACAGCAGGAACGCGCCCATGCTGGCGGCCATGCCGATGCAGATGGTGGACACGTCGCACTTGATATACTGCATGGTATCATAGATAGCCATGCCCGCGGTCACGCTGCCTCCGGGACTGTTAATGTACATCTGGATGTCCTTATCGGGATCCTGCGCCTCCAGATACAGCAGCTGCGCCACGACCAGACTGGCGGTGGTATCGTTCACTTCTTCGCCCAGGAATACGATACGGTCGTTGAGCAGACGGGAAAAGATATCGTAGGACCGCTCGCCGCGGTTGGTCTGCTCCACAACATAGGGAACTAAGCTCATAAAATAAACCTCCTGTAAAAGATAGCTACCAGATTATACCCACCCGCATATGATTTTCAAAAGCGCTCTCTCTTATTCTGCGTCTTTTTCCGCGTCCTTCTTTGCGGTCTTCTTGGCGGCGGGCTTCTTGGCGGGCTTCTTCTCCACGACCTCGCCCTCGGCCTCCAGCTCGGCCTTCTCCTCGGCGGGCGCCACAGCCACGGCGCTGTCCGCCACGACCTTCACGGCCTTCTCGCGGATGACCTGCTCCTTCACATCCTCGGGACGCAGGTACTTCTTCACGGTCTCCAGATCCATACCGTACTTCTCGGCCACGTTCTTCAGCTCGTTCTCCACGTCCTCGTCGGTGGCCTCCAGACCCTCGGCCTTGATGATGGCCTCCACAGCCAGATCCATCTTCACCTGCTCGGCGGCGGGGCCGTCAGCCTGCTTGCGGAAATCGGCCTCAGTGGTGCCGGTCATCTGCAGATACTGGTCGAAGGGGATACCCTGTGCGGCCAGCTGCTGCTTGAACTGCTCCATCATGCGCTCGGCCTGCAGCTCCACCATCTCGTGGGGGATCTCGGCCTCCACGCCCTCGGCGACCTTGGCCATCAGCACATCCTCAAAGGCGCGCTGGGCAGCCTCGGTGCGCTCGGCGGTCATCTTCTTCTTGATGTCGGCCTTCAGCTCCTTCAGAGTATCGAACTCGGACACATCCTTGGCGAACTCGTCGTCAATGGCGGGGACCTCCTTGACCTTGACCTCGTTGACCTTCACATGGAAGACCACGGGCTTGCCGGCCAGCTCGGGGGTGTAGTTCTCGGGGAAGGTGATGTCGATGTCCTTCTCCTCGCCGGCCTTCATGCCGATGAGCTGCTCCTCAAAGCCGGGGACGAAGCTGCCGGAGCCGATCTCCAGATCGAAGTTCTCGCCCTTGCCGCCATCGAAGGCCACGCCGTTGTCGAAGCCCTCGAAGTCGATGTCGGCGGTGTCGCCCTTCTTGACGGCGCGCTCCACGGACACCAGACGGCTGTTGCGGTCCGCCATCTCCTTCAGGCGGGCGTTGACGTCGGCGGCCGCCACCTTGACCTCGGCCTTAGGCGCCTCCAGACCCTTGTACTGGCCCAGCTTCACCTCGGGGTACACGGCCACGGTGCACTTGAACACCACACCGTCCTTGGTGCAGGACTCCAGCTCCACCTCGGGATAGCCCACCACGTCCAGCTTCTGCTCCTTCACCGCGTCCTCATAGGCGTCGGGCAGAATGATATTGACAGCCTCCTCATAAAAGACCTCCTCGCCGTACATCTTCTCGATGATCTTGCGGGGGGCCTTGCCAACACGGAAGCCGGGTACGTTGATCTTACCGCGCATCTTCAGATACGCCTTGTTGACGGCAGCCTCGAACTCCTCGGCGCTCGCCTCGATGGTCAGAGCGACTCTGCTCTTCTCCAGTTTTTCACAGCTTTTCACAGTCATTTGTTTATTCCTCCGTTCCGCACCGGCCTGTATTCATAGCAAAACCAATGCAATTTAATATGATAACAGAAAAGAATGGGAATTTCCACTGTTTTTTCTCTTATTCACAAATTTTTTTGGGGACGAAATCCAGCCAGTCTCCGGCTACCAGCGAAAACTCGGTGCCGTTGTGCATTCCCTCCAGCGCCCGCTTGTGGCTGGCGCCGTGGAGATGCCCGTAAAAGCACTGCTTTACGCCGTAGCGCTGCAAAAGCCGCAGGATCTCCGGACACTCATACCCCTGATACAGCGGCGGATAGTGGAGGAAGCACAGCTTCTCCCGCTCCCCCGCCGCCTGTAGGGACGTCTCCAGCCGTCCGGCCTCCCGGGCCAGCATCTTGCCGTTGTGGGTGCCCTCGTTGTCCAGCTCGTAGAACCAGCCCCGCGTGCCGCACAGCGCCTTGTCCCCGTAGAACAGGCAGTTGTTGTGCAGGATCTCAAAGGAGTCCAGCCCGTGCTGGTCAAAAAACCGCTGCATCTTGGACGCGGTGTTCCACCAGTAGTCGTGGTTGCCCTTCATCAGGATCTTCTTTCCCGGCAGGGCGTGGATGAACTGAAAGTCCGCCAGCGACTCCTCCAGGCTCATGCCCCAGCTCAGGTCGCCGCACAGCACGGTCACATCGTCGTCCCCCAACGGTGCAAAGCCCGCCTTGATCTTATCCACATACCCGTGCCACTTCTCGCCGAAGATATCCATGGGCTTGTCGCTGTTCAGCGACAGATGCAGGTCTCCGATGGCGTACAGCGCCATGGCGTCCCTCCTTTCTCCGGCTGCCGTCTCACAGCAGCCTGCACAGATTGTTCCAGAATATGTCCTCCAGCAGGGACTTTCCGTACCCGCGCTTTTCCAGCGCCTCGTACAGACGGGGCACGTCCTCCACGCCCTGCATCCCCGCCGCCAGCGCCTCGCAGCCGTCCAGATCGCCGCCGATGCACAGGGTCTTTTCCCCGTCCAGCGTCAGGAAATGCTCGATATGCGCCACCAGCGCGTCCATGGACGTACCGCCCACAAAGTCCCGGTACAGGTTGATGCCCACCACGCCGCCGGTATCCCGGATGGCGCGGAACATATCGTCGGTCAGGTTCCGCCGGTGGGGACACAGCGCCCGCGCATTGGAGTGGGACGCCACAATGGGCCGCTCCGTCATGCGGAACAGCTCCCAGAAGCCGGGGTCGGAGAGATGGGACACGTCGGCGTAGACGCCCAGACGTTCCATCTCCCGGACGAAGTCCCTGCCCTGTGCCGAAAGACCCCGGTCCGGGTCTTCGGCGCAGCTGCCGCTGAGGGCGTTGGCGTTGTTCCACACCGGGTTCAGAAGGCGTACGCCCCAGTCTGCCGCGGTGTACAGGTTTTCCACTTTACAGTCCAGCAGGTCGGCACCCTCCACGCTGAGGAACGCCGCCGTCCTCCCGCTGCGCACCGCTGCGTTGGCCTCGTCTCCGGTACGGCACAGCACGGCCATGTCCTCATTGTCCGCCAGCTCCCGCAGAAACCAGTCGTGCATCTCCCGGCACCGCTGCCACGCCGTGTCCGGCGGCAGGCTTTTCACATCGTCGTACAGGGCGAAGAACTGCCCGCGCCCGGCAAAGCCTCTCCCCCGCTCCAGATCAATGTGACCGCCGTTTTTCCGCAGGCTGCCGCCTGCCTGAAAGTAGGCGCGCTGCTCCGCCTCCGTCTCGCCGTAGTCCGCCACCGGTTCTGTCACCATGCAGCGCCAGATGGTATCGCAGTGCGCGTCAAAATATGGTATTGCCATGCTGTCACTCCCCTATTCAAAGGCGTTTTCCAGATATTCTATGCGGGCATTCTCCCGGCTGTACGGACTGTCCGCGTAGACCTCCGCCACGTCGAACCGTGCTGGACAGTCCAGCGCTTTTTCTTGCAGATAGTACAGCGCCGTCTTTTTCAGCCGCTTCTGCTTGGCGGGCGTCACATACTCCCGGGGCAGCGCCATGTCCGTATTGGTGCGGGTCTTGACCTCCACGAAGCACAGGATATCCCCATCCCACGCGATGAGGTCGATCTCCCCGAACCGGCATTGGTAGCTGTGAGCCGCCAGCCGGTAACCCCGCTGCCGCAGGTAATCCGCCGCCAGCGCCTCGCCCCATGTGCCCTCGGGCCGTCCGCCCTTTTCCGGCGCAGACCGCGCCCCGCTCACCGCTTTGCCTCCCACTTTTTCAGGAAGCTCTTCCGATGCTCCGGGCAGGGGCCGTACTTGTCCAGCAGCTCATAGTGCAGCTTGGTGCCGTAGCCCTTGTGCTGGGCGAACCGGTACTGGGGGTACGCCTTGTCCAGCACCTCCGTCACATAGCGGTCACGGCTGACCTTGGCCAGCACCGATGCCGCCGCGATGGACGCGGATATCCCGTCGCCGCCCACGATGCACCGGTGCGCCGTGGTGATGGCGGCGCTGTGTCCCTTGTCACGGTTGCCGTCGATGAGCGCCAGGTCCGGCGTCACGGACAGGCCGTCTATGGCCAGCTGCATGGCCCTCATCCGGGCGCTGAGGATGTCCGTCTCGTCGATCTCCGACGCCTCCACCCGCGCCACCGACCACGCGATGGCCCGCTCCTGTATGAGCGGGAACAGCTTTTCCCGCTTTTTCTCCGTCAGCTTTTTGGAGTCGTTCAGCTCCGGCAGGTCGCAGCCCTCCGGCAGGATCACCGCCGCCGCGTACACCGGCCCCATCAGCGGTCCGGCGCCGGCCTCGTCCACGCCGCATACCGCCGCGAAGCCCTCGGCCGCCGCCTGCCGTTCGTAGAGCCACAGTTCAGCCGTTTCCCTCATTTTCCGCAGTCCTCCGCCGTCTCCAGTGTAAAGCGCCCCAACTTGCCGCCCCGGAACTCATCCAGCAGGATGCGGGCCATACGCTCGGTATCCACCTGCGCCCCCCGCATAAGGAAGCCCCGCTTCCGCCCCGCCTTTTCCAGCAGGTCGTAGCCGCTGTCCCCCTCCTCCACGTCGATCTTGTACCGCTCCCGCAGCACATCGGCGTAGTGCAGGGCCAGATAGTCCATCAGATAGCAGGCCAGCTCCTCGATGTCCAGCACGTCATCCTTGATCGCGCCTGTAAAGGCAAGACGCTTGCCAACCTCTGTATCGTCGAACTTGGGCCACAGGATGCCGGGGGTATCCAGCAGCTCCAGCGTGGCGTCAACCGGCACCCACTGCTTGGAGCGGGTCACGCCGGGACGATCCTCGGCTCTGGCGGTCTTGCGCTTGGCCACCTTGTTGATAAACGTGGATTTTCCCACGTTGGGGATGCCCAGCACCATCACGCGGATGGTGCGGCCCACCTGCCCCTTTTCGGCGTAGGCCGCCAGCTTCTCCTTCAGCAGCTCCCGGACGGCGGCGGCAAATTTTTCCGTGCCTGCGCCGCCTTTGGCGTTGGCCTCCAGCACCGCAAAGCCCTGCGCCCGGAAGGCCGCCGCCCATTTCTTCGTCTCGGCGGGATCCGCCTGATCCACCCGGTTCAGTACGATCATCCGGGGCTTCCCCGCCGTCAGCTCGTCCACGTCCGGGTTGCGGCTGGACTGGGGGATGCGGGCGTCCACGATCTCGCAGACCGCGTCCATGTGGCCGATCTCAGCGGCGATCATCCGTTTTGTTTTTGTCATGTGGCCGGGAAACCAGCTCAGTCCTTCGATCTGCACGGCGCACACCTCCTCCGGTAAATTGTTGCGTATCTCTCCTGCACCCAACCGGATATACGCCCCTCCGGCTTTGCGGTGCATTCTGCGTTTCACAGCAGTATACCATACTTTTTCCCCTGTTGCAAACGGGAAAAAGACGGCAAAAAGCGCCCACGGATGTGGGCGCTTTTTCGATCTCGGTGATCGCTTACAGCTTCTCGCGGACCTTGGCTGCCTTACCAACGCGGTCACGCAGGTAGTACAGCTTGGCGCGGCGGACATAACCGTGGCGCACAGTCTCGATCTTCTCGATGGAAGGAGAGTGAACGGGGAACACCTTCTCCACGCCGACGCCGTAGGACAGGCGGCGGACGGTGATGGTCTCCTCGATACCGCCGTGCTTCTTGGCGATGACAGTGCCCTCGAAGACCTGGATACGCTCGCGGGCGCCCTCCTTGACCTTCACGTGTACGCGGACGGTATCGCCCACCAGTACCTGAGGCACTTCCTTCAGCTGCTTCTCGTTCAGAGCCTTGATGAGATCCATGGATTTTTCCTCCTAATAATATAGGTGTTCATGCCGCCATGTATGCGGTGCTCACTTCCTCGGAGCGCCGGCGACAGAGGACCGCCCTTTTTACGCCATGATAGGATATCATAGAAATTCAGGAAATGCAAGAGCTTTCTTTACATTTTTTCCGCATTTTTGCGTGCTTTCGCTCCCCGACGCGGCGAGCGGCGGAGCTTTACCGAAAATCCCGTCCCTCGGCGTCCAGCACGGCGCGGCGGCGCACCCGCAGGAAGTCCGGCGTCAGATCGGGCAGATACCGCGCCACCGCCTTTTCCAGCAGCTGTGGATTCAAGCCGGGATTCTGCGCCAGCACCGTCACCGTGCCGGCAACGGCCCCCTCCGTCTCTGTAAAGGAGAAATCCTTTATCATCGGTGCGATATCTACGTCCGCCAGCTCCTTGCGCTTGGTGCGCTTCTGGATGATCAGCTCCTGACGCCCCAGCAGCTCCGTCAGGCGGGCGGCGGCGTTTTCCGGCACACCATTGTCATATTCCAGCGTCACATCTGCCCGGAGGTACGTCAGCTCCCGGACGGGCCGGGCGGCGGGATAGCAGTCCAGCACCCGCAGACCGCTGGGCATACCGGTGTTTAGCTTCTCCGCGATGCCGCGTCCGTCGGTATCCTGCGTCACCTCGAAATCCAGCAGCTCGCAGTCGCTGGACTGTCCCACCGGCAGGGGCAGGACGATGGAGATGATGGGATGGGGATGATAGCCCTGCGAGTGCTTGATGTCCAGCTCCGTCCGGGGAAAGGCGCGCTGGAACGTGCGCAGCAGGTCGAGATGGGAGATATAGGAGGCCTGCGCCTCCTTGACAAACAGCAGCCGCAGCTTAGACATCGCATTTCCCTCCTACCAGCAGATTGGCGCCGCAGCCGTTGCAGTGGGTGCGGCAGTCCGGCGTGGTCACAGACTCATACGCCCGATGGCGCTCCCGCAGCAGGTACTGCTCCGTGACGCCGGAGGAGATCATGCTCCACGGCATCAGCTCGTCCTCTGCGCGGGTGCGGTTGGCGTAGAAATGGGGATCGAGGCCGCATTCGTCAAAGGCCTCCAGCCACCGGTTCAGGGAGAAATACTCCTCCCAGGCGTCAAGCTTTGCACCTTTACGCCACGCCGTTTCCAACACCTTTCCCATGCGGCGGTCGCCGCGCGCCAGCACTGCCTCCAGAAAGCTGGTGTCAGAGTCGTGCCAGTTGTAGGTGACGGTCTTCGTCTTGATGGCCTCCCGCAGCAGCGCCACACGGCGCTCGTACTCCTCCTTGGAGATCTGGGGCTCCCACTGAAAGGCGGTGTGGGGCTTGGGGACAAACCAGCTGGTGGATACGGTGATGCGGACGCCGCGCTGTTTGTTCTGGGCGCTCTCCCGCCATGCGTGCATGACCCGGGCGGCCACGTCGGCAATGCCCAGCACATCCTCGTCCGTCTCCGTAGGCAGACCCAGCATAAAGTACAGCTTCACCGCGCTGTACCCGCCGGCAAAGGCGGTGCGGCAGCTTTGCAGCAGGTCGTCCAGCGTCACGTTCTTGTTGATCACGTCCCGCAGCCGCTGGGTGCCGGCCTCCGGCGCGAAGGTCAGGCCGGTCTTACGGCCCTTGGCCAGACGCTGCATCAGCTCCATGGAGAAGTTGTCCGCCCGCAGGGACGGCAGGGACAGGCTGACATGGCGCTGGTCGCAGAACGGCTCCAGTTCGTCACAAAGGCCGGTCAGGGGCGGGTAATCGCTGGTGGACAGGCTGGACAGCGTCACCTCCTGATAGCCGGTGTCATCGCAGGAGCGGACGCAGTAATCGGCGCACAGGTCGCGGCTGCGGTTGCGCACCGGGCGGTAGACGTAGCCCGCCTGACAGAACCGGCAGCCCCGGATACAGCCGCGGAACAGCTCCAGCGTCACGCGGTCCTGCACGATCTCCGTGCTGGGAACGATGGTCTTTACCGGGAAATAGGACTTGTCCATATCGTGGACGATGCGCTTGGTCACCTTGGCGGGCGCGCCGTCCAGCGGCGTGATGGCCGCCACGGTGCCGTCGTCGTGGTATGTCACGTCGTACAGGCTGGGGACGTAGACGCCGTCCAGCTTGGCGGCGGCGCGAAGCAGCTGCTGCTTGCTCCACCCCTCCCGCCGGGCGGTGCGGTACAGCTCCACCAGCTCCACGGTCAGATCCTCGCCCTCGCCCAGACTGACAAGGTCGATGAAGTCCGCCATAGGCTCGGCGTTGTACATGGCGGTGCCGCCGGCGATGACCAGCGGCGAAAGGCCGGTGCGCTCCGCGGCGTGAAGGGGGATGCCGGCCAGATCCAGCATATTCAGGATGGCGGGAAATGCCATCTCGTAGCCCACGGAAAAGGCCACGATGTCGAAGTCGGTGATGGGGTCGCCGGATTCCAGCGCAAAAAGGGGCATATCCGCCTTGCGCATCTCCTCCTCCATGTCGCCCCACGGGGCAAACACCCGCTCACACCAGACGCCGTCCATCCCGTTCATGACGCCGTACAGGATGCGCATACCCAGATTGGACATACCGATCTCGTAGGTGTCCGGGAAACAGAAGGCGATGCGGGTATCCACCTGCGTCTTGTCCTTCAGTACGGCGTTATATTCGCCGCCCACATAGCGTGCGGGCTTCTGCACGCGGGGCAGGATGCGTTCTAATCGTTTATCCACAGTCATTCTCCTTGCGGTGTATTTCAGTAACAGTTCATTTTACCTGCTTTTCTGTGTTTTGGCAAGGCGGCTGGGCAAAAAAAGTTCCGCGGGCAGACTGCGGTACACCAGCCACAGGGCGCCCAGCAGCAAAAACACGCCGTTCCCGGTGGTCAGAACCAGCCAGAGGCACAGCAAAAACAGCGCCGAGGACACCGCCAGCCCTACGGCGGCGGCAACACGGTCGGCGGTATACGGCTCCGTCAGATAGGCCGCCGCCAGCCAGAGAATATGCCCGCCGTCCATGGGACGGACGGGCAGCAGATTCAGAACGCCCAGCACCATCTGCGCCCCGGCAAACAGGGTCAGTTCGTCCCGCCCAATCAAGCTCAGTACCACCCATAGGAGCAGGTTCACCAGCGGCCCCGCGGCGGCGCTGAGCAGCTCCGCGCCGTAGGACAGGCGGTGCAGCTCCGGTACGCAGAGCGTCGCGCCCAGCCCCGTGACGGTGAAGCGGGCGGTACGGATGCCGAAAAGCCGCAGCACGGCGTAGTGTGCCAGTTCGTGGAGCAAGGCGGCCAGCAGCAGCGCCGCCAGCAGCGCAGGCGTGTCCGTAAGCAGCAGAAAAGCCGCCGGTGTCAGCAGCGCGGAGGGCATGACCCGGACGGAAACGTCAGCAGAACGCCACATAGTATATGGGGTTTAGGTAGGTGCTGCCGTGATGCAGCTCGAAATGGAGGTGATTACCCGTAGCCCGGCCGGTCTCCCCCACCTCCGCGATGGGGTCGCCGCGGGACACCTGCTGCCCGGAGGAGGCGGTGATACGGGTACAGTGGGCGTACAGTGTGGTATATCCGTTAGGATGGGATACAGTGACATAGCGTCCCAACTCGCTGCTCTCCCCCACCGCCATCACCGTCCCGTCGGCGAAGCTGGACACCACCGCGCCCTCCTCCGCGGCGATGTCCAGCCCGTAATGGAAGCGGCGTCCCCCCTCCAGCGGATCGGTACGCAGTCCGAAGCCGGAGGAGAGCTGTCCCGCCACCGGCGTGGCATAGGGGAACCCCAGCACCTGCTGGAGCAGCTCGGTGTTGGCGGGCTGGGCGTCGGGTGTGTACACCACCGCCGTCTTTGCAGGTGCCTCCGAGGGAACGGAGGGGCCAAACACAGCGGTGTAGGCGTCGTTCAGCGCCCCGCCGATGGTACCCTCCGATGAAAAGGCGCGGCCTGCCGCTGAGAACACCTCCACAAAATCGGTGTCCGTCCCCAGCAGTGCCAGCAAACGGGTACGGTATTCCGCCAGCACATCGGGCATCAGGAGCTTGACGGCGATGGCCACCACCAGCACCGCGCCGCTGCACAGAAGCTGGAGCATGCGGCGCCTGTCCCGTGCGGACGGCGGCTTTCCATTTGCCGCCCTCGGTGCGGCGCGGCGGCGCGGTGCAGCAGGGGCTCTGCACCGGGCGGCGGCACGAATGCGGGCGCGGTAGGCAGTACGGCGGGCGGATGAGCGCTGCGGCATCGAGATGCACCTCCTTTTCGCCACAGTCTATGCGCGCCTGTCCTCAGATAGACGTCAAATCGGAGCGATCATGGAGATATCCGGTGTGTGGGAAGCGCCAAAAGCCCGCAAAATGACAGTGCGTGGTAAATTTCCCTTGACAGCGCGGGCAAGAACGCCTATAATGGAACGGCTGACGGGGTGTAGCGCAGCTGGTAGCGCGCTTGGTTCGGGACCAAGAGGCCGGGGGT